>OIZS01000327.1_pt1 | contig 21712 bp, 20 predicted proteins | sample 1588641 | NCBI WGS metagenome assembly OIZS01 (sample SAMN03283240) | human gut metagenome | biome: human-associated habitat; material: feces | host: Homo sapiens | place: Peru | collected 2012
AGATCAACCGTGCCATGACCGAAGCATTAGGCCGGGAGGTCTACCACTACCATCTCCATGTGGTCTATGTGCCTGTGGTGGAAAAGCAGATCCTCTGGTCGAAACGCTGCAAGGACAAGGCACTGGTCGGCACCGTCAAGGAGACTGTCATGCAGGTCAGCCGAAGCAAGAAATGGGCATCCAGACCCCTGCTGGACGATGCCGGAGAGCCTGTCCTACAAAAGAATGGCAAGCCCGTTCTGAAAAAGTCGTACAGTGTCCTGCAAGACGATTTCTTCAACTATATGCGCAATGCCGGGTACACGGATGTGGAGCGCGGTGAGCGTGGCAGCACTGAAGAACACCTGACCGTCACCCAATTCAAAGTCCAGCGGGAGCAGGAGCGTCTGGACAGCCTGACTTCTCAAATCGACCAGAAAGAACAGTCGCTTACCCGAACCAGCACCACTCTCTCCAAAAAGGAGAAGGAACTTGCCGCTGTTCAGAAAAAAGCCACGCTCACAAAAGAAGCCCTCATTCATGTGCGCGATCTGGATTATATCGGCAAGCGCACCTTTCTCGGTAACTACTCGCTGACCGAAGAAGAATTTTCCAAGCTGAAAAAGCAAGCCGACCACGGCTATATGATGGACGTGGAGAACCGCCGCCTGAAAGAAGAACTTTCCACCGCCAAGAAGGAAGCTGCTCATTGGGGTCAAAAGTATCATGAACTCTGGTATGAAGTGAAGCCCTATCTGGATGCGCTCCACCGTGCGCCTGAACTGGTGCGCAGCTTTCTGGAAAAGATTCTTGCCCCCAAGCAGGAGCGCACCATGAATGTGCCGCAGAAAAACCGCAAGCGTGGGCAGGATATAGAACTTTGATTTTCGGAGGATACCATTTGAACAAAAAGAAGAAGTCAAACAAATCCGGCTACCCGGATGAAGCAATCAAGACCCTTGCACGTTGCTTTTATCCCTCCATGGTTGAGTTTTTCAACAGCGAGGAAGGCCAGCGTGAATATGAGGAATGGCTGAAAGAGCAGGAAGCACTACAAGCCTTGCCTGTTGCCGCATAAAAATAGCAGGACGCTCCCAGAGAAGGGAACGCCCTGCTTTACATAGATGTTTCTTACCGGGGTGTGTCCAGTTGGGCACACCTCTTATTTTTTTGCCCTCAATCTTCTAACCCATGGCTCCCAGCCACATTCTTCAAATATTCCTCCGGGTCACCGTTCAGAATCAAATCGGCATACGCCAGTGGGTCATTGTAGATGAGGTAGTCCAGTTCTGTCTGCTGCGCCATGGTCACATTCAGCATATCCTCGACCCCGGTGCAGTCAATGGAGATTTTTTCCCATCCCGGAACAGCAACTCCACGCAGCCGGTGTCCATGTTGAATTTGCAGGCTCTTTCATCGTACTTCATAATCATACCCTCCAAATCTTGTGATTGTCTTACGGCCTATGACAAAGTATCGGAGTTTTGCGCCGTCCACAGGAACCTTCGTTGTTGTACCCGAAGAAAACAAAAAATCCGAACCCTTCTCCAATCGGAAACAGGTTCGGATTTTTCTTGTTTGGTGGGCGCGGGTGGATTCGAACCACCGAAGCTGAAAGCAGCAGATTTACAGTCTGTCCCCATTGGCCACTCGGGAACACGCCCATATTCAGTTGTTGTGCATCCGTGCGCCGGACGACTTGTTTATTTTAGCATGAGAAAAGGGTTTTGTCAACCACCTTTTTTCACTTTTTTTCAGCAGGCTCACAGTCCCCTGCCCGCCGCGCTTCATCCGGTTGAATTGCGTCCTGTTTTATGTTAAAATAATGTAAAGATTCTACACATTTTACAGGCAGGAGTGGGTCATTGCATGGAGTCAACAATCAGCGCCGCCCCGCAAATTTCTATCGACCGGGAAAAGACGCTGCGCAGCCACCGGCGTTACTGGGTGCTGCGGCGTGCACAGGACATCGTATTCTCCCTGCTGGCGCTGATCCTGCTTGCGCCGCTGGCACTGCTGATCAGCCTTGCCATCGTGCTGGACAGCCCCGGAGACGGAGCTATTTTCCGGCAGCGGCGGGTAGGACGGGACGGCAAGCTGTTCTGGCTGTATAAGTTTCGCACCATGTGCCCGGACGCCGAGGAGCAGCTGAATGAGCTGCTGAGCCAGAACCAGATGGACGGCCCGGTGTTCAAGATCAAGGGCGACCCCCGCATTACCCGGGTGGGACGTTTTCTGCGCAAGACCAGTCTGGACGAGCTGCCACAGCTGCTCAACGTGCTGCAGGGCGATATGAGCATCGTGGGGCCGCGCCCCGCACTGCCCCGGGAGGTAGAGCTGTACAGCGACTACCAGCGCCAGCGGCTGTACGTCACCCCCGGACTGAGCTGCTACTGGCAGATCGCACCCCACCGTAACGAGATGAGCTTTGACGAGTGGGTGGCGCTGGATCTGAAATACATCCAGGAGCGCAGCTTCTGGGTGGACTGGAAGATCATCTTCCTCACCGTCCGCGCCATGCTCATGAAATATGGAGAGTGACAAAAGCGCCTGTTGTGCATCCGCACAACAGGCGCTTTTATTACGTTTATTTCAGCACCGCACCCAGATTTGCACTGGTGACCATGCGGGCGTAACGGCTCAGCCAGCCGGTCTTGATGTTGGGCTCGGGCGCAACGTACTTTGCCTTGCGCTCGGCCAGCACTGCATCGCTGACCTCCAGCGTGATGGAGGCGTTGGGGATATCAATGGAAATGGTATCCCCTTCTTCGATCAGGCCGATGGGGCCGCCGGAGGCCGCCTCCGGGCTGACATGGCCGATGGCAGCGCCGCGGGATGCACCGGAGAAGCGGCCGTCCGTGATGAGGGCTACCGTCTTATCCAGCTTCATGCCAGCCAGCGCAGAGGTGGGGTTGAGCATCTCCCGCATGCCCGGGCCGCCCTTGGGGCCTTCGTAGCGGATGACCACCACATCGCCCGGGACGATCTTGCCCTCGTAGATGGCGGCGATGGCTTCCTCCTCGCTGTTGAACACCCGCGCCGGGCCTGCGTGCTTCTGCATCTCCGGGGCGACAGCGCTGCGCTTGACCACACAGCCGTCCGGGGCAATGTTGCCCCACAGGATCTGCAGACCGCCGTTCTCAGAGTAGGGGTTCTCGATGGGACGGATGGCCTTTTCGTTCAGGATATGGGCACCCTTGATGTTCTCGCCAAGAGTCTTGCCGGTGACGGTGGGCACATCCAGATCCAACAGGCCCTTCTTTGCCAGCTCTGCCTGTACTGCCGGGATGCCGCCCGCTGCGTACAGATCCGGCATATGGGTGGGGCCTGCCGGTGCCAGATGGCACAGGTTGGGGGTCTTGGCGCTGATCTCGTTGAACAGCTTCAGGTCGATGGGCACACCGGCCTCGTAGGCGATAGCCAGCAGGTGCAGCACCGTGTTGGTGGAGCAGCCCAGCGCCATATCACAGGTCAGCGCGTTGCGGATGGAGCGCTCGTTGATGATCTGGCGCGCGGTGATGCCCTTGCGCACCATCTCCATCACAGCCATACCGGCGTGCTTTGCCAGCTGCAGACGCTTGGAGTACACAGCCGGGATGGTGCCGTTGCCGGGCAGGGCAATGCCGATGGCCTCGCACAGGCAGTTCATGCTGTTGGCGGTGTACATACCGGAGCAGCTGCCGCAGCTGGGACAGCAGTTGCAGGTGCAGTCCTCCAGCTGCTCGTCGGTGATCATACCGGCCTTATAGGCACCCACGGCCTCGAACATCTTGGAAAGGCTCACTTCCTCGCCGCCGTAAGTACCGGCCAGCATGGGGCCGCCGGAGCAGACCACAGCGGGCACATCCATGCGCACCGCTGCCATCACCATGCCGGGCACGATCTTATCGCAGTTGGGCACCAACACAAGGCCGTCCAGCTGGTGTGCCATCAGCATGGTCTCCACGCTGTCGCAGATCAGCTCGCGGGAGGCCAGAGAGTATTTCATGCCCACATGACCCATGGCGATGCCATCGCATACACCGATAGCGGGGATCAGGATGGGGGTACCACCGGCCATCTGCACACCGGCTTTGACAGCCTCGGCGATCTTATCCAGATTCATGTGTCCGGGCACGATCTCGCTGTAAGCGCTCACCACGCCGATGAGGGGGCGCTCCAGCTCCTCCGGGGTGTAGCCCAGCGCATAAAACAGGCTGCGGTTGGGCGCGCGCTCCGAGCCCTTGGTTACGTTGTCACTTCTCATTGCAAATCCTCTTTTCTGATAAAGCCCTCTCCGTCACGGCTACGTCGTGCCACCTCTCCCGAGAGGGAGAGGTTTTCGCGGAGGGGCTATAAGGTTCCCTTTTCAACAAAAACTCCCCCTTTCGGGGGAGCTGACCGCCGAAAGGCGGCCTGAGAGGGTTCTCCTCTTACTTCTTCAGCCAGCTCATCATGCTGCGCAGCTCAGCTCCCACCTTCTCGATGGGCAGCTCAGCCTCCATGCGGCGCTTGGCAAGGAAGTGCACCTTGCGGCCGCCCTTGGGGCTCATCTCGGTCAGGAACTCGGAAGCAAAGGTGCCGTCCTGGATCTCGGTCAGAACCTTCTTCATCTCCTTGCGGGTCTCCTCGGTGATCAGACGCTTGCCGGTGCGGTAGTCGCCGTACTCAGCGGTGTTGGAGATGGAGTAACGCATCTTGGAGAAGCCGCCCTCGTTGATCAGGTCAACGATCAGCTTCATCTCGTGGCAGGTCTCAAAGTAGGCCATCTCGGGCTCGTAACCGGCCTCCACCAGCGTATCGAAACCGGCGTGGATCAGCTCGGAAACACCGCCGCACAGCACTGCCTGCTCGCCGAACAGGTCGGTCTCGGTCTCCTCCTTGAAGGTGGTCTGCAGGATGCCTGCACGGCCAGCGCCGATGCCGGAAGCGTAAGCCAGAGCGATGTCCTTTGCCTTGCCGGTGTAATCCTGCTCCACGCAGATCAGAGAGGGGCAGCCCTCGCCCTCGGTGTACAGGCGGCGCACGATGTGGCCGGGGCCCTTGGGAGCGATCATGATGACGTCCACGTTCTTGGGAGCGGTGATGGTCTTGAAGTGGATGTTGAAGCCGTGTGCAAAGGCCAGTGCCTTGCCCTCGGTCATGTAGGGAGCCACCTGCGTGTTGTAGATGTCGGCGCACAGCTCGTCGGGCACCAGCATCATGACAACGTCACCAGCCTTGGCAGCCTCTTCCACTTCCATCACCTTGAAGTTTTCGTGGGTGGCTGCAAACTCAGAAGCCTTTTCCCAGTGGGCAGAGCCCTTGCGCAGGCCGACCACAACGTTAACGCCGCTCTCGGCCAGATTCTCAGAGTGTGCATGACCCTGGCTGCCGAAGCCGATGACAGCGACGGTCTTGCCGTCCAGCACGCCGAGGTTGCAGTCGGAATCGTAGTATTTCTTGATAGCCATAATCGTTAGTCTCCTTTTACCTTTTCTGGTTGGTTTATCTTCCGGTCTTGTATGCTCTGTTCTATCTTTCGCTCACCCTGAGCGGAAAAGCAATGTAATTATGCCCGTCTTGCGCCCGGCGGGGGCAGCTGGACGGAGCGCACCTCCTGCGGCGGCTTCTGCATATGCTGGTGCATCCCGCCGCGCTCCAGTGCAGTAACGCCGGTGCGGCACTGTTCAAGGATGTTGTAACCCTCGAACATTTTCAAAAATGCGTCCAGCTTGTCCGGCCGGCCGATGAGTTCAAACACCATGCTGTCCGGGGAAAGATCGATGATCTTTGCCTTGTAGATGCAGGCGATCTCCCGCAGCTCGGTGCGGTTGTGCACGTCCGATTCCACCTTGAGCAGCAGCAGCTCCCGCTCCAGCGATTTTTCGCTGTCCAGCACGAACACCTGCCGGGTGACTTCCAGACGCTCGGTCTGCAATACCAGCTGCTGCAAAGCCTTTTCGTCGCTGGTAATGGTCACCGTGATGCGGCTGACTGCCGGGTCGTTGGTGGCGGACACCGTAAGGCTGTCGATGTTGAAGCCGCGGCGGCAGAACAGGCTGGACACCCGGGCCAGAACGCCGCTCTGGTTGTCCACCAGCAGGCTGATGACCCTGCGCTGATCAGATTCCATGATGCTGTGTCCTCCTTATTCCATGATGATGTCGTTGATATCGCCGCCGCCGGGGATCATAGGCAGCACCTTTTCGTCTTTGTCGATAATGCACTCGATCCAGGTGGGGCCTTTCTGCTGCAAGGCATCTGCAAAGGCTTCCTGAAACTCCGGCAGATTGGTGCAGCGGTAGCCCTTCAGGCCAAAGCCGTCTGCCAGCTTGACAAAATCGGTCTTGCGGTGGGGGTCGGTCTGGCTGTAACGCTTGCCGTAAAAGCTGGTCTGCCACTGGCGCACCATGCCCAGCACCGAGTTGTTGAAGATGACCGTGATGATGGGCAGCTCGTAGCTGACGGCGGTGCAGGCTTCGTTCAGGTTCATGTGGAAGGAGGCGTCACCGGTAAACATCACCACACGCTGCTGGCGTCCCAGTGCCATCTGGGCACCAATGGCAGCGCCGTAGCCAAAGCCCATGGTGCCAAGGCCGCCGCTGGTGATAAAGCCGCGGCTCTTGGTGTGGCGCAGGTACTGCGCCGCCCACATCTGGTGCTGACCCACGTCGGTAACATACACGGCGTCGGGGCCGCACTGGTTGCACACCTCGCCGATGACCTGATGGGGCATCAGCCGGGTGGGGTCGGACACAGGGTGGTAATCCTGTGCCTGCCAGCTCTGGATCATCGTCATCCATTCCGGGTGCTTGGCGGGCTTGATCTGGGGCAGCATGGCGTTCAGCACATAGGCTGCATCGCCCACGATGGAAAGATCCACGTCCACGTTCTTGCCCAGCTCGCTGGCGTCAATGTCGATCTGGATGATGGTGGCGTTTTTGGCAAAGGTCTTGGGGTTCAGCGCCACACGGTCGGAGAAGCGGGTACCCACCGCGATGAGCACATCGCACTCTGCCACCGCCCGGTTGGAGGTGTAGCAGCCGTGCATCCCCAGCATGCCCAGATTCATCGGGTCGCCATAGGGCACAACGCCTGCGGCCATCAGGGTGTAGGTGGCGGGGATCTCCGCCTTGTGCAGCAGATCCCGCAGCGGCTGGCAGCTGGCTGCGCTGCGCACGCCGCCGCCAAAGTACACCAGCGGGCGCTGTGCGGCGTTGATGAGGTCTGCCGCCCAGTGCACCTGCTCCTCATTATAGGTAGTTACGGTGCGGATGGGCTCCGGCTGCTTGGGGGTGAACTCGCACACCGCTGCAGTCACGTCCTTGGGGATATCCACCAGCACCGGGCCCTTGCGGCCGCTCTGCGCAATGCGGAACGCCGCACGCATGGTGTCGGCCAGCTCTTCTACCTTGCGCACCGTGAAGTTGTGCTTGGTGATGGGCATCGTGATGCCCTCGATGTACGCCTCCTGAAAGCTGTCCTTGCCCAGACCGGGGGTCGGCACATTGCCGGTAAAGGCGACCATGGGCACGGAGTCCATGTAGGCAGTGGCAATGCCGGTGACCAGATTGGTGGCACCCGGGCCGCTGGTGGCCAGCACCACGCCGGTGCGGCCGGTGGCGCGGGCGTAGCCGTCCGCTGCATGGGCTGCGCCCTGCTCGTGGGCGGTAAGCACATGGGTGATGCGGTCGGCATTCTTATACAGCTCGTCGTAAAGGTTCAGCACAGCGCCGCCGGGGTAGCCAAAAAGAGTGTCCACTCCCTGCTCGCACAGGACCTCTACAAAGATCTGAGAACCATTCAACTGCATGGTGTTGCTCCTATTCCTGTTCCACTTCTTATCCATTCCCTCAGGGAGAGCTTTTGAAAAAGAAAAAGCCCTTGTCCCCTGCTTTCTTCAAGAGACAAAGACCTTGTAACATCAAGCTCTCTGCGGTACCACTCTCGTTGGCGTGCTGTGCACACCCTCTCACGGGCTTCCAACAAAGCCCTGCACGGTAACGGCTGCAACCGGCGCTGCTTACAGGGGTTTGCACCCGTTGGGCAGGCTGCTCCGGGATGATTTTCCGCACGAAACGCTGACTGCCTTGCACCAGACGGCAGCTCTCTGAACAGTGGGGATCGTGTGGTACTTTTTCCCATCTGCGCATTTGTTGATGTAAATTATACTATAAACCGGGCTTTTGTCAATCGACAATTTGTAACCTGAATCAGCCCAAAGATGAAGCATTTTTAACACCCCTTGCATCCCCGCCCGAACCGCTGTATACTTTTGATATCCGCGTACCTGCGTTTTGTAGGGTATGTGCTATTGGAGAGGAAAAGGGATCGACCTATGAAATTAAGAGAATGGAATGCCCATCTGCATGGGCTTGTTGTGTTCCGCGCCCTGCTGAACGACCCTGTTGTGGCAAAGCTTTTAGACCTGACCGACCGCATGGAGGCGGGCTGCTCCTCCTACGGCCCGGTATGCGATGCCGTAGCCGCCTTTGAGGCCGCTTTGTTCGAGTACACCACCAACTGGGGCAGCTACCTGAGCAATGCTGTGCTGGAGGCCGAGACCATCTGCGTGCGGCAGGCCGCTGCCGGGCAGCTGGACGCGCTGCTGCAAAGCGCCTTGGACAGCGAGCTGCAGTTTTTGCAGCAGCTGTGCGGGCTGACGCTGGACGAGCTGTTTCAGACCGCCTACTCGGAGCAGGCGCAGCGGCCGGAACTGGCTTTCCTGCCCCGGTGGCAGACCTGTGAGCTTGACCTTGCCGCCGCCTACGCCCAGCGCATGAGCGAGGTGGGCAAAAAGGGCTACGGTATGTTTGCGAAGCACCATGTATTCACGGTGGAGAACGGCCAGCTTGTGCCGGTAAAATACCCCGACCCGCAGCGCCTTTCCGAGCTGCCCGGCTACGAGAAGGAGCGGGAAAAGGTGATCGCTAACACAAAGGCACTGCTGGCCGGAATGCCCGCCAACAATGTGCTGCTGTACGGTGACGCCGGTACCGGCAAATCCAGCGCGGTAAAGGCCATTGCCAACGAGTTTGCGCCCGAGGGACTGCGGCTGGTAGAGGTAAAAAAGAACCAGCTGTATCAGATCCCCGACCTGATGGATAAGCTGGCGGCAAACCCGCTCAAGTTCATTTTGTTCATCGACGACCTGAGCTTTACCGCCAACGACGACAACTTTGCCGCCTTGAAGGCCATCTTGGAGGGCAGCGTAGGCGGCCGTGCCCAGAACATTGCGGTGTATGCCACCTCCAACCGCCGTCACCTCATCAAGGAGACCCTCTCGGACCGCACCGGCGATGACATCCACGAGGCCGACACCCGGCAGGAGCTGATGAGCCTTTCCGCCCGGTTCGGCCTGACGGTCACCTTCCAGCGGCCGGAGAAGGCACGGTTCGAGACCATTCTGGAGCAGCTTGCCAAGCAGCACAACATCCAGATGCCCACCGAGCAGCTGCTGCTCAAGGCCGAGGCCTTTGCCCTGCGTGCCGGTGGCCGCAGCCCCCGGGTGGCCAAGCAATTCATCGAGCAATGCGAGGCCGGGGTGCAGAAGTAAATGCACCAATTTTAAACGTTATCAAAAAACGGGACACCAAAGTATCCGCAGATGCTTCGGTGTCCCGCTTTTCTTGTCTTATTTTTCGCTCAGTCCCGCACGGCGATGCACTCGATCTCCAGCTTTGCGCCCTTGGGGATGGCTGCCACCTGCACGCAGCTGCGGGCGGGGAACGGTTCGGCAAAGGCCTTGGCGTACTCTGCGTTCACTGCGGCAAAATCGTTGATGTCGGCCAGAAAGATCACCGTCTTGACCACGTTGTTCATGGAAAGCCCCGCCTCGGCCAGAATCGCCTTCAGGTTGGCAAGGCTCTGTGCGGCCTGCTGCTCCACGGTATCAGCCATGGTGCCGGTGGCTGGGTCTACCGGGAGCTGCCCGGAAACAAACACCATATTGCCCAGATCCAGTGCCTGACTGTAAGGGCCGATGGCGGCAGGTGCGTTGGCGGTAGATACGACTTTCATAGTATATTTTCTCCTCTATATTACTTTAAGTTTAATGCAAATTCTCTTTTCGCTCAGGCAAACGATGAAGTTTACACCCGCTCGCTGACCAGCTGGAAACCGGCCTTGGTCAGCTCGGTGCGGATCTGCTCGATCTGGGCGGCATCGCGGGTCTCCAGCGTCAGCTTGAGGAAGCAGCTGGAAATGGGCATATTGGGGTCGGAGCCGTCATGCTGCACCGACACCACATTGCTGCCGCAGCGGGATACCACCTCGGCCACCTTTTTCAGCTGGCCGGGCTTGTCCTCCAGCGCGATGGTCAGGTTTGCCTTGCGGCCGCTCATCACAAGACCGCGGGTGATGACACGGTTCAGGATGTTCACATCAATGTTGCCGCCGGAGATGACGCAGGCCACCTTTTTGCCCTCCACCGGCAGCTTGTGGAACAGTACTGCTGCCACCGGCACAGCGCCTGCACCCTCGGCCACCAGCTTCTGGTTCTCCATCAGGGAGAGGATGGCCGCCGCCGTCTCGTCCTCGGTCACGGTAACGATATCGTCCACATACTGCTCGCACAGCTGATAGGTCAGCTCGCCCGGGGTCTTGACCTGAATGCCGTCCGCAAAGGTAGAAGCAGATTTCAGGGTCTGGTACTTGTGCTCGTGCAGGCTGCGGTACATACTGGGGGCACCCTCGGCCTGTACGCCGTATACTTTGACCTCCGGGCGCAGGGTCTTGATGGCAAAGGCAATACCGGAGATCAGTCCTCCGCCGCCCACCGGCACCACCACAGCATCCACATCCGGCAGCTGATCGAGAATTTCCAGACCGATGGTACCCTGCCCGGCGATGACCTGCTCGTCATCGTAGGGGTGGATAAAGGTCATGTCGTACTCCTTTTGCAGCTGCACGGCCTTGTCGTGGGCTTCGTCGTAGGTGCCGGGCACAAGGCAGACCTCCGCGCCCAGATTTTTGGTGTTCTCCACCTTCATCAGGGGTGCGCCGTCCGGCATACAGACGATGCTGCGGATGCCGCGCCGGGTAGCCGCCAGCGCCACGCCCTGCGCATGGTTGCCCGCAGAGCAGGCAATGACGCCCTTGGCGCTCTCCTCCTCGGAAAGCTGGCTGATTTTATAGTAAGCGCCCCGCACCTTAAAGCTGCCGGTGGCCTGCAGGTTCTCGGTCTTGAGGTACAGCTGGCAGTCCTTGGACAGCTTGGGGGCTTCGATGAGGTCGGTCTTGCGCGCTACATCCTTCAGCACAAAGGCGGCGTGGTAGATCTTATCCAGAGTCAGCATGACAGATACTTCCTTTATTTTTCGTGATGTCATCCAGTATAAGTTACAAAAATTGTTTTGTCAAATGAATTTCATTCACGATAAAAGACGTAAAAAAGAGAAAGGCAGTGGTAAAGCGCCACCGCCTTTCTCCTTTTATTCTCATTATCGCCCACGGCCACCGCCGCCGCCATGGCTGGAACCACCGCCCATGCCACCGAAGCCGCCGCCAAAGCCGCCGCGCCCGGCACCGCCCCCGAAGGAGCCGCCGCCCATGCCGCCAAAGCCGCCGTAGAAGCCGCCCGGCGGGGGCGGCGGGTTATGCGGGCCGCGCCGCCGTCCACGGGGAGGCCGCGGCCCACCGAAGCACCACAGCCAGCCGCAGGGACTGGCAAAAACATAGGCCATCGACCGGATAATAACGATGAGCAGCACAACGCTGACCACAAGGGTCAGGATGTCGGTCAGGGTGCTGCCGCCGCTGCTCTGCCCGCCCTGATAGCCGGGCTGCACGGTGCTGCCGTTACCGGTGCCGCCGGAAAGGCTGACTCCGTAAATATCCGCGATGGTATTTGCTACGTTGCGGGCACAGGTGGTCACCGCGCCGTCATAATCCCTTGCGGCAAACTGATCCTCCATGGTCTGGGCGATGGCGCTGGACTGCTTTGCCAGCGTGGTGTTGCGGAAGCCATCGCCATAGGTCAGGTAGTAGTCGCCGTCCGCATACTGCGCCGATTCCATCACCAGCAGGATCAGAACGCCGTTGTTCTTAGAGGACGAACCGATGCCCCACGCGTTGAAAGCCTGTGTGGCGTAATCCTCCGTGGAATCATTGCCTGTGTATTCTACTGTCAGTACACCGATCTGCGCGCCGCTGCAGCTGGATTCCAGCTGGGCGTTCAACTCGGTGATGGTCTGCACGGTGCTGCTGCTCAGCACACCGGCATCGTCCACCACGCACTGATCCTTGGGCAGGCTGGGCAGCTGGGCGGCAAAGGCCGCCGGGCACAGCACTGCCGCGCTGACCACCACGGCCAGCACCAGTGCACTGATGCGTTTTGCAAAGTTTTTCATGCGAAGGGTTCAACCTCCTTCACGCCGGCAACTGCGCCCAGCACACTGGCCGGGAAGCCGCCGACTTCCTTCTGATATTCATACACCGCCGTATTGTACTGCAAAGTACCAATGATGGTGGCTGCGCTGTTGAACTGACCGTACTGCCCCTGCACCGCGCCCATCTTCATGGGGTCGGCGGCCTGCTCCTGCAATTTTGCATATAGCTGGTCGATGGCAGTGCCCAGCGTCTGGTCGGCCTGATACAACGCGTGCATTGTGCTGCCCTGATAATAGGGCAACGAGGTCAGCGTCTGGCTTTTGCCGCCGTTCTGCACCGCCTGCAGACAAGCGGAGAAATCGTTCAGCGCCGTCTGTGCAGCCAGCACCTCGGCGCTGTCTGCGCCAAGGGTGTTGGAGGCAGTGGTCAGGATGTTCGCCGCCGTATTCTCCCGGGTGGTCAGCTCCTCGCTCAGGTTATAACCGTTGTCGGCGGCGACCCCTGCGGTGAACCACTGACGGGCAGTGTTGTACTTGCCGCGCAGCTTGGCGCTGCCAAAGCCGAAAAAGGCGGCCAGCATCACCACTACGCTCAAGGCCAGCGCCGCCGCCCGGGTGGAAAGCGCAGCGGGCAGCTTTGCTTCCAGTGCGGCCAGCTTCTGCTGGCGCGGGGTCAGCGTTACGGCCTGCTCCGGCTTTGCTTTTTCGCGGTAGCTGCCCGCGTCAAAGCCGCCGGGAGCGGTTTGTTTGTTCTGAGAAAAATCAGCGTTTGCCATTTCAGCTCCGGATCTCCATCATTTTGGTTTTCAGTTCGTCCTCGATGCGGGTCAGCTCCTGCTCGGCGGCGGCGCGCTTTGCGCGGCCCTCGCTCTGGATCTTGTTCAGTTCGTCCAGCGTCTCGATCAGGCTCTTGTTGGTCTGCTGCAGCGTCTCGATATCCACGATGCCGCGCTGGCTCTCCTTGGCGGTCTCGATGGTTCCCATCTTCAGCGCCTCGGCGTTCTTCTTCAGCAGGTCGTTGGTCATGTTGGTCACGGCGCGCTCGGCCTGCATGGCCTGCTGGCTGTGTGCCAGCCCCAGTGCCAGCACCATCTGGTTCTTCCACAGCGGGATGGTGTTCACGATGGTGGACTGGATCTTTTCCGCCATCATGGTGTTGTTGTTCTGCAGCAGACGGATCTGGGGGCCCATCTGCAAGCTGATGTTGCGGGTCAGTTCCAGATCATACAGCTTTTTCTCAAAGCGCTCGCACTGGTCCGCAAGGTCGCGGGCGGCCTGTGCATCCTCCGGCAGACCGGAGACCTTGGCCTTATCCATAGCCTGCTGCAGTTCGTTGGCACGCACATCGGCCAGCTTTTTTTTGCCGGCAAGGATATACATGCTCAGCTCCTTGAAGTAGGCCATGTTCAGCTCATACATCTTGTCCAGCATGGCGATATCCTTGAGCAGCTGCACCTGATGGGCTTCCAGCATGGACTGGATCTTTTCCACATTAGTCTCGGTCTTGTCGTACTTGGTCTTGAGGGCATCCAGCTGGCTGGTTTTCTTCTTGAAGAAGCCCATAATGCCCTTCTGCTGCTCCTCGTTGGCGTCAAAGCTCTTCAGTTCACCAATGAGGTTGGTGATCATATCGCCCACCTCGCCCAGATCCTTGGTGGACACCTTGGAGAGGGCTGCTTCGGAGAAATCGCCGATCTTCTTCTGGCAGGCAGAGCCGTACTGCAGCACCTGCTGGCTGTTGGTGATATCGATCTTCTGGGCAAACTGATCCACCATGGCCTGCTCCTCGGGGCTCAGGTTCACCTGTGCCTCCGGGGCGGGGGCAGCGGCAGGCTTTTCCTCCTGCGGCACAGCGGCGGGGGTGGGGTCCAGCGTCAGGGTGGGCACTGCGGGGGCATCCAGATCAAAGTTCAGAGTATTGTCAGCCATAAGTGATTCCTTCCTTTCAAAATCCCGAGGGGATATTCTGGTTTTACTTGCTCAGACCCTGTCCTTTCAGCATATTCTGCAAAACGGTCAGGTCTGCGGACAGGTCCATGCTCTCTGCCGCATACAGGGCATCCAGCTGGTTTTCAAAAGCCGTGGCAATGGAGGCGGCGTTGTGCTCCACCTCAGCGCGGATGGCGGCGGCGTTCTCGCCCCGCACACCCTGCTTTGCAAGCTTTGCGTACTGCTGCAAAACGTTTACGGCGTCCGGCAGATAGTAGTTGGCAAACCGGCGCACCTGCTTTGCCTTGGCGGGGTTTGCTTCCACGGCTTCCACGATGGAGCGTCCCGCCTTTTCCATGCGGGTCATGGCGGCAGACAGCTGCGGGTCGGGCAAAGCCTCGTTCAGTGCGTGCAGGGTGTCCAGCTTCTGCTGGATATCGGTCAGCATCTGGTCCACATCCTCCACACCGGTGTGGAAGGGTACCTCGTGCTCCACCACCCGGGGCGGGCAGTTTTTTTGTGCCACGCCAAAGGCCACGGCGGCACCGCCCAGCGCCACCAGCAGTGCCCATAATTTGTATACCGGCAGCACCGCGCACAGTACCACGAACACCAGCGCCGCCGCATAAAAGGGCAGCACGCTGGGCTTTTGGGTGCGGATGATCTTGCTCATGGTCATTTCTCCTTGTCCGGGGCAGTGCGCCCCTTATGATATCCATAATACAACGTCCGCAAAAAAACGCAAGTATCCCGCAAAAGAATTTACAGCCTTGTCATCATTTTACGATCCAGTCCGCCAGCGCAGCGCCCCAAAGCTCCTCCAGCCGGGCGGGGCTGCAGGCGGCGTTGGCGGGGCTTGTACTGGGCAGACGGACAGCCGGGATGCCGGTAAGCGGCTGCTGATATTTTGTGTAGATACGGTACGCTGTGGCACCGTTGCAGAACACCGCCCGGATGGGTGCCTTGCGCAGCAGCCCGGCGATATCGTTGGGCACCACATCCCGGATGGAGGCATCCGATGCGCCGGTGATGGTGCAGCTTTCCAGCGTATCCCACAGTGCCAGCCCGTGGCGCAAAAGCAGCTGCTTTTTGGCGGCGATATCCTCCCGCACGGGCAGCGGCTCCCCGGTCAGCGCCGCCAGCAGCGGCCAGAACCGATTTTGCGGGTGGCCGTAGTAAAAGGCCATCTCCCGGCTTTTGGGGCTGGGCCATGTGCCCAAGATCAGCGCCCGGCTGTGGTCATCATACACCGGTGCAAAGCTCATAAGCTGCCGCCTGCGCTTTCAATATTGCCCCATGCAGAGCCAAAGTCCTTGCCGGAGGGCTCCGCGCGGGGGCCGTCGAACCACAGTTCCTCGATCAGCGCCGCCACGCCATCCTCCCGCACGTCCCCGATGATCCGGTCGGCAGCGGCCTTGGCGTCCGGGGTGCCGTTTGCCATGCAGGCACTCAGGCCCGCGACTTTCAGCATTCCCACATCGTTGGCAGAATCGCCCACAGCCACGGCATCCGCCAGCGTAAGCCCCATCTGTGCACACAGGTCGGCAAGCCCTACGCCCTTATCCATGCCGCCGCGCACGATATCGTAGTAGCAGTAGCCGTCCGCGTTCTGCGCGCCTGTCTGCATCCAGTGCAGGCCAAGGTAGCCGTATTTTTCGTGGAAGCGCTCCACTTCCTGCGGCGGCATGGCGGCAAAGGCGGCGTGGGGCATATCCACCAGATGCCTGTCCTGATCCTCGCCGTCCACGCAGTCCAGTCCGGGGCTGTTCATCATCTGATAGCCGGTGTGCAGATATTCGTACTCGCAGTAGGCGTAATAGGCATCCCGGAAGTTGAATTGCAGCGGGTAGTTATAATCCTCGCAAAAATCCACCAGCACATACATCTCCTCGCTGGTAAGCGGATGCTCGGCTATTACGTTGCCCTGCCTGTCCACCACGCAGGCACCGTTGCAGGTAATGGCGTAGTCGTACCGGATGCCGCCCAGCTGGTTTTTATCCCGGATGCCCGGGTAAGAGCGGCCGGTGCTGAGCACAAACTTACCCCCGGCGGCTTGCAGCTTTTTTACCGCCTTTACCACCGCCGGGCGGGGCTTTGCTTCCCCAAAGGGCATCAGCGTGTTGTCGTAATCGCTTGCCAAAATCTTATATTGCATGGTCATCTCTCCTGTGTGCATCGTTTTCTCCCAGTATAACACATTTCAAAGTCCAGCGGGAGAGGGGGAAAAGAAAAATGGGACAGCAGAATACCCGCAGGCATCCCACTGTCCCGAAATTCAAAATATTATTATCGTTAGGCAAACACCGCCACGACCACCTGCATGGCCACGCCCACAAAGGCACCGGCAGCCCATGTCAGGCCGGTGATGAAGAGGTTCTGCTTCCACGAGGGATTGGCACGCCACAGCACTGCCAGGCCCACACCCGCACCGGTGCACAGCCCCGCCACAAGGCTGGAAAAGCGCAGCGCACCCTCCACATACAGCTGGGTCAGCAGCACGCTGGCGGCGCAGTTGGGGATCAGCCCCACCAGAGCCGCCACCACCGGCTGGAAGAAGCCCATGCCGCCCAGCACCTCGGCAAACACGTCCTCGCCCACGCCCTCCACGATCATGCCGAACACCAGACTGAAAGCGAAGATGAACACAAAGATCTCCAGCGTGTGGCGCAGCGCCGCCTGCCAGATGGGCTTTTCGTTGCCCTCGGCATCGCTGTGCTCCTCGTGGCAGTCCACCTCGTCCGCATGGCCGGTGTAGCCGCCCCGCAGCCCTTTGGGCAGCACGCCCCGCAGCACAAAATCCAGCACAAAGCCCACCACGATGGCGTACACCACCTTGATGACCATCAGGACGGCCAGCTTATCCCAGTAGGCGGGCATGGACACCAGCAGCGGGATGGCTTCATCGCTGGTGGCAAGGTACACTGCCATCAGCGTGCCCAGCGTGATGACCCGGGAGGCGTAGAAGTTGGACGCAATGGCGGAGAAGCCGCACTGCGGCACACAGCCCAGCACCGCGCCCGGCACAGCGCCCCAGCGCCCGCCGCCTGCCAGCAGCGCCTCAATGCGCTCGCCGTGGCGGTGCTCGATATACTCGATCAGCAGATAGGCCAGAAACAGAAAGGGCAGCATCTTGGCGGTATCCACCAAGGTTTCGCCCAGAACATCCAGAAACAGTTCCATAAATAATCGCTCCAAAGACCCGCATGGGGTCGTCTCTTAACAATTTGCAATCAGTTTGCATTTTCGTGCAGGGAAGATTATACACGATATCCTTCCCAATTGCAATACCAAATTGCAAATTGGTTGCAATTTTATGTTATGAAACGTTGCAGCGTGTAAAAAAGCCACCAGTATCTGCACATTTTTGCAGATGCCGGTGGCTTTTAGTATCCTTACCCCTTCAGCGGTACAAAGCCCACAAGGTCCTTGACCACCTCGCCGCCGATGATCAGACCGGCTACCGAGGGCACAAAGGCGTTGGAGCCCGGCACGGTGCGCCGTGCAGTGCACTTGCGCTGGGTGCCCGGGGGACAGATGCAGTGATTCTTGCAGCTGATGGAGTCGTCCTCGATGGGGGTCATGACAGGCTCCTTGGAGTAGACCACCTTCAGGTGCTTGATCTTGCGCTTGCGGCACTCGGTACGCATCACCTTGGCCAGCGGGCAGACCGAGGTCTTGTAGATGTCGGTCACCTCAAAGCGGGTGGGGTCCATCTTGTTACCTGCGCCCATGGAGCAGATGATGGGCGTGCCCGCCTCCTTGCACTTCATCACCAGCGCCAGCTTGCCGGTAACGGTGTCGATGGCATCCACCACATAGTCGTACTGGGTAAAATCGAAATCGTCCTGCGTCTCCGGGCCAAAGAAGCACCGGTGGGTGGTCACCTTGATGTTGGGGTCGATATCGTGGATGCGCTGTTCCGCTACATCCACCTTATACTGCCCTACCGTGCTGCGGGTGGCGATGATCTGACGGTTGAGGTTGGTCAGGCAGACCTTATCGTCATCGATCAGATCCAGTGCGCCCACGCCGCTGCGCGCCAGCGCCTCCACCGTATAGCCGCCCACGCCGCCGATGCCAAACACTGCCACCCGGGCGTGGTGCAGCTTTTCCATAGCCTCTGCACCCAGCAGCAGCTGGGTGCGGGAATACTGATCCTGCATTTTGTTCTCCTTACTTTTCTACGCGGGTGATGGTGCCGCCGCCCAGCACCACATCGCCCTGATACAGCACGGCAGCCTGTCCCGGGGTGGGGGCACGCTGGGGCTGGTCGAATTCCAACCGGAAGCCGTTCTCTGCGGGGTAGACGGTGGCCTGCTGTTCGGCCTGATGATACCGGGTGCGGGCGGTGACCCGCAGCGGCCCGGTCAGCGCCGGAATGGCGATCCAGTTCACATCCTCTGCGTAGACGATGCGGTCGAACAGCTCGCTCTCCGGCCCGACGGTGACGGTATTGGCCTGCATATCCTTGCCGCAGACGTACACCGGCGCACCCAGCGCAAGGCCAAGCCCCTTGCGCTGCCCCAGCGTGTAGCGCACTGCGCCGCTGTGGGTACCCACCACCTTGCCGCTCTGATCCAGAAAATCTCCGGCGGGGTAGTGCTTGCCGGTAAACTGCTCCATAAAGCGGGCATAATCGCCGTCCGGCACAAAGCAGATATCCTGACTGTCGTGCTTTTGGGCGTTGATAAAGCTGTGCTCCTGCGCGATCTTTCGCACCTCGGTCTTGTGCAGCGCACCCAGCGGCAGACGGATATGCGCCAGCTGCTCCTGCGTGAGGTTATACAGCACATAGCTCTGATCCTTGCCCTCGTCCAAGCCCTTTTTCAGCAGCCAGCGGCCGGTTTCTGCGTCCTGCTCCACCCGGGCGTAGTGGCCGGTGACCACATACTCCATGCCGTGTGCCTCCGCCCAGTCCAGCAGGTGGCGGAACTTCATATATTTATTGCAGTCGATGCAGGGGTTGGGGGTGCCGCCCGCCTCGTAGACGCGGATAAATTTTTCAATGATCTGTGTCCGGAAATCGGCGGTGAAATCCAGCACCTGATACGGCATATCCAGTGCAAAGGCCACCTCGGCGGCGTCCTCGATATCCTTTTCCGAGCAGCAGGTCTGGTAGCCGGACTGTCCCAGCGTTTCGTTGTGGGTAAGCCGCATGGTGATGCCGGTGCAGTCGTAGCCTGCCTGCTGCATCAGACAGGCCGCCACCGAGCTATCCACGCCGCCGCTCATGGCAATGAGGGCGCGGGGACGGTTTGCAGGGTTCTGTGTGGTCATAGGTTCTCCTTTTATGGGTTCAACATACTAAAGCAGTAGTATAATACTACCGCAGCATAAACCGCTTGTCAAGACGCTATAATTTTCTGCGCCGCAGCCAGCAGCGCCGGTTTTTCGTTGGGGTATTCTGCGCGTATCACGCCGTCCAGCAGCGCTTCCAGCACCCGGCGCAACGCAGGCCCTGCCGGGATGCCCGCTGCCATCAGGTCGCGGCCGTTCACCGCCAGCTGGCTCACCCGGCAGCATGCACCGTCGGCCTCCAGCTGCCGCGCCCGCTGCGCCGCAAGGGCGTAATCCGGGGCAGTTTGCGGGCGCAGCGCCGCGTACAGCGCACACAGCCGCTCCACGGTGCGCAGCCCGTATCGGCCTAAAAGCTGTCGAATGTGGATATCACCGGGGTGTGCAGAAGCTTTCTCCTCGGACACGAGTCGGGCCATTCCATCGCCCGCCCTACTGCCTGCGGCAGCAGGGTCCCACCCCAGCGGACGGTCCTCGGAGAAACTTCTGCACACGCCCTGCTCTGCCGTTTCCCGCACCAGCACGGCGGTCTCCTCGATGCAGGCGTTGGAGCAGCGCAGCCGTTTGAGCACCCGGCGGGTGTCGGCCTCGCCCAGCGCACCCAGCAGCGCCGCCCAGCGCACCGGCAGGTTTTCCTCTCCCGCCGGGCAGGCATCCACCACCGGCTTTGCGGCTTCAAGCGCCGCCGGGGTCAGCTCCGGCAGCACCACAGCCAGCACGGCGGGTTCCAGATACGCTCCCGGCTGCGGGGCAGCCAGCAGCTTTGCCAGTTCCTCCTGAATGCGCTCGGCAGAGATGCAGTCTAAGTGGGGTGCCAGCTGCCGCGCCGCCCGGGCTGTGGCTGCATCCAGCACAAAGCCGAACCTTGCGGCAAAGCGGTACAGCCGCAGAATGCGCAGCGCATCCTCGGTAAACCGCTGCTGCGGCTCACCCACCGCACGCAGCAGACCGTTTTGCAAATCTGCCTGCCCGCCAAAGGGGTCTACCAGCCCCTCGGCTTCATTATACGCCATCGCGTTGATGGTAAAATCCCGCCGGGCAAGATCCTCCCGCACGTCCGGTACGAACTGCACTTCGTCCGGGTGACGGCCATCGGTATAGCTGCCCTCGGTGCGGAAGGTGGTAGTTTCGTACAGCTGCCCACCGTATTTGATGGTGACCGTGCCGTGCTGCAAACCGGTGGGGATGCACTGCTCTGTCCCGAACAACTCCATCACCTGCTGCGGCAGGGCACTGGTGCACAGGTCCCAGTCGTGGGCGGTGCGCCCCAAAAGGCTATCCCGCACGCAGCCGCCTACGGCATAGGCTGCGTAGCCCGCTGTGTGCAGGGCGTCCAGCAGGGCAGCTGCCCCGGGGTCAAGTGTCAGCTTCATTCCTCGTTCTCCTCGTAATGCAGGGTGATGCGTTTGCCGTCAAAGCCGCATTCTGCCGCCGGGAAGAGGCTTTGCGCCTGTGCAAGCTGCTCCTCCGGGTCGGTGATCATGGGGGAATAGTGCACCAGCCACAACCGCTTTGCCCCGGCCTTTTCCGCCAGCGTCGCGCTCTGTCCAAAGGTGCTGTGCCCCCACTGCGCGGCCTGTTCCTGCTGCTCCGGCAGGGCATAGGTGGCATCGCAGAGCAGAAGGTCTGCACCCTGCGCTGCCTGTTCCAGCGCCGGGCAGGGGGCGCTGTCGCCAGAAAAGACGAACCGCAGCCCCTTGCGGGGCGCGCCCAGCACCTCGGCGGGCTGCACCATACGCTCTGCCAGCGGCACAGCCTGTCCCCGCTGCAAAAGCCGCCACTGGGTCACCGGTACGCCCAGTGCCCGCGCCTTTTCGGGGTCGAACCTGCCCGCCCGGGGCAAGTCCAGCCGGTAGCCCAGACTGCGCACCCGGTGCTTTGTGGCCACCGGCAGCAGCGTTGCCCCGGCGGGCCATCCATCCGAAAGAGCATCCAGCGCCACAGGCTGCCCGGCGCGGCAGACCAGCGGCTTTACCGCGTAGGGCAGCGGCCCGGTCAGGGCATACACTGCCCGCCAGATCTCCAAAAGCCCCTCCGGCCCCAGCAGCACCAGCGGACGGGTGCGCCCCTGCGCCCCAAGGGTCTGCAAAAGCCCGGGCAGACCAAAGATATGGTCTCCGTGGTAGTGGGTCAGGCAGATGGCATCCGCGCGCATCAGGTTCACCCCGGCGCGGCGGGCGGCGGTCTGGGTGCCCTCGCCGCAGTCCAGCAGCAGGCTG
>OIZS01000331.1_pt1 | contig 21456 bp, 16 predicted proteins | sample 1588641 | NCBI WGS metagenome assembly OIZS01 (sample SAMN03283240) | human gut metagenome | biome: human-associated habitat; material: feces | host: Homo sapiens | place: Peru | collected 2012
TGAAATTCATCTTATGAATCATCTTTATCCCGATATGCTCAAGGTCAATAACCGTGACGACATCACAAGATGGTGGGAGGTTATCGACCGCACAACAGGTGAGGTTGTTGCTCCGACCGATTGGGGATATGACGAGGCAACGGGCAATAAACTGTGCACATTGGATGAAATGGGTATTGAAATAAAGGATAAAAACGGTAATATCATTACCACAGGTAGTAACGAGACGAAGTTGGATGATTTCTTTTATTTCAAACGCGAGGGCGATACGGCATATTTTGCCGGGACCTATCCTTATGCCGGGGAATATATGATTCAAATTGGCGCGTTTACGGGCGGTGAATTTAAAGTGCGTGCCAATAAAAACCACCCAAAAGGCTATAAAATGGTAAAGAGTATGTGGAGCGATTGCTACGAACCAAACGATTGGGTATATTGCAAATAATGTTTAAAATGGTTTAGAACACCCCGGGATATTCAATATCCCGGGGTTTTTAGCATATTCTTACGGCAGTTCATACATACGGTAAGCCCAATTTGTCGCCACATAACGCCCCTGCATAACGTGCTCGCAAAAATCGCCCGGTTTGGCCGTATAATTGCTGCCCGTCCATTCCCAGCAATACATTTTGTCCGCACTCACCCCAGTTGCCACCGTATTCGGGTGCACATAAGTAAACCCGCCGCATTTATAGGGCCCTTTTAAAAACATAGAAGAAGATAAAAAGTGTCTGGAACCCCACTGATTATTTACAATCAGTTCATAAGTATCATTTCCGCGGCTGTCCTGCGTGGTTAAACCGCATTGCGAACCCCGCCCGTGATTGGGTAAGTTAATGTCCAAATCCACTTCGTCAAACTGATGTGGATAATCGTTAGCGGCCAAATAAAAGACTTCCTGCGCAGTTGCCAATGTGCGCGTACTTGTCCGCAGTTCTGCCGCCCGGCTCTTCCAAACCGCCTTTTCGTATTGCGGTACAGCCACCGCAGCCAAAATACCGATAATTAAAACCACCACTAATAATTCAATAAGCGTAAAGCCGCCTAATCGGCCCGTAAACAAGTTTTTCACACGACACCTCATTTTTGATAAATTTTACTACAACTTAAAATTTATCAAAAAAAAAACAAAACAACCCTTTTAAAAAACGGCAGCCAACAAAACCAAAATTCAACATCCAAAATGGTATAATATAGTATCTTAATTACCGTCGGAGTCTTACAAAAATGAAACCTTTACTGGCCGCCTGGGTCTGCTGGGCCATTGTGGGCCTTTCTCCCGTAGCGGGAAAATTTGCCGTAGGGGTAATCAGCCCCGCCTTGCTCGTGTTTTTAGGCACGCTTATCGGTGTACTTTATTTCACCCCGTGGATTACAAAAAACCACAAATGGGGGGAACTCTTAGCCAAAGAAACTTTATGGAAATTCCTGTTTATCGGCACTTTCGGCACGGCCCTGCCGTTTACCATTTCGCTTATCGCACTCCACTACACTACGCCGGGCAACGCGGCTATTTTACAGCAGAGCGAACTCTTTTATTCCCTTTTATTTGCCTGTATTTTTCTGCGCGAATTTCCCAGCCGCCAGCAACTGGCCGGAAGCGCACTAATTGTACTGGGTGTGCTGATTATCCTTATGAAAGAGCAATACACCCCGCGCTGGACGGGCGATTTGCTTATTGTCGGCAGTACCTGGATGTTGCAGGCCGGCTCCACCTTAGCCAAAAAACTTCCTAAAACGTTGGACCACCGCGTAATTGGTATGGCGCGCAACCTGTTTGCTTTGCCAGCGCTAGTGGTGATTTTAGCCGTTATGTGGGCAATGAAGGAAAATTTCGTATTAAAACCCAATGTGCAAATGTTTTCCGTTTTAGCCTATACGGGTATTTTAAAATACGGCCTTGCGATGGTGGTATGGTACAAGGCTATCCGCGCACTTGATTTAAGCAAAGTAACCGCAATTTATCTTTCTTACCCCGTACTGGCACTGCTGATTTCCGCCTTGGTTGGGTTTGAAAACATTACCCTCCACCAAGTAATCGGCCTTACCGTAACGTGTGCGGGGGCATATTGGGTCAGCCTTACTGTTAAAAAAGAGGGCCATTAACCCTATAAATTAGGTAAAATATAATATATGTTTAAGGTATCCCCGGTAGCCGCCATTTGGCTGGCTTGGTTTTTTGTTGCATCTAATGTCGTGGTAACCAAATTTGCCACGCCCTATGCGGCTTCGGCCTTGTATATGCTGGTCAGTTGTGTGGCGGCAACGGTGCTTTTTTTGCCGTATCTGCTCAAAACAGGCGGGCATAAAGTATTATTTAAAAAGGGTGTTTGGCAACAATGTTTGCTAATGGCTACCTTCGGCACAGCCTTGCCAATGACGATTTTTATGTTGGCCCTTAATTACACCACGCCGACAAATGCCGCCGTTTTAAACCAGTTTGAAATGGTCTATTCCCTCATTATGGCGTACTTTTTACTGGGGGAAAAACCGACCGGCAAGCAGTTTTTCGGCTCGGCGCTCATCATTTTCGGCGTCGGCATTTTGCTGTGGCATACCGGGATGTCAGTCCAATTAAAGGGCGATTTGCTGATTTTGGGCAGTTTGTGGATGTTCCAATTAAGCCATATTTTCGCCAAAAAACTGCCCGCCGATATGCCGCCCGCGTTAATTGCGGCGGCGCGCGCTATTTTTGCTATTCCGGCACTCGCGCTGCTGACGGGTGTGCTATGGGCCATACAGGGGCCGCAGTTGTTTGTTACGTCCTCGGGTATTTTGTGGGGAACATTGGCGTTTAGCGCAGTGTGCAATTATTTTATCGGCAATACGTTTTGGTACACGGCTATCCGTAATATGCACTTGGGCAAGGCAACGGCGATTATTTTGTCTTACCCGGTGTTGACGTTTGTTTTGTCCGTTCTGCTTAAACAGGACACAATTACGATTTACAAAGTGCTGGGTATGGTACTTGCTATGACGGGTGCCTATATCGTTACCGGCATTATCAAAGGAGAAAAGAAATGAAAAAACTCGTTTTATTTGACTTGGACGGCACGCTCGTAAATGCGGGCGGTGCGGGACGCACCTCTTTGCGCAAAGCCATTAAGGAACTCTACGGCGTGGAGCCGGAGTTTGAACACAGTTTAATTTCGGGCCGGACGGATTTAGATAATTTCTCCATTGTCTATTCCCTTATCAAAAAAGGCAAAAAACCTACTGCCGCCGAAATGAAAAAAATGAAAGCCAAATATTTGGAAATTTTGCCTACCGAAGTACACGCCGTCGTCCGTTGCAAAAAATACGATTTAATACCCGGTGTGGAAAAATTTTTAAAGATGCTCGCCAAGGATAAAGATGTTATCTTGGGGTTGGGAACCGGCAACTTGGAAGAAGGCGCCAAAATTAAATTGGAACCCAGCAAATTAGGGTCTTACTTTACCGTGGGGGGCTACGGCGAAGACGGGCAAACCCGCGAAGAAATGCTCCAAGCAGCCGTTAAACGCGCTGAAAAGAAATTCAAAACCAAATTGGAACCCGACCAAGTGTACGTCATCGGCGATACACACCGCGACATTTGCGCCGCCAAGAACTGCGGTTTCCATAGCGCGGTGCTGACCAACGGATTTGGAGATGCGCAAAAAATCCAACGCGCCGCCGCCGAATTGGAAACCAAAGATTTTAACGACCTTACCACGTTCTGCGTGTGGCTCGGTTTAAAAACCGACCCGAAGGGAGTAAAACGCGGCAGTTACATTATGCCCGCCAGCGCGATTGAACACGTTTTTTTCAGCCGCACGGGCATTGACGAGGACCGCCTGAAAATGCTGCGCATTAAAAAATATTCCGACCTTGAATCCGGAACCATTATGTAAGGGCGACCTATGGAATGGTACACCGCCGCAGATAGATTTACAGAAGCATTAGCCTCCCCGGACCCGACCCCGGGTGGGGGGGCTGCCGCCGCTATGGCGGGCGCGATGGGTTGTGCGCTTGCGATAATGGCGGTAGGCACTACGCTTAAACGCAAAGCCACGCCCGAAGATATCCGCCCAAAACTTACCCAAAGTTTAAAACGCCTGGCCGCCTTTAAAACGGAACTGAAATCTTATGTTCAAAAAGACGGTGAAGCATACGCCGCCTATTTAACCGCTAAAAAACTGCCCAAAGAAGCACCCGAAAGAGAGCAAGCCGTACAAGATGCCCTCTTGTTTGCGGCGCGCGTTCCGGCCGCGGCGGCGAGTGCGGCCTTGCATTGTTTAAAAGAAGTGGAAACCATTAAAGGCAATATTGCCGAAATTATTTTGTCGGACATTGCCTGTGCGCGCCATTTATTGCAAGCCTGCATTAAATGTTCGGTAGAGAGCATACAGGCCAACCTGGCATTTATCAAAAATGAAGACCGGGTAAACGAATTAAATAAGCAGATAACCACCTTGTTGAAAGCCTGCTGAAAGGATACGTTATGAGCGAAAAAGCCAACAAAAGAAGCGGTATGCTGGGTACTATTTACAATATGCTACCCGGTATTGATGACGACTATGCCGCCAAACTCGTCTACACACTGGAAAACAAAAAATCACTGCCCCGCTTGCAGCAGGATATTGCCGATATTGCCGCCCAGTTAAGTTCCGATTCGCCAATGACGGATACGACGATTGCCAAAATTTTGTTGGATGAAATCACTATTCCGGCGGCCTTACGCCAACTGCGCATTTACAACAACGCAACTTCTATGACCGAACTTTGCGCCGCGTTGGAAACACCCGCCAAAGATACGGCTAAACTGCTGGAAGTGTATTCCTCTTTTTCCTCACGTAAGTATTTTGACGAGGAATTTGCCGCCGCCTTGAAAGATGTGCAAGACTCCGATTTAAAAGACGAGGAAAAAGCCCAGCACGCCGTAAATAAACTTTTAGAACAGGCCAACGCGGTTTTGCAAAATTCGCCCAAAATCATCCGCCAGAATAAAAAAGATATTTTTAAAACGGCTGACAAATACCATTTAACCGTTAAATTAACCGCAGAGTTGCAACTCCTATATACGCAGCCGGCCAGCATTTTATTCAAGCCGGAATTTGACCGCCTGCACAAACAGTTGCTCGCCATCAATCCGGACGCTCCGCTCTGCGCTTCTCTGGCGGCCCACACAATGCTCTGCCAAATTACACCCAAAGATGCACAAGATGTTGCAGAATTATCTAAACAGTTAAACGGGCAATTATTAGAAGAAGATTTGCTGATTATCGCTTGCCGTTATTTAAAGGTAAAATCCCCGCGCGATATTGCCGCCACCTTTGAGGCCGTACTTAAAAAGTTGCCGCACGTTTCCAGCCCCGAAGAAAATCTGGGCCTTGCCGTGCGCGTACTTTTGGACGGTACCGCCGACAGTTTTGACAAAGCCTGCCGCCAAGCCTCTTTGGTGCGGGAAAAGGAAATTTTGCGCCAAAACTTAGCCAAAAAAGATTTATACAGCGGCTACGAATACGACCTGGCAGACCGCTTCGCCGGGAAAAAGACCTTCGTCCAGTTGGAACGCGAAATGGCTGATTTGCTAAAAGCCTTGCCCCATTGTTCCGACGAAAAAGACAACAAGGAACTTGCCTGTAAAGTGCTTTTGGGAACTATGAGCCAAGAAGAAGCCGCCAAACAGGCACAGTACCTGCGCGATATCAAAGCCAAAACTATCACGCAAGGCCTTGCACCGGAATTGATGAAAAGTTACCTCGGCACAAAACCCGCCGAAGAATTGCTCCAATTTTTTGACAAGTCGCTCGCGCCGTTTACTTTTTGGAAGTCTGACCGGGAAAAACATATGTTCGCCCTGCGTACACTGGTGGGGGAATTAAACGGCACTTACAACCGCCGTATTTCGCAATTTATATTGGAAATGTTGGAAAACGGCTCGTCGGTGGAACTCTTAACCGATATGTTAAGTAACATCCAACAGCGCAAAACCAGCCGTGCGGAATTAGAGGAACTGTTGGAAAGTTACAAACAGGCACGCGCCGCGTCAAAATAAAAAGATAAAAAAATACTGTTAAATTGTGCGATAATTTGCTATGCTTTTATCGTACCGTGTTATATTTATTTTATATAGGGTGATTACACAATGAGATATTGGGTCTATATCAATGATAAAGTAGAAGGTCCTTACGACGAGAATAAACTGGTAACGCTTAACGGCTTTACCCCTGATACGCTGATTTGCGCAGAAAATGCCGCTTCCGGCGGAAGCCAAGAGTGGGTAAAGGCTTCCAGCGTGTTTGAATTTGATGCCGTTACCGAGCCACAGCCGGCTCAAACGCCTGCGGCTACCGAAACGGCCACAACTGCCGCGGCTACTGCCACCGCCGCACCTGCGGACGGACAAATTGCCATCTTACTGGAAAAGTTAGAACAATTAACCACCCAAATTACAGGGTTGCAATCCAAACTGGACAATGTACAATCCAAATTGGACGAAGCGATCGCCACGCAAAACGCCCGCAATTTTGAAACCAGCGACCACCCGGCCTATATTCCGCCGCAAGACGACGGGCGCGCAAACACCATCACCCTTACGCGCAAACCGATTGAAGAAGAACATTTGGAATCGGACTCCATTGAAAACACGGAAAACTTAGTTTCCCAAGCGGAAAATATTGTCGCGGCGGCCAACAAAGAGGAAAAACCGCTTGATATGTTGGGCCCCGTGGACTTGGGCGAAACCAAGCACGACACCCCGACCGAAGTATCCTTGGGTTCAAAAGCCGAAGAAGCCGTGGTACTCCGCTCCGCCTTGGATTCCTTATACGGTCAAAAACCGGTTCAGACCCAGGAAGAAAAAGAAAGCACTTTCCAAGATTTGCTGACTCCTCAGCAAGCCAAAATGTTAGCAGACCAAGCCGATGCTCATAAAAAAGCCCAAGAGGAAACCACCAAAGAAGTTTCCGGCCTTACCGCCGGGACCGTAGAAACAGCCCCCAAAGCGGACGAAGCCGCCAAAGAGGCGTTCCTGTCTGAAATCGGCGCCGCCCCCAAAGAAAACGTTTTAGACCAGGTTATTAAAGAAAAAGAAGAAGAAAAGAAAGAAAACACCTTTAAAATGGCCGCTGCGGCTGCTGCTGGTGCGGTAGCCGGCTTGGCCGCCGCCGAAGGGCTTAAACAAAAAGAGGAACAGCCCGCACAAGGCTTTGAAACGGTAGAACAAGCCGCCGCGGAACCTTTGCCGGAAAATAAAACATTAGATTTTACCAACGAAGCGCCCGCGCTCTCTATCGCGGCAGATAAAGAAGAACCTGCCAAGGAAGAGCCTGTGCTTCCGGCCAACCAGTTGCCGGCGGATATGACTGCTGATACTCCGGCGCAACAACCGCAAGAACAGCCCGCCGCGGCCCCTGCGTTTAACGGCGATTTGCCTTCCTTAAATGAAGCGGGAGTAAAACCTGCTACACAAACCGAAGATACCGACGAAAAAGAAGAAACGATGCAGGAACTTGTGCCCGGTGCCAAGGCCGAAAAACCCGAAGGTGTACTGATTACCGACGACGATTTGAACGAAGCCTTTGCCGAGAGAGACAACCAACCCGAGCAATCGGTAGAACAGATGTTTGGCTTGGATAACCAACAAGCCCAAACAGAAACCCCTGCGGCACAAGAAGAACCGGTCCAAGATAATTCCGCGTCGCAGGAAGTACCGCAATTTAGCGACCAGACAGCGGATAAGCCTCTCCCGGTGGGCAACCCCAATGATTTGACCGAAATTGAACTTAAAGAAGGTTCTACCTATTTGATTTCGGACTTTGTTCCTCCGGCCCAGGCTTCTAACGAACTGCCTAAGGAGCTGACGAATTTAAACCCCAAAAAACAGGAACAAGATACCAGTGAAGGCAAAACCGAATTGCAGGAAATGGTGGCCCCGCTCAAACAGACCGAAAAAGAGGCCGAACCTGCCGCCGACGCGCCGAAAGACGTTACGGTTTCCCAAGTGATTTTGGAAAATACCATTAAAACCAAACGCGGAGCCAAACTGGACATCAAAACGGTGCCTATGGTACCGGAACCGGCCCAAACGGAACGATTGCATTTTGAAGGATTAGATGACGACATCAATACCCAGCACGACATAAAAAATGCTGATGTGAAGTCTTCCGGCAGTATGACAAAGGCCGTCGTGGGTATCCTGGTTACTCTGTTGTTGGCTGCGCTTATTTATGTAATGCTCGCGTTTATGAACTTAATCCCGGCGCAGTTTAACCTGTTGGCTGATAAGCACCAGCCGGCACAAACGGTAACGCAAAGCGCCGAAATGGACGAAATGTTGGGCAATCAGCCCCAACAACCCGCCCCTGTAACGGCTGCCCAACCTGCCCCGAATCCGCTTGATACGGTATTAAACGAGGTAAAAAACTACCGCTTGATGAACGGCTATACGTTACAACAGTTTATTGAAGCCAAGCACCCGGCTGCCAAAAACTTAATTACCTGGGATATTTCCACGGCCGTGGACCCGGACAATTATTCCATTTTGGTAAAAGTTCCGCCGGAGAATCCGCAGAGTTTCAAAATCTCTTATCGCTTTAATTACAATGCGGTAAGCCAAGCATTGGACCCGACAATTTCCGACGCTAAAAACCTGTTAGATTCCGCCAACCAAGGTACTATGCCCGCCCAACAACAGGCGGCCCAGCCGTACCAAGGCGCAAAATAAGTAACATTTAAAAGAAAAGTACCCCTGCTGTTAAGGCGGGGGTATTTTTTATGTACTTTTTATAGTTTTCGGCAGACTAAAAAGGGGGATTTTCTCCATCCAAAAAAACCCCGGGAAAATATCCCCGGGGCTGTACAATCAAAAGCACTACAAGTTATCTGGCCGCATCCTTAATCACGCTTTCTAATATGTGAAAGGCCTTTTCCGCCCAATTCATACTCACCCACTCATACGGACCGTGCGGATTTTCGTAACCTGCAAAAATATTAGGCGTAGGCAAGCCGCGCAAGGAAAGTTGGGAGCCGTCAGTCCCGCCACGCGCCTGCGTCAAGCGGTAGGGAACCTGATTTTCCTTTAAGGCTTTTTCCAACAACTCCATAGATTGCGGATTTTTCTTTAAAATTTCACGCATATTGCGGTATTGTTCTTTAAATTCAATCTCAATTTTGGCCGCGGGATATTTTTTTCTTTTTTCTTCCACAAGAGCGCACAAGTCTTTTTTAAACTGCTCAAATTTAGCCAAATCGTGTTCGCGGACGATACCTTGCACGCAAGCGGTATCCAAGGCCCCGGTAATGTCTTTAAACAGCACAAATCCGTCCTCGCCGTCCGTGGTTTCGGGCAATTTATCTTCCGGCCAGGAAGAAATAATATCCGCCGCAATGCGCACCGGGTTTGCCATAAAACCCTTGGCGGAACCGGGGTGGCAGGACTTACCTGTAATGTTAATGGTTACGGTATCGGCATTAAAATTGCCGCAGTCAATGTCGCCCAAGGTCGCACCGTCAATGGTATAGGCAAAGTCGGCCGCAAATTTCTTTACATCAAAATACGCAATGCCCGTACCGGTTTCTTCATCAATGGTAAAGGCGGCCTTTACCGGGCCGTGCTTAATTTCGGGATGTTGCAACAGATATTCACCCAAGGACATAATGACAGCAATTCCCATTTTATCGTCTCCGCCAAGCAAAGAATTGCCGTCTGCGGTAATGATAGTATCACCCTTGCAAAGTTTCAAATTAGGGGCTGTTTCGGGCGATAAAAACATCTTTTTATCTGCATTGATGGTCAGTGTACCGCCGTCATAATTTTCGTGGATAACGGGGCGGATGTTGGCGCCGTTATAATCGCACACCGTATCCATATGGGCAAAAAGGCCGATAGTGGGGGCCTTTTTATCGGTATTAGCCGGGATAAGCCCAGTTACAAAGCCGTATTCGTCCACCTCTACCTCGGAAAACCCGATTTTACGCATTTCGTCAGCCAGTTTATGTGCAAAGGAAATCTGGCTAGACGTGGTGGGGGTTACGTTGCTGGTGGGGTCGCTAGTGGTCTCCACTGCAATATAACGGGCAAAGCGGTTGTAAATGATTTGTTGCAAAGGATTCATAAAATTCTCCATAAAAGGGTTAATTTATTATACAATTTATTATCTTGTAATTTGGGAGGATTAAGTGAAGAAACTCTTTTTATTTATTCTTTGCGCGGGTATGCTCGCCGCGTGCGCCTCGGTAAAGGAAGCGCAAAATGTAGCCAACTGCCAGTTCGCCTTAAAAAGTGTAGAACTGACGGATTACAATTTAACCTCGTTCGGCTTTGATGTGGTGATAGCCATTACCAACCCCAATAAAACCGAAGCCGCCACGGTAAAACGCTTTGAAGGCGTATTAACTGCCAACGACGATAAAATGGCCGATGTTACGCTAAAAGACGTGCGCATTGAACCGCGCGCCACCAAGAACGCCAAGGCCAAAATCACGGTGCCGATGTCTGCCTTTAACAGCAAGTTACTGGGACTTATCAGTATGGGCAGCGGTACATTGGACTATCATTTAACGGGCACGATGTATTTTGACGGCCCGCTGGGAACGGAAATTCCGGTGCCTGTGGATATCGGCCGTTACGGCAGTTACAACATTACGGATTAAGAGGATTTTGTAAGAAGGACCCGGGGAGGAATATCCCCGGTAAAAATTTATCTGTTTTTGGAACCGTATGCAGAATACGGAGAGCCGCTGAAAAACGGCACAGAAACGCTCCAAAAACAGCCGATTAAAGAGTGAAGCAAGCGGCCTAATTACCCGCGCGTTTCACTCTTAGTGTTTGCCGCCCGAAAGGGTGGCAAACCACGGCTGTTATATACTTGGGTTAGCGTTTCTGGCTCAAATATAGCAGCCGTTTTTTTTGCGTAAATTTTCCAAAAGCAGTTTAAAAACAAGGAGAAACTTATGCAAAACAAAAATTCCGGCTTCACGCTGATAGAATTATTAGTGGTGGTACTGATTATCGGAATTTTAGCCGCCGTCGCTCTTCCACAGTATGAAAAAGCCGTTATAAAGTCCCGTGCCACACAGGCCTTTGTTTTGGGGAAACACTTGGCACAAGCAGAAGAACTGTTCTATTTGGCTAATGGACGTTACACAAGGGATTGGGAAGAACTGGGGGAAGAAGAACCCAACTTAAAAGATTGGGATATCGAGCTAGATCCTTCTATCTATAATATTCTCATCAGATCCAAACGCAATCCAATTCTTATTTTTCGTTTTTTTATGACTAATATTCCCTTACATATGGATTATTCCGGCAAATACCTGTGTATTGCCGGCACCAATGACACGGTTGGACAGCAGGTTTGCCAATCTATCAGCGGGAAACCAGGAACAACTTATCCTTTTATACCTAATCAAATGCAATTTGAACTCAACTGATTAAATAACGATTTTTCTCTGCAAGAAAAAAGTTTTCAGCATAACCTTTATGGGGGAACTTGTTATGATGGATAGCAAACAGCGTGTCGCTCCAATAAAAGTAAAACACCCCCGGTAAAAATGTTTGCCGGGGGTTTCTCATATATCTTATCTGACAATTTTTATTACATCAAAATCAGCCGTAACACCCACGCCGATAAAAATGCCATACAAAGCGTCAGCGTAATCACTCTAAATGTGTCCTTCCAGCCGCTTTCGCGCAACATTACAAAGAACGTCGCCACGCACGGCAAGTACATCGCCATAAACACGCACGCCACCACCAATTCAGCCGGCGGCAGGTTAAACGGCTGTAACAAAGCGATAGACACGTCTTTACGCAGGCAGCCCAAAATCAGCAAAGGCGTCGTGTCCGCAGGCAGACCCAAAATATGCTCCACCGGGTAACGAGCAATCTGGGCTATCCAATTCGTCAACCCGGAAAGTTGCATTAAATCAACAAACAGCACGCCCACCAAAATAAGCGGCAGGGCATCCCCCAAATATTCCTTCATACGGATCCACAACTTGCGCAGTAAAGGCCGCCATTGGGGAATCTGCCAAGAGGGAATTTCCATAAACAATTCGGGCGTTTCGCCTTTCATCAGTTTGTTTAAAATCGTACCCGCCAAAATACCGTTTACAAACAGGGCGAAAAATACAATCAGCATATATTTTAAGCCGTAGGGGGACAAAATGGAAATAATCATCGCGGTTTGGGAAATGCACGGCGCCAGCACCAAAATAAGTGCCAAGGCAATAATGCGCTCACGGCGGGTTTCCAACACGCGGATACCCATTACCGCAGGAACCTTGCACCCAAAGCCCAACATAATAGGCAACGAACCGTATCCGTGCAAGCCTACCTTGTGGAGCAGGGAGTCCAAAAGTACAGCCAGGCGCGGCAGATAGCCCAAATCGCCTAAAAATCCCAACAGCGCATAAAACGCCAACACATAGGACATTACGTCTATCAGCGCAATATGCAAGCCGTCGGTCAGCACGCCGAAATAGTTTTCGCCGCCATCGCCAAGCAACAGCATCCCCAAAGCATTGTCTTTTATCCCGCCGAAAATATGCTCCAAGAACGGAACATAATAATTTTCATACAGCGGGTCTAGAAGATTGATGAGGTGCTCTCCCACAAAGCGGACCAAAAAGAACGATACAACCAACACACACAAGGCTATCGGCAGACCCGTTACGGGTGTGGTCGCCCAACCCTGCAAATGCTCCCAAAAAGAAGCGTGCTTGTGTTTAACCGTTTGCACTTTTTGTATGATACGGCCGATAACGTGCCATTTTTCTTCCGGGTCGGCGGGAATATTCAAAGTGCTCAAAACAGATTCGTGCGAGGCAATTTTTGCCGCCTGATAGGAAAGTTCTTTTAAGCCCTCACCCGTCGTAGCGACAGTCGGAATAACCGGGATACCCAGTTGCTTTTCCAATTCCTTTACATTAATTTGAATCCCTTTGCGCACCGCCTCGTCGTATTTATTTAAAAGCAAAATGACGGGCTTTTTAAGTTGCATAATTTCCAACAGAAAATACAGGTTGCGCTCCAAGTGCGAAGCATCCGCCACGCACACAATAAAGTCGTACTCCAATTCCTTAAACAAATTATGCTTTTTCCCTTCCAAAGTCCATTCTTCTTCCAAACGGTAAAGACCGGGGATATCAATAATATCGTAAGAATCGCCGTCAAATACGGTTTGCCCGTAGTTCAGGCCAACCGTTGTACCGGGGAAATTGGAGGAAATAATACCAATGCCTGTCAAACGCGAGAAGATAAGACTCTTGCCCACGTTGGGGTTTCCGGCTAAAAGAAAAGTATTCTTTTTGGCAGTAACGATAATTTTTTTAGCAGTTTCGCGGCCGAGAGCCACCTCGGTACCGGAAACGCTGACAACCACCGGGCTGGACCCGGGTTTGCGGGTAATAAATTGTCCACGGACAAGCCCCATAGCCGCCAATTTTTCGGCCATTTTAGCATCCGTTTGAATATCTTTAATTTTCGCGGTGTTGCCCGGTTTTAAAGAGTGTAAAGTGCGAGAAGTTTCTTTTTCCATAAAAGTTAGTTTTTCCTTACTTTTATATTTTACCAAAACCATTCTGTTAATACAAGAGGACCGCGCCGACGGACTGGGGGCAGCCCATACCCGCCGCCAAACAATTTTGGTATAATTTATATACAAACTTAACCTAATAGGAGACTTATTTTATGGCTTATAAAGTAAACCCGGATGTTTGCATTAACTGCGGTGCTTGCGAATCTTCTTGCCCCGTAGCCGCTATTAGCGAAGTAGACGGCAAAAGAAGCATTGATGCTTCTAAATGCATTGAATGCGGTTCTTGCGCCGGCACCTGCCCGGTGAGCGCAATCGCTCTGTAAGAGCGACCGCGAACAGGGCAGCATTGCTCCCGCCGTCCGCAGGACCCCGGTGAGCGTAATCGCTCTGTAATTTAGTTGCATAGACCACTTGTGTTTTAAAAGCCCGCACTTTTACGAGTGCGGGTTTTTATATTAAGAAATTTTCGCTTGTAGTTGTTCTGCGGGTCTTGCCCGTTGGGGAGTGCGTATAAGGCGGAGGAGTATTTTTATTTGTTTGAGCCTGTAAGGCGAGTTGTAAAAATACCCGCCGTTACTGCCTTTTATGAGCATTGACCCGCCACTCTTTTTCTTGTGCAAGAAAAAGAACAAGATATTTTTGCTTGGTTTTTCTGTTTAGAAGACCAAAAATAAAGAGCCGGGGGATGTGCCCGGCCCTTTTGTTCAGAACCGTTCGGGGGGTAAATCGAAGGGTTCTGGGGGATAAATCCGTCGGCCTTTACTGGCCTTTATACTAACTATAATACAACCTAGTTAAAAAAAATGCAAGCCCTATATCAAAAATTTAGAATTATTTAAACATAATTCTTTCAGATTACAAAAAAGCCCCACCACAAAAAATTTAAAACTTTTCCCGCCGCATTGGTTATAATATAATTGGAGGGAGAATACTTATATGAAAAAACTAGGACTCATTTTTGTCTTCACACTAGCCGTCAGTCCGCTTGTGGCGCAAAACGCCGACAGCCAAGACGACTACTACACAGGGTATGAAGGCGTAGTGTTGGGCGAACGCGCTCCGCGTTCTGCCACAGATGCCATTGCCCAACAAGCCACGCAAATCCCCGGCGATATTTACCGCGGAACCTTGTTTGGCGCCGAACAAAAGAAATACGAGGGCGACACGTTAGGCAATCGCCCGCGCGCCAAGACCAAATATGTGTATGATACATCTTTGGTGCGTGCCGTAAAAATCAGTGATGTGGACCGCGTGCGTACATTAATGTATGCCAACGTAAACGTAAATGAAAAAAACTACGCGGGTATCACTCCGCTCACGATTGCCGCCGAAAAAGGCAATATGGAAATTATCAAAATGCTGGTAGAGGACGGAAAAGCCGTCGTCAATGATGCGTCCAGTTACGGTGTAACACCGATTATTTCCGCTGCGGCCGCCGGCAATACGGATGTGGTAGCCTACTTGGTTAAACACGGTGCCGACGTAACCGCCAAGGACGATTTGGGCAAAACCGCCCTCATTTATGCCTCGGGCACAGATAACTCCAAATTAATTTCCAACTTAATCGCGCTTGATAACACGGCCGTCAATCTGCCGGATAACTCGGGCAATACGCCACTTATTTACGCGGCGCAAAAGGGACTTGTTAATAATATTAAAGTCCTCTTGGCGCACGGTGCTATGGTAAACTACCGCAACCCGGCCACAGGCCTTTCCGCCCTGTCCGCCGCCGCGGCCGAAGGCCACAGCGATGCCGTCCGCCTGCTCATCCGTTCGGGTAAGGCCGATGTAAATATTGCAGACCTTTCCGGTCGCACGCCGATTTTTTACGCCGTAGAACAAGGGCAAACCGACACCTTGCGCAATTTACTTTCCTTAGGCGCGGATGTAAACGCCAAGGACAATAACGGTGTAACTGCGTTAATGCGTGCCTCTTCTAAAAAACAGCAAGAGTGCTTGAACGTACTCCTCAAACAAAAGAATATTAACGTCAACGAAAAGGATTTTCAAGACCGCACCGCTATCGTTTATAGCGTTTACGCTACGGACGTGGCCCCCGCGCAGGCGCTGTTAAAGGCGGGTGCGGACATCAATTCGCGCGACCGCGACAACAACACCCCGCTTTTAGCGGCTATCAAGGCCAAAAACGACAAAGCGGCCCTGCTCCTTATCCAACAAGGGGCCGAAGTCAGCGCCGCCAATAACAACGGAGACAACGCCTTCACGCTTACCGAGCAATATCTGCCGAACTCTTTAACGTCCAATGTACTGGGCGTTAAAAAGGCTGAGGTGGTTCAGCAAGCCTTGCAAATTCAGGCGCAGAAACAAGCCGAAGTACAAGAACTGGAAAACCAACTCGCGCAAGATGAAGCCCGCGTTCAACAGATAAAAGAGGAAGAATTGGCCCAAGCCAAGGCCGCCCAAGAAGCCAAAGCCGCCGAGGTCCGCGCGCAAGTAGAGCAAGAATACCAAAACGACCCGGAATTAGAACGCTTGCAAAAACAATTAGAAGAAGCCAGAGCGCAAAAAGAAGCGGCTATGGAAGAAGAAATCAACCGCCGCTTATCCGCTGCTGACACGCAAGTAACCGAGGCCGCCAACGCGGTTAAGGCGCAAGGTGATAGTGCTGTGCAAAAAGCACAAGACACCGCTTCCGCCGCCGAGGCCAAGGCCAAAGCCGATGCTGCCAAGGCACGCGCAACAGTTAATCAGGCCAAGGCAAAAACAACCGCCAACAGAAACTCGGCCAAACGCCGCGCTACGCAAGGCCGCAGAAAAGCGGCCGCCAGAAAAACGGCTGTAAAAAATTCCGCCGCCAAAACCAAGGCTGCTGCCAAGGCAACGGTGGAGGCCGCCACGGTCAAACCGCAAGAAGTAAATATGGCGGATGTGCTGTAAAAAGTTTTAGATATGTGAAACTCCCTAGGCTTATGCCCAGGGAGTTTTTTTGTGTCTAAAAAACCCCGCTAAAAAGCGGGGGGAAAATCGGCAGGTAAAGGCTATTATTTGGGTTGCGCTTTGCACCAAGTTAAAAAGGCCTGCCACTTTTGGTGCAAGTTTTTTGCATCTTCCACAGACAGGTTCGGCAAAAAGGAACAACTTTCCCCGTTTGTGCTGACTTGTAAGGACTCTTGTAAATAATCAGCCGCCAAATGCGCCGCACCCAAGGCTGTGCTTTCGCTTTCGCCACGCAACACCAACGGCAACTGCAATAAACCGGCCTGAAACTGCATTAAATAATTTAAATGAGTAAGTCCGCCAGATACCGCCACCGGCCCGCTAACAGGCACCTTATTGGCCCGCAAGTAGGCCACAATATCCGCCAGCAAAAACGCAATTCCACGCACCGTTCCGGCCACCCAATCGGCCTTTTGCGTAAGGGGGGATAACCCCGCCACCACAGGCGACAAAGAAAAATCCCAATACGGCGCACCCAAGCCGCCCAAGGCCGGCAAAAACCATACAGGATTTTGCGAAAGAGCGCACAAACTATCTATTTTTTTAGCATCAAAAGAAATGCCCTGCGCACCCAACCATTGGAACGCGCTTCCCGCCGCATTGACGGGGGCTTCCAACAAATAATCGCTTTTTGGGGTTTTGCAAGAAGCAGAAAGGGAAGTTAATAACCCCGGCAGGCAAATATTTTTGCATCCCGAATTATGCAGCAAGAACGCGCCCGTACCATAATTGATAAGCGTTTGCCCGTCCTTTAAACGGTTCCAAGCGGCGGCCTGTTGGTCGCCGACACACACGCAAAGAGGAATTTTTACCTGTTCAAATTCATACGTTCCATAATCTGCCGCACTCGGGCGGATTTCCGGCAAAGTTTCAGGCTCAATCCCAAAAGCCTTGCACAAGTCCGCGCTCCAAGTTTGCGTGCGGATATCCCATAACAACATACGTTGGGCAAGTGTGGGGTCTGCGGCAAAGGTTTTACCGCCCGTTAAATGCCAAATAAAGTAAGAGGCCACTGGCCCGATAAGCAAATTTTTTTCGCCCGCCGCTTGTTTTACCGGCGGGCAATTTTTAAGACACCAGGCAATTTTAGGCGCGGAAAAATACGGCGTTTTATATAAACCCGTTATCACGTGAACTTCCGCCTGGCTGACGGGTGCGTTTTCCGCTTCCGCCGCCGCGCGGCCGTCCTCCCAAGTAAGCACCGGGGCCAACGGCTCGCCCGTTTGCCTATGCCACAACACAACAGTAGAGCGTTGGCAGGATACGGATATACTGCGGACATTTTGCGCGCCGACTTGCGTTAAAAGAGAATTTAAAACATTTTTTTGTGCGCGCAGAAGTTCGTTCCCATCATAAAAAGAAAGACCGTTTTGGGGGCGTTTTGGCGCAAGAATCAGGCTTTTGCGCGCAATAACTTCTCCTCTTTGGTTAAAGGCCAAAGCCCGGCAAGAAGATGTGCCCAAATCCAGCGCAACAAAAAGTTTCCCGCTCATCTTCCGTCCCCTGTTTCTTGCGGCTTATACCAACGGTTTTCTTTCAAAAGCGTATAGGCTGCCTTGTCCAAGGACAAGAGCGTTTCCTCCGCTTTTTCGGTATCCATACCGGGAGTAGCGGATAAAATTTTCCCGCCGCTATGGCGCATTTCTCCGTCTTGCGTAATAAGCCCGAGATTTACACCCTCCGATACCAGCGCCACGCGTTTAAAAGAAGTATCAAACATATCCCGCCCAAAGGCCGTATAGGCGGGCGTAAGGCCCGTCAAACGGTAGAGCGTGGGAATTAAATCTAATTGCGAAACGATTTGATTGGCTTCCTGCCCCTTAAAAAGTTTCGGCGCATAAATAACCAGCGGAATACGGAAGCGGTTTTTTAACGAATCATCTGCCGGACCGCCGGAGGTATGGTCTGCCACGAATACAAAAATGGTATTATCAAACCAACCGTCCTCTTTGGCGCGCTTTAAAAACTCGCCGATAGACCAATCGGCAAACGACAGCGTATTTAAAAAGCCGTGCTCCCAGGAATCGTACGGATATTTGTCAAACTGGGGCAAGGTAGAGGCAAACGGCTCGTGCGTAATACCCGTAAACACCATACCCATAAAATTTTTTTCTTGGCGGTTTTTAATTTTATCCGCCGCAAACATTAAGGCATCATAATCATAGCCAAAGGGAGCGCGGTCCTTGTATTTTAACCGTTCGGGGATATCCTCCCACCCGTAACTGTCTTTTACTCCCAAGTAGGAAGCCAATGCACACAGGCGGTAAGAATCGCGGTGCGAGGTCTGCGCAAAAAAAGTGTAATAACCCGCCCGGGCAAAGTGCTTAGGCATAGGGGAAAAGGCCGTCAGTTCAAGCCCATAGCCAAACATAGGCAGCCCCGGTACAAGCGGCACACCCGCAAAAACTGCCGCAAAGCCAAAAATACTGCGCAGCCCCGCCGCATAGGCATTGGTAAAATTCACGCCGTTCTTTAAAATATCGTCAAATACCGGGGTTGCGCCAAAGTCTTGTCCGGATAAACCGTCCACATAATACGGGTGCCAGCCTTCCAAAAGAACAATCATTACGTTGTAACCTTTGGCTAGGGGATTTTTTTCCGGCTGGGCTTGGCGCATAAGCGGATAATTTTCGTCCGGCACCGTTTCGTCTGCGGCTACAAAGCGTTTTTGCGTTAGTTCCAGTGCTTTTTCCGCCGGGAACGTGTTGGAAATTTCCATTGCACCCTTTCTGCCCACCTGATAAGCCGTAAATGCGCCGTTTAGCGTAAGTGCCGCTCCGGCGGGGGAAGATGCGTAATTATATACGTCCGCCACGCCAATAGATTTGCCGCGCCCGATATGTCCGCGGATACCTAAAAAAGTGAATAAAACAATCAAAAAAAGGATTTCTCCCGTGCGGATTTTACCATAGCGGTTGGCCTGAAAGTGTTTATCCGTATAACAGCAAAACGCGCGCACCGCCCACGCAAAGCCGCCCAAAAGGATAATAAGCGGCAGCCAAACCTGTGTAAGCATATACTTTAACACATAGCCCCAATCGTTAGCCACCTGCACAATTTCCTCGGCAATATGGCGGTTTACTTTGGGAAAATAAATTAAATCGCCAATCAAAAAGCCCGTCGCAAAAATAAGTTCAGCAAATAGTACGACCGTCCAAAATTTCACCCAACCGCGCCCGCGCACAGGTAAATTTAACAAAAACAGTACCGGCCCCATAAACAGGGCTATCACGGAGAAATCAAAGCGAAGGCCGTTTAAAAAGGCGGAAAAAATTTCCGCCCCGGACAAAACGCTAAAAAAATCCCAGTTGAGCACCAACAAGGCCAAGCGCGCCACCGTAAACAGCACCCCTGCCGCCAACACGGTTAAAAAAGACAGTTTTAAGCGAAAATCGGTTTTCCGTATCATAACTACTCCGCCTTGGTTAAATTAATTTGTATGTCCTCTTCTTTTTTGGCAAAGGCCTGCAACTTTGCTTTGGCTTCCGCCGGAACGGCTGCGTCCGTTAACAGCCCGGCCACCGTACTTTGCGTAGGTACCAGCACCTTGGCTAACAGTTTTAGCGTGCGCAAGAGTTCCACCACTTTTTCTTTGTCGGTAAACTCCAACTTTTCCACGCGGGAAAGTTCAGCCTTGTACTGCTTGCCGAAATGGCGCTCAAAATTGTTTTTGCGCATTAGCGAAATAATTTCTTTTTGCAAAGATTTCGCTTCGTCCAAAAGCGCCCCACAACGGTCAATTTTTTCGCTTAAAATTTCTTGCTCACTTTTGGGTTGTTCGGCAATAGCGGGAGCCGCCTTGCGCGCAGCAAACCCCGTCGGGCCGGTGTATTCCTTACCCGTAAAAACAGGGCAGATGTTGCGGTAATCGCACCAGCGGCATTGGTTTTCGCCGGGGGTGGGGGTAAAATTGCCCGCGCGGATGTTGTCTGCTACCTTTAAAACGCCCTGCCAAAATTCAAAAATTTCCTTATCCTCTGCCCGTTCAAACGTCATTTCGTGCAAGGTGGGCAAATGGTAAAAACTCAGTTGCGCCACGCGGATTTCTTTTACGCCCGGGTCCTTTTGCTCAACAAGTGCGCGGATGGCGGGGGAGTTTTCGGCAACCTTTTGATACATATACAGTTGGTCCGGCTCACGCTGGACAGTTTTGCCCGTTTTATAGTCCAAAATTTTGATTTTTCCGTCGCCCAAATAGTCCATACGGTCCAAAATACTGATAAGGCTCAACCCGTCAATATCCAGTGTACTCTTCATTTCCACGGACAGCGGGTGCGCAAAAGTAGCCGCGTTTTTGGCATAATAGGACTCAATAATCCGCCTCCCCTCTGCATATCCGGCCAGTTCCTTTTCAAGCGACGCATAGCCTTTTTGTTCATAGGTTGTTTTGTTCCAATGGTTCTCAAAAAACACCAATGCTTCCGCCAAAGTGGGGAAAACCGGGTTTGCCGGGTTGTAAATGTATTCCATTACCTCGTGCAACGCAGAGCCAAACGCAAAGTAATACTTGGGTTGCTCGGGCAACATATGGACATAGCGGAATTTGTACTTCTGCGGGCATTCCTTATACATACCCATTTTAGAATAGGAAAACGATAAATTTCTGGCCATAAAATACTCCCAAAATACAGTTAGTTTATTGTACCATTTTACAGAGCAACTCGCCGATAAAAACAAGCATCGTTAAAAAAAGAGAGGGGAAAACCGAGCCCACAAAAAAGCCCCGCTTTTGGCGGGGTAATAGACCCATATTCAACTTAAATTTATTTTTTATTTAATCCCCAAATTGTTAGAGCCATAGAGGTTAAACTGCGCTGCCGCTCCTCTATACAATGCTCATTCCAAGTAGTAAAAGGGGAAATATGGTAACTCTGCAAGCAATTTGCAAATGGCTTTCCATAACAATCCAAATTCTTAACTAAACATTTAGTAAGCAACAAATCCTCATTTTCATAATAAGGCACCTTTACAGCAAATTCTGCATTACTGGCTT
>OIZS01000332.1_pt1 | contig 21446 bp, 20 predicted proteins | sample 1588641 | NCBI WGS metagenome assembly OIZS01 (sample SAMN03283240) | human gut metagenome | biome: human-associated habitat; material: feces | host: Homo sapiens | place: Peru | collected 2012
GGAGGTGTACCGGGGCTATCTGCGGCGGCTGGCGCTGCCGGAGGATAAGCCCTTCAGGGACTTTTCACGGGGCATGAAGATGAAGCTGGGGCTGGCGGCGGCGCTGAGCCATCAGCCGAAGCTGCTGCTGCTGGACGAGGCCACCAGCGGCCTTGACCCGGTGGTGCGGGACGAGATACTGACCATCTTCGCGGACTTCACCCGGGACGAGGAGCACGCCGTGCTGATCTCCAGCCACATCGTCAGCGATCTGGAGAAGATCTGCGACTACATCGCGTTTCTGCACAAAGGGCGGCTGCTGCTGTGCGAAGAGAAGGATCGGCTGACGGAGGAATACGGCATCCTGCGGGGCGGTACGGACGGTATCGCTCCGGCGGCGGTGTGCGGACGGCACGCCACGCCCTATGGCACGGAGTATCTGGTGCGGCGCAGCGCCGTGCCCGCCGGTATGACGCTGGGACAGGTGAACATCGAGGATCTGTTCGTGTTCATGGCAAAGGAGGCGTGAGATGAAGGGATTGTTTTATAAGGAGGCGCGCTGCCTGTGGCACTTCGGCAAGACGTATCTGCTGATGCTGGTGATTTTTCTGGGGCTCGCCCTGTACCAGTCCACGGACAGCAGCGGTGGCGCGGTGTGGATGCTGTATCCCATATTCTTCGCCGGGACGCTGCCGGCGTCGCTGATCGGCGACGATGAAAAGAGCGGCTGGCAGTCCTACTGCGATACGCTGCCCGTGACCCGGCGGCAGATCGTGACGGTCAAGTACATCACCTGCCTTGTCACGGCGGCGGCAGTCTGCCTGCTGGCGGTGCCGGTGGTGCTGCTGCGGCACGATACCGTGGCGGCCATGCCGTTTCTGGCGATGATGGCTCCGGTGGGACTGATCGTCCCCTCGGTCATGCTGCCCACCACCTATAAGCTGGGCGCCACCAAGGGGCGCGTGGTGTATATCGTCATGCTGATGGTCGTGGCGGGGGTCTGTGTGCTGCTGGTAAACCTGTCCAAGGAGTCCGGCGCGCCGGCCACGCTATCTCCGCTGGCGACTACGGCCATCTCGCTGGCAGTGTTCATCGGCAGCTGGGCGCTGTCCGTGAAGTGGTTCGAAGGGCGGGAGCTGTGAAAAAAGCCGGGCGGCAGACCTGCCTGCCGCCCGGCACCGAAATTTTTGCAAGAAAATCGGGAAATGGGTGTTGACATTTACCGCCGCACTTGCTATAATAAGCAAGCTTGAGTTCGCGAGAGCGCGATAAGGCCAAGTAGTTCAGTTGGTTAGAACGCCAGCCTGTCACGCTGGAGGTCGAGGGTTCGAGCCCCTTCTTGGTCGCCAATATGCTGCTGTAGCTCAGTAGGTAGAGCGCATCCTTGGTAAGGATGAGGTCGGCGGTTCGAATCCGCCCAGCAGCTCCAAAACGGAAACCACCCGGCAGGGTGGTTTTTTGTTTTGGCAAGCTGCGTTGCGGAGTCGAAGTTTATCCCCGTAGGGGGAAATCCGCCCAGCAGCTCCAACATTTTCCGCCTAAATCGTAATGTTTTGGCGGATTTTGCTATATTTTTGCAACTGTTCACTTCGTTTTTGAGGCCTCAAAACGACCTCGTTGCTGAAAATCGGCGTTTTGCCAACTAAGCGACCAACTTTTTGACAGGTGGAAAGCCCGTAATCCCTTGCAGCGCAACTCCCGTCCGGTAGGAAAGAGTTGCGGCGGGCGGCGTTTTATGCTATATATTAAAGTGTGTCTGCGGATACAGCCTGAAGAAAGCGAGGGCCTTGCCTCTTGAAAGGAACCACCAAGCATCTTCTGCCGACGGTCTTCGTATGTACGGTAATCGCTATAGCCTATGCCTGCCGGATGCTGGCGAAATTCGACATCGGCGGCCCCGCCGTGAACCATATCCGGACAGCGCTCTATCTGCTGCTTTTCGCCCTGTGGGGCTTTTCACTCGACCGGCGCATTATCCAGCGGCAGACGCTGCACTGCCTGCGGCTGACGGCGGCGCTGATGCTGCTGTGGCTCATACTGCGGACGCTGAAATACAGCGTTGTCACCGGCTCGGCGGCGGGGCGGTACATATGGTATCTCTACTATCTGCCGATGCTGTTCCTCCCGCTGCTGGGGGTGTATATCGCCCTGTCCATGGGAAAGTCAGAGGACTACCGCCTGAGCCGAGGAACCGGCATGCTGTCGATCATCCCTGCGGCACTGTTTCTGCTGGTGATCACCAACGACCTGCATCAGCAGGTATTTGCCTTCAAAAGCGGCGTCCCCGGATTACCGGTTTCCGGCACATATTCCTACCGCCCGCTGTATTTTATCTGCCTTGGCTGGATGGTGGTCTGTATGGCTTTTTCCCTTGTCTGCCTGTTCCGGAAGAGCCGTATCCCAAGTGGTGAAGGAAAGCGGATAACGCCGTTTGTGCTGGGCTGTGCGATGCTCCTGTACGGCATTCTCTATCTGTCGGGTATTCCGGCTGTTCGGTGGTGGTTCGGCGATATGAACGTGATGTTCTGCCTGCTGTATGCCGCCATCTATGAAAGCTGTATCCGCTGCCGTATGATACCGTCCAACACGGGATATGTGGAACTGTTTGAGGCCTCAACGCTGGCGGCCTGTATTGCGGATCGCAGCGGCCGGATCGTCCTGCGCTCCCGTGCCGCAGGCAAGGATATGACCTGCCCGCAGGAGGGGCAGCGGATCGTTCGACCCGATGGCATGCGTATTTCCTCGGCGCCCATCAGCGGCGGCTACGCCGTTTGGCAGGACAATGTGCGCCAGCTGGCGGAGCTGCGTACCCGGCTGAATGCGAACAAGGAGGAAATGGAGCGCAACAAGAAGAAGCTGAAGGACGCCTATCTTGTTCAGAAAAGTCTGCATGAGCTGACTGAAAAGAACCGCATATACAATGAACTGGAGGCAAAGCACAGCAGGCAGACAGCCCAGATGCGGCAAATGCTCGCCCGATGTGAGAGCGCCGGCCCCGCCGAAAGGCGAAGCCTGCTGAAGAAGGTGCTGCTGCTGGGCACCTACATCAAGCGCAGCGCCAATTTGTACTTCCTCAGCAGCGAGTACCAGTGGCTGCCGCAGCAGGAGCTGCGGCTGACGGTGGACGAAGCCGTGCGAGCCTTGACCTCCTGCGGCACGGAGTGCGGCGTGATCTATCGCACAACGGAACCGATGCGCGCCTCTGAGGTCGTGCGTCTGTTCGATCTGCTGGAAATCGTTGCGGAGACCACGGTAGACGATCTGCGCTCACTGTTTATCTCCGTTTCCGACAGCGCGATGGATCTGTCGGTGGAGTGCGCCGCCGATCTGTCGGCGATCGCCTCCCCGGAGGTGACGGTGCGGCAGGAGGACGGCCTGTGGCTGATCCGCACAGGGATAAGGGGGCGGGAGGATGCATAAGCTGAGACGCTTCGGGTTTAACGCCATCAAGGAGAGCTTTGACCGGCTGCCCACCGCCGTATGCTTTTTTGACCGCTCGGGCGGCATCGTGCTGTGCAACCGGCAGATGTATCGGCTGAGCCAGTATCTGCTGAACAGCGATATGCAGTATCTGGAGGAGCTTCAAAAGGCGCTGGCCTCTCCGCCAAAGGGCATAACGCCCATTGCCAGCACGGAGAATACCTACCGCTTTCCGGACGGGCTGGTATGGAAATTTGAGAAGGCGGCCGTGACCGACCGATATGGGGAGACGTATATACAGCTGACCGCCGCAGATGTTACGGCGCTGCACCGGGCGCTGGAGCAGCTGGCCGAGGATAACCGAAGGCTTGAACAGGACGCGGAAAAGCTGCGGCGTCTCTCGGAAAACGTGGCGGCGGTGGCGCGGGAGAGGGAACAGCTTGCCGCCAAATCCGCCATGCACGATAGCCTTGCCGCCTGTATTACCGTCACGAAGCAATATCTGGCCGGAGACCTTGGCGGCATCAACGCAGACGTTGTGCTGCGGGAATGGGAAAAAAGCATTGTCTTTCGTGACGCAGAACGCTTGCCGGCAAGGGAGGCGCTGTATGAAAGCGCGGATAGCAGCGGCGTGGCCATCAGAATAAGAGGTACAGAGCCGGCGGGAGGCGCGGCGGATCTGATGTATGCCGCCATGCAGGTCTGCCTGAGCAACGCCATACAGTACGCGCAGGCAACCGAACTGATCGCCAACATCTGGGAGGACGGCGACAGATATACCGTCCTGATCCGCAATAACGGAAAGCCGCCGGAAAAGGCCATCACAGAGGGCGGCGGGCTGTCCAATCTGCGCCGCAGGATCGAAAGGATCGGCGGAACCATGACGGTGCAGAGTCTGCCGGAGTTCGCGCTGGTGATAGGAATACCAAATCGGGAGAATTTGGAGGAGGGGAACGAATGGCTGTCAGAGACATATTGATCGTTGAGGATCAGGCGCTTGCCAGAATGTATCTATGCTCCTGCGTGGAAAAATGCGCAGACTGCCGGGTGGCGGGCACACTGAATCGTGCTGATGCGGCGCTCCGGCGGTGCGGCGACAGTCATATCGACCTGATTTTAATGGATATCTGCACTGAAAACGACTCGGACGGCTTAACCGCCGCTGAGGAGATCAAGAAGATCTATCCCCGGATCAAAATTGTGATGGTGACCTCCATGCTGGAGGGGCGGTTTCTGGCGCGGGCAAGAAAAATCGGCGCCGACAGCTTCTGGTATAAGGATTCCCCCTCCGGCGATCTTGTTGGCGTGATCGAGGGGACGCTTTCCGGAAAGAGCTATTGGCCGGACAGCACGCCGGCAGTGCAGCTGGGGAATACCCTTTCCTGCGGCCTGTCCGATCAGGAACTGGAGACACTGCGCCTGCTCTGTGAGGGGCAGACCAACGCCGAGATCGCTTCGGGGATGAACGTGGCGGAATCCACAGTGCGTACCTATATCAACCGGATGCTGGAGAAAACCGGATACCCCAACCGCAACCGGCTGATGGTTGCCGCTGTCAGCAAGCGGCTGGTGGTGCCGGGGAGCCTGTTCGGCACGGCGGAAGAAAACTGAACGGGAATACGTGTATTCACAGCATTATCCGCAATCAGCGGCCCTGTCTGTCCACAAAAGTGAGGACAGACAGGGCCGCTTTTCCGTGCTACAATAGCGGCATAGAATGGGACGCGGCAAACCCGTCGGATATACAGGAAAGGGAAGAGGGATGGCTCAATGCGTAAAATTGTGATCGATATGCAGAATTATCTGTTTGCCGACGCTGTGGCGACCGCTTTTAAAAGCTCTGACTACGATATCGAGGTGATCCGTGCAGAGTCCCCAAGGGACACCGTGGAGCTGTGCCAGATATACGAGCCCTTTGTGCTTGTGATGGAGGTGACAGGGTATGCCCCGTGGAAGCTCGGTGAAAGACTGAGACTGCGCGACGAGGTAAAGGCGCTGTGTCCCAACTGCAAGATCGCGCTGATGGTGGACTCCAACACCGAACGGCAGACGGCAAAGGACATCCGGGACGCCAAGAAGGACGGGCTGATCGATCAGTTTTTCTACGGCTCCATGCCTGCCGAGTACCTGATGGATCAGATCTATGCTATGTGAAGGAAAGATCCCGCAACGGGATATTTCATAAGCAGCTAAGCTGCTTTGTCAGTGCCGGGGTGCTTTCCATACGCCCGCCGCAAGACTTTTGCAGGATGACGCGGAGGCGGCAGCCGCCGCCTCCGCAGTCCCCGGACGCAGGAAATATGTGAAGGGCGAGGACAGGAAAATGGGCTTTTCCCGCCCCCGCGAAAGGGTGAGACGCTAACATGAAAAAAAGAATCGTTTTGTATCTGCTGGTGCTGGCGCTTTTGTCGGTGACAGGATGTACGCAGAAAAAGGACGCGGAGCCGCTGACCGTAACGCTGTGGCATGTCTATGGCGGCGAGGTGGATTCCCCGCTGAACGGCCTGATCGAGCGGTTCAACAGCACCGTGGGCGCAAAGCAGAACATCCGCGTGAAGGTGGAGCTGGTCAGCAACAGCGGCAGCATCCATAAAAGCGTGCTGGCCGCCGCCAACAGCGATCCGGGAGCACCGTCGCTGCCGGATATGTTCGTATCCTATCCCAAGACGGTGCTGGCTCTGCCGGATCAGGACATTCTGGTGGACTATCGTGATTATTTCAGCGAGGAGGAGCTGGCGGCGTTTATCCCTGCCTTTCGTGAGGAGGGAATGATCGGCGGGCGGCAGGCGATTTTGCCCCTTGCCAAATCCACGGAGGTGCTGTTTGTCAACCGGACGCTATTCGACCGGTGGGCAGCCCAGTCCGGCGCCAGCTATGACGATTTGACTACATGGGAGGGCGTTTACGCGCTGGCAGAGCAGTACGCCGCGGATACCGGCAAATGCTTCTTTGCCCACGATTACCACTTCAATTACTTTCAGGTGGGCGTAGAATCGTTGGGCGAGGACTTTTTCCAGAATGACGGCGTCAGGTTTGGCTCCGGGTTCGAGCGGGCATGGGAGCCGTATGCCCGGGCGGGACTGACGGGCGGCCTGTGGCTGCACGACGGGTATGCCACGGAACCGCTTCGCACCGGAGATGTGGTGGTGTCTGTGGCATCTTCGGCCAGTGTGCTCTACTATTCCGACACGGTGACGTATCCGGACAACACCTCGGAAAAGGTGACGATCACCTCCATGCCCTGCCCGGTGTTTGAAGGGGGCGACAAGCTGGTGATGCAGCGCGGTGTGGGAATGTGCACCGTGAAGTCCACCCCGGAACGGGAGAGGGCGTGCATTACGTTCCTGAAGTGGCTGACCGAACCGGTATGCAACGTGGAATTCGTGACCAGTCTGGGCTATATGCCGGTGATGCAGGAGGCATTTGAGAAATATCTGCCCGATGCCGTGGAAAAACTGAGCGACCCGATGTATGTGTCGCTGTACGAGACATATCTGCAAACGCAGGAGGCATATACCTTCTACTACCCGCCCCAGATGGAGAATTATCTGGATCTGGAGACGCGGTTTGAAAATCTGGCGCGGCTGAAGCTGACGGCGGGCCGGACACAGTATCTGGAGGGTGGCAACACGCTGGACGCCCTGATCCGGGAGACTTTGGACAGTTTTAAGCTGGATTACGGCACATGAAAGAGGAAAGCACATGCGATCAATTCGGAATGCGATTCACAATCCGTATGCAGCCAGACACAGTATGGGTGTGCGGCTGCTGCTGTATTGGTTCACAATGGCGCTGCTGCTGGTGGCGGCCATCCTGTCGATCCTGATGGCTATGGGTGTGCTGTCCCACCCTGCGCGGCAGCTGGCCAGCGCCCTGGACATTCAACAGAGAAATACGTATGCAGCCTTGGATGCGCAGATGGATGAGCTGACGGCGCATGGCGTGGCCATGTCGGAAAAGCTGGGTCGGGAGCTGGATGCTTTTCTCGCGGCCAAGGGCATTCCTTTTGACGCGCTCAACGACGATCCGAAAACCATCGCGGAATTGGAAACGAGACTATACACGCCGCTGAGCACTACGCTGAGCGCCGCCTCGTGCAGCGGAATCTTCTTCTGCCTGAACGTGACCGCCAACACGGCGCTGCCCAATGCGGACGCACTCAGGGCGGGACTGTATCTGCGCTATTCCGGGCTTCAGCCCACGGTGGCGTCGGAGCAGGATGTGATCTGCTTCCGCGGCGCGGCGGAGGCGGCGCGGGGATTACAGATTCAGATGCATAACCGCTGGAATCCGGAACTGAATACCGCGCTGATTCCCGGCAGTAATAAGGTCGCCACCAGTCAGGTTGAGCGTCTGGCAGAGGGCAGCCTGTGGACAGAACGCACAGAGCTGCTGGATACATGGGAGCATGTGATGCTGCTGTGCGTACCGATTCTGGACGGCAGCGGCACTGTACGCGGGCTTTGCGGTATGGAGATCAGCGACCTCTATTTCAGCCTTTCCCACGGCACTGTGTCCAGCAGCTATGGCAATATGCTGACCCTGCTGGCGCCGATCGACGGCGACAAGCTCGATCTGTCGGGGACTGTGCTGGGCGCTACCAACGGCTCGCGCCTGACGGCCGAGGGTACGCTGCACATCAAGCCGGGGAAATACTATACCATCTATGCCGATGGCAAGGAGTCCTATCTGGGGCGGCACCGGCTGCTGGACGCCGCCACCTCGGACGGCATTCCGCTTGCCGCAGTAACGCTTGTAACAGCCAACACCTTCCGCAGCTATGAGCGCGGGTCGCAGTTCGCGTGGTTTTTGGGCTCGGTGCTCTTTTTGCTGGCGATGCTGGTTGCGGCAACCGTGCTGTCCCGCCGCTTTGTCAAACCGATCAACGACAGCCTTGCGGCGGTCAGAGGCGGCACAACGGAGGTGGTGGCCTCCGGCATTTCGGAGATCGACGAGCTGCTGACCATGATCCGTACCCGGCCGGCGGGCGCGCTGCCGCCCGATGTGGAGGCGCGGCTGTGCGGCTTTGCGGAGAGAGCAGGTACGTTGACCGGCATGGAACGTACCATCCTGCAATACTATATGGACGGCTATACCGTCAAGGATATTCCTGAGCTGGCACATATCAGCGCCAGCACGGTAAAGACTCATAACCGCAATCTGTACCGAAAGATGGGGGTGGATTCGTTCGATGAGCTGAAGGTGTATATTGAACTGTTCGCCAGCTGCGGCCGCAGTGGTGAGCTGCTGAAAAGATAAGAAAGACGATAGCAGAGTGCACAATCCAAGTCACATTGGATTGTGCACTCTGTCTACGCCTAAGGGCGATTTTCACGTTTACCGGCAAAATTCACCCTTGGGGTAATAGAAATTTTTCGTAAAACCACATATAAGTGTGTATATAGCTGAGCGTGAGTACGGGAAAGAACTGCGACGTAAGCAAGGAGGGACTGGAATGCGCCGCATCATTAAAGCGTCCATGGAGGACAGATCCTCTATGGAAAGATTTCAGTTTTCATTGCGCTGTGCGGTATGCGGCTTCCTTTGGGAAAGTCAGCCGGTGCGCTTCTCCAAGGCGGGGATGCAGCCGGAGAGCGAAGGAAAGCGCGTGATTTTTCAGGCGCTGTACCGGCGGGAGCGAGAGGAAGCCTTCGAGTGGGCCGTCACAGAGGCACTGGAGCATTTCAGCCTGTGTCCCATTTGCAAACGGCTGGTTTGTGACCGGTGTTTCCTGCTGGGCGAGGATATTGACCTGTGTACGGACTGTGCGGCGTTCTTACAGGAGAGCGGCGAGCCGGTAGAGAGCTCATTCACAAAACACGGCTGAAGCGGAGGAACCGCCTATGAAATGGAAGGGCTGGATAGGAGGTGTGCTGCTGGTCATGATGCTTTTCGGAACGCTGCCCTGCCTGCCGGGCGGAAAACGAGGGCAGCTTCTGCACCGGCTGCGGCTTGGCGAAGCCGCTGACCTGCGAAGCCTGCGGCTGGCAGCCCAAGCCGGGCGCTTCGGCCCCGGCATACTGCCCGGAATGTGGCAACCGTCTCAAATGAGACGTGCCGATATATGCACATTCAGACAGGAAGAAACAATAGGAGAAAACAGTAAAAACAGGAGGAACGGTGATGAAAAGCATGAAAAAGCTGGCGGCTCTGCTTCTGGCGCTGGTAATGACGCTGACGCTGGCGGCCTGCGGAGGCGGCAAGGGCAGCTCCAAGACCAACCCCGTGGTGGGCAAGTACATCGGCGAGACGGTTCTGTCCTTCGACGAGTGGGTGCCCATGGACGAGGTGTATGATCTGGGTGACAACTACATTGAGCTGAAAGAGGACGGTACGGGCTGCTTTATGCTGGACGGCGACCCGACGACCATCGCGTGGAAGCTGGATAAGGACGGCGCCCTGACGCTGGACAGAGACGGATCGATCTGCAACTGCACGCTGGAGGACGGCCTGATCACGGTGAATGACTACTTCGGCTTTGACCTGCAGCTGACCTTCCGGAAAAGCACCGCTGGCGGCAGCAGCGGCGGCTCCGGCACTGCGGAGCTGTCTCTTGACGACTTTGCGTCCGTCTATGGCGGCGACTGGCACGGCATGGCCGGCCTCTCGGACGCCACCGGCGACCTTGAGGCGCTGAACGACACCGCCCACGAGATTCTGGCGCGTCTGGTCTTTGACGGCAACGGCGGCTGCCAGGTCTGGCTGGCCATGTATCTGGAGGGCGAGAACGACTTCAACTTCGCCAACACCTATGCCCGCGTGGTACCCGATGACGACACCGGCCTGGAGCTGCGGGGCGAGTTCATGGGCGGCGAGATGCAGGACGGCATCCTGTCCGTGGATGAGACCGGCGCCCTGTATGTGAGCTGCGAGGTGGACTCCGATCTGGTGGACGGCTCTATCAGCCTGCTGGCCAACCTGCGGCATCTGGACGATGAGAACTGGACGGACGATGACTTTATGCCCCTGCCGGCGGACGCCGTGGCGTATTACCGCGGCAAGACCTTTATGGAGATCGCCAATACCTACGAGATCGACACCGGTCTGATCCCCGATGACGGCAGCGGCGGCACCACCGCTGCCATTCCCAGCGGCGGCGACAACGGCGGTCTGCCGGAGAACTATCCCTTCGAGCGCACCACCTCCAACGGCGAGGGCGAGTACGGCAAGTCCAATCCCGACGCCACCGGCCGGGCGGATCTGCCCACCATGCAGAAGGTACGTCAGGAGCTGTGGGATATGAGCTCCGCCAAGTCCTCGAAGCTGACCTATGACGACATCAAGGCCATGCTGGGCGGCGAGGACGGCATCCCCCATACCGGTATGGATGAGAGGAGCTGGAACAGTGAAAAGCACGCCTACGGCTGGTACAACGGCGAGGGTGACTACTATGTGCTGTACTTCGTGGTGCGTGACGGCGACGAGTACTACACGGCCGCCACGTTCTCCAGCAGCGTGAGAGGCGACAGCTGACGAACGGTGCGGAAATCAGAGAAAGGAAGGACGAGATATGCAAGTGACATTGAACGCACTGCCCGCTTCGCTGGCAGAGTTCCGGAACCTGTCCCTGAATACCCCAGACGAGGTGGTGGCGGGCTTCCTGTGCGCATTGAACCTGTATGTAAAAAATCCCAACGAGGGTGTGGAGGCCATGAACATCCTGCGGGGTCCCCGCCCCATGACCCCCTATGACAGCCAGTTCCTGCGGGACCGTCTGCGGGGCAAGGAGTATCTGCCTCTGGCGTACTTCGCCGGGGCCACGCCCCAGAACAGCTACATTCCCACCCAGCCCTATGTGCTGGACGTACTGGCCGACCCCCGTCCGCAGGACATTGAACCGGGCTATCTGCGGGTATTTATCGCCACACCCGGCGCGGACTCTCCCCGCCCCATCAAGCTGCGGCAAAAGCCCTCCACCGGCGAATGGTTCCTGTGGGAGTATTCCAGCCCGCTCAGCGGTATCCGTACCCCGGCGGCGCAGGATCCCTGGGCGTGAGCCATGAAACGGCGGTGGCATCCGCTGGCGCTGCTTCTGGCGCTGGCGCTGACCCTGACGGCCTGTCAGGTGGAGTTCATCCCCCACGGGCAGCCGGAGAACAACGGCGGCACCACGATAGACACACCGCCCCTGCCCGGCGGCGACACTGATCCGGTAGATGTGACCGACCCGGTAGGCGGCGATGAGGAGCCCTCCGGCGGCAACACGGACTACACCATGGAAAAGTACCGGCGGTACCTGAGTGGCGAGTGGATCGCCGTCGAGGGCGAGGTCGAGGGAGACCGGTGCAGGATGGAAGATGTAGGAATGACCGTGACGCTGGAATTCCAGGAGGCTGACGGCGTGACCGAGGACGGGCGCGGCATATGGAGCATGGGCGCATGGTACGAATATACCAACAAATATGGCGACCACGAAAAGCTGGACGGCCTGAGCGTGAAATTCCACGAGGGACCCATGTACTACGGCTGCGGTAATGACGAGTGGTACGCGGAGCTGGTGGGTGGCCCGGAGAACGTAGAGTACACCGTGACCGTCATTGACAACAACTATCTGGAGCTGTACCGCTATGTGAAGGATTCAGCCATGGTGTGGCTCGTCAGGTGCGAGCGGCCGGACGGCCGGTGGATCGAGGATTAACAACGGTATTCCATTATAGGTATAGGCAGAAATAAATACAGAGAAAAGGAGATCACAAACTATGGGACTTATTAAAGCGGCACTGGGCAGCATCGGCGGCGTGATGGCGGATCAGTGGAAGGAATACTTCTACTGCGAGGCCATTCCCGAAAACGTACTGGCGGTAAAGGGTCAGAAAAAGACCACCAAGCGCTCCAGCAACACCAAGGGCGACGAAAACATCATCACCAACGGCTCGGTCATCGCGGTGGCCGACGGCCAGTGCATGCTCATCGTGGATCAGGGCAAGATCGTGGACATGTGCGCCGCCTCCGGCGAGTACACCTATGACCAGTCCACCGAGCCGTCCCTGTTCGTGGGCGACCTGGGTGACGGCATCAAAAACGTATTCAACAACATGGCCAACCGCTTCACCTTCGGCGGCGAAGCGCCCAAGGATCAGCGCATCTACTACTTCAACACCAAGGAGCTTATCGGCAACAAGTACGGCACGCCGTCCCCCGTGCCCTTCCGGGTGGTGGATCAGCGTGCCGGCATCGACATCGATGTGGGCATCCGCTGCTTCGGCGAGTACAGCTACCGCATCAGCAACCCCATGCTGTTCTACACCAACGTGTGCGGCAACGTGGGCGAGGCTTACACCCGCGACCGGCTGGACAGCCAGCTGAAAACCGAGCTGCTGACCGCCCTCCAGCCCGCCTTCGCCAAGATCGGCGAGAACGGCATCCGCTACTCCCAGCTGCCCGGCCATACGCTGGAGCTGGCCGACGCACTGAACGAGGTGCTCAGCAAGAAGTGGCGCGACCTGCGGGGTATCGAGATCGTGTCCTTCGGCGTGTCCAGCGTGACGGCGGACGAGGAAGACGAGAAGATGCTCAAGGAGCTGCAGCGCAACGCGGCCTTCATGGATCCCACCCGTGCGGCGGCGCACCTGGTGGGCAGTCAGGGCGACGCCATGAAGATGGCGGCCTCCAACACGGCTGCCGGCCCCGCTATGGCCTTTATGGGCATGGGAATGGCCGGTCAGGCCGGCGGAATGAACGCCCAGAACCTGTTCGCCATGGGGCAGCAGCAACAGGCGCAGCAGGCGGCGGCGCAGCCCGCCGCTCCCGCCGGCTGGACGTGCGCCTGCGGTCACGGCGGCAACACCGGCAAGTTCTGTGCCGAGTGCGGCCAGCCCAAGCCCGCGCCCGCCGGCGAGTGGAAGTGTGCCTGCGGCGCGGTGAACACCGGCAAATTCTGCGCTGAATGCGGCCAGCCCAAGCCCGCCAGCGACGAGTGGACGTGTGCGTGCGGAACGGTCAACAAGGGCAAGTTCTGCGCCAACTGCGGCACGCCTCGCCCCTAAAGCCATGAAGAAGATGATCGTCATTCTTATCGCGGGTGTTGTGGTGGGTATCACGATCTCGGGTCTTTATAAGCACTTTGTCACCGACCGGATAACGGACGGCGGCGGCATGGTAAACGAGTTTGCCAACGTCTTTCGGGACGGCGACACGCTGAAGAGCATCCGCTGGACGCAGAGCGGCTCAAGCTACGACCACGGGTTTTGCTTCGATTTGGAGGAGGCGGACGGCGCGTATACCATCTCCGGCTGGTGCATCGACACTGAGGGAAGCGGGGAGAGGGTGGAGCGCACAGACGCGCCCCTGACGGCAGAGCAGTGGGCGGAGGTGGAGCAGTGCCTGCGGGACAACTGGCACCAGCCGCCCAAGGTGCTGCCGGAGGGTCTGTCCGTCCTCGACGGGATGGAGAGCCACCTCAGCATCACCAGCGTGAGAGAAGGCGAAACGCTTACGGCGGAATACAACGGCGAGTACGAGCACGCCCTTGAGGGGCTCCTGCGGGAGCTTCTCATGGGTGCCTCCGCGGAGTATGCGCCGCCGGAGGTGTAAACAAAAACAAGACGAAATAGGGACATTGTGGAGAAAGAAAGGAGCAACACATGAGCAAGGGACAGAAATTTTTGAAGGTGACTTCGATTCTGATGATCATTGGCGGCGCGCTGGCGGGCGTGTCGTGCCTTCTGGGTATTGCGGGCGTGGCGGTGCTGGCGTCCTTGGCGGACGGCCATGCAGCGGCACTGATGCTCTATCTGGCACTGGCACTGGCTCTGGCGGCGGCGGTGGCGGAGTTTATCGCCGGACTGAAGGGACTGAAGACCTGCAAGACCGGCGGCGACGCCCACAAGTGCGTGGTCTGGGGCGCAGTGGTGGCAGGCATCACGGTGGTCTCCTCCGTGATGAACGTGGCGGGCGGCGGCAGCGTCGACGCCATGAGCATCCTGCTGAGTCTGGTGGTGCCGGGTCTGTATATCTACGGTGCCATGCAGGTGCAGAAGGGTGACTGGCAGCCCCAGCAGCCCAAGACCGCACAGGCAGTCCAGCAGCCCCGCCAGCCCAGCAGCCCCTACTCTCAGGTTCCCCAGCAGGCTCCGTATGCCGCGGCTCCTCAGCAGCCGATCCAGCCGGAGCAGACCGCTGCCGCTCCCGCCTTTTGCCCGTCCTGCGGCGTCAAAAGCTCCGGCGAGAAGTTCTGCCAGAACTGCGGCGCACCCCTGCGCTGACCATTTCCCTGACCGCCCCTGCGGGCGGAAAACAAATCGTTATGTAAACAAAGAAAGGAACTCTACCATGAAAAAATCGATCACGCTTGTATTGGCCGCATTGATGATGCTCTCCCTCACCGCCTGCGGCGGCAGCAAGGATAAGGGCGGCGCTCTGCCCGGCATTGATATGAAATCCACGGACACACAGACCGTGACCTCTGACAGAGCAACACTGGAAGTGCTGAATGAGACATTCTTCACCTATCTGGGCGGCCTGAACTACTTCACCGACAGCGATCCCCAGGCGAAGCTGACCTATGCAGATCTCAAGGAGCACATCGGCGTGGACTGCTCCGAGTACCAGTACCAGGAGGAGTACCAGCGCGGTGTATACACCTGGTACGCCGCCGAGGATGAGGCGTGCTGCCTGTCCCTGTTCTTCGGCGACAACGGCAAGCTGGTGGCTGCCGGTGCGTACAACCTCAGCCTTTGATCGACCCCGACTGACCGTATTCATATCTGAACGCCATTTTCCACGGGAGCGGCTCAAGGCCGCTCCCGCAGCGGAAAGGAGAGAGAACAATGGCATCCCAAATCACCAACTATAAATGCCCGGCATGTACCGGCCCCCTGCACTTTGTAGGCGCCTCCGGTATGCTGGAATGTGATTTCTGCGGCGCGAAATATGACGTGGCGCAGATCGAAGCTCTGTACGCAGAGAAAGAGGCCAAATCCGTGGAGGCCACGGAAAAGGCCAACGCCAAGGCGGAGGAGAACCGCCAGAAAATAGCAGAGATGGAGGCACAGGGGTGGGATACCTCCGGCCTCAACAGCGACTGGGGCGCGGAGGCCGACGGCATGAAGGCCTACAACTGCCCCAGCTGCGGCGCGGAGCTGATCTGCGACGCCTCCACCGCCGCTACCTCCTGCCCCTATTGCGGCAATCCCACGGTGGTGCCGGGGCAGTTCAGCGGCGCACTGAAGCCGGACTTCGTGATCCCCTTCAAGCTCAGCAAGGAGGACGCGGTGGCAGCCCTGAAGAACCACTATAAGGGCAAGCCCCTGCTGCCCAAGGCCTTTACCAACGGCAATCACATTGAGGAGATCCAGGGCGTGTACGTCCCCTTCTGGATGTTCGACGGTCAGGCGGAGGGCTCTGTGGACTATGAGGGTCTGATCATCCATGTCTACGAGAGCGGCGACTACGAGATCACCGAGACGGAGCACTACGACGTGCACCGCGGCGGCTCCATCTCCTTTGAAAAGGTGCCGGTGGACGCCTCCAGCAAAATGCCCGACGACCACATGGACTCCATCGAGCCGTATGACTACGCCGGTCTGAAGCCCTTTTCCACCGCCTATCTGCCCGGCTTTCTGGCGGATAAGTACGACGTGACGGTGGAGGAGAGCCACGACCGGGCAGACGGACGGTGCTCCGCGTCTCTGGAGGGCGCGCTGCGCCGCACCACCACGGCATATGACAGCTGCGTTCCCCTGCGGCAGGACATTCGCCTGCGGCGCGGCAAGGTACACTATGCGCTGCTGCCGGTGTGGATGCTGCATACCAAGTGGAACGGCAAGGACTTCCTCTTTGCCATGAACGGGCAGACCGGCAAGCTGGTGGGCGACCTGCCCACGGACATGGGCAAGTTCTGGGCGATCTTCGCCGCCGTCGCCGCGCCGGTGACGGCCATCGCGGCACTGATCATGATGCTGTTTTAAGGAGGGCGGCCGAGATGAAAAAAAGAATTTTTACATGCCTGCTGGCGCTGCTGGTGGTGCTGACGATGATCGTTCCCGCGTGGGCGGAGCAGACGGAGGACGACCTGTTCGTGTACGATACGGAGAACCTGCTGACCGAGGACGAATGGCTGGAGCTGGAGCTGCTGGCCGACGAGATCTCCTGGCGGTACGATTGCGCCGTCTACATCGTCACCATCTACGACTACGAGGACTATGACAGCGACATCCACTACGCGGCGGTGAACATCTACGACAGCAACAGCTTCGGCATCGGCGAAAACCGCGAGGGCATCATGCTGATGCTGAGCACATACGACCGCGACTACGACCTGTACGTCCGCGACGGCGGCACCGCTGAGTACGCAGTCAACAAGTATGGCCGCCACCAGATGACGGAGGAGTTCCTCGACAACTTTGCCGACGACGACTGGGCGGGCGGCTTCAGGGACTATCTGAACGCCTGCGCCGAGTATCTGAGCCTTGCCGAGCAGGGACACCCCGTCAGAAAGCCGCTGATCAAGGTGCTGCCTATGGCGCTGGGTATCGGCATCATTCTGGCTCTGGCCGTATGCCTGTTCCTGAAGGCCAAGATGAAGTCCGTCCGTCAGGGCGCGGAGGCGGATACCTACGTGACGGCCGAGGGTCTGAACCTTACGGAGCAGTACGACAACTATACCCACACCACTGAGACCCGCCGCAAGATCTCCCAGGACAGCGACGGCGGCAGCAGTGACCATTCCGGCGGCGGAGGCTCCAGCACAAGCGGTAAGTACTGAGCGGTGAAAGGAGGATCCGATGAAAAAAAATCCCATCCTCTGTCTGCTGCTGGCGCTGGCGATGATGCTGACGCTGACAGCCTGCCAGATAAATATTCCCGGCGTCGGGACCGTCCGCATCAACGACGGCAGCAAAAACGACCATGATGCGGATGGCTCCCCTGCGGGGAACAGCTATGACACCTCCCTTGTCCAGCTGCGTGAGGAGGCGATGGACTTACCCTCCTACCTCTTCGCAGCGGCGTATATCGGCAGCTCGGCGGGCGGCCCCGACGATCTGGAGCTTCCCCTGCAGGAGTGGGTGCACACGGCGGCGCCGGAGCTGTGTGCCCAGTATCCGTTTGTCCAGAATATCCCCCGTGAACGCGTGGTGGGCAACGGCGGCAGCCTGTTCTGCGTGGTGCCCCGCGACCCCGACGCCACCCTTGCGGTGAACCGCATCCGGTGGAACCCCCAGAACGAGGACTACGACAATCTGGAGGTGCTCTACCGCAGCGAGAGCGGCGACCCGATCCTGCTGTATGCCTGCGCCGATATGGGCGAAAGCCCCTATCCCGACACGGAGGTCATCGTGACGGACAGCACCGGCAAAACCGTCACGTGGTACCCCATCTACGGCATCACGGCGCTGCCCTACGACTATGAATATGACCTGCCTCTGGGCTACAGCTTCACCGTCTGCGACGAGGACTACGGCGGCGACATGATCGAAGAGTCCATGTGGACGACCCCTACGGCGGAGCAACTGGCCAGGTACGTCTGGACGTGGCAAGGCGATCTTGCGGAGCAGCCCGCCATGGCCACCATGTCCCTGACACAGGGCAGCGGCGCGGAGCCGGGGCAGATCACCTTCACATGGTGGTATACCAAGGACTACGGCGATCCGCAGGAGATCTATGAGGGCAGCTGGTCCCTGACGGACAGCGGAGAGCATATAGATCTGACCATGACCCGCAGCGGCGGCCGGCAGTATACGAAGGGTGAGGCGCCCACCACGGTGTCGGGCATGTTCCCTGTGCAGGTACCCGCGGCCTTTGATGTCTTCCCGGTGCTGAATGTGACCGGCGGAGGCGGCGCCTACGGGTTCCCCATCCAGCAGATCCCCAACGAGCTTCTCATGTTTGAGCCCGCTCAGGGGTAAATGACGGTAAAATACAGAAAGGAGGTGCCCATGCACAACAACAAAAAAAAGCTGGTCAGGTCGCTTGCGGCGATGCTGTTGGCCTTGGCCATGGCGCTGCCGCTGACGGCCTGTCAGGTGGAGATCCCCGGCATGGGAACCATCAACATCAACGACGGTGCATCGGACGGTGACACCGCCAAAACCAACGGCGGCGAGCCGGGAGCCTACGACGACTCTCTGGATCTGCTGCGGCAGTATCTGGACGAGCGTCAGCAGGACGAGCGCCTTGCGGTGGCCTACATCGGCGATATCAACGGCAGCCTGAGTGATCTGGCGGTTCCGCTGCGGGATTGGATCAACGATACGGCGCCGGGGCTGTGCGCCCAGTATACCTTTGTTCGGAATATCCCGCAGGAGCGGGTGGTGGGCGACAGCGGAAGCCTGTTCTGCGTGGTGCCCCGTGACCCCAACGCCACCGTGGCGGTGAACCGCATCCAATGGAATGAGAAGGCCGGTGGCTACGATAACGTCGAGGTACTCTACCGCAGCGAGAGCGGCGATCCGATCCTGCTGTTCGTCTCCAACGATCTGGGGACTGTCCCCACCGATACCACGGAGCTGCTCTTGACCGACAGCCACCCCGATACCCTGAGCTGGTATCCCATCCCCGGAATCGTGGCGCTGCCCTACGACTCCGAGAACGAACGGAGGCTGGCCTACGACTTCACCTTTTACTCGCAGGAGGGGAACGACGGCTTCGGCAGCGACATCGGCTGGACGTGTCCCTCCGGCTCCCAGCTGACGCAGGAGATATGGGCGTGGGATGGTCATACGGATAAGCCCGCTCTGGCCACTTTGGAGCTGCACGCCAACAGCAGTCAGGAGGACTATTGGGGCGCGGCGACCTTCACCTGGTGGTACGAAAGCGACTTCGTCACACCGGAGGAGGTCTATACAGGCGACTGGGGGCTGACCGCCAACGGGGAATACTCCGGCGTGATAATGCTGGATCTGACCCGCACCGGCGGCAAGAGATACACGCCCGGCGAGACGGAACGGATCATCCACGACGGCTTCATCGTGCAGGTGCCCATGGCCTTCGAGGACTACACCTATCTGTCCGTTGACAAGGGGCAGCACGGCTCCTATCTGCCCATTCAGTTGGAGCCGGACACGGTGATCTACTTCTATCCCCAGTGAACGGAGTAAGCGTGTGTAAACACGGAAAGGAGACAACGCCATGCGTAAATGCTGGAAAGGGCTGGCGGTGATCCTTGGGATCGCGCTGGTGGCAAGCGGATCATCAAGCGCAAGAACGGCTGATTGACCGATACGCGGTTCGTCTGAGATCAATTTGCAAACACCTCATCTAAAATAGCCATAAGGCGGCGGACATCACCTGTCCGCCGCCTTATGGCGCGTATCCCTCCTTGCGGGGAAACCTCCGTTTGTCAGCCTATATCGGCGGAGAGTGCCTTGTCGATTTGGGCTTGCAGTGCCTCCGCCTGATTCTTTTCCGTAATAGCGCCCACGATGGGGTCGCCCACGATGTTGCCGTTCCTGTCAACCACATAGGTGGTGGGATAGGCAAAGATATTGGTGGTGAACTTTCCCGCCTCACCGTTGGAAGCGAAATACACATTCTGATAGGTCGCGCCCTTCTTGGCCAGCACATCCTTTGCCTCAGAGATAGCCGTCTCGTCGCCGTCCAGCGTGAAGGTGTTGACGCCGATGAGGGCGCCGCCCTTCTCCGCAAGCTCCTTGTTCAGCGCGTCCAGCTCACCAAGCTCTCCTACGCAGGGGTTGCAGGTGGTGAACCAGAAATTCACCACGGTGACGGCGTTTTTGGCGAACAGCTCGCTGCTCTTCACCGTGTTACCGTCCAGATCCTTGCCCTCAAAGGCGGGAAACTTCTGCATACTGCCATCGTCAGGCGGCGTGGTCTTATCGCTGCCCGCCGGTACGCTCATGCTGCCATCCTCTGCGGGCGTCTCGGATAAGCTGGGGAATTTTTCCTCCAATGCGGCCAGCCGGTCCTCGATATTTTTGATTTCCGTGGCTTTTTCCTTCAGCAGCTCGTACTCCTCGTCGGTGAACTGCTCCTTGGCGGCTTCAATGGTGCTCAGCAGAAATTCGCCGTAGTTTTTGCCGTCCTCCATCATGCCCATGCCCTTGTCGGCGGACAGAAAGACCTTCTCCCACAGCTCGGTGTTCTCTGCCTGGATGGCGTTCTCCTGTGCCACCAGCTGATCGTACAGAGTTTTTGCCTCCTCGAGGGTCTGGGGCTCGCCGTCGCCGCCCCCGTTCTCCGCGGGCTTCGTGCCGCAGGCGGCCAGAGACAGCACCAGCACAGCGGCCAGCAGCAGTGTGATGATTTTCTTTGCGTTCATTTTGTTTCCTCCGTTTTTAATTCATTTGCAGGTTCTTTTTTACCGTCTCCAAAGCCGTAGCGGAAGCTGACGGCGTTGGTGGGGCAGGCGCGGACGCACATCCCGCAGCGGATGCACTCGGCATGGTTGGGCGTCTTTGTCACGTCCACATCCATTTTGCAGGCCTTGGCGCATTTCCCGCAGGAGACGCATTTATTCTTATCCACCTTCATCTGGAAGAGGGACACCCGGTTGAACAGCGCGTAGAACGCGCCCAGCGGGCAGAGCCACTTGCAGAAGGGCCGGTAAAATACGATACTCAGCGCAATCACCGACAGCAGGATGCTGAATTTCCATGTAAACAGCTTGCCCAGCGCCGCCCGGATGCCGGAATTGGCAAGGGACAGCGGAATGGCTCCCTCCAGCACGCCCTGTGGGCAGAGGTACTTGCAGAAGAAGGGGTCGCCCATGCCCACGTCGTTCACAAGGAATGCCGGCAGCAGAAAGACCATCACCAGCAGAACGGCGTACTTCAGGTATGTCAGAGGCTTCAGCTTCTTTGTGGAGAGCTTCTTCGTGGGGATCTTATGCAGCAGCTCCTGAAACCAGCCGAAGGGACACAGGAAGCCGCAGATAAAGCGCCCCAGCAGCACGCCCAGCAGAATGAGAAAACCTGTGATATAATAGGAGAAGCTGAACTTGGAAGACCCCACCACCGCCTGAAACGCTCCGATGGGACAGGCGCCGGAGGCCGCCGGGCAGGAATAGCAGTTCAGTCCCGGCACACAGACGGTTTTCCCCGCGCCCTGATACAGTCCGCCCTTGAGAAAGTTCGGCAGATGCAGGTTGG
>OIZS01000335.1_pt1 | contig 21377 bp, 13 predicted proteins | sample 1588641 | NCBI WGS metagenome assembly OIZS01 (sample SAMN03283240) | human gut metagenome | biome: human-associated habitat; material: feces | host: Homo sapiens | place: Peru | collected 2012
GATTCCACAAGCCGTTTTTCTCAGCGAAAGAAAGCAATTCCTTATCGGCAAGGAAATTATCCGTGTCGTCGGGATCATAGTCACGGAAACGACTTTGGTTACCCGTTACAAAATACTTGTCATTCGGGATACGGCACGCGAGCCAGTGGTGTCCGCAAGCGTTCTCGAGATACCAAGTCTCCTTGTTGTCGATGAAGCCAATGCCGAATCCTTCAGCAGAGCCGTACTTTTCTATCATGGCTCCAAGCCTTTCCACGCCTTCACGCGCTGTATGGATATATGGCAACACCGTGTTGTAGGTGCAGTTTTCAGCCAATCCGTCAGCTACGTAAGGGTCATGTTTCAATGCCTCCGGACTGCTGAAGATGGTTTCCGTGGAGCTCTCTCCCACTCCGGCCGTGTTGAAACCAGCACTGCCCCATTCATGATGATACTGATAGTCAGGCAGTGCGGTATAACCTAAACGTTTCTTAGGCAGTGGACACTTGAAGGCACTGTCGTTGGCTACAAACTCTTCGGGTCCGTTGTCGGTTTCGTCAAAGACAAGCCAGTTCTTGCAACGCATGGCGTCGAAGTCCTCGCTTCGAGCGTATATGCGCGAACCGTCACCTGTCAGTTCACCACCAACGACTATTGTGGTGCACTCTGACAAACTGCTTTTCCTTTGCTTTTCCATGTTAAATGATATTAAGACTTTTGGCTATTTATTTCTTGCCAATGTTCATAATCCAACGAATCGGATGCTTTATGAAGCCTTTCAAGCCGCGCTCATTGAGGTTAGGCTGAACCACGCCTTTCTTTGCTTTCTGCTTTCCGTCCTCAGCCTGCTTTGATTGCGCCTTCTGGTTTTGCGTCTGCTGCCTGCGTTGCTTGTCGGCATATTTATGGCGTCCGCGCTGCTTTTGGCTTTCGCCCTCAGGCCTTGCCTGTTGTTGTTGAGCGTGCTGGCGTTCCTGCTTTTGTCCTTTTCCGCGCTGCCTCCGGTCTTGCTTCTGCTGACCTTGTTGCTGTGTTTGCTGCTGACCTTGCTTCTGTTGTTGGTCTTGCTGTGACTGTTGGCCTTGTTTCTGGCCTTGCTTCGGCTGCTGACCTTGTTTCTGCTGGCCTTGCTTTTTCTGCTGTTGGTCTTGCTGTTGGCCTTGGCTCTGTTCTTGCTGATTACCGCGCTTTGACTTTTGCCTCTGCCTGTCTTCAGCATTCCTGTTGTCACCCTTGTCCCTGCCGCGTCCAGACCGTTGCTTCGAGTCCTTGTGGGCATTAGTGTCACGGTCTTTCCTCCTCCTGCTCTTGGCCGACGTCTTGCCCGGACGGCGCGACGTGGTGTATTCTGGGCCTTCACAGCAACCTTCAGGCAACGGATTCTTTTGAATGTCCTGTCCAAGGAATTTCTCTATCTGGTGGAAGGCGTACATGTCGTCCTCGTTGACAAACGTGATGCCAACGCCATCCCTGTCGGCACGTGCCGTGCGGCCAATGCGGTGGACATAGTCCTCGGCATCGTGCGGAACGTCAAAGTTGATGACCATTGCTATGTCGTCAATGTCAATACCGCGCGCCACGATATCGGTAGCCACGAGCACATCTATCTGGCCGCTCTTGAACTTGAACATTATGTCATCCCTCTCGGCTTGCTCAAGGTCGGAGTGCATTTCCCCACTGTTGATTTTCATCTTTTGCAGGGCCTGGTTTATCTGCTTCACCTTCATCTTGCTGCCAGAGAAGATTATCACTCGTTTCAAGTCGCCAGCCTTGAAAATGTCCTGTATGATTTGCAACTTTTGCGTCTCATAGCAAATATATGCACTCTGCTTTATCTTCTCGGCGGGCTTGCTCACAGCAAGCTTTACCTCAACAGGATTCTTCAACAAGCTCTGGGCAAGCTTCTCTATGTCTTTTGGCATAGTGGCCGAGAACATTATTGTCTGGCAATTGTCCGGAAGCTTTGAGGCTATCTTCATGATGTCGTCAGAGAAACCCATGTCAAGCATACGGTCGGCCTCGTCGAGAACGAAGAAGCTTACTTTCGACAAGTCGATGTTCCCCATGGAGATATGCGATATCAATCGTCCAGGAGTGGCGATAATGACGTCGGCTCCAAGGCGCATGCTCTTCATCTCCTGGTCGTAACGGTTGCCGTCGTTGCCACCGTACACGGCCACGCTCGACACGTCGGGCAAGTAATAAGAAAAGCCTTGCATCGCCTGGTCTATTTGCTGGGCAAGCTCACGCGTCGGCGACATCACTATGCAGTTGACAACATCCTTGGGATAGTCGCCACTGTCAAGCTTGGAGAGGATGGGCAGCAGATACGCGGCCGTCTTTCCCGTTCCTGTCTGGGCCACGCCCATGACGTCGTGGCCATCCAAGATAGGCGGTATACACTTTTCCTGCACAGGGGTGCATTCATCAAAACGCATGTCGTAAAGAGCGTCGAGAACGTTGTCGGTGAGATTTAATTCTTCAAATTTCATTGTTTTCTTTCTTTTAATGACAACCGCCAAGGCGGCATGGGATGGTTGATGGGGTGATTTTAATTTGGTGCCTTTCTATAACAGACAAACGCTATTATGGCGAACACGATGTTCGGCATCCACGCGGCCAACATTGGCGGGAAGCCGGCGTTGATGGCGAATGTGGCAGAGATGGTCTGGAACAAGATGTATCCAAACGACAGTGCCAAGCCTATGCCGAGGTAGACACCCATTCCTCCTTTTCGCTTTCTCGCTGAGAGCGATGCTCCGATGATGGTGAGTATGAACGACGCGAACGAAGAGGCTATTCGCTTGTAATACTCCACTTGATATTGAACCACATTTCCCGAGCCGCGGTCTATCTGCTTGGAGATGTAGTCTTTGAGTTCCGGCGACGTGAATGTCTCCTGTTGGCCTTTGGAGTATACAAGGTCGGTAGGCTCCATCTGTATCACGGAATCCTTGCGCGCCCCACTCGTGATGTGCTCCCTCAAGCCTTTCAACTGGCGAAGCTTCCAGTTGGAAAGCGTCCAATGGTACTTGCTGTCTGAGATTGTGTCATACTGCACGTCAGTGGCAGTCAAGTGGGAGACGAGCTTCTTTTCCTGAAACTTGTCGAGACAGAAGCCATAGCCTCGCTTCATGTTGTTGTCGTAGTGCTGAATGTAGGCGATGACCCCTGGCGCCACCTGCAACTGCACATTCTCCGCCGACGTGTTCTTCTTCTTGTTCTTGTACATCGACTCGAAGTTTTGCCTAATCACCGTCCCGTGAGGAATGACGTAGGCAGAGAGATAATACGACAACGCGGAAAGAAACACGCACGACATCATGTAAGGCCTCAGCAGGCGCTTGAACGAGATTCCGGCCGAGAGCATGGCTATGACCTCAGAGTTGCCCGCGAGCTTAGTGGTGAAAAAGATGACCGCGATGAAGACGAACAACGCGCTGAAGAGGTTGGCGAAGTAAGGGATGAAGTTGGCGTAGTAATCGAACACTATGGCGCTCAATGGCGCATGGTATTCGGTGAACTTCGCCAGGTTCTCATTGACATCGAAGACGATGGATATGGAGATAATCAAGGCTATGGAGAAGAAATATGTCCCGATAAACTTCTTGATGATGTACCAATCTATCCTCTTGATATAACGGAAGACGTTGAGATATCTCAGCACTCGCAGGAAGCGAAGCCTCCTGCCAATCCATTTGAATATCCTTTGAAGCAGGCGCGTGTGGTTGGCTGTCCACCTGAAGAAGCGATGCAACCATTTCGGGTGCCTCGACATCCATCTTCCAGCCTTGTAAAGTCGGCGATGCTTCCTTATCTTACTGAAACTCTTCATACTTAGCCTTTCTTCTTATCGCCTCTGCCCCAGTTGGTCTATAATGCCATTCTTCCACTGCACGAAGTCGCCGGCGATGATGTGTTTTCTCGCGTCGGTGACAAGCCTCAAGTAGAAAGCGAGATTGTGTATGCTCGCGATCTGCATGGCAAGCAACTCCTGCGCCTTGAAAAGGTGGTGCAGATACGCCTTTGTCGTGACGCGGTCTATCTCGCAACCGTCTGCGTCAACCGGCGAGAAGTCCATCTCCCACTTCTTGTTGCGCATGTTCATCGTGCCCTCATAGGTGAAGAGCATGGCGTTGCGTCCGTTGCGTGTCGGCATCACGCAGTCGAACATGTCCACTCCTCGCTCAATGCCCTCAAGGATGTTTTGCGGAGTGCCTACGCCCATCAGGTAACGTGGCTTGTCCTTGGGCAGAATCTCGTTGACCACCTCTATCATCTCATACATCACCTCTGTGGGCTCACCTACCGCCAAGCCTCCTATCGCGTTGCCTTCCGCGCCCTTGTCGGCCACATACTTGGCGGCCTCTTGCCTGAGGTCCTTGAACGTGCATCCTTGCACTATCGGGAATAGCGACTGATGGTAGCCGTAAAGCGGCTCGGTCTCGTTGAAACGCTTTATGCAGCGGTCGAGCCAGCGCTGGGTCATGCCAAGGCTCTTCTTGGCATAGGCATAATCGCTCACGCCCGGAGGACACTCGTCGAGGGCCATCATTATGTCCGCGCCTATCACGCGCTCGGTGTCCATCACGTTCTCGGGGGTGAAAATGTGCTTTGAGCCGTCAATGTGTGAACGAAACTCGCAGCCTTCCTCCGTGAGCTTACGAATGCCCGACAGGGAGAACACCTGGAAGCCACCACTATCTGTAAGGATAGGGCGCTCCCAACCATTGAAACCATGAAGGCCGCCAGCCTTCCTGAGCACCTCAAGGCCTGGACGCAGGTAAAGGTGGTAAGTGTTGCCGAGAATAATCTGTGCTTTAACCTGAGACCGCAACTCGCTGAAATGAACGCCTTTTACCGCGCCTGCGGTACCCACTGGCATGAATATCGGCGTCTCTATCTTGCCATGATCGGTGGTTATCACGCCCGCGCGGGCATCAGAGGCTTTGTCGGTATATTGGAGCTGAAAATCCATATCTGTTTATCGGGACAGCTTGTGTCCCTGTGCTTATTTATCTTGTTTACTTTTCGTTGTCCTTCTTCTCGTGCTTGTCCTCGTCGTTGGGAATGGTGAGGTCTATCGGGTTCTTCACCTTCTCGTCGGTAAGCGCGAAGTCCCAAACGTCCTGCACGTTTTCCACATAGTGGAAGCTCACGCCTTTCAGAAACTCTTGGGGTATCTCCTCGATGTCCTTCTTGTTGTCCCTGCAAATCACGATGTCGGTTATGCCGGCACGCTTCGCCGCGAGAATCTTCTCCCTTATTCCTCCCACGGGCAACACCTTGCCGCGAAGGGTTATCTCACCCGTCATGGCGGTGTTGAGCCTCACCTTGCGCTGCGTAAGCGCCGAGGCCAACGATGTGGCTATCGTTATGCCTGCCGATGGGCCATCTTTTGGCGTGGCGCCCTCTGGCACGTGTATGTGGATGTTCCAGTTCTCGAACACGCGGTAATCCACGCCCAACTTGTCGCAATTGGCCTTCACGTATTGCAGGGCTATTATGGCACTCTCCTTCATCACGTCGCCGAGGTTTCCCGTCAGCGTCAGCTTTCCGGCCTTGCCTTTCGAGAGCGAGGTCTCTATGAAGAGTATCTCGCCACCCACCGAGGTCCAGGCCAAACCTGTCACCACGCCGGCATAGTCGTTGCCTTGGTATATGTCGCGCATGAAGGGCGGCTTGCCGAGCAGGTCTTCCACGTCGGCCACGGAGATGGCCTTTTCTGGTATTGGCTCGCTCATGGCAATGCGCAGTGCCTCTTTTCTCAGAGCCTTGTCAATCTGCTTCTCCAGCTGCCTGACGCCGCTCTCGCGGGTATAGTTTTCTATGATGTTCTCCAATGCCTGCTTTGAGAATTTTATCTTCGCCTCCGTCTTGTCGAGACCATTGTTCTTCACTTCCCTTGGCACGAGGTGGCGCTTAGCTATCTCTATCTTTTCCTCGGTGACATAGCCTGGCACCTCGATGAGTTCCATTCGGTCAAGCAGAGGTCTCGGAATGGTGCTTATGTCGTTGGCCGTGGCAATGAAAAACACCTTCGACAGGTCGTAGTCCACGTCGAGATAGTTGTCGTGGAACGTGCTGTTCTGCTCAGGGTCGAGCACTTCAAGCAACGCCGACGACGGGTCTCCGTTGTAGTTGTTTGACGACACCTTGTCTATCTCGTCGAGTATGAACACGGGGTTCGACGACCCTGCCTTCTGTATGCTCTTTATTATCCTGCCCGGCATGGCGCCGACGTAGGTGCGGCGATGGCCGCGTATCTCGCTCTCATCATGCAGTCCGCCAAGCGACACCCTCACATACTTGCGTTTCATGGCTGCGGCAATGCTCTTGCCAAGCGACGTCTTGCCCACGCCCGGAGGGCCGTAAAGGCAGAGTATGGGCGACTTCAAGTCACCGCGAAGCTGCAGCACGGCGAGATATTCCAATATGCGATCCTTCACCTTCTCCATGCCGTAATGGTTGCGGTCGAGGATGGCACGCGCCCGCTTCAGCTGCAGGTCGTCGGTGGTGCAATAGTTCCACGGCAACGACACCATCATGTCGAGATAGTTGAGCTGGACGCTATATTCAGGGCTCTGCTGGTTGAAGGTGTCGAGCCTCTCCAGCTCTTTCTTGAACAGCTTGGCTATGGCCTCAGGCCAGTCCTTGTCCTTGGCCTTTTTCTCAAGCGAGGCTTTCGCGGCGGTTTCCGTGTTGTCGCCAAGCTCCTCCTTGATGTTCTTCATCTGCTGGTGGAGGAAATATTCCTTCTGCTGCTCGTCGAGGTCAACGCGTGTCTTGTTGCGAATGTCGCCCTTCAGTTTGGCAAACTGTATCTCGCGGTTCTCCACCTTGAGCAGCTCAAGGCCGCGCTCCCTCATGTCGCCAAGCTTGATGAGTCTTGCCTTGTCTTCCACGGGGAAGGGAAGGTTCGTACACGCGAAATTCACCAGCATGGTGTTGTTGGTGATGTTCATAAACGACATTATGCTGTCGTCGGGTATGTCGTCGTTGAGGCGTATGAGCTCCTGCGTCACCGAGCGCACGTTGTCGGCTATGGAATTAAACTCGGTGTCGTTGGCGTCGGGCACGCTCTCCGGAAGCGGCACCACATGACCTTTGAGATAGCTGCGCCTTGACGTTATCTTCTCAAGCGTGCACCTGCACGTGGCCTGGAAAATGGCGGTGATGGCGTTAGACGCGGGCATTTCTATGATACGCACGAGCTTGGCCATGACACCTACATCATGAACGTCGCTCTTGTCGTAAGGTTGCTCGTTCTCTGGGTCTTTCTGGCAAAAGATGGCACAAACGCGATTTTTCGAGTCCTTGCTCAAGTAATGCGCAAGGTTGATGCTTGGCTGCCTGCCGAGGAGGATGGGGACCAATATCCCAGGCATCACCACCATGTTGCGTGTGGTAAGGATGGGGCAATCGCATTCCTTGCCCTCCTTGAAAATGGTGGAAATGTCGCCCTCATAGTCAGCAAACATCTGTATGGTCGTATTTTCTTTTGGCATATCGTGTCAATACCTAATGAATCAGTATAAAATATTCTATATAAAAACGATATGCAAAGTTACGAAGAATATAATAAAACAGCGCAAATGTCGTTGGAAAAGTATGGGAAAGACATTTCAATTTAAAAAATTCACCATCGCGCAAGACCGCTGCGCAATGAAAGTAGGCACGGATGGCGTGCTTCTCGGCGCTTGGGCGCGAGGCGGCAAGCGCGTTCTCGACATCGGCACGGGCACTGGTCTCGTAGCGCTGATGATGGCACAAAGGTTTACCGATGCCGTGGTAGACGCGGTGGAAATAGACCATGACACGGCGGGGCAAGCCATGGAAAACGTCTCAAGCTCTCCTTTCGCCAACCGCGTGAAGGTTTTTGCCAAGGCCTTGCAAGACTTCGAGCCCGACGCTCCATACGACAGCATCGTCACCAACCCACCCTTTTTCAGCAACAGCCTGCTTGCGCCCGATTCTTCGCGAACAATGGCAAGGCACACGGTGGCGTTGGCGTTTGCAGACATATTGGCGTTTGCCGCGAGGCATCTTGCCGAGGATGGTGAGATATCAGCCATTATACCAACCGACTGCATGGAATCGTTCTCGCAAGAGGCTTTCATGCGCGGAATGTTCCAGACACGCCTGTACATGATTAAGACCGTGGAGCGCAAACCAGCGAAACGCTGCCTGATAGCCTTTTCCAAGTCACGCCCCATGACGTTCGACAAGGCTGAGGTGGTGCTAATGGGCAAGGATGGCAAACGCTCCGATTGGTACGACTTGGCAACCCGAGAGTTTTATTTGTGAATGTCACCGACGGCTAAGATAACTTTTGTGGAGCATGGAAATAGCATAAACGGGACCATGCGCCAAGGTCAAATTGTAAAATATTATTGCCAAAATTTAACACTTGGGAACAGGTGCATTTAGAGCGGAAAAACGGCTCGGAGGCGCCCCTCTTCAACTCCGAAAACCGGTTTTTGGCCAAAAATCATTGGCGTTACGGTGCAATCGCGTTGCCGTTACGGTGTAATGGCAACGCCATTTCAGTGTAACGGCAACGCGATTGCACTGTAACGGCGACGCGATTGCACTGTAACGGCGGCGCTAAATCAGCTTATTAGAGGCTTCCAAAAAACGCTAAAATTACAACTTATTGATATTCAACAATTTATCAAAACAGCCCATAATCGCGTTATTTTCACCGAAGAGACGGCTTGATTGAAAAAAATCGATTCTCAGACGACCATTTGTAAATTATTATTATCAATTTGCAAGAGCCGCAACTTCCTTCGGTTCCGCAGTTGTCTGGGGACAAAAAAATTATGCCGGCCCACAAGAAATGCCCCAACCATTGAAAATAATCAGTTGAACATTATTTGTGAGCCGGCACGAGAGCGCTCCATGCAGAGCGATGCTTCTATTTATGCTTCTCGTAATAGTCAAGCGCTACCTTGATGTTCTTTTGAACCGCTCTCGTGCTGAACGTGGCCCCCGTGCATCCGTCTACAGCTGTCTTGGAAGCGAGCTTCTTGGCCTTGGAGACCTTCAAGTTGGCGTATTTGGGAAGGAGCGACTGCCTTACGCGCTTGAAATAAGGCACGGTCTCCTCGTTTTTCAACGCTACGACCTTCACCACTATGCCTTTCTTGATATACACCTCCACTGGCGTGGCCTTGCGATAGCCACGCGCGTTGCAAATGGTGGCTGTTCGCACGACGTAGGTGCCATCATCCAACTTTGTCATGACGTTGTCTGCCATAGCGCCCATGGAGAACGCGAAAAGCATCAACGAGAACAATGTTTTCTTCATTGTCATAATCTGTTTTTATTATCCTTAATTATTTCGATTTTATGGCTTCATCGTCACTTGTATGCGGTTCTTGGCGGCGATGAGTTGCTTGCAGAAGTCGCGAATGTCGTTAGGCGTGAGGCTGTCAACCTTCTTCAGGTAGTCTTTCTCAAAATCTATACCATCGCGCAACTCATGATAGCGAACATACTCCCACCATCCGTTGGTGAGCACGGCACGGTCATAGTTTTTACGCTCATACTCCTTCACGTTCTTCAACTGCTCCTCCGTGGGACCCTCTTTAGCCATGCGCTGCAACTGCTCGTCGATGACAGGCAGCAGCTCGTCATATTTCTTGGGGTCGCAACGGAAGTTGACGGTCATGGAGCAACCCTCGGTGGGATATTTCCAGAACTGTCCGTCCACGCTCACACCATAGGTGCCACCCTTCTCCTCGCGCACGGTCTCGGTGTAGACGGCACGCATGATTTGCGAGAGCACGTCGAGCTTAAGGTCATTGTCGGCGGTGTAAGGCACATCGGCGGTGTAAAGCACGTTGGTGAGTGCCGACGGGGTCTTCATCGTCTTGTGGAACACCGTTGTGGTCTTTCCGCGCTCAATGTCGAGAGCATACTGTCCAGGCTTGTGGTCTGCCTCATGACCCTTCTTTGACTTCTTGCCAGGCAGACTTGCCACATACTGGCAGAGGAGATCTTCAAACAGGTCCTCACGAATGTCGCCCGTGACGATGAGGTTCATGCCCTCAAGGTTGGCGAAGCGCTCATGATAGATCTCATACATGCGGTCGAAGCTCACCTCGTCAAGACGTTCTGCCGTGATAGGCTCCGTGCGCTTGCGGTGTCCATAGACAGCCACGCGCAACGAGTCGTTATAGGTTACGTTCGGACTGGCGTTACGGTTCTTCAGCATCGACCGCTGCTTGGCAATCAGGTTCTGGAAGATGGCCTTGTCCTTGCGCGGCTGGGTGAGGTAGAGATACATCACCTGAAGCCAGGTCTCAAAGTCGGAAGCCACACACACGCCCTTCACGCCCTCTTCCTCCGAGTCGATGTAAGGCACCACACGCAACGCCTTGCCACGGCGCTTCTTCTCAAGGGTGAGGTAGTCGAAATCGGCAGCGCCACTCTCGCGCACCACGCTGCCCAAGAACTGCAAAGTGGCGGCGTCGCTGTCGGGGTAAAGCGAGCGGCCACCCAGACGGAACATGTTTATCGTCAGGCGGTTAGGCTCTATATCTGAGGGACGTGCACTGACCTTTATGCCGTTGGAGAGCACATACTCGGTGTAGCCGTTAGCCACCTCGCGCTTCGACACGATCTTACCCTTCTTGGGGAGCTTCTTCATGAACGTGGGGTCCACGGCACCAGCTTTGTTGTCGTCGGCATATTCTTTCTTCTGTGCAGCTTCTATCCACAACTTAAACTGGTCGGCTGTAGGCATGGTGTAAGCCTTGCCGTCATACTGTGTCGGGCCGAACACCATGCACACCTGGTTCTCGTCGGTGATGATGTCCTTCAGCGTCTTGTTTATGTCGTCGAGGGTCACGGTGGCAGAGAACTCGGCCTCCAGCGCTGCTTCATACTCGATGTTCATGCAAGGCTCAGCGTTGCAGAAGTTGGCGACGATGCTCTTGGCATACTCGGCGTTGCGTGTCTTCTCCTTGTTGTCGAGGCGGTGCTCAATGCTCACGGTGTGCTGCACCTTGGCGTGCTCCAACTCTGCCTCGGTCACACCATAGCGGCGTGCCTTCTCCACAACGGCGATGGCAGCGTCGATGCCCGTCTGCGGGTCGTTAGGCATCAGGCCGATGTTCAGCGAGAACGCTTCTTTCTCGGGTGTGATGTAGAAGTTGCCTGAGCGACAGCTTGCCGACATGACACGCGGCTGCGCCTCATGCGAGAGCTGTGCCAGACGCTGACGCAGGATGAACATGGCAAGACGCGACTTGTAGCCGCCGAGGAACGCCTCGCGCGTGTCGCGCTGTGAGCGTGGGTCGGCGTCGCGCTTCATGAAGAGCGACAGGTTGAGCGTGGGCTGCTCCTTGTCGGCTTGGGTGTAGACGATCATCTCCTTGTTGTCGGGCACACCATAATAGGTGCGCTCAGGTGCTCCTGCCGGCACGGTGTCGTCCTTGAACAGGTTCTTTATCTTTGCCTCCATCTCGTCAACGTTGATGTCGCCAACAACGATGATGCCTTGCAGGTCGGGGCGATACCAGCGGCGATAGTAGTCGCGCAGCACGTCATAACGGAACGTGTCGACCACCTCAATGTGTCCGATGGGCAGACAGTCGGCATACTTAGACCCTGCATAGATCACAGGCATGGCATCTTCCATCATGCGCATGGACGCCATGCGTGAGCGACGGGTGCGCCACTCCTCACGAATGACTCCACGCTCCTGGTCGATCTCGTTGTCCTTAAGCAGTAGCGAGCCAGCCCAGTCGTGGAGGATGATAAGACAGGTGTCTGCCACGCCCGCCTTGGTTATCGGGGCGTTGGAGATGTTGTAGACCGTCTGGTCGATGGACGTGTAGGCGTTGAGGTCGGCGCCAAACTTTATGCCGTTGCGCTCACACCAGCTGCGCACGGAGCGCTCGCCGCCGTTGCCGTCGGGGAAGTGGCGTGTGCCGTTGAACGCCATGTGCTCAAGAAAGTGTGCCAGTCCGCGCTGCTGCGGCTCCTCCAAGATGGAGCCCACGCGCTGCGCGATGTAGAAGTCGGCTTGCCCCGGTGTCTGGGCGTTATGTCTAATATAATAGGTGAGACCGTTGCTGAGCGTGCCTTTGCGTATGCAGCTGTCAAGTGGCAAGGTCTGTGCCCCGGCGGCCATGAAGCCGCCAAGGCAGAAGAGGAGCGATATGATTTTTCGCATAAATCAGAATTTTGTTCCGTTAAGGTTATATTCGTTACCGTTGTTGATGATCACGACACGTCCGTTCTTTACAAACTTGCCGTTCTTTGCTGTTGCGCCAAGCCCAACGTTGTTGATGCCTGTGCCTTTGGGGTCGAGAGCGTAGGCTGTAAGGCCGTCGGCAATGACGGTGCCCTCGCCAAGAGCTATGGTGCTGTTGCCTCGCAGGTTGCCGACAAACTCGGTGGTGGCGGTGGTAGACACCTTGCCCTTGTTGGTGCAGCTTGCCACCGACACCAGTCCCTTGGCGCGAGCCGAGTTGGCGACGATGCCGGCAACATAAGCACAGTTGTCTCTACATGGCGGGTCGTGGTTAGGGGATGGTCACTTTCTTGTTGCCGATGACATAGACGCCCTGGGCGAGTCCGCTTACCGCCTTGTCATAACTCTGGGCACTCTTTACCAGCCGTCCGTCGAGCGTGTAGACATCCGTCTTGCCCTTCTGGCTCTCGGCGGTGGTTGTATTGATGCCTGCCGATGTGCCAGCCACTTTGTAGCTGTAGTATATCATCGCCCAGTTCTTGTTGCCGGTGTATGAGTAGTCGGTACCATAGAGCGTCGCGGTGTTTTTGCCTCGGTTTGCCACTACCATGTTCTCACCGTCTATGATTGGAGTGACGCCGACAGCCACTATACCATAATTGCACAGCGTGATGGGGGTACCCAGTGAGAGTGTGGCGGCATCTACAGGCACCAGCAGAGCTCCAGCGCTCATGTCATAGCCGAAGGCATACATCGTGGAGCCGTTGAGATAGACGCCATAGAACTTGCCTATGCCGCCATCCAAGCGTATGGCGCTCTTGACCACCTCGCCTGTGGCTGGATCCATCTTGAGGATGAAGCCCTTGTGCTGTGCCTTGCTGTTCTCGTAGAGTCCGGTGAGTCCGCCCATAGACGAACCGGTGAAGTATACATATCCGTCTATCCACTGGCAGCCGGTGTTATGTATGGTCTTCTTGCTGCCCACGGGGGTGATGGTCTTGACATAGCTGACGCTGAGGTCGGCAGCGCTGACCGATGCCAGCAGGAGGTTCTGGCAGTCGTTGGTGACGCTTACAGCCTTGCCGCCCAGCGTCAGTTCGTTGCCGGCCTTGCCCTGTATGCGTCCGCTGAAGTAGAGGTTGCCGTCGGCATAGACCATCTTGTCCAGGAACGCGCTGGTGGCGATTCCCTCTGCGGTAAGGCTCTTGACAAAGTAGCCGTCCTTGTCTAACTTGGCAAGGAAAAGGTCGCCCACCACACCCTGAGAGTCACCATCCCACTCGGTAGAGTTCTTTGCGGTGAGTGTCTCTACGGTTCCGTCGCTCTTCTTCAGATACATCTCGGTGCGGAAGTTACCGGTGAGATAGATGCCACCATCGTCGTCGACAGCCACGCCATTGATCGACATGTTGTCCTTGGTGAATCCCTTCTTGCGCTTCTCTACCTTGCCCGCGATGAGGCGCGACCACTCCAGGCTGCCGTTCTCGGCTATCTTGAGCACCAGGTAGCGGTACTCGCCGCTGACATTGCCCATGTCCTTGATGGTGGTCACATGGCCCGTGGGGTCTACATATTCTACCAGGTTGTCATAGCCAGCCTCTGCCACCCATGCGCGAGTCTTGAGCACAGCCAGCAGTCCGCCGTCCTTGGTAGGGACGATGTGCGACTTGTCGTGCGCGATGTCGCCTTTGCGCGTATAGGCGTTCCAGACGATTGAGCCGGCGTTGCTCACCTTCTGCAGAAACATGTTGCCATTTTGGCTGGTGCCCGTGTAAGGACTACCCACGATGGCGGCGCCGTCGGCGCCAGTGACCTGTTCGCCGTCAAACCAGAGGTTGACCTGTGAGTTCCCGGAGTTGGTGCCCCATGTGGTAGCCACATAGTAATCGCCGCCCGAGGCTTTGACCATACCAATGATGTTGTCGCCAGCCGATGTGGCGCCGTCTACGGTGTGTGCCCAGTTGAAGGTCACTGCAGGCTGGGTCTCTGCCTGCGATGCGGTGGCGAGCATGAAAAATGCTGCCAGAAAGAGTATAAATTTCTTCATACTTGTTTGTGTTTTGGTTGTTATTTGTCTATGTTGTCATTATCATTCCGTTAGAAATATATGCCCGCAGCCAGGGTCAGGCCCATGCCGTGAGCGGTCAGCGCATAGCGGCTGTAGCGCCAGTCGGCGCGCACAAAGGGGTGGAAGCGCGGGCTGGCCTTGTAGGAGGTCTCGATGGCGGCGCCGGTAGACCAGGCGGTGTGGGCGAGGGTCTCATAGGCATGCATCACCGGCGTAGCCATAGTGCCCTCGATGTGGTCGGCGCGGGCGTCGGTATGCCATGTCCGCGAGGCGGTGGCCTGGAGGCGGGTAAGCATGTGGCGAGACTCTACCGCGGCAGTGAGCGTCAGTGCCGACTGCCTATAAGGTTCGGCATATTCCTCATGGTAGTCGCAGTAGGCGGTACTCGCCTGCAGCGCCCAGTAGCCCCGGCGGCAGGCTATGGGCAGCGCGTGCTGCCAGAGCGCGTCGGCACCTATGCGCAGGGTGGTGAGGCGGTACATCTCGGCAATGGCCATCTGCGGGTAGATATTGTCTTGAGCCGTGCCGAAGATGTGCTCGAAGCCCTGGCGCCGTTGCCACTCCTCGCTGAGCCGTAAGCCCAACGTGTGGCGCCCCACTGTCGACAGCCATCCCGCCGTGGCGTCCTGCCGATGCAGCCGCAGCGTGGCGAGAGGCAGTTCGTTGAGCGAAGAGATAATCTTCTCAATCTCTGTAAACTCATAGCCCGCCTGGGCGAAGGCACCACGCTGGCTGTCGCGTCGCTGTCGGTAGCTGAGCATGCCCCCTAAAGAGTGGCCTTGGTAGTAGGTAGAGGTGTTGGCTCCCCTGAAGCGGTAGTAGTCGTTGCCCATGCCCGTGAGGTGATAGATGGTGGGCACGCTCACCTCGTTGTAGAGTTTCACCTCGTTGGTCTGCTTGTAGCGTCGGGCGCTCACAGCCATGCCCATGACGCCGGTGCCCACCTGGGTCGAGACGCCTACCCGAGCCATCAGGTTGCCCGAGAGGTTCTTGGGGCGTGGGTCGCGGGTGCGGAACTCCATCCGGGCGGTGTATTCGCCCTCGGCAGCGATGTTCCATCGGCCCAAAGGATAGGAGAAGCCACCCATAAAGTGGTAATACTCACCATGCGTGTTGCCCCCCACGGTGTCGGCCATCAGGTAGGGGTAGAGCAGCTGGTAGTCTGTGGTCTCGCTGAAGTGTACGTTGCGCGTGGTGCCGTTGCGGTAAGCCGCATTGCCCCACAGCGTGGCCTTGCCCTTGTGCAGATAGGCGTCGATGCAGCCGTAACCCGTGCTGCTGCCCGTGCCGTCTTCGAGTCGCGCAGGGCGTGAAGCCTTGCTGTAGTCCATGCCTGCCTGCAGCCTGTTGATAGAGGCGCTGTAGCGGTAGCTCTGCATGGCTGGGTTGAGGTAGAGCTCGGCACCGAAATCGGCCGACGGCATCTGCCTCTGCCACATACGTGCCGACAGCGAGGTGTGGGTGCTGTCATTCTGCTGCGCCGTGAGGGTGACGGGCGCTGCCATGAGCATGGCTGTGGCAAGGAGCGCCGTCAGGGAGGTGGTAGAGGTATCGTGTTTCATCTTCTACTGCTTGGGAGTTATGCCATCATAGGTCACTGTGGTCGCCTTGGTACCAGCGGCGTCGATGGCGGTATGCTGCAGCTCGACGATAGAGGGTATGCACTCGGTGTTGAAGTCCTCGGTCGAGTTGTTGGTATCCTGCAGGTGCATGGTGCCGTCGGCGTTGAGATACTGGAGCTTCCGGCGCACGCTGCGGAAGTATCGGGTCTCGTCCTTATCAATCTTGCCGCAGTGGGTCCAGCCAGCGTCGACCGACGGGGGCAGCACATTCCACAGGCGCTTGGCCTCGATGCTGCAGTTGACCCCGTCGACAATCCACGCGTTGGGCATCTTGTACGCATCCTGCTGCATGGGGAACGTGCCGGCAGGCAGATACATCGTATAATAATAGGTATACTTGTAGTCCTTAAGGTACTGCGCCTTGTCGATAGGAATACGCGCCAGGGCGTAGGAGGTAAATCCTCGGTTGTGCAACACGTAGAACGACTCGGTATAACAATACCACTTGTCGAGATTGGGCACCGTCTCGCTGTCGATGTCCATGTGTTCGGGGTGGGTGGAAATGTCGTACCACTCAAAGTCGGCGGCGCTCAGGTCAAAGGAGTTGGGGTTGGCGTTGCGGTGGTCTATGCCCGTGTCGCAGAGCAGCAGCGAGTGGCCAGGCTGCACGGGGTGGTCGGTACCGCTGCCGGGTATCACGTAGAGCGACCAGATGGTCATGGTGTCCTTGCGTATGTCGGGGGTGTACTCGAAATACTGGGTAGACTTGAACTTCGACTCGCAGAAAGCCAGTCCGTCGGCATAGAGCACGTGGTCGGTGTTGTTGTAAATCTTGATGTAGCTGTCGCCATAATACTGCAGTCCAGAACTGCGCAACGTGCCGGCGAAGAATATCTCCTCGATGATGAAGTCGTCGTTGTCGGCCGACAGAAACGTCTCTATCTGCACCTGTCGGCTGCTCCCGGTAATCTGTACGTTCTCAGCCTTGCCGGTAAGTCGGCCTTTGGCCTGCGCCGTCTCGTCGTTGGCGTTGTGGGCGGTATAGGTGATGTCGGCAGAGTAGACCATGTCGTAGAGCCCCTCGGCGAGGGTGATGCCCTCGGTCGACGACAGGGTGGTGATGACGCCGGTGGTGAGGTTGGTAATCTTTATCTGCTGGCTGGTGATTTGCATGCCGCTTATCCCAACGGGCGGCGTAACGGCAATCTGCGTGGCGGTGTGGCGGGTGCTGCCTGTCTCCAGGTCGGAGCATGCTGCCAGCACGCTCAGCGCCATGATATAGAGTATAAGTCTTGTCTTCATATTCCTGTTTGCTGTTAGGGTTGTCTGTTATAGGCTCAAGCCCGCCTCGACTCCGAAGTAGGGCGAGGCATTGCGCCTGATGGTGCGCCCATTGGCGGTGTAGTCGGGCAGATAGTCCAATATCTTGTTGGCGAAGAACGACAGGCGCATCATGCGGCCTATCTCCTTGGTCACCTTCAGATTGACGATGGCCGACATGGGCACCGTGAACGGTCGGAAGAGGTCGGCGTTGTAGTTGCGGGTGAGCTGGGAGAGTCGGGGGTCGTTGAGACTCTCCGTGGTGTAGGGATGCAGCTCGCCGTCGCTGGCTGCGATGTAGGCCATGGGCGTGCCGTTTCATCCACATGCACTGCACCGATGTGGTGAATATCAGCCGCCACTCGGGTATCTGCGTATCAAAGGTCACATTGGTGTTGACGCGGTCGTTGAGCCTTCCGTCGTTCCAGTCGTAAAGCCCCACATACTGCTCGCGCACCGGCTGGTTGTCTATCACTGTGCTCACGGCGTCGAACATGGGTTGGCTGTTGGTGTAGAGCGTACGAAACCACGCTCCGGTGACATTGATACGGGTGCGCAGAGCGTGGATGCGCTGCGAGGTGAAGGCCAGTTCTATGCCCTGCTTCACCAGTCGGCTGCCGTTGCCCGCCTTCTGATAGCCGTCGAGCACCTGTCGTTCTGTGTAGGGCAGCGAGTGATAGTCGCGGCCTGCCTGCATCTGGCTCACATCGTAAGCCCTGTAGGCATAGGAACCATAGATGGCGGCATATCTGAACCCGTCGTTCATCGTCTCCCTGAAATAGTCTATCGACAGCGTATTGTCGTGCCAGTCGAGGTCTACTCTCACCTCCCATTTGTGGTTGCGGGCGGGAGAGAGGTGGTAGTTGGTGGGGTCCTGGATGTAGGTGTGTACCACAAAACGGCTGTTCTGTGCCGGTGAAGACGCGTCGTAATACGCCAGAGATATGAAATTGCTGTAGTAACGGTCGGGGTAAAGATAGTTGAGGGTAGGCATCTTGGTGGTGATGCCATATCCGGCGTTGAGGGAGATGGTCATAGGCTCGCCGCCTACCGTCAGCTTGGGCAGATGCCAGCCCATATTGATGCGCGGGTCGGCATATATGCGTCCGCTCATGTCGTATCGGCTGTCCAACCCAGGCATCATTGCCAGTCGTAGTCCTGCCATGAGGTCTATGGTGCTCCTGCCCAGACTCAAGCGCATCTGCTCTTCGCCGAAGGTAGACAGGTTCTGCAGCGAAGGGATGTCCTTGTATCGGCGCGGGCGTGAACTCCATCCCGTGACGCTCAGCGGGCGGTGCATGTCGTAGACCTGTCCGCGCCCGAAGTTCTTGGCGATGTCCCAGTTGAGGCCCAACTTGAGGGTGTGGGTGGCTCTGCCGGTCTTGAAGCCCATCACCCCTTTGGCCTTGACATACGCGCTGAACGGTTTGCCGTCGCAGAGATAGTGGGCGACATACTCGGCAAAGACCGCTTGGGCTTCGTTCTCACCGTCGGTCCATGACAGCGGCACTATGCCATAACGCTGCGGAGCCACGAGGCGTGTCTGTCGGAGCCGATCGGTCTGAAGGCTCACCATAGAGTTGACTGCCACTTCGCTCCACACCGACTTGCGGGGTTTCAGCATGTAGTTGTTGGTCATCGCGATGCGGTTGTACGACGAGCGGTATTCGTCTATGTGTCCATAGTTGAGGTCGGGGTCGGCCTTGGCATTGTCAAACGAACCCTGATAGTCCAGCGCCGAGTTCCAGCTCCATGAGTATGCCTTCCTTTCGGCCTTGAGGGTGTATCTCAGAGACGCCGTCAGACGTTTGTAGTTCTCCAGATTGTCTGTAGGGTCGGTCTTGGAGTCGAGGTAGCCTAAGTCCATGTTGAGAAGCGACGTTCCCCGCCGGTTGAGGTTGACTCCCTTGCCTGCCGAGAAGAGTTTGCTGTAGCCATCGGCCTTGAAGCGTACCGTCAGCGGCATGGCGCGTCGTATCTTGCGTATGTTTACCAGTCCGCTGGTGAGGTTGCCATACTCTGCAGAGGGTATTCCGCGCATCACCTCTACGCTCTCGATGTCGTCGGTGGAGATGGCGCGCATGTCTACGCCACTGTTGGTGATGTTGCGGCTGCCCTCTGCCGACGAGGACGAGGTGGAAGACTGCGTGCCGCCCAAGGGCGAGTATTGGAGGTTGGCATCGGTCATCAGCGGTACGCCGTCGATGACAAACTGAGTACCCAGTGAGGTGATGGAGTAGTTGTTGTTTCTCGTCTCCGAACCATAGGCGCCCATCGTGCCGGTCTCGCGCAGCGTGATGAGATTGGCCTGACCCATATTGGGGTCCTTGGCATATCCGCCGGGCAACAGCTCCATCAGGTCGGCTATGCTGTTGGGCTGGAGATGCCTCATGGCGTCGCGCCCGATGACCGACGAGGTGGTCTGTCCCTGTCCGGTGCGCGCCGTCACAACCACCTCGCCCAGGGTGCTTATGTCCTCGGTCATCCTGTAGATGCCCTGTCGTTTGGCGGTCACTGTGAGCGTCTTATACCCTAAAATGGTGATGCGTATCTTCGTGCCCACCACCCGCTGGGGAAGTTCAAACCGTCCGTCGGCGTCGGTGATGGTCTGCCATTTACCCTGCGCCACAGTGCTCACCACTGCCCCCGCCAAGGGGTCGCCCGAGCGGCTGTCGATGACGACCGACGCTACATTCTGCGCCCATGTCAGGGTGGCGCACATCATCCATAATAGCAGCGTGGAGTATATTCTCATGCTTGTCTTAACCTCTAATATTTAACTTGATGCAAAGTTATTGCAATCAGAATACTGCGGCAATACCAAAAAATAGGTATTTTCATCGCCTCGTCCATCGTGCTGGGAAGCAGGGGTATCAGGTCGGTCGGCATGACCATTAAGCAAGAGAATGAGGATAGCAATGGCGGCATTTTATAAAACAAATGGCAATGATATGGATGTATAGCCAATAACATTAGTGTCCCGTTAAAATCGGGACCAGTTAAATATTAATCAAATAACCCTGGAAAGAGGGGCCAATCGAGTTCTTTGACATTATTGAAATCAGTCCTTTCGAAGAGATCAACGAGTGGTGTCTTATCCATAAGAGAAATGCTTAGAATCTGAAGAACCTCATTAGTTGATCGCTTAAGTTGCAAATCATATTGCACGATAGCAACAAGGCAATAGGCTATGATTGCCGATGAGATTTGGATTCTCACTGCATTCTCTGTAGTACCCCAAAACTTCTTGATCTTGAGGTGCTTTACGAGTCTGAGTTTCTCCGGATACTTCCGGTATGAATTGTATTCAGTGAATTCAATCACAGCATCTGTCAATATATTATTTGGCAACCTGCGCCTCCATTTACAGCATTTGTATTGAAGATTCTTCTTGGCTCGCACAACAAGGAACGATTCATGCTGATGTACTTTGAAAAGTTCCTTGAATGCATTGTATCCACGGTCAAACACATGGGCAAAAACGTATTTGTCTTGGAACATAACAGTCATTTTAATTTGACTGCAAAGTTACGGATTCAAGTCCGTTTCATTCCAAAATACCACCTAATAGACTGTATTTCAATTAATTCAAAGAGCTGTCAGTCAACTTTAACGGGACAGTAATGATATCAAATACTCAACAAAAAGCAAGCTTTTTACATCAAATAGAACAAAAATCATCAAAAATAATGATATTTCAGAATTTTCAAACAGACTGTTTCATAAAATTGGATATTTAAGAAGGTTACGCTTGATGAAAAAGATTGAAGTTTCTGAATTAAAAGTGAATTGAAAAAGGCCATTGTCGTTTTTTTTTCATAATTTTGTATGCCGTAAACCTACATTCGGTAACCACGAAGCAAACACAAAACAAAAAAAGACAATAAAACAGAGAATTTAGAATGGAACCTACACCTGTCACCTCATCGAAGCGTAGTCCCATATCATGGGTGCCTACACTCTACTTTGCCATGGGAATGCCTTTCGTGGTGCTCAACATGGTTTGTACGCTTATGTTCAAAGGACTTAACATCAGCGACGCGCAGATAGCATTCTGGACTTCGATAATAATGTTCCCGTGGACACTCAAGCCATTGTGGAGCCCACTGCTTGAAATCTACAAGACCAAGAAATTCTTTGTCATAGTGACGCAGATTGCGACAGGCTGCGTGTTCGGCCTCGTGGCAATGGCATTGCACCTGCCCAATTTCTTCGCGGTGACGATAGCCCTCCTTGCCGT
>OIZS01000336.1_pt1 | contig 21374 bp, 22 predicted proteins | sample 1588641 | NCBI WGS metagenome assembly OIZS01 (sample SAMN03283240) | human gut metagenome | biome: human-associated habitat; material: feces | host: Homo sapiens | place: Peru | collected 2012
GCTGAGCGTGTCAAAAAGTGGTTTTGACACGCTCTCAAACGGGAAACGCTACGCTGGTTTTCGTCGCAGCAAACTTCGCATCCTTCGTCCCGCCGCAAGCGGCAGGACTCGCTCACTCTGTCGCTCATCCTCTTCCCACCGAAACCGCTTCGCTGGGTTTCGGCGGGAGCCCTGTTGGGGGAGGTGATAAAACTCCCGGTTTACATTTTTTCGGTGCTTCTGTGTGGGGGTGGTATCACTACCCTCGGCGTGCGCTTCATGCCGTTGAAACGCTGGACGCCCGCGGGTCACGGCGGCGTATTCGCCGTTTTTATGCCGTCACAGTGCTCGCCCTGTGCGGGCTGAATCTCCCCTCGGCGGGTACACACGCCACCCCAGCCCCTAACCGCGCACACAGCGGCTCACACGCCGAAACACGGGGCGTTTTCACCGCCCGAGACACCGGCAGGGTCGATAGGGTCAACAGCTTTGGTACCCTGTGCATCGTCACTTTCGGCACGGCGCAGTTCGATGAGCCGCTTTCCGTTGCTGCGGCGCACCACGGCGGAAATACCGATTTTGCTTAGTGTGGCAACGCTTTGCAGGATCAGGCGAGACACCTTCTTCGGCGTGATGCCCTCGCTGCCCGCAGGGTCGATCTGCGCGGACAGCTCCGTGGGAGTGCCGATAAATTCCGCGCGGTCACGCATCAGCTCAGAGAGAAGAATCACGATCCGGCCGCCCAGCAGCTCCGGCTGCGTCCGGCTGTCCGACACCAGCTCCCACACATTTTCACCGTTGCGCTCCAGCGTCAGTTCCCGGTATTCGATGTCGCGCCCGATGCAGGAGAGCGTCGCCTTGCCGCTGCCGCGCTTGTCCTCCACCAGCGTGAAGCTGGAATCCACCGCGCCGCTGATAGCAGTCGTACCGGAGATGCGGCTGAACACATCGTCGGCAAGTTCCTTTCGCAGATGGTGGATCAACAGAATGGCGATGCCATGAGTGTCCGCAATGTGCTTCAGCACAGAGAGGTCACGGTAGTCATTTGCGTAGTTGTTGTCATAACCGGTGCCGCGGATCATTTGCAGCGTGTCGATGATGACCAGCACCGCGTCAGGATGCTCCGCGAGGAACGCGCAGAGCTGCTCCTCCAGCCCCTTGCCAAGGGTGTCGCTGTTGGTGGAGAAGTGGACGCTGGCGGGGGCGTCCTCCGTGATCTCAAACAGGCGGTTCTGGATGCGGAGGGTGGAGTCTTCCAGGCAGAGGTACAGCGTGGTGCCCTGCTTCACGCCCATGCCCCAGACGGGATCGCCCTTCGCCACCGTGACGGCCAGCCACAGCGCCAGCCATGATTTTCCCACCTTGGGTGAGCCAGCAAGGATGTGCAGGCCCTGAGAGAGCAGCGTGTCCACCACGAAGTTCAGCGGCGTGAGCGGCTGACTCATCAGCGTTTCTCCGTCGATGGTCAGCAATCGGTTTTCTTTTTTCAATTTTTGTTCCTCCGGATAAAAGGATAAGGGCAGAGACCTCGCTGCAGTCGAGGCTCTAACCCTTTCACTTGATTATTCTGTATTTTTTGATAGAATGAGAATATCGCGGGACGGCTGCAAAATGGATATGGGACAGGAGGGCGATGCTATGCCGCTGGGAATACAGCAGAACAACGATTTTACGCAGTTCACAATGGATGTCTGGAATGACAAGATCTTTTATCAGGAGCAGGAGTTCCCGGCGGGATTCATGGCGATGTCCATTCTGAACATTCCCGAAGAAGAACTTCCGGAGCTGATACAGGCCGGCGGCGCACCGACCTTCCTGTTTCCTGTGGTGGTACAGGGCGGCGATGAGGAGGCTGCGGCGGTATTCCCGCAGCTGCGGGAACGGATATTGTATCTGACCGAACTGCTTTGGAAGTATCCACCCTTTTGCTATAATGACTACGAGAAGGAAATGCGCCGGATCAATATCCTGTTTGACGAAAGAAATCTCCTGCAAATACGGACGCCCGATTCGGAGCTCCAGACAGAGTTTCTGAGATTCTGCGTCGGGATCATACGCATCCCTATCGCCATGTATCACTTCTATGCAGCGGGGCGGTTCTTTGAGCTGGATTATCTGCGGCGGCTGAAAAAACGGAACGAAACGCATTTTGCCGTGGCCGCGCATGACTGCTTCAACAGCGAGCAGTTTTGGGATGAGATGCGGAGTTTGCAGAGCCTGGATATGGAGCCGTTCACGGTCTACCCGGAGCTGTCCTCCACCTATGTGTTTGCCCGAAGTCCTAAAAACGAAAAAGAAATGGTGTTTGTAGAACGGGTGATTTTTCCACGCCTGACCGATTTCTACACCTATGACCTGATGAACGGATTGCACCACGGCCACGCGCCCAGCCAGTGCCAAGGCTGCGGAAGATACTTTCTGACCACCAACGGCCACATCCCCAAATACTGCGACGGTGTCGCACCGCAGGACAGCCGTTATACCTGCCGGCAGTACGGCGCGATGATGCACCAGAAGGAGCAGAACAAACAGCACCCGGTCTACCGCCTGTTCAATACCCGCACCGACACCATCCGCAAGCATCACCAGAGAGGGAAGATCTCCGATGACCTGCGGCGGGAGGCACTGTATCTGGCGGGGAGCTACCGGGACAAGGCACTGATGGACAACGACTATGCCGCTGACGGATATGCGCGGGACATGGAATTGGAGCACATTTACGCGGAGGCAGAAAAGCGGCTGAAATGAGGAAGGGGGCGTTCCTGTGACGAAAAATATGTACACCGTTGCCGGGGACGGCCCCTGTAATGAAGAGCTTGCTTTGCGGATTCAAGCCGGAGACAAAAACGCCGCGGAACGCCTCATCGCACAGAACGAGGGCTACCTCACCGAACTGGCGCGGGCGTACACACCGTGGTGTGAGATGGAGGATTTGAAGCAGGAGGCGGCGCTGGCGCTGCTGGACGCGGCGGGGCACTTTGATCCCGCCTACGGAACAAAGCTGCTGACCTATGCGACGCCCGTGATGGACGCGGTGCTGTCCGACTATGCTGCGCGATACGCCTTTCCTCTGTCCGTCCCAACCAGCCGCGGCAGCAAGCTCCGCACCGTGGCGTACTTCTGCGCCGAGGCGCAGGATACCTCTGAGGCAGAATTGACCAAGGCGGTGTGCGAAAAGCTGAAGGTATCCTCCAAGGCAGCTGAGACACTGTTGAAGGAATACCGCACGCTGTGCTGTGCGCGGCAGTTAGGTGACGATGTGTTCTCCGTCAGCTGCGGCGGCGATCCCGCCGTGGCCTATGACCGCATGATGCGCCGGACGCTACTGATGCAGCGGATGGAGGAGGTGCTGACGCCCAGAGAGTTGAATCTGGTGCGGAGCTACCTCGGCATCGGCCAGCTGAACGAGGTTGGCATGACCTTTCAGGAGTTGGCGATCTATCTCAACTACAACGGCCCCAGCGGAGCGGAGAAGGCATACAAGGTCGCGCTGCGGAAGTTGAAAAAGGACTTGTACGGTGGGGCCTATGGCCGGTGGCTCTCCGCTCAGAAGGCCATCCGCGCCGCCAAGGCGGAGGCGGAGGCAGATCTTGGACATTATACAACACCCCAGATCACATGGCTGGATGAAGAGAAGTTAGCGGAGCGGTTTTTCTGTGAGGTCGCTGCGTTGATCCGTGTTCACGAGATATTCAGCGACGCATTGGAGACCGAAACAGAATAAGCGGTACGGCACCAGGCTTGGTCTGATACCGTACTGCTTTTCGTTTATCCCATGATGCCGATTTTATTGCCGTTCTCGTACATGTCCTCGGCGTATTCGACATGGTTGGGGCCTTGACTTTCTATCCAGCCGAAGCCCGGCACATAGACCATGTTGTCCGGAGCGCTGTCAGGTGATGCCGGGGCAGGCTCCGTTTCTTGCGGTGGTGTGGCATTCTGTTCAGGGGAAGCCTGTACTTCACTCGACGGAGTTGCTTGAATAGGCGATGGTCTCAGTGCAGTGGCAGCTTCTTTGACTGGCTCCGGTTGCGTTACATCCGACTTTTCTTCCTCTGGCATTATGATTTCTTCAATTTCTGGCAACTCCGGAACTTCGGGCTGTGCGGCGATTACGGCGGGCGAAGTAGGCGACGCAGATGTTTCCACGGCTGGCTCGTTCTGCAGCCACACGGCGGCACACAGGGCCAGACAGGCGGCGGATGCGGCTACAGTAATGATTAGCTTCTTCATTTTGCTTCTTCCTTTCTGGACATGGAAAGAGCGCCCAATCTTTTCGCCGTACAGCGAGAGACTGAGCGCTCTTTTTCATGTTGATTCAGTTCCATAGAGAGCCGCCACGCCAGCTCAAATCCAGAGATAAAGCTGTCGATGGATGTGTCCTCCACAATGCGGTCTTTGGCGTCGATGATCTGCAGCACCAGCCGCCGTTCCGGCTTTTCCAACACTTCAATGAGTGCCTGATGGCATTCCTCGATTTCCTTCTTCTGTGCTGGGATCTCCAGCGGCGTGTAGACGCAGTCGTATAGATTTTTAAGTAGTTTATAGTTCATATTTTCTCTCCAATTTGCAGAATTAGATTTCTTCGTCTTGTATTTGCGGTAATTTTTTTGCTGTGGCTATTCCTTCTTTATATCCAGCGACTTTATACTCCATTGCCATGGAGGAAATAGCCACCGAGGCAAGTTCAAACCAATCCTCGAACAAATCTTTCTGTTCAGGAGTAAAGGTGCGTAACATCCGTTCCAACTTCTTTCTATATTCATAGTTAACAGAAAAATCCAACATATGGATACCTCCTCTTATCGGCACGAACATTATCACACATTTGATTTGAAAGCTATTCATCAACACCAACAAAAATTTATTGTATTATATGTTTTAGTGATACCCTGCTCAATTTTTCCTTGTTTTATTGCTGCAAATGCAATATAATGATATCAGTTATGGTGGTGATTCTGTGGCAGATAACATGACCAAGGAAGAACGCGGAAAACAAATGGCCTTGGTTAAGAATAAGAATACGAAACCAGAAGTTGAACTCAAGCATTTGTTTTGGAATCTTGGCTATCATTATCGGTATGCTAACTGGAATAAACTTCCCGGAAAACCCGATTTGGTTTTTGTGAAAAGGAAAAAGGCCGTTTTCCTGCACGGATGCTTTTGGCATAGACATCCAGGGTGCCCAAACACAAGGTTGCCAAAAAGTAATATTGAATTCTGGGAGAATAAGCTTTCAAAAAATGTTCTTCATGATGAGTTGGTGTATGCTGAACTACAGAAACTCGGATGGAGTTATTTGATTATATGGGAGTGCGAGATGAAGAAATCAAACCGCGCTTTGCTTGAAAACCGAATTCACTTATTCATGGACGGAGAAGTAGTATGATAGTAAATTCGATTGAATTATTTACTGGCGCCGGCGGATTGGCAATGGGAATGCAAATGGCTGGTTGTCATCATCGTGTATTAATTGAATGGGACAAAGACTCGTGTGACACACTTCGCGGGAATATTGTCAGTGGATATGCGCCTGCTAAAGATTGGAAGGTAATTCAATCGGATGTACGATTGATTGATTATTCCTCCTTTGATTCTTCTATTCAATTAATCGCCGGTGGACCGCCTTGTCAGCCCTTTTCACTTGGCGGAAAGCACCAAGCGTACAATGATCACAGAGATATGTTCCCCGAAGCTGTTCGCGCAGTTAGAGAACTAAAGCCAAAGGCTTTTATCTTCGAAAATGTAAAAGGACTATTGAGAAAATCTTTTTCATCCTATTTTAACTACACTCTTCTTCAATTAACATATCCCGACATTGTTCGAAAAGATAACGAAACATGGGTTGAACATCTGGGGCATCTTGAAAAGTTGCATACCAGTGGGAACTATAACGGAACAAAATACAATGTCGTTCCGCGTCTGCTAAACGCAGCTGATTACGGCGTACCTCAAATCCGGCACAGAGTGGTTATCGTTGGTTTTAGAGAGGATTTGGGCGTTGAGTGGTCTTTTCCTGATGGCGAGTATTCGAGAGAAGCACTTCTCTACTCTAAATTTGTTACAGGCGAATACTGGGATATCCATAAAATTGCAACAAAACATCGCTCAGCACCTCCTCAAGCTGATTTGAAAAAAGCAGAGCAATTTGCTTCTAAATACGCAGGATATAAAGACAAACCGAGACCTTGGAAAACCGTTCGAGATGCGATTTTCGATTTACCTGATCCTCGGAGCAATGCGGCTATTGGTGTTCCAAATCATGAGTTTAGACCGGGAGCGCGATCCTATACTGGGCATACTGGCAGCATATTGGATGAGCCGTCTAAAACCATAAAGGCTGGCTCACACGGTGTTCCTGGTGGAGAGAATTCTGTTGTTTTAGATGACGGTTCTGTTCGTTATTACACAGTACGTGAGAGTGCTCGTATCCAAACCTTCCCAGATGACTATCTTTTCTTTGGTTCTTGGACTGAAAGTATGAGACAAATTGGCAACGCTGTTCCGGTTAAGCTGGCCCAAATGGTTGGTGCGTCTATTGTCAAGGAACTACAAAGGAGCGAGAAATAAATGGCTACAGTGAAAAAGAAAGAAGATATTTTTGCTCCAACTCCATATAACCCGTTAGACAAACGGAACTTGGGAGAAAGTGTTGCCGGAGCAATGCTTAAAAGCGAAATTCATCCGTTACCTCCCGAAAAATTTAAGGGTGCTGGAATCTACGCCATTTATTACACCGGTGATTTTGAGGCATACAAAGATTTATCGGCTGTAAATCGTGAAGGAAAATTTGCTCGTCCAATTTATGTAGGAAAGGCTGTTCCGGCCGGTGCGCGAAAAGGCGGAATTGGTCTCGGTGCCGACCCTGGCACGGCGCTCTTTAAGCGGCTTTGTGAACATTTGGAATCCGTAAGAGCTGCGGAGAATTTAAACGAAGAAGACTTCTTCTGTCGTTATCTTGTCGTCGATGATATTTGGATTCCACTCGCGGAATCTCTTTTGATTGAAAAATTCCAACCTGTATGGAACCGTGTCCTTGATGGGTTTGGAAATCATGATCCCGGAAAGAATCGATATGAGCAAGAAAAATCACCTTGGGACAAATTGCATCCGGGACGCGACTGGGCAAATAAAATGAGACCCTGTGCAAATACACAGGAAGCACTTATTGAACAGGTAAAAGGCTTTTTGTCTTCGGAAAACTAATTTAGAATGATGAAGGCATCAGAGCCATATTCGTTTTTGCTCTGATGCCTTTCGTTTTACCATTGAGATTCGTGCAGTGGCGTAATGCTTTATCATACTGATATATGCACATATACATTTCAATAGTCCAAAGGAGCCTCAGATATGATTAGTGAAAATTCCTTGAGACAAATATCAGATATTTTTTGCGGAGATACCTCTGGATTCTACTCATATAAATCCGGCCCCAAACTTGTTTCATTTTTTAATCGGTACTTTAATGCTACAGACCGATATGGTCAAGGATTTCCGTCCAGATGGGCATATGTGTATGATAAGCTTGCTACTATGCTGAACAATAATAGATTCGATTCTTTTCTCGATATAGTTCTTAGCAAAGAATACTTGATGCAGGATCTTAATATATCACAAGTCGAGTCGGCGGAGAAGTCAAATGAAATTCTAAGTGAATTCAATCGAATTCTTGCGCAAGACCGATACAAGATTACCCGGAATAAAGGTGTGCACCATCTTGTCTTAGAAAATGATGATTTGGTTTTGATTGGAAGTGGTGGTTTCGCAAATGTATATCGCCAGAAATCTACAGGGTTAATTGTTAAAAAACTCAAAGACGATTTTCTTGCAGACAAGGGAATTCGCAGTCGCTTCAAGAGAGAATTTAACATAACTAAATCGTTGCAGGACGCACATGGAATTATCGAGGTGTACTCGTTTGATGAGGGCAATTGTTCCTACACAATGGAGCCCGCAGAAATGACATTGGAAAAATATGTCAGAGATAATGCGCTGACAGATGCAATCAAAATCAACTGTATTCGTCAAGTTCTCTTTGTCATGACTGAGGTACACAAACGCGATATCATTCACCGGGATATCAGCGCAAATAATATCTTCATCATATCTGGAATGGTGAAGATTGCAGACTTCGGCCTCGGAAAAGATTTGAACATATTCAATTCGCATAACACATTCTTAACCAGGGGCGTTGGCCAGTATGCATATTGCGCACCAGAACAGTTCATGATGCTCAAAGACGGAGACAAACGCAGTGATGTATATTCTCTTGGCCGGGTAATTAATTTTATTATGACTGGTGACCCACGCGACCCGCACCATATGTTTAGAGGCGTTGCAGAAAAAGCCACGAACGATAATGCTGCCTATCGTTATGCTGACGCGGGTCAGTTGTCAACATTCTTTGAAAAAGCGGTTGCATTCCGTGCTCAATCAGAAAATCAGGAGCGCATCGATGAAAAAATTCTGCATAAAATCTTTGATGGTGATGTTGAAAGTTATATTTATGATCTAAGTGCAGAAAAGATATCCTCGGCACTGCATTCTCGAAAATCCGGTTTTAGCGATACGCTGCTGGCATTTATGCGACTGGATGACTTACATGCCCTACATATTATCCAAAGTATTGATAAGTCTTATCAAGAGGTTTGTGGATGTTCATTTGAGGCCTATGATCCTTTTGCGACCTTTGCTTATAGAGTTCTGAAGGACTCGTTTCCTTTCGTTGTAAAAGAAACCGCTGCAAATATTCTACGTTTTGTGGCGACTGATGTTAACCGCTTTAGCGCCCAGCGTTTAGTGGAAGAGTTGAAAGAGGATGGCTTGGAGCCGATGATTGAAGATATTTTGGATTCTTAAAATCTTTCACTAAGGTGACATCACCTTTAGGTTCCTGTGCCGCGAGGCGTGTGGGTTCGACCCCCACTACCCGTACCAGCAAAAAGAGGCATCCGGACGGATGCCTCTTTTTTGCTGCTGCGGCACTATTGAAAAACTTTTCCCTATCGGAAACTCCTTCTTGCTTTTTATTGAATCATTCGATAAACTGTATGGTGACTGATAAAAAGCACGGAGGTACTCCCCCATGAAGCAACTGAATCGCTGGGTCTACGCCATCGTCGGCGTCATCGTCCTGCTGTTCGCCGGACTTGTGTACGCATGGAGCGTGCTGTCCACCCCCATCGCCGCGGAGTTCACCGGCTGGACGAAGGCGCAGCTGAGCCTGACGTTCACGCTGGTGATGATCCTGTTCTGCATCGGCTCCCTGCTGTGCGGCCTGCTGGCCGGTAAGCTCAGCGCCAAAAACGCCGTGCGGCTGGGCGCAGTGCTGTTTCTGGCCGGTTTCTACATCGCCAGCCGCTGCCAGACGCCGCTGACACTGTATCTGGGCTTCGGCGTGCTGTGCGGCCTTGGCTCCGGCCTGAGCTACAACGCCGTCATGAGCACCATGGTCAAGTGGTTTCCGGACAAGCCCGGCCTGATCTCCGGCGTGCTGCTGATGGGCTTCGGCGGCGGCAGCTTCCTCATCGGCAAGCTCTATCAGGCGTGGACGCCCGCCGGCATCGGCGGCTGGCGCGCCAGCTTTGTGGTGCTGGGCATCGTGTGCTTCGCGGTGCTGGCGGTGTGCTCCTTCTTCTTTGTGGCGCCCGGCGCGGACTTTGCGGCTCCGGCGGGCAAGGGCGGCAAGGCCGCCGTCCGTCCCGCGGCGGCGGACATCAAGCCGGTGGAGATGCTGAAAAAGCCCACCTTCTGGCTCTACTATGTCTGGGCTATCGCCGTCAGCGCCGCCGGTCTTGCCCTGATCTCTCAGGCCAGCGGCGTGGTGTGGGAGGCCAGCGCCGACCAGACCGCCGCGTCCGTGGCCACCATCGTGGGGCTGATCTCCATCTGCAACGCCCTGGGGCGTGTGCTGTTCGGCGGTATGTACGACAAGTACGGCCGCAGCCTGTCCATGCAGCTGGTCAACGGTCTGTTCATCGTCACCTCCGTGGTGCTGCTGCTGGCCATGTCCGGCCGCAGCGTGGCGGTCATCGCGGGCTTCGTGCTGGGCGGTCTGGCCTATTCCGGCGTCACGCCCACCAACTCCGCCTTCTGCCGCGCCTATTTCGGCGCCGCCCACTATCCGGTGAACTTCCCGCTGATCAACAGCAACCTGATCTTCGCCAGCTTCGGCAGTACCATCTCCGGCGCACTGTATGACGCCGCCGGGTCGTACAGCAGCACGTTCTTCCTCATCATCGGCCTGGCCGTGGTGGGCGTGCTCTGCTCGCTGGCCATCTCGGTCATCGACCGGAAAAACCGGGCATAACAGCAGCGACCCCTGCCAGATGGCAGGGGTCGCTGCTGCTTACTTATATCACTTATAATAGTCCGTCTCATCGGTCAGCGCCATGGGCAGGCCGTTGTGATACACCGGCAGCGTCTGGAACTTGAAGCGACTGGCGCGGTGCAGGGCGTCGATGCGCTCCTTGATATCCGCGTCCACCACACCCCGGCGGACATACTCGTTCACCGCGTGGTAGGTAAAGCCCAGATTGTCCTCGTCCGTCTTGCCGGTCAGCCCGTCGGACGGGGGCTTGATGAGGAACTTCTCCGGCAGGCCCAGCTGCCGCCCCAGCGCCACCACCTCCTCGGTGGTGTACATCCCCAGCGGGGAGAAGGCGCCGGCGCTGTCGCCGTAAATGGTGCAATAGCCCACCCAGTCCTCACTGAGATTGCTGGTGTTGATGACGATGCCGCCGGGCAGGGACTGCGCCACGGCGTACAGGGTGGCCATACGGATGCGGCTGGGCAGATTCACCGTGGTCTGGCGGGAGGGCGTCAGCCCGGCTCTCTCCATTTCGCCCAGCACGCCCTGCACGGCGTCGTGGATGTTGATGGTGGTGTGGGGCAGGTTCAGGTGCTCCACCAGCGCCTGCGAATAGTCGATGTCAGGCTGCACGCCGTCGGGCATCAGCACGCCGTACACGTTCTCCCGACCGTAGGCGGCCACAGCCAGCGCCGCCACGGTGGAGCTGTCCTTGCCGCCGGAGATACCGATAACGGCGGTCTTGCCGCGGCAGGCGGACATCTGCTCCGCCATCCATTCCAGCAGCCCGGCCAGCTGCATCTGGGGGTTAAAATCCATGTGATATACCTCCCGCTCTCAATTTTGATGGTTTATTCTACAACGTCGCGGGAGATTTTGCAAGGGCTATCCCAGCAGCGCCGCCACTTCCTCCGCCGACAGGCCGGGCTGCAGCGCCAGCGTCAGACCCCGGCCGATGAGCCGCCCCAGCTCCCGCACCCGGCTGTCGATATCCCGGGGCGTGACGAACAGGCCGGTAGGCGCATCATCCTCCTGCCCGCACAGCGCCGCGCCGTCGATGACCGTGGGCACGCCCAGCGCGATGACCGGCACGCCCAGCGCCACCGCGTCCACCGCCTTGCGGTGATTGCCCACGCCGCTGCCCGGCGTCAGCCCTGCGTCCGACAGCTGCACCGTGGCGCAGAGCCGGTGACGGCTGCGGGCGGCCAGCGCGTCCACGGCGATGACCACTGTCGGACGGATATGGGACACGGCGCCCCGGATCAGCTCCAGCGTCTCCACGCCGGTCTGCGCCAGCACGCCGGTGCGCAGCGCCGCCACGGAGCGCAGATGGCCGAACCGCCGGGGCATGGCGTCTACCATGTGGCGCGTCACCAGCAGGTGCGTCAGCGCCTCCGCGCCCACGGCGTCCGGGGTCATGGCCTCGTTGCCCATTCCCACCACCAGCGCCGTGTCCCGCGCCGCCAGGGGCGGCAGCAGCGCGCGCAGCTCCCCAGCCAGACACTGTGCCGCCCGGCCGGTCAGCTCCTCCTGCCGGGCGAGACAGGGGCGCAGGTCGATGGTGACATACCGCCCCACCGGGCGGCCTATAGCCCGCGCCCCGGCGGGACTGGCTACCCGGATGCAGGTGACGGGACAGCCGCAGCGCAGGCTCTCCCGCAGCTGCACGCCGCTGTCCGGGGCAAAAAGACGGCCTCCGGCGGACAGCTCCTCCGCCGTTTCCACCGTCAGATCGGTGCGTGACAGGTTCATAATAGTGGCTGACGCTCCCTTCTGAGCACAAAATATTGTGGCTTTTGGGTAGCATGACCGGGCAAAAGGCTTTTATACAAATTTCGCCGTAGAAATTACAAAAAAGTCTTGCATTTTTTAAACAAAGATGCTAAAATATCATCCTGCGTGGAAGTTTATATTTTCACCGCACAAAAAATTCATGTCGGGGAGGTGTTTGGTTTGCCGAATATCAAGTCTGCTAAGAAGCGTGTTCTGGTGGCAGAGACGAGAAATGCTCGCAACAAAGCCAATAAGTCCGCACTGAAGACTGCTATCAAGAAGTTCGAGGCTGCTGCCGTTGAAGGCAATCGCACCGAGGCCGAGGGCACTTACAAGGTGGCGGTCAAGGCGATCGATAAGGCTGCTGCGAAGGGTCTGCTGCACAAGAACAACGCAGCCCATAAGAAGAGCGCGCTGACGCTGAAGCTGAACAACATTGGCTGATGAACCAAACTCAACGGGTATCCGAAAGGATGCCCGTTTTGCTTTGGCTGAAAAGACCGACTTGTCAGGCATCCTGACAAGCCGGTCTTTTTGTATGTCATCGTACCTGGCCGCTGCCCAGAACGACGTATTTATAGGTGCTCAGCTCGTCCAGCCCCATGGGGCCCCGGGCGTGGAGCTTCTGGGTGGAGATGCCCATCTCACAGCCCAGACCGAACTCCCCGCCGTCGGTGAAGCGGGTGGAGGCGTTGACGTACACGGCGGCGCTGTCGGTGCCGCTGACGAACACCTCCGCCGCGGCGGGATCCTCGGTGACGATGGCCTCGCTGTGGCCGGTGGAGTGGGTCAGGATGTGCGCCACGGCCTGCTCCACGCTGTCCACCACGGCCACGGCCAGAATGTAGTTGAGGAACTCCGTGTCAAAGTCCCGTTCTCCGGCGGGTGTGCCGGGGATGATGGCGGCGGCGCGTTCGTCCAGCCGCAGCTCCACCGGCACCTTGCCGGCGGCGGCACGGTCGTCCACCAGCCGCTTTTTCAGCCGGGGCAGGAATTCCGCGGCCACGGCGCTGTGTACCAGCAGCACCTCCTCGGCGTTGCACACGGAGGGGCGGCTGGTCTTGGCGTTCTCCACGATGGCCAGCGCCTTGTCCAGATCGGCGGCCCTGTCCACATAGACGTGGCAGATGCCGGTGCCCGTCTCGATGCAGGGCACGGACGCGCCCTCTACGCAGGCGCGGATCAGCCCTGCGCCGCCCCGGGGGATCAGCAGATCCACCAGACCCTTGGCGGTCATGATGTCAGTGGCGGACTGGTGGGTGATGTCGTCCACGATGTTCAGTATCTCCGGGTCGCCGCCGCCCTGCGCGATGCCGGCCTTCAGCGCCTTCACAATGGCGCAGGCGGAGCGGTGCGCCTCCTTGCCGCTGCGCAGCACGCAGACGTTGCCGGACTTCACCGCCAGCGCCGCCGCGTCGGAGGTGACGTTGGGGCGGCTCTCGTAGATGATGGACACCAGACCCAGCGGCACCTGCACCTTACGCACCACAAGGCCGTTGGGACGGCGCACCTCCGAGAGAACGCGGCCGGTGTGGTCGGGCAGGGCGGCGATGGCGCGGACGCCCTCGGCCATGCCTGCCAGCCGGTCGTGATCCAGCCGCAGGCGATCCAGCATCACGTCGTTGATATGACCGCGGGCGGCGGTCATATCGGCGTCGTTTTCCGCCAGAATGTCATCCTCGGCGGCCATAAGTGCCTCCGCCATGGCCAGCAGGATGCGATTCTTGGCCGTCTCGTCCAGCGCGGCCAGGCTGCCCCGGGCGGCGCGGGTCTTTTTCAGAATGTCAAGGGTGGTCATGTTCAGCGCTCCTTTGCCAGAAATCGGGTGCCCACGGGCTTCCCGTCCACGATGTCGTACAGAAGGGCGGGCTTGCTGCCGTTGGCGATGACCATCTCGCAGCCGGAGGCGGTGACGATCTGCGCCGCCTTCAGCTTGGTGGCCATGCCGCCGGTGCCCAGACTGCTGCCGCTGCCGCCGCCCAGAGCCAGAATGTGCTCGTCCACGGCGGGGACGGTGGAGATCAGATGGGCGTTGGCATCCCTGTGGGGGTCGCCGTCGTACAAACCGTCGATATCGCTGAGCAGGATCAGCAGGTCGGCGTGCACCGCCGCCGCCACGATAGCGGACAGGGTGTCGTTCTCGCCGATGGTGTTTTCCACGCCCACCTCGTCGGTGGCCACGGTGTCGTTCTCGTTGATCACGGGCAGCGCGCCCAGCTCCAGCAGCCGGAAAATGGTGTTGCGCATGTTGCGGCTGCGCTGCTCGCTGCGGACATCCTCGCCGGTGAGCAGCACCTGCGCCACCGTGTGGTTGTATTCATTGAACAGCTTGTCGTAGGTGTACATCAGCTCGCACTGACCCACGGCGGCTGCGGCCTGCTTGGTGGGCATGTCCGCCGGGCGGCCGGGCAGATTCAGTTTGCCCACGCCCATGCCGATGGCGCCGGAGGACACCAGAATGATCTCGTGCCCGGCATTTTTCAGGTCACTGAGCACCTTGCACAGCGCCTCCATCCGCTGGATATTCAGCCGCCCGGTGGCGTGCGCCAGCGTGGAGGTGCCGACCTTTACGGTGATACGCATATCAAAACCCTCCTTCGGGTGATTATTTGGAGCCATTATACTACGAAACGCCGGAGATGGAAAGTAAAATTTTCCTTGACAGGTGTTAAGACGCATGTTATGCTAACTGTACTAACACGCATAATACACTTGATACGGAAGGGAGCGTGGGGCACATGATCGTGCTGGATTACCGGGACAGCCGTCCCCTGTACCAGCAGGTGAAGGACAGTCTGCGGCGCATGATGCTGACGGGACTGCTGGAGCCGGACGAAAAGCTGCCGTCGGTGCGGAGTCTGGCCACGCAGTTGGCCATCAACCCCAACACCATCCAGCGGGCTTACGCGGAGCTGGAAGCGGAGGGGTACATCTACTCCGTGGCGGGCAAGGGGAGCTTTGTCTCCGCTGGAGACGGCGAGCACGCCCGGCGCATAGCGGAGCTGACGCAGCAGCTGCGGCCGCTGGTGGAGGAGCTGAAAAGCCTCGGCTGCACACGGGAGCAGCTGCTGGCACTATGGGAAGGAGGAGACGAGGTATGATCGAGGTAAAAAACGTCGTCAAGAGCTTTGACGGCTTCCGGGCGCTGGACGGTCTGACCATGACGGTGCCCCACGGCGCGGTGTACGGGCTGGTGGGGCCCAACGGCGCGGGCAAGTCCACCATCATCCGCCATCTGGCGGGCATCTACCGGCAGGACAGCGGCGACGTGCTGGTGGACGGCCAGCCGGTGTATGAGAACACCGCCGTGAAGCGGCGCATGGCCGTCATCGGCGACGACTGGTACTATTTCCCCCAGAGCGGCATCCGGGAGATGGCAAGGTTCTATGCGGGGCTGTATCCCGCCTTCAGCTGGGAGCGCTACCAAAAGCTGAAGGAGGTGTTCCCGCTGGACGAGAAGCTGATGCTGCGCCGCATGTCCAAGGGTATGCAGAAGCAGGCGGCCTTCTGGCTGACGGTGTGCTGCATGCCGGAGTACCTCATTCTGGACGAGCCGGTGGATGGCCTCGACCCGGTGATGCGGCGGCAGGTGTGGTCGCTGCTTCTGGGCGACGTGGCCGAGCGGGGCACCACGGTGCTGGTGTCCAGCCACAACCTGCGGGAGCTGGAGGATGTGTGCGACCATGTGGGCATCCTGAACCACGGCAAGGTGCTGCTGGAGCGGAGCCTCTCCGACCTGCAGGACAACACCGTGAAATTGCAGGTGGCGTATCAGGGCGTGACGGAGCCGCCGCTGCCGGCGGAGCTGAACATCCTGCACCGCAGCCATGTGGGGCGGGTGTACACCTATATTATCCGGGGCAGCAGCCGGGAGATCATGCGCCGGATGCAGATCACCGAGCCGGTGCTGCTGGAATCCATCCCGCTGACGCTGGAGGAGATATTCATTTACGAACTGGGAGGTGTGGATTATGCCGCGAAAGACATCCTTCTGTAACGCCGCGCTGCTGCGCAGCGATATAAAGCGCTACTGGCCGCTGCTGTTTTTGTATGTGGCCGTGTGGGTGGTGATCCTTCCCATGCAGATACTGTCGGCGAGCCGGCAGTGCGACGGCGTGGCGGATGGCATCATGACCGTGCTGCAGCTGCGGCAGCACAACGTCATCATCCAGTCCATACCCGCCTCCGTGGTCATGTCCCTGCTGTTCGGCTGCTTTGCGGCCATGGCGGTGTGGTCGTACCTGATGTCCGGCCGCACCGTGGGGCTGATGCACGCCCTGCCGGTGACACGGACACAGGCATTTTTCTCCCACGTCCTCTCTGTGCTGGGAGCGCTGACGGCGGGGAACGTGCTGATCTTCCTGCTGACCGCTCTGTGCAGCGCCGGCTTCTCCTACGTGGACTGGGCGGCGCTGGGCACGTGGCTGCTGCTGACGGAGCTGATGGCGCTGTTCTTCTTCGCGCTCGGCTCCCTGTGCGCCATGGTCACGGGATGGCTGCTGGCGGTGCCGGTGCTCTACGGCGCGATGAACGTCGTCGCCCTCCTGCTGTACGCGGTGATAAGCACGATGACGCAGATGTTTTACTTCGGCTACAGCAGCAGCGACATTCCGGAGTTCATCACCTGGCTGACACCGGTGGGTCGGATCTGGGATGCCGTGGCCAACGGCGGCGCCCAGCCCATCGAAGTGCAGTTCCCCGAGCCCATCGGAACCCAAAGCTATCACCGCTTCCAGCTGCCGGCCTCCGCCTTCTCCACCTGTATCATCTACGCCGCGGTGGGCATCGCACTGCTGGCGCTGGTGTGGTGGCTGTATAAAAAGCGCCCCAGCGAGACGGCCGGCGACGCTATGTCCTTCCGGTGGCTGCAGCCCATCGCCCGGTGGAGTATCGGACTGTGCGGCGGCTGGGGTCTGGGTCTGTTCCTGAACTATGTGATGCTGGGCAGCAGCAGCTTTGCCGGTCTGCTGATCTGCCAGCTGGTCATGGGCGTGATCTGCTTCTTCGCCGCCCAGATGCTGCTGAAAAAGAAATTCCGCATTTTCACCAGCCGCTGGTGGGTGGAAACGCTGGCGCTGGTGCTGACCCTGCTGGCGGTGACGCTGTGCATCAAGCTGGACATCACCGGCTATCAGCACCGCGTCCCGGACGCGGAGGACGTTACCTCCGTCCGCTTCGACGCCAGCTATGCGGATTTCACCACCGACGATCCCGCAGCGGTGGAGAGCGTGATCTCCCTCCACCGCGCCATTCTGGAGCAGTACGACGAGACAGGCGAAAGGCTGGAGAACCAAACCTATCTGGACACGGAGGGCGGCCCGATCACCCGCTATGTGTGTGTGGACTACCAGCTGCGGAACGGTACGAGTCTGCGTCGTGAGTGGAGGGTATCGATCGTCAACGGCTCCGATATCCACCGGCTGCTGACCCAGCTGGTGAACCGCACCGACAGCCGCGCCGGTATGATCGGCATCAGCGAGCTGGAGCGCTACGGCGGCGTCAACGCCGTGGTGGGCGGCTATGTCAACCGGTACGATACGGGCGAATTTGCCGAGCTGAGCCAGCAGCAGGCGCAGGAGCTGGCTATGCTGGCGCAGGCGGACGCGGAGAACAGCAGCATGCCCATCGACCCGCTGAGCGACGAGCCGTACGTCAAGGATGACAAGTATCGGCTGGAGGTGCAGCTGCGGGTGGTAATAGACCGCGAGACATCCACCACCGTGCCGCTGAGCGTCAGGAACTTCGCCCTGCGGATGCAGCGTTTCATCGACGAGCTGGAGTTCGAAGCCCCCGTGGACGGCAGCGATTACGTGGAGCAGTATTACGACGACTACGACATGCCCGCCACCTACGCCGTGGACGAGATCATATACGATTGAATAAGCGCAGTCCCCCGGCGAAAGGCCGGGGGACTGTGTGTTTTTCGGATGAAAGCCGTCCGGGGCGGGCTTGCTTACCGCAGGCCGGCGGCCTGCATGATGGCCTCGATGGGCTCGATAGGCTGGCTGCCCCAGGTGATCTCCACACCTGCGCAGCCGGCGCTGTCCAGCATGTCGCGGGCTTCGTCCGTCAGCAGCTTCTGGTAGGCGTCGTCCACCATCTCCAGCTTTTGCAGATACTCGGTCAGTCCGTCGTTTTTGGCGGCCAGCCATGTGGAGGCAGCTTCGCCGATCTCATCCGCGCCAAGGCCGGTGTTCATGCCCCAGTCGATCAGCTGGACGGCGGCCTGCACCGCGCGCAGCGATGAGCCGGACACGCCCACCGTCACCGTCTCGTCGATCTCGTCCAGAATGGCCAGCTTCAGCACCGGCGGCACGTCCGCCATAGCGTCCGGTTCGCCGGAGGTGGAGCAGGTCACGCCCTCTGCGCCGACGGTCACATACAGCGTCCCCTTTGCAATGTCGTAGAAGAAGGATGCCTCCTCCAGCAGCGTATCGTCCGATCCTCTGGCGCCGACGGTGAAGAGCACGGAGCGGTTCTCCTCCCGCGACAGCTTTGCAATATCCTCGCCCGCGAAGATCCATTCACCGGACTTCAGCGGCGTGCCGTCGGCGTTTTCACACACCTTTGTAAAGCTGTCGCTGTTCATATAGACGGCGTAGGCATCGTCACGCTCCAGCCTGACGTATATGCCCTCCTTTTTGGTATCCGCAGGCGCGTCCTGCGCCGGGGTAAGGCCGGTGCAGCCCGTCACAAGGGCGGCGGCCAGCAGTAGGGCTGCGATCAGCAGCAAGGTCAACTTTTTGCAATGCTTCATGGTTTCTCCTTTTCCCTGTGGTTTTTGCGGTCTGCGTCAGAAGATAACAGACGCAGTACAGGCCGTTTTCCGGTCTGTGCTGCGTCTGAGCGTCTGCTGAATGATTATATCTCTCTGCGCGAAAATGTCAAGGGCAATACCGCATAATGGGACAAGAGCGCAGAATTTCCGCAAAGCGCCGCAGCTTTCATTGTGCGGTGCTGCCCAAGAGCTGACCGACCTGCATCCAGAGCGTCATGGCTGCCAGCAGGATGGCCAGAAAGCCGAAGCTGATGGCGGAGAACAGCCCCATGAACCGCCCCGTCCGCCCCTTGACGTGCTTTGTGTACTCCCGGAAGGTGATGAGGCTGGCCAGCGACGCCACCAGCGTCCCCGCGCCGCCGATGTTCACGCCCACCAGCAGCCCCTGATAGTCATCGGTGAACCGGCTCAGCAGGATGGCCGCCGGCACGTTGCTGATGACCTGACTGGTCAGCGCCGCCACCGGCATGACCCCGTGGGTCAGCAGCTGGCGGAACAGCTGACGCACCGGCTCGATCCGCGCCATGTTGCCGGAGAAGGTGAAGAACGCCGCGAACGTCACCAGCAGCCCCCAGTCCACGCCCAGCAGCGCCCGGCGATCCAGCACCAGCAGCGCCGCCGCGATGACCGGCAGCCCCAGCCAGTAGGGGATGCCCCGCAGCACCATAGCCACCGCCACGCAGAACAGCACGCCGTATATCGCAGCGCGGCGCTTGTCCGGCAGCGCCTCCTGCCGGGGAACGGTCAGGCTCTCCCTCGGCAGGAGCAGGCAGCACAGCAAAATCAGCACCGTGGACAGCAGGAACGGCGGCAGCATGATGGCCAGGAACTCCCCGTTGGGGATGTTGTAGTAATTGAACAGATACAGGTTCTGGGGATTGCCGAAGGGCGTCAGCATACCGCCCAGATTGGCGGCGCAGTTTTGCAGGATGAACGTCAGCGCCGTCCATTTCGTCTGGCCTGTGCTCTCCAGCACGAACCAGCTCAGGGGCAGAAACGTCAGCAGCGCCGTGTCGTTGGTCAGCAGCATGGAGCCCACCAGCGTGATGGACACCAGCGCCGTCACCGCGCCCCGGGTGGTGTGGAACACCTGCACCAGCTTCTGCGCCAGCAGGGGGAACAGTCCTATGCCCCGCAGAGCGCCCACCACCGCCAGCACGCACAGCAGGCAGGACAGCGTTTTTACGTCGTAATAGCCCAGATAGTCCGCATCCGGCGGCACAAACACCGCCGTCACCGCCGCCGCCAGTACCGCGATCACCGGCATGGCGTTGGCCTTGCACCATTGCAACAGCTTCATAGACACCTCGCACAACCCTTACAGGGCGAAAAATCCAACGGCTGTTACATTAGCATATTTTCCCCTGCGGGTCAAGCGTTCCGCTCCGGTCTGTGCGGCGCGGCATGGGCGCGCCTCCGCACGTCAGGCCGCGGCGTCCCTGCCGGCGGGCAGCGCCACCTCCGTGCCGTTGTTCACCTCGATGCGGTAGCCGCCGGGGTTGTATACATCCGTTCCGTTGCCCCGGAAGCGGCAGTCATCCAGCGCCGCATAGGAGTTCGGCGGCAGGCACAGAAGCTCCAGCGCCGTGGTGTTGTTCAAAAAGTCGATGCGCCTGATGGTATATGTATAGGAGTTGCTGTACGCGGAGTCGTACCGCGCGCCCACCCCGTTGCCGCCGATATACCCGCCGTGGAGATAGACCCAGCCGCCGTTCACGGCCAGCGCGCCCACGTCCCAGCCGGTCACGCGGCAGTTCTCCAGATAGGTGGGCGCTCTGGCGGTCACGCCGGTTCCGCTTCCATCCCCCTCAAAGCTGACCTCCGAAAAGCGGACGTAGGCGTGGCACCGCTCCGTGTCGCTCAGGGGCGTCACCGTCACCGGCGCGGCGAAGGCGGTGCCGCTGCCCTTCAGCGTGACCGCGCAGCCCACCGACACCGGCGCGTCATAGGTCACGTCCGGCAGCTCCACCGTGATGGACGTGTCCGCGTCGTACTCCTCCGCCAGCCGATCCAGCAGCGCCTGCAGCTCCTGCGCCGTTTCCAGCGGCGCGTCCTCCGGCGTGATGCGCAGCGCCTGCTGCTCCTCAAATTCCACGGTCATGGTCAGGTGCAGCACGTCGCCGCTCTTCATGCGCAGCGTCCAGACCACCTCGTTGTGGGTGCAGGTGGGATCCGCACGCAGCCGCCGGTACAGCAGCGCCGGGGACTCCGGTGTTTCCTCCTCCGCGTCCCACAGCTTCACCCGGCTCACGCCCTCCGGCGCGGTGACGGACACGTCCCAGCTGTCCAGCAGCGCGGCGAAATCCTCCGCTGCGTAGTCCTGGGTCACGGCGTCCTCCACCATGACGGTGGCGGGGAAGTCCACCGTTCCGCCCGCCGGGATCAGCTCCGAGCGATACCCCACCGGGTCGGTACGGCCCTCGATGGACGGCGTCACAGCCGTGAACACATGGTACTCCCGCCCGTCCGCGCCGGTGTAGTAGGTCTGGCAGGCGGCCAGATAGGGATCGGCGGCGGCCTGCGCCGCATCTTCCT
>OIZS01000341.1_pt1 | contig 20979 bp, 19 predicted proteins | sample 1588641 | NCBI WGS metagenome assembly OIZS01 (sample SAMN03283240) | human gut metagenome | biome: human-associated habitat; material: feces | host: Homo sapiens | place: Peru | collected 2012
AAATGATATTTGCGGATTGCGCTTGAATTAATTTTACATCTTAATTCTGCGCGTTACAATCTGCGAGCATAGAGAAGCCCCACCAAAGGGCAGGGCTTCAATGCTTAAACGATAATTGCGGATTGCGCTTGAATTAATCTTACATCTTAATTCTGCGCGTTACGTTATCTTTTCGGAAGCATTCAATTACGTCGCCTTCGGCTACGCCTTTGAACCCTTCAATCAAAATACCGCACTCATATCCTTTTTCCACTTCCTTTACATCGTCTTTGAAGCGTTTTAAGCCACCAATTTTGCCGTGGCCAACTTCCTCGCCGTTGCGTTTGATACGCACTTCGTAGCCGCGCACTACTTTGCCGCTATCTACGAGAGAGCCGGAAATTAAGCCGGAACTGAGTTTCATTACCTTTTTAATGGTGGCTGTACCTACAACCGTTTCCACCACATCGGGTTCTAATAAGCCTTCCATCGCGGCTTTGATATCTTCCAGCAGTTCAAAGATAATGGTGTAAAGGCGGATTTCAATGCCTTCGCGTTCGGCTTCGGCGTGGGCCTTGTTTTCCACGTCCACGTGGAAACCGATTACTACCGCGTTACTGGCCTTAGCCAGCAGAATATCGGACTCGTTGATGTTGCCCGGGGCGGAGAGGATAATATCCAATTCCACTTCGTCGGACGGAATACGCAAGAGCGCGTCCTTGATGGCCTCAATGGAGCCTTGTACGTCAGCCTTTAAAATAAGGCTTAACTTTTTAACGCGGTTTCCGTTTTCGTCCTTTTGCGCCAAGTTCATTAACGAAACTTGTTTGCGGTGGGCTTGGGAGTCTTCCTTCTGCGCCAGTTTGCGTTTTTCGGCGGCATAGCGGGCTTCCTTTTCGCTGTCCATAATGTAGAGCGTGTCGCCCACTTGCGGCGGTTCTCCGTTGATACCTAAAATTTCAGCCGGAACGCTTGGCCCGATTTTTTGGTAGCGTTGGGAATTTTCGTCAATCAGCGCGCGGATACGGCCGTAGTTGGTCCCCACGATAAACGGGTCGCCTATTTTCATTGTGCCTTTTTGTACCAGCACGGTTGCCACGACACCGCGTTTATTATCGCGTTTGCTTTCTAAAATGACACCTACGCCCGGGCGGTCCGGGTTGGCTTTCAGTTCCATCATTTCGGCCTGCAAGGAAATCATTTCCAAGAGTTTATCAATATTGATGTTCTTTTTGGCTGAAATTTCCACATAAATGGTGTTGCCCTGCCACTCTTCGGGCACCAGCCCGCGGGCGGCCAAGTCTTGTTTGACGCGGTCCGGATTGGCACCTGGCAAGTCAATTTTGTTGATTGCCACAATGATAGGCGCACCGGCGGCTTTGGCGTGTTCCATAGCCTCAATGGTCTGCGGCATAATACCGTCGGTAGCGGACACCACGAGCACCACAATATCCGTGGCCTGGGCACCGCGGGCACGCATTGCCGTAAAGGCTTCGTGTCCGGGAGTGTCTAAAAACGTCAGTGTGCCGCGCGGAGTGGTTACGCGGTACGCGCCAATGTGCTGCGTGATAGCGCCCGCTTCACCCGCAACAACGTTAGATTTGCGGATAGCATCCAAAAGGCTCGTCTTACCGTGGTCCACGTGGCCCATAATGGTAATAACGGGGCTTCTGGGCTTTAAGGAGGCCGGGTCGTCCGGCGTTTCCATAAGCGCGACGGTTTCTTTGCTTAAATCTTCTTCCGCCAGTTCCGCTTTAAAGCCGCACTCGTCCACAATCAGTTCCAGCATATCTTTTTCTAACCGCTGGTTAATCGTGGCGAAGATGCCCATCATCATTAACTTTTTGATAAAATCATTTGTTTTGATGTTCATCTTTTCGGCCAATTCTTTTACCGTCGGTTGTCCTACAATGCGGATAACCTTCGGGTCTTTGGCCGGAGCCTCTTGCACGGGCGCTTGATGATGATGGTGTCCGTGTCTCGGACCCTGCGGGCGGCTTTCCTGCGGGCGGTTTTCCTGCGGATGATTTTGGGACGCAGGCTGCTGTACCGGGGCCGCTTTCGGGGCCGGGGTTACAGGCGCAGGCTTCGGTGCGGGAGCGACAGGGGCCGGTTTAGGTATATTGACGGCCTTTTGTTCTTGCGGTTGGGTAACAGGTTTTGCTGCCGCCGCCGGTTGAACCGGTGAGGCCTGTTCCTTTTCCGTCATTATATCTTCGGCAACGGGTTTGACGGCCGGTTTTTTAACCGTTGTTTTTGCGTGCGTTTTTTTAACTGCCGTCTTTTTTGCAGCCGTCGTTTTGGCGGCCGTTTTTTTAGCCGTAGTTTTTTTTGCAGCCGTCGTTTTAGCGGTTGCTTTTTTGGCAGTTGTCTTTTTTACAGCAGTTTTCTTCTTGGCGGAGGATTCTTCGTCGGTGTTAGTTGTTTTCTTTGTCGTCATTAGTTTCCTCCTGTGTGGACTTATCCGCTAAATATTTTTTAGCGCCCTCAATAATCTTTGCGGCTGTTTTTTCGCCGATGCCCTGAACCGTGGACAAGTGTTCCACATCAAGTTCGGCAATTTGTTCTACGGTTGTAAAGCCGGATTTTTGCAATACTTCCGCCATTTTGGGGCCGATACCTTCCACATCAGCCAAGGTGGCCTGTACGGCGGCGGTGGCTTCTTTGCCTTCTTTTGCCTTTTGGGATTCGCTCTTTACTTCCAGATTCCAGCCTGTCAATTTGGAGGCCAGTTTAATATTTTGCCAATCTTTCCCAATGGCGATAGCCAACTGGTCATCCGGCACAATAACGGTGGCCTTCTTTTCGGTGAGGCTTTCAATTTTTACAAAATCTGCCTTAGCCGGGGCCAGCGAGTTCATAATGACGGTGGAAATATCGTCAGAATAGTTGATCAGGTCAATGCGTTCGCCGGATAGTTCGTTCATTACCGCGCGGATGCGGATACCGCGCATACCTACGCAAGTACCGATAGGGTCAATTTTGCTGTCAATGCTGGACACCATTACTTTGGCGCGGAAACCGGGGTCTCTCTGTACGTTTTTAATTTCCACAATGCCTTCGTTGATTTCGGGCACTTCCACTTTAAAAAGTTCTTCCAAGAATTTACCGTTGGCGCGGGATAAAATAACGTAAGGCCCGCGTTGTCCTTTATCCATTTTGAACGCGGCCGATTTGTAGCGGGAGAGCACCGGGTCGTCGCCGATATTGGCCAAATCGTTTTGGTTGAGCACCTTGGCAATAATGGCTTTTACGCGGGAGCCGTTTACATAGCGTTCTTTTTTGATTTGTTCGCAATACGGCAAAATGGCTTCCACCTTGCCCAAATCTACGATAATGTCGCGGTCGGAGAAGCGGCGCACGGAGCCTGTGATTACTTCGCCTTCGCGGGGTTTAAATTCTTTGTAGAAATTGTCGCGTTCAATGCCGCGGACTTTTTGAATTAACACTTGTTTGGCAATTTGCGCCGCAATGCGGGAGAAATCTTCCACTTCCAAGGTAATCGTTACCACGTCGCCGGCTTTGGGGGACTTTAAGTATTTTTTGGCTCCTTCTACGTCAATTTCCATTTCCGGGTTGGTTACTACTTCCACCACGTTTAGCGTTTGAAAGGCTTTAATGGAGCCGCTTTCTACATCAATTTTGGCTGAAATCTGGGCGGTTTTGCCCAAGTTTTTGCGCAAGGCGGACACCAAGGCATCTTCAATCGTTTTTAAAATGTCTTCGCGTTTGATGTTTTTTTCTCTTTCCAAACCTTCTAACGCTAAAACTAAATCTTTTGCACTTCCTTCCATTTTGATAATCTCCTTTTTGCTCGGTTTAATACCGCAGCGGGGTTAAAATTCAAGGACCGGGTCCAAATTGGCCTTCTTGATATTGTCGTACGAGAAGCGGAACTGGTTGGTTCCGTCATCAAGCACAAAGTGGTCGTCTTCCGCCGAGGCGATAACGCCCGTAAAACTGCCACGGCCTTCCAACGGTATTTTAAGCACAACTTTGGCGCGTTGCCCGACGAATCTTTTAAAGTGTTCGGGCTTTTTCAGTACGCGCTGCACTCCGGGGGAGGATACCTCCAAAATATAAGCGCCGTCAATCAAGTTTTCCATTTCCAAAATGGAATCAATTTTGTCGGTCAGTTCGCCGCAGTCATCCAGCGTTACGCCGCCGGTTTTATCTACGAAAAACTGTAAAAGTTTCTTTCTTCCTTGGTTTTGGATAATTAAATCCACCAGTTCCACGTCTTGCTGGGCAAGGGCGCGGGCTACGGTTTCTTCAATGGTTTTGGGGTCTCTCATATTTACTCCTTTTGTAGAGCCTTATTATGGAAAGAGCGGCTTGTTGCCAAGCCGCTCTTTCTAGAACACTCATATCATAACATATAGGGAGTAATGTGTCAAATATTTATCTTTCTTGCTAAAAAGTATAATAGTTATATGGCAATTTCTTTTATGCAGATATCTCCGGCAAAAGCCGTATTGGCATTAGCCTTGGTGGAGCAGCGTGTATCGTGGTTGGAAACCAAGAGAATTGAACAATGGGAGCGCTCTCATTATTTATCCCGCTACAATTTGGCTTATTTTGAAAATGCCGCCCGTCTGGGCCGGTTGTGGGGGCTTTTTGAGGCTTCCCGGTTGGTGGCTTCGGCTGTTTTGCTGGATGAGGATCCGCGTTGGCAAGATTATGAAAAAGCCCCCGCGTGGTATGTACATAACTTGGCCTCGGCGGTGGATAAACCGGGGGCCGGTGCTGAATTTTTATACTGGGCTGAAATGAAGGCGCGGGAACTAAAAAAGCAATTTTTGCGGCTTGATTGTAGGACCGGAGCAAAAAAAATTAATGCGTATTATGAAGAAAAGGGTTTTTTATATGCTGGTGAGTGTGAGGAACCCTTCTACAAAGGAACACTTCGGCAAAAGAAGTTATAAAACTGATAAAAAGCATTTGCCCGGGCTTGTACCCGGGTTTTTTACAAACTAATCCATTTTTGCGGTTGCGCGGAAGAGGTGTGTTGTTTACAATAAAAGAGTAGTAGCCGTAACAAAACAGAAGTATTTTTTATAGGGGGAAAAATGAAGAAAACTGTATTAATTGCGGTCTTGGCGCTGGTATTGGGTGTCTCGTCCGCTTCTGCCCAAGGGGGCAAAACTTCCGGGGCGGCTTACCAACATAAAGCCGGTGCCGCCGCCACGCAAAAAGCCAATGCAGCATCCTTAAAAAAGGGTGAGCCTCGTCTTAATGCAAGCACTACCACTACGAACGTTTATAACGTGTCCGCCACTGACAAGCGCGGCACCACGGACTACGGCGTAATGGAGCAAACCGTTACCAATGCGCAAGGTTCCACCACTACCAATGCGGTGCTGTATGATGAATATACACCCAGCAAAGCCGCGCGAGTGAACGAAAGGGATATGGAAGTGTCTGTGGCGGGTGGTGTTTCTTATACGTTTAATAAAGACGACCGCAAAGACCGCTACGCCAAAAACGGATTCGGCGCGAATATGAATATGCTGTGGAATATGACGCCCAACTTTGCAATGGGGCTGGATTATATGATGCTCCACCCGGGCACCAAGAGCCACAACAAAGACGGCCAAGCCCGCAACTATAAGGACTTTTACTTACACTCTATTGCCTTGGGCGGGCGCTACACATTAAACGCGTGGGATAATTGGCGCGTTTACCTGCCAATGGGTTGGGGAATGATGCAAGCGCGTATGAAGACCACTACCGACGCGGGCGACCGTTCCAGTAAGGATAAATGGGGAACCGGTTTTTATGCGGGGTTAGGTTTGCAGTATGATATTTCTACCGACTTATTTGCCGGCTTGGAATACCGCTATACCTATGCGTTTATCAGCGATAAACACCTCTCCGACTTCGGGCGCGATAAAGACTTGCAGTTCCACTCGCTTTTTTTGCGTCTTGGTATGCGGTTTTAAGAAAGCAGATTGTTAAGGGTTAAACCCTTTTGTACCAATAAAAATCCCCAGAGTTTAAAATTTCTCTGGGGATTTTTGAATTTTTTATTTACCTGTGGCGGCTAATATCTTTTCCACCGCTTCGGACAAATTCCAGCGGACGGCTTCTTTATCGGTCCGCTTTTTATATTCGCATTGGCCGTCTTTCACCGTTCGGCTGCTGACCACCAGGCGGTACGGCAGGCCGATTAAGTCCATATCTTTAAACTTAATGCCGGCGCGTTCGTCTCTGTCATCTAACAGCACGTCTAACCCTTTTGCTTCCAACGCGGTGCAAATTTCGTCCGCGTGTTTTTTTACTTCGGGGTTGGAGTGGTAATCAATGGCAACTAATGCTACATCAAACGGAGCCAGCGGCGCGGGCCAAATGATACCGTTGTCGTCGTGAGATTGTTCAATGGCAGCGGCCACCACGCGGCCTACACCAATGCCGTAGCAACCCATAATCATCGGTTGGGCCTTTTGTGTTTCGTCCAAGAACGTGGCGTTCATTGCCTTGGAATATTTAGTGCCCAGTTTGAAAACGTGGCCTACTTCAATCCCGCGCGTAAATGTAAAGGGTTTGCCGCAATGGGGGCAGATATCACCCGCAGAAGCAATTTTTAGATCGCAATATTCATCTACTTTAATATCGCGCAACGGTGTAACGTTTTTTGTATGGACGTCCTTTTCGTTCCCGCCGGACACGCCGTTAATCACCCCTTTTACATAGTTGTCGGCATAAATGGGCAGTTCGGGATGTTTCTCTTTTAAACCTTGTGCCCCTGCAAAGCCCACAAAGGAACCCGTAATCTTGGTATAGGTTTCTTCATCTGCTTTTACAAGTTCGGTGCATTTTAAAAACGCGCGGAATTTGGGTTCGTTCAGTTCGTGGTCGCCGCGCATCAAGGCCACCACAGGCTTGCCGTCGGCCATAAACAAAAGAAGTTTAATCAGTTTAGAGGTCGGCACTTTGAGCATATCTGCCACGTCCTCAATCGTGTAAGCCTTGGGCGTGGAAACCTGTTCCATAGGCAGCAGTTCATCTTCGTTTAACGGTGGAAATTCCGGGCATTTGACGGCGGCCTTTTCCGTATTGGCTGCATAACCGCAATCGGAATCTGCGATAGCATCCTCGCCGTTGTCGGCCAAAACCATAAACTCGTGGGAGAAATTGCCGCCAATAGCGCCGGTGTCGGCTTCTACGGCTTTAAATTTGAAACCGCAGCGCGTAAAAATGCGTTGATAGGCATCATACATCCGCTGATACCAATCGTCGGCCTGCGCGTCGGTAGCGGCAAAGGAATAGGCATCTTTCATATAAAATTCGCGGGAGCGCATTACGCCAAAGCGGGGGCGGATTTCGTCGCGGAATTTAGTGCCGAACTGGTACAGACAGACCGGGAGTTGTTTGTAAGAGGATAAATCTTTACGGACGAGGTCTGTTACTTCTTCTTCGGCGGTGGGGGAAACGCAGAATCCTGCACCCTTGCGGTCTTCCAGTTTTAAGAGTTGGTCTCCAAAGTGTTCCCAACGGCCGCTTTCTTCCCAGAGTTCTTTGGGTTGGATAATCGGCATCCAAATTTCGTTGGCGCCCGCGCGGTTCATTTCCTCTCGAATAATTTGCTCCACTTTTTTCAGCACTTTAAAGCCAAGCGGCAACCACTCGTACAGGCCGCTGCCCAGTTTGCGCACAAGCCCGGCGCGAATCATTAATTTGGCGGACAGATTATCCGCATCTTTGGGGGCTTCCTTTAACGTCGGAATATAATAGTTTGATAATTTCATTTTATGTCCTTTTTATGATTTAAAATTTATTTCTTCCAGGTGTTGATTTTGTCAATTAAAAAATCAACCCATTTTTCTTGCGGGAGTTTGAACATCGTTTGACCGTGTTCAAAATATAACCCTTCGCCTTTGCCGCCCGCAATGCCGAAATCGGCATCACGCGCTTCGCCGGGGCCGTTTACAATGCAGCCCATTACGGCAATTTTCAGCCCAGTGGCCTTTTTTAACAGGTCTTTGTCGGCATAAATTTTATCTTCCAATGCGTGTACCGTTCCCGTTACATCTACTTGCGTGCGTCCGCAGGTGGGGCAGGAAATCAGGTTCGGGCCGTATTGACGCAGGCCGAGCGCCTTTAAAATTTCGTAAGCCGTGCGTACCTGCATACGCGGATCCTCGGTTAAGGAAACGCGTATGGTCGCGCCGATACCCTTTTGCAAAAGAGTGCCCAAGGCCACTGCACTTTTAACAGTGCCGCTTAAAAAACTGCCCGCTTCCGTAAGCCCGATGTGCAGGGGAATATCGCTTTGTTTTGCAAAAAGTTCGTTGGCCAGTACAGTCCGTTTGAAATTATCGGACTTTAACGAAACGACCACATTTTTAAAGTTCAACTGTTCCAAAATGTTGGCTTGTTCCAGGGCTTCGTTGACCATTACTCCGGCCCATTTTTCGTCGGTCAGGTCCATTTTTCCCTGAACGGTTTTTAAATATTTTACGCTCCCCGCATTTACCCCAATGCGCATAGCCACGCCGTGGTCCAAGGCGGCTTTTACCACCTCTTTGGTGTTTTCCACCGCCCCGATGTTTCCGGGGTTGATGCGCACTTTATCTATGCCTTGTTTGATGGCTTCCAAGGCCAATTTATAATCAAAGTGAATATCCGCCACCAGGGGGGAGTGAATACGTTTTTTGATTTCGCCGATGGCTTGCGCCGCCTGCATATCGGGCACAGCCACACGGTTGATTTCACATCCGGCATCTTCCAATGCACAGATTTGCGCCGCTGTTTTGGCGGCGTCGCGCGTGTCTGTGTTGCACATACTTTGTACGCGCACAGAGTGGCCGGTTCCCAAAATATACGGGCCGACTTTTACTTCTCTACTTTTGTACATTTTCCGCCTCCGCGGGTGTTTGTTCGGGCGCGGCCTGTGCCGCCGCGGCGGCTTTGGGCTTAAAGAAGATACGTTTCGCGTCCGAATAGGTGGCATACACCACGAGTAAAATTAAAAGATACATACCAATATTTACCGCAATATTAAGCGTTTTTTCGGTCGGTAACTTTTTGGTAAGCCCTTCCCATAAATAGACAAGGGCATATCCGCCGTCCAGTATCGGAATAGGGAATAAATTAAACATCCCTACCGCTACGGACAGCATAGCAATTAAAAATACAAAATCTAATAAACTGCGGTGTACCGCTTGGTGAATAATATTGACAATCCCTACCGGGCCGGCCAGTTCCGGGGCTTTCTTTTTAACGAAACTTTGCGTTAAGGAGGTAAGCGAAAATTTGGTCCAGTAGTAGCATTGGTAAAACCCCAGCCCGGCGGCTTTCCACCAAGGAACGGGATTATATATTACCTCTACCGTTACACCCAGTACGGTGGGGGCATCTTTTTTAAAGGAGTCCGCCTTGGCGGTAGTGGTTAACGTTTCATCACCGCGTTCGTAAGTAAGTGTTAAATCGCCTTGGCGTTTGCCGATTTTCTCTACTACTTGCTGCCAGTTTGCTGTTTGAACACCATTTACGGACATAATTTTATCACCTGCTTTTAGGTCCAGTTCGGCGGCCGGATAGCCCTCAGCCACCGCCCCGATAACAGCGGGCATCTTGGCGCCGTCTGTTTCCGGCATCCCTTTAATGTAAATCAGTGCGCCAAAGATAAGAGCGGCCAGCAGATAGTTAAATAAAGCACCGTTTACCACCATAAAAAATTTGGCATACCATTTTTTAGCCGCAAATTCATACGGTTTGGGCGGTTCGGGAGCATCCTGGGGGTGGAACATTTGTCCGGCCGGTTCTACAAATCCGCCAAAAGGGATAGCCCGTACCTGATAATCTGTATCGCCCACTTTTTTGTGCCAAAGAATTTTGCCGAAACCAAAGGCAAATTCTTTTACGCGGATTCCCGTCAGGCGGCAAGCCAGGTAATGCCCGAATTCGTGAACAATGACAATCGGGCTTAAAGCAACAATAACAGCAATAATGGATAGTAGCATTTATTCTCCTAAATAGAAGCCTTTTTATAGGTTTTATCTGCCAGAGAGGCCTGCGCGGCTTCACGCGCCCAGGCATCAGCATCTAATGCTTGGTTGAGGGTCGCATCTCCGCTTGTTTGCGGGGCGCCTTTAAGCACCGTGTAAATCAGTTTGGCAATATCGGTAAACTTGATTTGTTCTTTCAAAAAGGCATCTACGGACACTTCGTCTGCCGCGCTTAACACAGCGGGCATAATACCACCTTGGCGGTAGGCCGATAAAGCCAAAGCCAGGCAAGGGAAGCGCTCAAAATCAGGCTCAAAAAATTCCAATTTAGCGGCTTCAAATAAATTTAATTTTTTTACCGGCCCGGGGGCGCGGTGAGGGTAGGTAATTGCATACTGAATCGGTACGCGCATATCCGGCTCGCCCATTTGGGCCAAAATGGCCCCGTCGTTAAACTCCACCGCCGAGTGTACGATAGATTGCGGATGAATTACAATTTGCACCTTTTCCTCAGGCAAATTAAAAAGGTTCATAATTTCAATAGATTCAAACCCCTTATTCATTAAGGTAGCGGAATCTATGGTGATTTTTTTACCCATATGCCAACGCGGGTGATTTAAGGCTTCGGCTGGCGTAACAGTGGACAAGGCTGCCTTGCGTTTGGCAAACGGTCCGCCGGAAGCCGTTAAAAAGACGCGGGAAATATCCTGCGTGTGGCGGTGGTATGAATACTCGTCGGTTAGCCCCGCCAAGCATTGAAAAATGGCGGAAGGTTCGCTGTCCACCGGCAAAATAGCGGCTTCCCAGCGTTCGCACTCTTTCATTAACGTTTTGCCGGCCATTACCATTGGTTCTTTGTTTGCGAGAGCCACCGTTTTTCCGGCTTTAATCGCGCTTACCAAGGGTTGAAATCCCACGGCACCGACCACGCCGTTTATCACCAAATCGGCAGACGGCAAGGAGGCCATAAACATTAAACTTTCTATTTCGGGCGGCAAAAGGCGCGTGGCGGCGGGGACCTGGTCTTTAATTTTTTCGTAACTGGCCGGGTTTAACACCGCCGCAAAGCGCGGCTTAAAAGTGTGCAACTGCTTTAAAAATAAATCGGTATTATTATTAGCCGATAATGCTATTACGCGGTACTCTTTCCCTAACCGTGCAATTACGTCCAAGGAAGATGTGCCGATAGAACCGGTGGAGCCTAAAATTACGATATTTTTCATAGTTTAATCGTGTAAAGAACCACATAATAAAAGAGCGGCGCGAGCAGCAAATAAGAGTCAAACCGGTCCAAAAATCCGCCGTGTCCGGGGAGTAAATTAGAGGAATCTTTTACACCTGTGGAGCGCTTTATTACCGATTCGGCTAAATCGGATACCTGGCCCACTATGGCAATCAACAATCCCAAAATAACGGCGGTTTTAACCGAAAGAGTGTTGGATAAAAACAAGTGCGCCATAAGCACCGCTGCACCGACGGCAAGCAGCGTGCCGCCGACAGCGCCTTCCCACGTTTTCTTGGGGCTGACTTCCACATTTAATTTGTGCCGGCCCAGAAAGCGGCCGCAGAAATACGCGCCTGTATCGCTTACCCACACGGTAATAATCATAAAAAGTGTTAAATATTCGCCGTACTGCGGGATATCGCGCAAGTTGATAAGGTGCGCCAAGGCCCACGGCATAAAAAATACGCCTGTAAAGGTGTTGCATACACGGTCCCACGAGCGTTTAGGGGTTAATACTTCAAATAAAAGCACGCCGAAGGTTACTACACTGATTGCAAAAGGGTACAAGTTATCCGGCAGTTCGGAAACGCTGGGCATACGGCCGACAATCGCCACGGCAGCCATTAACAGGCCGAAAAGCACCAAGGCCGGCATATGGACGGGCTTTTTCCCGGCGGTAAGAACAAGGCCGTATTCATACAAACAAAACAGAATTACACAGCCGACAAAGGCCATATAAATCGCGCCGCCAAAGTGGATAGCGGCCAAAACAACAGGGACCCCAATCAGGGCAGTAATGATTCTCGGTAATAGCATATCTTTATTTTACCATATTGGGGGAGATTAGCAGAGGGGAAAAAACAGATTTTTATTTCCGTTTGGCTACCATTACTTTGGTTTTGGGTAAATTTAACTCCCAAAGGGCATTGTGTGCCACCCAACGGGCAGAGCGGTTGTCGGGGTAGAGGTCTAAAATTTCGTTGGCACACGCTACGGCGCGCGGGGTTAGGCGCGGATTTTTTTTGCCGATATTACGCAAGGCCCAGTTGACGGCTTTATGTACCATTGGGCGCGGGTCGCAAGAGTGGTTTTTGATAAGCGGCAATAGTTTGATAAGGTCCTCATCTGTGGTTTTGGCGCGCGGAGCCGATAACGAACAAATAATGGCAAAGCCTGCCCGGCGGACAAATTCGTCCTCTTTTTTTATCCAGCGTTCAGCCAGTTTTAAAGGGTTTTTTACCTTGGAAAAAAGGTTTCCGCAACACAAATCGCAGATATCCCAGGAATTTAATTCACTCGCCCAGTTGTCCAGTTTTTCGCGTGTCATTTGTGCCGGGTCCGCCAACATAGAGGCCATAATGCGGGCCTCGTGGATGCCGCTTTGCCACAAGGCTTCGGCAAGGTCTTGGTCCGGGCGAGGCAGGCCCTTTACCAAGGCGCGCAGAGTGGTAACCGTCGTGCCGACGGCCTTATCTGTGCAGATGCCGAATTTTTCCTGCATTTGCTTTTTGGTAGCCGCGGTGGCAAAGCGTTTGATGCGCGCGAGCATTTCTTCGGCGCGGGAGCGGGTAATCGGGGTAATCATATTCCTCCAAAGCGGCGCGTGCGGTGGGAATATTCGGCAAGTGCTTTATTAAATTCCTCTTCGCCAAAGTCTGGCCAAAGCACCGGGGTAAAATAGAATTCGCTGTATGCGGCTTGCCATAATAAAAAGTTAGAAAGGCGCTCCTCGCCGGACGTGCGGATAATCAGTTCCGGGTCCGGCAAGGCCGGTTGATAAAGAGCCGCTGAAATATCCTCCATAGATACGGCTGTTTTGCCTTGCTTTAAAAGCGTATTTACGGCTTGGGTGATTTCTTGCCGGGCACCGTAATTAAGAGCCAAATTGAGGGTTAGCGCGGTGTTTTGGGCGGTAGAAGTGATTGCTTTGTTAATTTTCTCTAATACCGCGGGGGGGAGTTTTTCCCGGCTGCCGCTAATTAGCAGTTTTACTCCGTGTTTGGCGGCATCCTTGGCATAGCGGTCCAAGGTTTGTTCCAAGAGTTTAAAAAGGCCGTCTATTTCGTCCTGGGGGCGCGACCAGTTTTCGGTAGAAAAAGCATACAAGGTCAAAAATTCCACCCCGGCCTGCTTGGCGGCTTTTATGGTGCGCTCCACCGCATTAGCCCCGGCGCGGTGGCCGGCCAAACGCGGAAAGCGGCGCTCTTTGGCCCAACGACCGTTTCCGTCCATAATAATAGCAACGTGGCGGGGAGTAGTATTTTGTATTTCTTGGGACATATTTATATTTTACTTTATTTAGCGGCGCGGCGGGGCAAAGGGGAACCTGTTTTGAGAAAAAACAGGGGTATTTATGGCGTTTGTTGGCTGGCTATTTTAAAAGGGCTTGACTCGTTTTTTTTTGATAAATTTTGAGTTGTATCAAAATTTATCAAAAATGGTGGGAGTAATGAAAAGCGCGCGTATGGGCCGATTAGACGGGTTATTGAGAGAATTGAATAAAGCATTGTTTCCTTTGTCATCCCCGAGGAATTTAGTCGGGGATCTGTCGTTATGCAGGAGAATAACAAGAACGAACAACAGATTCCCGACTACGACATTCAGGAATGACGGACACGACAACCACGACAACAACAGATCCTGGACTACGACTTTCCAGGATGACGGCAACAACTATTATACGGCAAGCCGTGGCTTTACCTTAATAGAACTGTTGGTAGTTGTACTTATTATTGGCATTTTGGCATCGTATGCGGTGCCGTCCTACCGGGTGGCGGTGGGCACCAGCCGCGCGGCTACAATGTATGCGTTAATGCATACGATAGATGAAGCCCAGCAGCTTTATTTAATGAGAACTAACCACTATTCAGCCAATTTAAATTCTTTGGTAATTTCTATGCCTGCCGGATTTAGAAAAGTAAATGCTATTGCAATTTCCACCGATAATATGCAGTGTCTCATTGTCAGTTTTAATGAAAATAATCACTCCTCTATAAGGTGTTGGGACTTGAAAACGGATGTATCCCTAGAAAAATATTACGACTCTACCGAGTGGTTATGTTGGGCGCGCCAAAATAATGCATTAGGTAATCGCATTTGTCAAAATATTTCAGGCAAGGATGAACCTACTTCTTCGGGGGGCGATAACGAATACCGCTATAATTATCAATAATAAAATGAAGCAAAAAAACCCGGGCTAATAAGTCCGGGGTTTTTACATCTATCACAAACCAGCCAAAAAACTAAATCTTCATAATTTCGGCTTCTTTATTTTTAATGATTTGCTCAATCTGGGCAATGTGTGCATCCGTCGTTTTTTGTACGTCGGTTTCGTAGCGTTTCAAATCATCTTCCGTAATTTCAGCCGCTTTTTGGGCTTTTTTCAATTTTTCCAGTACGTCGCGGCGTTCGTTGCGCACGGCTACTTTAAAATCTTCGCTCATTTTGGAAATGTTTTTTGCCAACTGTTTGCGGCGGTCTTCCGTCATAGACGGCAAGGTAATGCGGATAACTTTCCCGTCGTTTACCGGGCTTGCGCCGAGGTCGGCCTTTTGCAAGGCGCGGTCAATATCGTTTAAAGAAGAAATATCCCACGGTTGGATTTCCAAGGTTTTGGCATCCAAAATATTGATAACAGCCATTTGTTTAATCGGGGTCGGCGTTCCGTAGTAGTCCACGCGGATGTTTTCCAAGAGTCCCGCGCTGGCGCGGCCCGTGCGGATAGTGGCCAAGTCGCGTTCCAAGCGTGCGACGTGTTCGCCCATATTGTTTTTTGTTTTGTTTAGCAGATTGGTAATCCCTTCCATATAAAAATCCTCTTAATAGTGAAATGTTACTTTATTATAGCAATTCCGTACTGATATGTCAGTCGGTGTTAGTAAATAATCGTGCCGACATCCTCGCCGCAGAGCGCTCTTTTGATATTGCCTTTTTTGTGCAGGTTAAATACTTGGACGGGCACTTTGTTTTCTAAGCACAATGCAAGGGCGGCCGTATCCATAAACTGCAACTGGCGGGCAATAGCGTCCTTGTAAGTGATTTTGTGAATTAATTTAGCCTCGGGATTTTTGCGGGGGTCGCTGTCATACACACCGTCAACCTGCGTGGCTTTTAACAGTACGTCCGCGTTAATTTCGCTGGCGCGTAAGGCGGCTGCGCTGTCGGTAGTGAAAAACGGGTTGCCAGTGCCGCCCGCAAAAATGACAATGCGTCCTTTTTCCAAGTGGCGCAAGGCTTTGCGGCGCACAAAAGGTTCGGCTAACTGATAAATGTTAATAGACGTAAGTACGCGGGTGGGTGCCCCGGCTTCTTCCAACGCGGATTGGAGCGCAAGCGCATTAATCACGGTGGCGAGCATACCCATATTGTCGGAGTTTACGCGGTCAATCACACCGCCGCCGTCGCGAACGCCGCGCCAAATATTGCCGCCTCCCAACACAATGGTCAGTTCGCAATTACCGCAGCGGTAAGCATCAGCAATTTCTTCGGCAATTTCTTTTAAGGCTTGCGGGTTAATGCCACGGTGCCCTTCGTTGATGAGGGCTTCACCGGACAATTTTAATAACACTCTTTTTTTGTGCTGGGGATTGCAGCAACACGTTTCCATACAAATTCTCCTCGCTTTTAGCGGATATTTTTATTATTCTACCACAAAACGGCGCCTAAATACTGCGGGCGGGTGGGCTTTTCTTTGTGCCGCGGGGGAAATAACACCCCACAGCATAAAAAAAAGCCCCTCGCAAGAGGGGCTTAAAAACTAGAAGCGTACAAAGCGTACAACTTTCAGTTCGCAACCAAGAGCCTTGGATTCTTCGTCCAAATAGGCGGCAACGGTTTTCTTGTTGTCTTTAATGGTCGGTTGTTCCAAGAGGCAGTTTTCTTTGGCAAACTTTTTAACTTTGCCGGGCAACATTTTTTCAATGGTTTCGGCGGGTTTGCCTTCGTTAATGGCTTGCGTTTTGTAGATGTCCAATTCGCGGTCAATTACTTCTTGCGGAATATCTTTGGCATCTACCCAGCCGGTCTGCATACCTACGGTGTGCATCGCGAGGCCGCGGGCAATTTCTTGTACTTTGGCGGCATCGCTGCAAGCGCCGGTAACGGACATTTCCAACAAGGAGGCTTTTTTATTGTCGGAGTGGACATAGTAAGCCATTACATTACCGTCGGCCGGGGCCCAGTTATAACCGCCCTTAAAGGTGGTGTTTTCACCGAATTTGGGGGCTTGTTCCAAAATCATATTTTTGATATGTTCGTCTTTGGAATAGTCCAAACCGGGGTGTTCCAACACATATTGGGCGAGGTCGTCAGCCAATTTGATGAAGGCATCGGTCTTGGCTACGAAGTCGGTTTCGCAACCCAAGTAAATCATTGCAAAGTTTTTGCCGTCGGTCTTAACGGATACTCTGCCTTCTTTGGTTTCGCGGTCAGAGCGTTTGGCCATATCCGCCAAACCTTTTTTGCGCAAGAATACAATGGCTTGTTCCATATCGTCTTTGCATTCAATTAACGCTTTTTTGCAGTCCATCAAACCGGCGCCGGTTTTTTCTCTTAAAATCTTAATATCTTCGGCTAAAGACATTTTGTTCTCCTGTATATAAGATAAATCGGATAGAAAGTTCCCGGACGGACCGGGAACTTTCAAGATTATTTGGCTTCTTCCGCCGCAGTTTCCGTTTCGGCTTTGGCCTTTACGGTTTTTTTGGCTTTCGGAGCGGCTTTTTTAGCAGCCGTTTTCTTTTTGGCAGCGGGTTTCTTTTCCGCTTTTTCTTCGGCGGCTTCTTCGGCCACTACTTCTTCGGCTTTTTTGTCAAGTGCTTCGTCGGCTTTGACAACTTCCTGCACCGCTTCTTTTTCCACGGCGGCAGGTTCAGCGTTTTCAGCGGCTAACATAGCAGATTCAAACGCTTGGGCCATTACCGGGTTTTCGGCGGGTTTGTTTTCAGCGGTTTTGACGGCTTCCAGTTCGGCTTTGCCTTCCAGAATAGCATCGGCAATTGCACCGCAGAACAATTTGATAGAGCGGGCCGCGTCGTCGTTACCGGGCACGGGTACGCTAATCATATCAGGGTCGGCGTTGGTGTCGCAAACGGCCACCACCGGGATACCCAAAGCGTGGGATTCGCGCACGGCACCGGCGGTGTCCACCGGGTCAATGACAAATACCACATCCGGCAATACTTTCATATCGCGGATACCGCCCAACAGTTTTTGCAAGCGCTGCATTTCTTTGGTTAAGCGGCTGGCTTCTTTTTTGGAAATGGCTTTAAACACGCCGGAAGCTTCCCATTTTTCCAATTCGTTCAAGCGTTCAACGGATTTCTTAACGGTTTGGAAGTTGGTAAGCGTACCGCCGAGCCATTTTTCGTGGATGCAATAAGCACCGCAGCGGGCGGCTTCGGCTTGGATGGCTTCTTGGGCTTGTTTTTTGGTACCGACGAACAAAAATTTAGCACCTTTTTTGCTTTCTTCTTTGATGAAAGCGCAGGCTTTTTTAAGTTCTTTGGCGGTTTTTTGCAAGTCTAAAATGTGTACGCCGTTTCTTTCTCCAAAGATAAAGCGTCCCATTTTGGGGTTCCAGCGGGAAGTTTGGTGGCCGAAATGCACACCGGCTTCCAGCATGGCTTTCATAGATACGTTGCTCATTATTATTCTCCTGTGGCCGCTGCCTAAATTAGGGCATAACCCCCGGTGGCATTGGCCTGGGTGTCGTCGGGACAGGCTTTGATTTACAAACTTTTTTCGCTCTCCCGCTCAAATTACACCTATGACTATTATAGCATATAACAGAAATCCGCGCCTAGCGGGCTTTTGCTTTTGCCGCCACAAAACTGACCGACAGCCCCGCACAAGCCATTATAAAGAAAGCCACGCGCATATTGCTGGCCTGCGAAATAAAGCCGATTAATGGAGGGGTAAACAAAAAACCAAAAAAACCAATAGTGGAAACCGTAGCCACAGCCATACTGGGCGGCATACGGGTAGTTTTGCCCGCTAAACTATAACACAGCGGCACAATGGAAGAAAACCCAAGCCCCACCAAAAAGAACCCGGCAACCGCCGTATAAAAGGAGGGGAAAACTACGGATAAGACAAAGCCGATAAATAGAATAACGCCGCTTCCTTTAATCACTTGCGAGGACCCGAAACGGGTGGCAAAGAAATCAGCCGAAAAACGCCCGATTGTCATAGCCGTCATACAGGCTATATACCCGGCGCGGATTAAATTGTCCGCCGGATGCACTACCTGCATAAAATACACACTGCTCCAATCGTACATAGTGCCCTCGCAGGACATAGAACAGAAGGCCATTATCCCCAAAAGAGCAATATATAAGGAAGGCTTTACAAAGGTTTTTTGGCGGACCTCTCCCACCTTTATTTTGCGGTCGCGCGGCAACATAGAGGCATACATAGACAGCAAAATAACAAGGCAGACAAAGAACGTCATTAAAAAATGTTCCTGCGTGGAAATACTATGCGCGGCCATCCACGCGCCCAAAAGACCGCCGACCACTCCGGCCAAACTCCACATTCCGTGGAAGGAGGCCATAATGCTGCGGTTATAGAGTTTTTCCACACCTACACCCTGCGTATTAACGGAAATATTGGAAAGGTTGGACGTTATCCCAAAGAAAAACAGCGCGGCCATTAACTGGAACTTGGTGGTTACAAAGCCCAATAATACCAAGGCCAACGGGTAAATGACGGAAGCGATTGTCAACATTTTGCGGCTGCCGAAACGGTTGACGAGCCAGCCGGAAAGCATCATAGCGGACAGTTGGCCTGCGGGAATTAAAAACAACACTCCGCCCAATTGTGCATCAGACAAAGATAACGCAGATTTAACATCAGGGATACGGCTTGCCCAACTGGAAAAAACAATCCCGTGAATAAAGAAAAAAGAAGAGGCCGCTAAACGGTAAAACCGTTGGGTCCGGTGCGGAAGAGATACAGATGACATATATATAATTTATCTTTTTAAAGCGTTTTAAAAATAACTGTTTTCCGGCCTGGCCGGTGGTTCTTTGTACCCAAAGAAAAACCGCGGACGTTATGCGCCCGCGGCCTTTCAAAAAATAATTAGAAGCGGCCGTTTACCAATACCATAGCCGGGAACCAGCCGTTTTCGGCAATATTCAAAATCCCAACCTGTAAGCCTTCAATGGTGCGTGCATAGTTTACAAACCCTATCTGCGCGCCGTGGATGTATTCGGCCTGGTTAAACAGCCCGAACTGCAAGCCGGAAATCTCCCGGTTGGACATATTTACAAAACCAAATTGTGCCCCTGCGATATTTTCCGCCTTTGCCAGCAACCCAAATTGCGCACCGTACACATCGTTAGCCAGGTTGATAATCCAAGCGAAACTGACCCCTTTCAATTCATATTCCGTTTGCGCAAAAATCAGGTCAAGTTGCACCCCGGATAGAGTTTCGGTTTTGGAACCGATACCCAAATCAATACCTGTGATGTCGTGTATGTTATCCGGGCTGGCGATAGCCGTTTTGTCCCAAAGGGATAATTTAAAAATGCCCGGCTCTGCGGCGGCAGGCCACGCGGCAAATAGTGCCAAGGCCAAAATTAAAAGTTTCTTCATACCAAATTCTCCTTTATAGTAAGTCTTGCATAATAATTATTTTAGCAATTTATAACCTGGTTTTTCAGTTTAAATTTTAGGCAAAAATTGTACAATATTTTAAGAGGTATTTTTACTATGCAGATAAACCTGGCTTCTTTTAACCCGTTGGCGGCAGATATTACTTTTAACGCCAAATCTATTATAGATTTGCTCCGTGCACCCGCTCCCAAGGCGGACTTGCTCGTCTTGCCTGAGGCGGCCTTGTGCGGCTGTCCGCTCTTTGATTTATTTGACGATAAACGCTTGCTCTCGCAAGCGGCTCCGGCACTTAAAAACATTGCCAAGGAAACCAAAGATACTGCGGTTGTTTTCGGCTTAGCGGAGCGCGTAAATAAAGAATCCTCCACTGCGCTTGCCTTTATATATAAAGGTAAAGTTACCAAAATTTACGATTGCGAAACGGTTGATTTCAAAGGCCTTCATCTGCAACTGGTGTTAGGTATGCCTGATGATAAAAATTTTTCGCCTGACCCGGATGCCGATATAGTGCTGTTTTTAATGGCCAGGCCCTATTTAAAAGGAAATCTTGCACCGCGATTAGAATCTCTTAAAAAATACGCCAAAAAGCACGCCCAGCCCGCCTTGATGTGTAACTTGTTAGGCGGCGGGGACGGTATGATTTTTGACGGACTGACCGCCGCGGCGGACAAAAAGGGCAACCTGGTACTGTTGGGGGAACCCTTTAAAGAGCAGGTTCTTACCTACGATACCGAAGCCGCATATAAGCCCGTATCTTACGAAATGCCTTGGCAAGAGGAACTCATTAATGCTTTGGCGTTTGGATTGCGCGATTATGTGCATAAAAGCGGGTTGGACAAGGTCGTGTTTGGCCTTAGCGGCGGAATTGACTCCGCCTTTACGGCGGCTTTGGCGGCCAAGGCTTTGGGCGGGGAGAGCGTGTATTGCGTTTCTTTGCCGTCCTATTGTACAAGTGATTTAAGCAAAAGTTTGGCGGGCCAGTTGGCAAGGTCGCTTGGGGTGAATTTGGAAGAAATCGGCGTAATGCCCGGCCTGACGGCATTAAAAGAATCGTTTGCGCATATTGTTTCACATCCCAAAGATGCCACAGAACAGGAACTGCAATCCCGCCTGCGCACGACTATTTTGGGGGCACTGGCTACGGAATATAACGCTATGCTTCTATCCACGGACGACAAAAGCGAATCGGCGGTAGGGGCATTTATT
>OIZS01000346.1_pt1 | contig 20837 bp, 18 predicted proteins | sample 1588641 | NCBI WGS metagenome assembly OIZS01 (sample SAMN03283240) | human gut metagenome | biome: human-associated habitat; material: feces | host: Homo sapiens | place: Peru | collected 2012
CACCCGGCTTCCATTATTTAACTTTTTAGTACGGTAAATTTTTACCGAAGTATTGTTCGTAATGAATGTAAAAATATTCAAACAACTTGCGAATATAAGAAAAATGTCGGAATAAAGTCGTACCTTCGTCCTTATGATTCTAGATAAGATCAATTCTCCTGAAGACCTCAGGAGACTGGATATAGAGGAACTGCGACCGCTCTGCGGCGAGATCCGGGACTACATCGTCAGGTGCTGCGCGGACAATCCTGGGCATCTGGCGTCCAGTCTTGGCGCCGTGGAACTGATTGTGGGTCTGCACTATGTGTTTGACACGCCGAAGGACAAACTGGTCTTTGACGTGGGGCATCAGGCATACGCGCACAAGATTCTGACCGGCCGGAAAGAGGCCTTCAAAAAGAACAGGATGCCGGACGGGATAAGCGGATTCCCGAACAGGGACGAGAGCGAATATGACGCGTTCGGAGCCGGGCACGCGTCCACATCAATCTCCGCGGCGCTTGGAATGGCCGAAGCCGCCAAGCTGTCGGGCACGGGCGAGAAGGTCGTGGCGATGATCGGTGACGGTGCGATGACCGGAGGGCTGGCGCTTGAGGGACTCAACAACGCCGGATGGGAAGACACGGATCTTCTCGTCGTGCTGAACGACAACGATATGGCCATCGACGGCAACAAGGGAGCCCTGCATTCATATCTGCTGAAACTGACGACCGATCCGGCCTACAACCGCATCAAGACCCGCATCTGGGAAAAGCTTGGAGCCGGCAAGTTCCGCAACAGGATCCAATGGTTCGTGCGGAAGACCAAGTCCGGACTGGTCACCACTTCCGGGGGCGACCTCTTCGAGGCGTTCGGATTCAGGTACTTCGGCCCTATCGACGGCAATGATGTCGTGGAGGTCGTCAAGACCCTTCGCCGCCTGAAGGACATAAAGGGGCCGAAAATCCTGCACACCTGCACCGTCAAGGGAAAAGGCTACGCTCCTGCGGAATCAGACCCTACAACGTGGCACGCCCCCGGGAAGTTCAACCCGAAGACAGGGGAGAGACAGGTCAAGGAATATTCAGCATCACGCTACCAAGACGTTTTCGGTCAGGTTCTCTGCGAACTGGCCGAGAAGGATCCGAAAGTGGTCGGAATCACTCCCGCCATGGCAACAGGAAGCGGCATGAGCGGCTTCGCGGAGAGATTCCCGGACAGGTTCTTCGATGTAGGGATCGCAGAGGAGCATGCGGCCACATTCGCTGCAGGGTTGGCGGCCGGCGGGATGAAGCCTTACTGCGTGATTTATTCCTCTTTCGCCCAGAGAGCCTACGATGAGATCATCCACGACATTGCCCTCCAGCGCCTCGGTGTCGTGCTGTGTCTGGACAGGGCCGGACTTGTGGGTGAGGACGGGGCGACACACCAGGGGGCATTCGACATGGCGTCACTCCGCTGCATCCCAGACACGGTGATAGCAGCCCCCAAGGACGAAATCGAACTGAAACGACTTCTTTACACAGGAACAGGAATAAAGGACGGGCCGTTTGTCATCCGTTATCCGAGGGGTCTTGGCGAAGGTACAGACTGGCGGAACGCCACACCGGAGCCATTGGAGATAGGCAAGGGTGAAAAAATCACGGACGGAGAGGAAGTGGCCGTCCTGGCATTGGGGCCCGTGGTCAACAGGGCGGTGGAAGCGGCGGAAAGATTGAGAAAGGAGACAGGAAAGGGGCCTGCCATATTCAATGTAAGATTCCTCAAACCTTTCGACCCCGGCATTATGGAGGAAGCGGCGCGGTTCAAGAATATCCTCACCCTTGAGGACGGATGTCTCAAAGGCGGCCTGTTCAGCGAGGTGAGTGAATATGTCGCCTCCCGCGGGCTCGACATCACGGTGAAAGGACTCGGCATCCCCGACAGGTTCATCACGCAGGCTCCGGTGACGCGGCAAAGAGAACTCTGCGGGCTTGACACCGAGCGGATATATTCAGAAATCGCCAGACTTTTTCAAAAATAATTAAAAAAGTTTTGGATAATCCGAATTAATGCCTATCTTTGCAATCCCTTTGCGAAAGGGAACATTCATTGAAATACCGCCGATATAGCTCAGTTGGCCAGAGCACGTGATTTGTAATCTCGGGGTCGTGGGTTCGAATCCCTCTATCGGCTCAAACGGCCAAAAGCTGTATCAAAGACATATCGGGAGGATCGCATAGCGGCAATTGCGGCGGACTGTAAATCCGCTCCTTCGGGTTCGGTGGTTCGAGTCCACCTCCTCCCACAACATTCGCGGAAGTAGCTCAGTTGGTAGAGCATCAGCCTTCCAAGCTGAGGGTCGCGAGTTCGAACCTCGTCTTCCGCTCCAAATAAAAAAGCCGGTGTAGCTCAGGGGTAGAGCGCATCCTTGGTAAGGATGAGGTCATGAGTTCAAATCCCATCACCGGCTCAAACTGCATTATTTAGTTTACTCATTTAAATCATAATATTATGGCAAAAGAAACTTTCCAAAGAACGAAGCCGCACGTTAACATCGGTACAATTGGCCATGTTGACCACGGTAAGACGACTTTGACTGCCGCAATCACCAAGGTTCTCGCCGAGAGAGTCTCTGGTAACGCCGACAAGGTAAAGTCTTTCGATCAGATCGACAACGCTCCTGAGGAGAAGGAGCGTGGTATCACCATCAACTCCGCTCACGTAGAGTACGAGACAGAGAAGCGCCACTATGCTCACGTAGACTGCCCAGGCCACGCTGACTACGTTAAGAACATGGTTACTGGTGCCGCTCAGATGGATGGAGCCATCCTCGTTGTAGCCGCTACCGACGGTCCTATGCCTCAGACCCGTGAGCACATCCTGCTCGCCCGTCAGGTGAACGTACCTAAGATCCTCGTGTTCATGAACAAGGTTGACCTTGTTGACGACGCTGAGATGCTTGACCTCGTTGAGATGGAAATCCGTGACCTTCTCGGATTCTACAAGTTCGATGAGAACTGCCCTATCATCCGTGGATCCGCTCTTGGAGCCCTCAACGGAGAGAAAGTATGGGAAGACAAGGTTATGGAACTCATGGACGCTGTTGACGAGTACATCCCGCAGCCTGTTCGTCAGAACGAGAAGCCATTCCTTATGCCTATCGAGGACATCTTCTCCATCACCGGTCGTGGTACCGTTGTTACAGGTCGTATCGAGACCGGTACAATCCACGTCAATGACCCGGTTGAGCTCGTAGGTTTCGGTGACGCTCCAAGAAGCACCGTTGTAACAGGTGTCGAGATGTTCCGCAAGCTCCTCGATCAGGGTGAGGCCGGAGACAATGTAGGTCTTCTCCTCCGTGGTATCGACAAGAAGGAAGTCAAGAGAGGTGAGGTTGTCGCCAAGCCAGGCTCTATCACTCCTCACAAGCACTTCAAGGCTCAGATCTACGTCCTCAAGAAAGAAGAGGGTGGACGTCACACTCCATTCCACAACCACTATCGTCCTCAGTTCTTCATCCGTACCCTCGATGTTACCGGTGAGATCACCCTTCCAGAGGGAGTCGAGATGGTTATGCCAGGCGATAACGTTGAGATCGACGTTCAGCTCATCACTCCTGTAGCCCTCAACGAAGGTCTCCAGTTCGCTATCCGTGAAGGTGGACGTACCGTAGGTGCAGGCCAGGTTATCAAGATCGAAGAGTAATTCTTCAACATACAGGACGGATGTCCATGGATTTCCGTCCTGACCACAGGGGAATAGAACAAGGGTAGTTCAGCGGTCTCCAAAACCGTCGATGTGGGTTCGAATCCTGCTTCCCCTGCTATAATATCAAAGGTTACGATTTGGTAATTGTTTAACAGACATCGTAGACGCTTCCAAATTACGAGGTCCATTAAATGCAAAGATGAGAAAGTTCATTAACTATTGCAAAGAGTCCTACGTGGAACTCACCAAGAAGGTCACGTGGCCAACCTGGGAAAAGCTTCAGAGCTCTGCCCTTTTGGTTATGGTCGCTACTGTGATCCTTGCTTTGGTTCTCTTCGTGGTTGACTTCGCTTTCGAGCATCTGATGACAGCAATTTACACATTGTAATTTTTTTTGATTACCATGGGTGACATGAAATGGTATGTCCTTCGGACAGCGGGAAGCAAGGAAAAGAAGGCCAAGGATTATCTTGAGAAAGAGATAGAGCGCTTTGGCCTGCAGGATCAGGTCGCGCAGGTTCTTGTTCCGGTAAAGCGTGAGATAGTAACCAAGAATGGCAAGAGGAAAGTGGTTGAGAGACTGCTTTATCCTGGCTATGTCTTGATTCAGGCACAGCTTTGCCCGGAATTGGAGTATATAATCCGCAACGACATTCCTGGAATGTCCGGTTTCCTGACAGAGAAGAGAACATCCGGATCAATGACCGAAAGAGTACCTGTGCCGATCAGAGATGATGAGGCTCAGTTGATTCTTGGCAATCAAGACCAGAATGTGGACAACCCTGTCGAGACGGAAGTCAATTTTGAAGTCGGAGAGTCTGTCAAGATCACAGACGGCCCGTTCAGCGGTTTCAGCGGAACAATAGATGCGATAGAGGAAGACAGAAGCAAACTCAAAGTTATAGTTGTGATCTTCGGCAGAAAAACCCTGCTGGAACTCAGCTTTACTCAAGTAACAAAAGAATAACAAACAATTATGGCAAAAGAAGTTACCGGATTCATCAAGCTCCAAATCAAAGCAGGAGCCGCCAATCCAGCGCCTCCGGTAGGACCGGCACTCGGTTCCAAAGGCTTGAACATTATGGACTTCTGCAAGCAGTTCAATGCGGCGACACAACAGAACGCCGGAAAGATCGTGCCTGTAGTCATCACTGTCTATTCAGACAAGTCCTTCACGTTCGAGGTAAAGCAGCCACCAGTAGCCATTTCCCTCAAGGAAGCTGCCAAACTTCAGAAAGGTTCAGGCGAACCTAACAGAAGGAAAGTGGCCTCCATAACATGGGATCAGGTTAAGGCGATCGCTGAAGGCAAGATGCCAGACCTCAACGCTTTCACTCTTGCGTCCGCGATGAAGATGGTCGCCGGAACAGCGAGAAGCATGGGCATCAAAGTCACCGGAAAATTTCCTGAGAACCTTTAATTTTCACATGCGAAATGAGTAGAATTACAAAAAATCAGAAAGCGGTCACAGCAAAGTACGACGCTTCCAAACAGTACACTCTTGCCCAGGCTTGTGAAATGCTGAAGGACATCACCTTCACAAAGTTCGATGCCTCAGTCGAGTTTTCCGCCAACCTTGGCGTGGATCCTCGTAAGGCAAACCAGATGATCCGTGGCGTGGTCAGCCTTCCTCACGGAACAGGTAAGGTTGTAAGGGTTCTTGTACTCTGTACTCCTGACAAGGAGAACGAGGCCAAGGAAGCCGGAGCAGACTATGTTGGTCTCGATGAATATGTAGAGAAGATCAAAGGCGGCTGGACGGACGTGGATGTTATCATCTGCACCCCTTCAGTAATGGCCAAGGTCGGTGTTCTCGGCCGTATTCTCGGTCCAAGAGGACTTATGCCTAACCCTAAGACAGGAACCGTTACAATGGAAGTCGGCAACGCTGTCAAGGACGTAAAGGGCGGCAAGATTGATTTCAAGGTCGACAAGACCGGTATTATACATGCGGCCATAGGTAAGGTTTCTTTCACCCCGGCTCAGATCTGCGAGAACGCTACGGCTCTCCTGAACGAGGTTCTGAAACTCAAGCCACAGGCTCTCAAGGGCACATATCTCAAGAGTGCGGCTATCTGCACCACTATGAGCCCGGGTATCAAGATAGATGTCAAAGCATTCACAAGCGGCAGCGCTGAGTAAAAAAGGATTTCATTATGAAGAAGGAATTGAAAGATCAGATTATTGAAAGCATCTCAGCACAACTGAAGCAGTATCCTAACTTCTATGTCGCCGACATCGAGGGACTGAATGCTGAGAACACTGTAAAGCTCCGCCGCGCATGCTTCGAGCAGGGAATCAAGCTCACAGTTGTGAAGAACACCCTGTTCGCCCATGTCCTCAAGACACTGAACAACGAGGAGATGAACCTCATTATTCCGGTTCTCAAGGGCAACACGGCAATCATGTACGCCGAGACACCTAACGGTCCTGCGAAGCTTATCAAGAAGCTTCAGAAGGAGATGGGCAAACCACAGCTTAAAGGCGCTTACGTACAGGAATGTGCGTTTGTCGGAGCCGAAAAACTCGACGAGCTCTGCGCCATCAAGTCCAGGGAAGAACTCATCGGAGACATCGTCTCTCTCCTCCAGGCTCCTATGCGCAATGTCATCTCCGCTCTCCAGAATGGCGGTGGCAGCACAATCGCCGGACTTGTCAAGACACTTTCGGAAAAAGAAGAGAAATAATAACAAACAATTTAATAAATATCAATTATGGCAGATGTAAAAGCACTTGCAGAAGAGTTGGTTAACCTTACTGTAAAAGATGTTCAGGAACTTGCTAAAGTTCTCAAGGAAGAGTATGGTATCGAGCCTGCAGCCGCTGCGGTAGCAGTAGCAGGTCCTGCGGCAGCCGCTGAGGCCGCTCCAGCAGAGCAGACTGAGTTCGACGTTGTCCTCAAGTCAGCCGGCGCAGCTAAACTTCAGGTTATCAAGGCCGTTAAGGAGGCCCTTGGTCTTGGTCTGAAGGAAGCTAAGGATCTCGTGGACGGCGCTCCTAAGACAGTGAAGGAGAAGGCATCCAAGGCAGAGGCTGAGCAACTGAAGGCTGCCCTTGAAGAGGCAGGCGCCGAAGTTGAGGTTAAATAACCCAGCTTCCCCTGGCGGGAAAATCATCAGGTTTAGAGCCTAGGCAGGCTCTAAACCTTTTTGTCGTATTAAGTTTTTCTCCATTTCCTAAAGGCAGAACATGTCAAAAAAGACTAACAACAAGCGAATAATGTTCGCTACATCAAAGATTCTGGAATATCCTGACCTTCTGGAAGTTCAGTTGAAATCATTCAAGGATTTCTTCCAGTTGGAGACTACACCTGAGAACAGAAAAAACGAAGGTCTCTTCCAGGTGTTCCAGGAAATATTCCCGATCGAAGACACGAGGAACAACTACAAGTTGGAATTCATCGATTACTTCATCGATCCACCTCAGTATTCGATTGACGAGTGTCTTGAGAGAGGGCTGACATACAATGTTCCTCTGAAGGCAAAACTCCGCCTTTCGTGCACAGATCCCGAGCACGAGGACTTTGACACAAGAGTCCAGGATGTGTACCTCGGCAACATTCCATACATGACGCCGGCCGGCACATTCGTAATCAACGGATCAGAAAGAATCATCGTCTCCCAGCTGCACCGCTCCCCTGGTGTGTTCTTCGACCAAAGCATGCACGCTAACGGAACGAAGTTATATTCAGCCAGAATCATCCCTTTCAAGGGCTCCTGGATTGAATTCGCGACAGACATCAACAATGTGATGTACGCCTATATCGACCGCAAGAAGAAGTTGCCTGTCACAACTCTCCTTCGCGCGATAGGCTTCAACTCAGACAAAGACATCATAGACATATTCGGTCTCGCCGACGAAATCGAGGTGACACCGCAGAATCTCGAGGACAACAAGGGCCGTAAACTGGCGGCCAAGGTTCTCAAGACGTGGACTGAGGATTTCGAGGATGAGGACACCGGTGAGGTCATTCCTATCGAAAGGACCATTCCTATCGTAGAGAGAGGTGAAATACTGGACGATGACACCATCGCCAAGATTTCAGACACCGACGTGAAGTCCATCCTTCTTCAGAAGGACGAGGCCAACTCAAATGAATATGCGATCATATTCAACACCCTCCAGAAGGATCCGACCAACACTGAGATCGAAGCTGTTAACTTCATCTACAAACAGCTCCGCAATTCTGAACCACCTGACGAGGCGACCGCAAGGGACGTCATCGATAAACTGTTCTTCTCAGAGAAGAGATATGATCTTGGCAACGTCGGAAGGTTCCGCCTGAACAAGAAACTTGGTCTGACGACAGATCCTGAGATCAGGGTTCTGACCAACACAGACATCATAGAGATCATCAGGTATCTCATCCAACTTATAAACTCCAAGGCGTCCGTCGATGACATCGACCACTTGAGCAACAGACGCGTGCGCACCGTAGGCGAGCAGCTGGCCAACCAGTTCAGCGTAGGTCTTTCCAGAATGGCGAGGACAATCCGCGAGAGAATGAACGTGCGGGACAGCGAGCAGTTCAACCCGATCGACCTGATCAACGCCAAGACTCTGTCTTCCGTGATCAACTCGTTCTTCGGTACCAGCCAGCTGTCACAGTTCATGGACCAGACCAACCCTCTGGCGGAGATCACACACAAGCGTCGTCTCTCAGCCCTTGGTCCAGGCGGTCTTTCAAGAGACAGGGCAGGATTCGAGGTCAGGGACGTGCACTATACGCACTACGGAAGGCTCTGCCCTATCGAGTCTCCTGAAGGCCCGAACATCGGACTTATCTCATCACTCTGCGTTTACGCGAGAATCAACCAGCTCGGATTCATCGAGACTCCATACCGTGAGGTACATGACGGAAAGGTAGATCTGACCGACAAGGGATGGCACTACATGACCGCCGAGGAGGAAGAGAACAAACTCGTGTCACTTGCCAAGGTCAAGATGGAGGATGACGGAACAATCAAGGAGGACAGAATCCAATGCCGCCTTGAGGCCGACTTCCCTGTCGTTTCAAAGGAGCAGGTTGACTACATGGACGTCGCCCCTAACCAGATGGCCTCCGTCGCCGCATCACTTATCCCGTTCCTCGAGCACGATGACGCGCACCGTGCCTTGATGGGTGCGAACATGATGCGTCAGGCGGTTCCGCTTCTCCGTCCTGAATCCCCTATCGTGGGAACAGGCCTGGAAGAAAGGGTTTGCCTTGACTCCAGAACACAGTTCGTCGCAGAGCGTGAAGGCGAAGTGACATACGTGGACGCGAAGGAGATCAGAATCAGATACGACAGGACGGATGACGAGAAATTCGTTTCATTCGCTCCGGAAGAGACTGTATATACACTTCCTATCTATAGAAGGACAAACCAGAGTACAACCATCACTCTCAAGCCAATCGTCCGCAAGGGTGACAAAGTGACCGGGGGCCAGGTGCTTACGGAAGGCTATGCCACACAGAACGGCGAGCTTGCGCTCGGACGCAACCTCAAGGTAGCCTTCATGCCATGGAAAGGTTACAACTATGAGGATGCCATCGTGCTCTCGGAAGAGATGGTGAAATGGGATATCCTCACCTCAGTCCATGTCGATGAATATCTCACCGAAGTCCGCGAGACCAAACGTGGTATGGAGGAACTGACCTCTGATATTCCTAACGTGAGCGAGGATGCCACAAAGGATCTGGACAAGCAGGGTATCATCAGAATCGGCGCGCACATCGAGCCGGGTGACATCATGATCGGTAAGATCACCCCTAAGGGTGAGAGCGATCCTTCTCCTGAGGAGAAACTGCTCAAGGCGATCTTCGGAGACAAGGCAGGTGACGTGAAGGATGCCTCACTCAAGGCTAATCCGTCGCTCAGCGGAACAGTCATCAAGACAGCGCTCTACGCCAAAGCCGCCAAAGAGGGCAACAGAAGAGCCGCCAAAACTGATCAGAAAGCACGCCTTGACCTTATTCAGGAGGAGTTTGACAAGAAGGCCGCGAAGCTGTACGCTGATTTCTTCAAGAGACTGACCGTCCTGACAAAGGGCAAGAAGAGCGCGGGCGTCAACGACCTCTACGATGTCGAGATCATCGCCAAGGGCAAGGAAATCACTGTTGAGAAACTCAAGACGATTGATTTCCAGAACATCAACTCCAGCAACTGGACTCCTGACGAGGAATCAAACCATCTCATTCAGGAACTTATCAATAACTACTGCCTGACCTACAAGGTCGCTGAAGCCGAGTGCAAGAGGCAGATGGACAAGATCAAGGTCGGAGACGAGCTTCCTAACGGAGTGATGCAACTCGCCAAGGTTTACATCGCGAAGAAGAGGAAGATCACCGTGGGGGACAAGATGGCCGGACGTCACGGAAACAAGGGTATCGTGGCAAAGATCGTCCGTCAGGAAGACATGCCGTTCCTTGAGGACGGAACCCCAGTGGACATCGTTCTGAACCCTCTGGGTGTGCCTTCACGAATGAACCTCGGACAGATCTACGAGACTGTTCTCGGATGGGCCGGAGCAAGGCTTGGCCTGAAGTTCAGCACGCCGATCTTCGATGGTGCCACCATCGAGGAGATCTGCGACTACACCGACAAGGCCGGCCTCCCAAGATACGGCAAGACGCATCTCAGGGACGGCGGAACAGGTGAGTGGTTCGACCAGCCTGCGACTGTCGGTGTGATCTACATGATCAAGCTGGGACACATGGTCGATGACAAGATGCACGCGCGTTCCATCGGACCATATTCACTCATCACCCAGCAGCCGCTCGGCGGAAAAGCGCAGTTCGGAGGCCAGAGGTTCGGAGAGATGGAGGTTTGGGCCCTTGAGGCATTCGGTGCTGCCAATGCCCTTCAGGAGATCCTGACCGTCAAGTCTGACGACGTCACCGGACGTTCCAAGACCTACGAGGCGATCGTAAAAGGCGATCCGATGCCGAATCCAGGCATACCGGAATCACTCAACGTTCTGCTTCACGAGCTTAGGGGACTTGGTCTCAAGGTTACTTTGGATTAATTTTCAAGAATATTGACATTCAAGAATATGCCTACTTTCAATAATAAGGAAAACAAGGTAAAGAGCAACTTCTCGACGATCAGCATCTCGCTGGCTTCCCCTGAGGACATCTCAGCGAGATCCTGCGGCGAGGTCCTGAAACCTGAGACAGTGAACTATAGGACCTACAAACCGGAAAGGGACGGTCTCTTCTGCGAAAAGATATTCGGACCTACAAAGGACTACGAATGCTACTGCGGAAAGTACAAAAGGATCCGCTACCGTGGAATCGTCTGCGACAGGTGCGGCGTAGAGGTGACAGAAAAGAAAGTCCGCAGGGAAAGGATGGGCCACATCGCCCTGACCGTTCCTGTGGCTCACATCTGGTACTTCAAGTCAGCGCCTAACAAGATTTCAGCCCTTCTCGGACTTCCGGCGAAGAAACTCGAATCTGTCATCTACTATGAGAAATACATAGTGGTCAACCCTGGAGACAGCGGACTGGAGAAAATGGATCTCCTCTCAGAGGACGAGTATCTCGATGTTCTCGCAAGGCTTCCGGAAAACGATGAGCTACCATTCGATGATCCGAGAAAGTTTGTCGCGAAGATGGGCGCCGAAGGCATCTACGACCTGCTGAAGGAGACTGACATCGAAGGACTGTCGAAAGAGTTGCGCGTCAAGATGCTCAACGAGACCTCACAACAGAGGAAGGCGGATCATCTGAAGAGACTTGGAGTCGTGAAATGGTTCATGGAGTCAAGGAACATCAACCGTCCGGAGTGGATGATAATGAAAGTCATTCCTGTCATTCCGCCGGATCTGCGCCCGCTCGTTCCGCTCGATGGAGGCCGTTTCGCCACCACAGACCTGAACGACCTCTACAGAAGGGTCATCATCAGGAACAACCGACTCAAGAAACTCATCGAGATCAAGGCTCCTGAGGTCATCCTGAGAAACGAGAAGCGTATGCTTCAGGAAGCTGTTGACTCACTGTTCGACAATTCCAAGAAGTCAAGCGCGGTGAAGAGCGAATCCAACAGGGCTCTCAAATCCCTCTCAGACTCACTCAAAGGCAAGCAGGGACGTTTCCGTCAGAACCTCCTCGGTAAGCGTGTGGACTATTCAGCCCGTTCGGTTATCGTTGTAGGACCTGAACTGAATATGCACGAGTGCGGTCTGCCTAAGTTCATGGCGGCCGAGCTCTACAAGCCATTCATCATCCGCAAGCTCATCGAAAGAGGAATCGTCAAGACAGTGAAGTCCGCGAAGAAGATCGTGGACAGAAAGGATCCTGTCATCTGGGACATCCTTGAGAACGTGATGAAGGGTCATCCGGTTCTCCTTAACCGTGCCCCTACCCTCCATAGACTTGGTATCCAGGCCTTCCAGCCAAGAATGATCGAAGGCAAAGCCATCCAGCTCCACCCTCTCGCATGTACGGCCTTCAACGCCGACTTCGATGGTGACCAGATGGCCGTTCACCTTCCACTCGGCAACGCGGCAGTCATGGAGGCGCAGCTTCTGATGCTCGGTTCCCAGAATATTCTTAACCCCGCCAACGGAACCCCTATCACCGTCCCTTCACAGGACATGGTGCTCGGTTTGTATTACATCACCAAGGTCAGACCGGGAGCGAAAGGCGAGGGTATGAATTTCTATGGGCCGGAAGAGGTCATCGTCGCGTACAACGAAAAGGCGATTGACATGCACGCCGAGATCGGGGTGAGACTTCCGGTTGACAAGATGGATCCGAGCAAGGGTTACGAGATCAAAAAGACCACGGCGGGACGAATCATCGTGAACCAGTATGTTCCGGATGAGGTCCCTTACGTCAACGAGATTCTCGGAAAGAAATCCCTGCGCAAGATCATCACCGAGGTCATCAAGAGCACCGGTGTGACCAGAACAGCACAGTTCCTGGACGACATCAAGAATCTGGGTTACGACCAGGCTTTCAGAGCCGGTATCTCGTTCAACCTTGGAGATGTCATCATCCCGGCCGAGAAGGCAAGCCTTATCGAAGAGGGTTACAAGCAGGTTGAGGAAGTCAAGAACAACTATGCGATGGGCTTCATCACCAACAACGAGCGCTACAACAAAGTGATCGACCTTTGGGGTGCCATCGACAACAAACTCACAAAGATTGTCGAAAAGCAGATTTCCGCTGACCAGCAGGGATTCAACCCGGTTTATATGATGCTGGACTCCGGAGCCCGTGGTTCAACCCAGCAGATCAAGCAGCTTTGCGGTATGCGTGGACTTATGGCCAAGCCTCAGAAGTCAGGAGCGGCCGGAGCGGAGATCATCGAGAACCCTATCATCTCCAACCTGAAGGAGGGCATGACGGTGCTCGAGTACTTCATCTCCACCCACGGAGCCCGTAAGGGTCTGGCCGACACCGCCCTCAAGACCGCTGACGCCGGTTATCTTACCCGTCGTCTTGTCGATGTCTCCCACGATGTCATCATCACTGAGGAAGACTGCGGCACGCTCAGAGGCCTTATCGCCACCGCCATCAAGAACAAGGACGAGATCATCGAGTCACTCGGAGAAAGAATCCTCGGACGTACTTCCGTCCACGACATATTCAATCCTCTCACCGGTGAGCTTATCATCAAGGCCGGCGAGGAGATCCGCGAGGCGACAGCCAATCTGATCGACCATCTGCCGATCGAGCAGGTCGAGATCCGTTCGGTGCTCACGTGCGAGTCCCGCAAGGGTGTCTGCGCGAAGTGCTACGGACGTAACCTTGCGACCAGCCGGATGGTTGAGAAAGGTGAGGTTGTCGGTGTCATCGCCGCCCAGTCCATCGGTGAGCCTGGTACACAGCTTACCCTGCGTACCTTCCACGTCGGTGGTACGGCATCCAGCACCGCGGCCGACTCCTCAATCGTCGCCAAATACGATGGAAAACTTGTCTTCGAGGAACTTAGGACCATCCAAAAAGTCGGTGAAGACGGTTCTGTACAGGAGATTGTCGTCAGCCGTATGACCGAGGTCAGCATCATCGACGAGAACACAGGCATCACCTACTCACACTATGACGTTCCATACGGTTCAAAACTGTACTTCAAGGACGGAGACACAATCAAGAACGGCGACCTGCTCTGCGAGTGGGATCCTTACAACGCCATCACGATTGTGGAGACCGCCGGTAAGGTTCAGTTCGACAACCTGATCGAAGGTGTCACATTCCGTGAGGAGGCAGCCGATGAATTCGCCGTCAACAAGGACAAGGTCATCATTGAGTCCAGGGACAAGACAAAGAACCCTTCAATCCTCATCCTCGACGACGAAGGCAACCAGATCAGGCAGTACAACCTTCCTGTCGGCGCCCACCTTATCGCCAACAACGGAGACAAGGTCAATGTCGGTGACGTGATCATCAAGATTCCTCGCGCCATCGGTAAGTCAAGCGACATCACCGGAGGTCTTCCAAGAGTCACCGAACTGTTCGAGGCCAGAACTCCATCATCACCTGCTATCCTTGCGGAGATCAATGGAGAGGTTCTCATGGGTAAGGTCAAGAGAGGAAACCGCGAGATCATCGTCAAGAACAAGTCAGGTGTGGAGAAGCACTACCTCGTTCCGCTTACCAAGCAGATCCTGGTTCAGGAGAACGACTACGTAAAGGCCGGAACAAGGCTTTCTGACGGTGGCATCTCCCCTACCGACATCCTCAACATCCTCGGACCTGTCAAGGCTCAGGACTACATCGTCAACGAGGTTCAGGCGGTTTACCGTCTGCAGGGTGTGAAGATCAACGACAAGCACTTTGAGATCATCGTCCGCCAGATGATGCGCAAGGTTCAGATCACCAATCCTGGCGACACTGAGTTCCTGCAGGAAGAGCTGGTTGACAAATGGGATTTCATGGACGCCAACGACAACATATTCGGAAAGTATTATGTTCTTGACGCCGGAGATTCACAAAGGTACATGGTCGGTGACATCATTGACGCCCGCGACATGAGGAACGAGAATTCTTCTCTCGAAAGGCAGGGCAGAAAGATGATGGCTGTCCGCGAGGCGAATCCTGCCACAGCCAAGCTTGTGCTTCAGGGTATCACCAGAGCGGCCCTCAGGACCAACAGCTTCATCTCGGCGGCTTCCTTCCAGGAGACGACCAAGGTGCTCAGCGAGGCTGCCATCAGGGCTCGTGTCGATCATCTCGAAGGTCTGAAGGAGAACGTCATCTGCGGTCATCTTATCCCGGCAGGTACGGGTCAGAAGGAGTTCCAGGACATCATCGTCGGCCGCAAGGACGAGTACGAGCAGGAAATGAACGAACTCTAACAAGTTCTTCAATGAATATGAAAGGCCGGCTGTGGAAGCGCTCCACAGCCGGCTTTTTTGTTATGTAACGTTACCAGACAGCTCCGATGAGCATACTCCAGACAACGGAGCACAACGGCAACGTTTCCGTCAGAAAATGATGCGGCCAAGATTATTTCTGATAATTATATAGAAGTTGACCAACCATTAACTTCATTACTTGATATTCAAGCAATTGCAAAATATCTCATTTGCGATTGTGTCGATATCTTATGGCAACTGTGAATATATCAACGCACCTGAAATATTAAATCGCAGATTATTAGACGAATGTCACTCCAGATGTGATGCGTTTTGCGCACATGAGAGAGGCCATCGCCCACAAAATGCGTTACTACGGGGGAATAGCCTCTAAGGTGTACTAAAGTATTCATACCCAGAGTGCCAAACCGTTGTATGCCAGCCAGATGAAGTCATAGGTGTGAGGCGATGTCGCTGAAAAGGATACCACTCCTTATCAATGGTGTCGTGGTACCAGTTAATTCTCAATCAGTTGCAGAATGCCGGCCTCTCATTTTGACTATCAGTATTGTACAATTCATTAATAATGAACGAATTGGTGATTACTACCTTTATAACAGACCTAAATATCGGCGCATTAGTCGTCAAGGTGCGGATCGAATGCCAACGCCGTGGGTAAGGCAGCAATAACTTATCTATCAGAGACTTATAAATAATTATAGTCAACTGATATATAATTACCTTATTTTATCACTCAACTGTAGCAGAATCACTTGTTTGTGTAACCGTCGGAAGTATACTACAATGCATTGCACGTGCGGTTGGGTTTCCGGAAGATTCTCCCGGCCGAGATTATTAATCGAAAGAAAGTCCGGGAGTGCGGAGAGGAAGTGGTCGAAACATCCAACACCAACATTCTGTTCGCAGACAATGTTGAATCCCGCAGCGCTCGCAAGGGCATTGTTTCACGACTTAAAAGGACGGCGGGTTCTGTAAAAAGACCCACGGGCTCAAACTCCTCGTATACGATATCGTTCTCCCGAGAAACAAGCCGTCCTCAGGGAACGCGATAGGGAGGAGGTAATCAAAGCGCATCTGGAATTCGACGAAGCGCAGATACAATCGGCACTGAATAGATTAAACGCGGCTGTCAGTAGCAGCGGACATCAAGCCGGAGCGGCCATAGACCTTACACTGAGCGACAATAATGGCCAGCCTTTTGACATTGGTACGTAATATCTTGACATAACAGCAAAGTGGCAACTGGCTGCAAGATGATTACAGAAGAGCAGCGCAAGAATCGCAATAACCTGCTTAAAGCCCATGCAAGACGCAGATTTTGTCAATTATTCCGGCGAGTGGTGGCATTTCTTTCTGCTATGGAGACAAGATGTGGGCAGCTTACAAGCATCGACGATACGCAATATATGGAGAAATTGAAGTGCCCAAGTCTGGGACGAAAGTATCTAAAACGGCAACTTTCGATACCCACGGCTATTTGTCTGTAATGCAAGCGGCAGATCTTGCTGTTGTATGCGGCGACATCTTTCCGGGAGAGATGGACAAAGATCCAAAGGCGCAAGGTGAGTGGTTCCGCCAGGCATTCCATCCTTGGGTCCAGCAGATTCAGAGTGAGCGTGTGATTCTCATTGCGGGAATTCACGACCACTGGATTGCCTCCCATAACGATCAGTCCGAATGCTAGTAAGGAACTGGTATACCTCTGCGACAGCGGAATAGAATTCAAAGTGCTAAATATCTACGGCACTCCATGGGTGCCGCCGCCATTTCATAATCTGTTTTTCTCACTGGAGGACGATGGCCTGCGGGAGAAGTACGCAATGATACTGCAGAAAATCGAGCCTACTTACCCATACCGTCCCATACGACTGAAAGCTTCGCCGACAAGGATATGTGGGGCCTTGGCAGCAAGGAACTTCGCAAGGCGGTGGAATCTCACGACATTCGCTTTCTCATCGGTGGCCACATCCATGTCCTCCCCCGAGCGGACAGCACATTTGGACTTCGGCATTCACCATACAGAAATGGCCAATGTCGCCTACTGTGACAATGCCAAGCAACACCAATAAGATTTTCAATATGACACACGATTTGAAAATTCGTCCTGAATATTTCGAGGCTATAATTCGAGGCGACAAGACCTTTGAGGTTCGGTTCAATGACCGGAACTATCAGGTTGATGATATCCTCCACCTTAAGGAGTACGATGGCAATGCCTATACCGGTCGAGAACTGACAGCAAAAGTCGCATATCTTCTCGACAAACCGTCCTACTGCAAAGATGGGCTTGTGATAATGGCAAGAAAATTCTATCTGTGTGTGAGATAGATTTGTTTGCTAGAATCGTCATTAAATTGTATCTTTGCTTTTGTTGAATATGTACCACACACCACATGAAAAATGTATTTAAAAGACTATTCCAACTGAAAGGCAGCGAAAGCGTGGACACAGTGCCTCGCTCCGATGTGCCAACTGACAATGTCATTTCAACTATACCAGCAAATTTGGGAGACGTGGACGAAAAGATGGCATCTCCTGTTGCGGTAATATATCAAAGCGAACTTGACTATATCTCAAGATGTGTTCTAGACTATCCGAATATTGAAACAGGCGGTGATCTCTTCGGTTTTTGGACAAATGAGGGCATCCCAATAGTTCTATATGCTATTGGTCCTGGGAAGTATGCTAACCATCAGGATACGTTCTTTGTTCAGGATGTTGATTACTTTGTAAAGATTGCAAGCTCATTGAATAATAAATATCAATTGTCTCATATGGGTGAGTGGCACTCTCATCATCAATTAGGTCTTGCCCGTCCCAGTGGACATGATGCTAATACAATTTTTAAAGGCATTCAAAAAGTTCCATTAAGACGTATGTTATTGTGTATTGCTAATTATCATGATGGAAAAACGACGGTCAATCCCTATACATTTCATGAAAGTGACATGTTGCACTATGTCGATGCCTCTTGGAGAATCTTGCCGATTGAAAGCCCATATAGAAGACTGATTGATCAAGAACTCGGCGACGACTTAATTCATCCTCGAACACTACGAGCCAATCATGGTGCTCTAAGGGTATACGGTAAAGCAAGAGAGAGTAAAAATCAAAAAGAATCAACCCGCCTTAAGAGCAATCATTGGATGAGACGATCTGGTGGTGTTGACATGTTGCGCAAAATGATTGAAATATGGAAGTTGTATCATCCTGAAGAAAATATATATCCTCAATGGGACGAATTCGGCAACATTTTTTTGTCTCACGGAGAATATACAATAAAGTTTTCGCCGGACTTTCCTGTTGTATCACCAACCTTAAATGTAAATGATGCTACATTATCAGAGGCGATTCCATGGACTTACAACACAAACGAATACGATTTATTGCAAGATAATCAAAATGTCCTTACCGCCTTTGAGCAGTGGACAATAAGCATAAATAACATATTGAATCAAAATAATAATACCACACACGATGACATATCAGAGATATCATGACGAGAATGCGATTCTTGACAATTACTTGGGAGCAAGGCAGTATTCATTTGGAGGAATGGATACAAATAGACCATTCTTGAAGATTGCCGTTAAAACCAACAACGGTAAAGTGTATGTTCTATACTACGATTTATCAACTTTCCCAAGCACAAAGCCAAAGGTATATGTCACTCAGATGTTAAGAACCCAAAGGGGGGAATTAATGGATTCTCCCAACGCAGCAAATCATACATTGACATCATGGAATAACTGGACTCAATTGTGCCATTATGCAGACGACCAGTGGACTCCGGACATTACCTTATGGCACGTCTTTCTTAAATGTCGTGTCTGGCTCGAAGTTTACCAAACGCATTTGCGTACTGGAGTAGATATGGGCCGACTTCTTAAGCACCAAACATCACATGTTTAATTAAAAAAAATAATTACTATGGGACGCGAAGTATTAGATCTCAATGCAGTAGAGCAGGCAATCGCTGAATCTCAGACAAACCCTAACGCTGGAGATGTGTATTATGACACAAACTCCGGCAATCTTACGACACGTGGAGGTGCCGAGACTGTTAAAACAACGAGGATGATAAAGGACGGTTATGCACAATAGAAAAGACAGTAAGTCAGGGACCGAAACTATTGGGGCATAGACTAATCATATGTATCAATCTGCTGAGGCTCGTGTATCCTTCGACCCCAAAACGGGTAATATTGTTGACCACTGGGTTCCGGGTGGTATTGAATTAAAAACGAAAAACATTAGTGGTTATCCTTATTAGCAATCTGTCATGGCAACTTTCTGTCTTTATGGAGAGGAATTAAAAGCGTTTTGTTCTTCTTATGAGAATCTGGATGGGATTGGATATGAATGGGAGAATGAATCTGTAATTCATCTTCGCATTGCTCCTCTTCATCATGGTTTTGGCATTGCACACAATATTCGCTTTGTGCATGGTGATAAACCTGAGGAGAACACAACGGCTGATTATTCTGTATGCGTAGATGAAAAAGAAAATGTCTATGTGTGGCAGAAGGGGGCAGTCGAGCCAGAGGACGTAACAATTATTCCTTCTAAGGAGCACCTATATTCACGCAGCAAGGGTCTAATAGAACTCGGAATTTTGGAAGGCAAGCGCGTACTAATTATTGGTTTGGGCAGTTTTGGTTCGCAGGTAGCCATAGAACTGGCCAAGTCCGGTGTTGGGCAATTCGCTTTGATGGATTTCGACAGAGTTGAACTTCACAATTTGGTTCGACACACAGCATACCTAAACGACCTTGGTCGGTTAAAGACTGATTACATAAAGGATTGTATCCTTGGAAAAAATCCTTTTGCAGAGGTGGATTGTTATCCCATCAATATCAATGACAATTTGGACACCCTGCATCGTGAGGTAGAAAAGGCAGATTTGGTAATCTGTGCCACGGATAACAATCAATCACGCTTCAATATTAGTGAAGCATTAGTGAAGTACGAGACGATAGGAATATTTGGTCGTGCAATCACCCGTGCTGAAGGTGGAGATGTTTTTCGCTATCGACCTGGAGGGCCATGCTATGTTTGTATGATAGGCAATCAGTGGTATAATGAGATGGCAGAGGAAATAACAAACGAAGCGTCAGCTATAGCCAACGGTCAGATTGCGGCATATACCTCAGCCAAAGATGCAGACGCCATGGTTCAGGTTGGACTTAGTTCGGATATTGAGCCAATGTGTAATATGATGGTGAAACTTTCCCTCATTGAGCTCTCTCGTGGGACAGAATCTGGCATATCTTCGTTGGATGAAGAACTGGTTTTCCCGGCTTATCTATGGGTGAATAGACGTGAACGATATTATAAGGATTTTGCGCCATTTGATAAATGCGCTAACCGCCCTACCATCATGCGCTGGTATGGTTTGGACTTACCCCGAAATGAACACTGCTCATTGTGTGGCGAGAAGCCAAAATTCAACCTTGGTGATGATTTCTTGAGCGGAATTGACCCAGAGCTGGCAAGAATCAATACCGATATTGATGAAGATCTATTAGAAGAGCTACATAAATAATTTTCTGCGACCATGGATGCTGCTAATTATAGCATGATTGAACGCCCGGATGTTGCTGCGATGGTTCAAGCAGCTGGGGAGATTTGCAAAAAAATAGGCTTCTCAAAGATTGAGATACCTATTTTTTTCATGGGTATTCAACAAATCGAACGACAAGAATTAGAACGGTTTTTAATTGATTTGCAGCTACAGCCTAACACTATCTATCAAGATGTGGCATATTCTCTAAATAGTCTTCCGCGTAGCGAAGGAGAGGTCTCAAAAGTTCCTCTCTCAAGTTCTCTACTTAATGCGTTCGCCGCCACTCACTCCATTG
>OIZS01000349.1_pt1 | contig 20748 bp, 17 predicted proteins | sample 1588641 | NCBI WGS metagenome assembly OIZS01 (sample SAMN03283240) | human gut metagenome | biome: human-associated habitat; material: feces | host: Homo sapiens | place: Peru | collected 2012
CCGATGCCGCTGCCCCGCGCCCGGGAGGAGCCCTTGTAGAATTTCTGCTTCACATAGGGCAGCTCCGCCTCCGGGATACCGGGGCCGAAGTCCCGGATGGTGATCACGTATTCCCCGTCCCGCTGGGTCAGATGCACGGTGATGCGCTTGCCGCTGCCGCCGTGCTTGGCGGCGTTGTCCAGCAGATTGCAGAACACCTGCTTCAGCCGCTCCGGGTCGCCGGAGATGACCTCGCTGTACTCTGCCCGGTCGCTGGAATACTCCAGCGCGATGCCGTCCTGCCGGAACAGCTCCCGGTAGCTGTACACCGCGTCCTCCAGCTCCGCCTGCAGGTCGGTGTCCTCCACCTGTAAGGTGAAGCGGCCGTCCTCCAGCCGGGAGAATTGCAGCAGCTCCTCCACCATGTTGGTCAGGCGGCGGGATTCCTTCACCATGATCTGCACGCCGCGCTTGATCTGCTGCACGTCGTTGGATTCGTCCTCCAGCAGCGTCTCGCCCCAGCCGTTGATGGCCGTCAGCGGTGTGCGCAGCTCGTGGGACACGGAGGAGATGAACTCGGATTTCATCCGCTCGCTCTCGCCGATCTTCCGGGACATGTCGTTGATGTTGTCCACCAGCTCGCCCATCTCGTCGGAGTATTTGTTGGGTATCTGCACGCCGTAGCTGCCGCCGGAGATGCGCTTGGCCGCCTCCGACACCGCCGACACCGGCGCCACCACGTTGTTGATGAAGATCATGCTGGACAGGACGATCAGTCCCACCACCGCCACCATGACGCCGGCCACCAGCAGCACCGTCAGCAGCACCTGCCGGTCGATGTTCCCGATGGCGGTGACGTAGCGCATGACGCCCACCACCTGCCCGTTGAATTTCAGCAGGCTGGACGCCGCCATGATCCGCTCGCCGGTGACGACATCGCGTCCCACGTAGTCCTTCACCTCGCCGCTTTCAATGGCGCTGTATATCTCAGGCGTTCCGGGGTAGGTACCCACAGTGACGCCCCGCGTTGTCACCTCCACCCGGCCGGAGCTGTTGAGGAATTGCAGCTCGATCCGGTCGCCGTCATCGAAGGCGGCGGCGTAGACCGTGGCGCTGCGGTAATACTCCCGGTAGCTGGTCATCACATAGGTGTTGAAATAATCCGCGCCGGCGGCGGCCTTCGCCCGCAGGGCGGAGCGGGCGCTGTTGTAGTAGCTGCTGGCAAAGCCCACGGAGATGAGCACGCCCACCAGCAGCAGTATCACCAGCACGGGCCCCATGCTGCCGGTCAGCCACCGGCGCTTCAGGCCCTGTACCTTTTTCACTTTTTTTGCCAAGGTGAGCATCTCCTTTCGGGCAGAATGCTGCGCAGCGGCGCTGGCGTACCGTGTGTACGTCAAGCCGACGCCCATGTAATGCGTGGATTTTTTCTCCAGACGAGGCGGGAAAGCGCAGCCATACTTTCTGTATGGCAAGCTTTCCCAACAAAGTATGGAGGAAAAAGACGCGTATTACAGGCCCCACTTGTAGCCGAAGCCCCAAATTGTAGTAATAAAGGTCGGATTCGTGGCGTTGTCCTCAATTTTCAGCCGCAGGCGGCGGATGTTCACGTCGACGATCTTCAGCTCGCCGAAGTAGTCGTGGCCCCAGACCATGTCGAGGATCTCCTCGCGGGAGAGCGCTTTGCCGGGGTTCTCCATGAACATTTTCATGATGGCGTACTCCACCTGGGTGAGCTTGATGCGCTGGCCGTTCTTCTCCAAGGTACGGTTGCGGGTGTTCAGGAGGAAGGGCGGCTGGTTGATCTCGCCGGCCTCCACGGCAGCGCCGCCGCTGCGCCGCATGAGGGCGTCCACGCGGGCGGTCAGCTCCGCGGGGGAGAAGGGCTTGGTCACATAATCGTCGGCACCGGTCATGAGGCCGGTGACCTTGTCCATCTCCTGAGAGCGGGCGGTGAGCATGATGATGCCGATGGAAGCGTTGGTGGCGCGGATGCGGCGGCAGACCTCAAAGCCGTCGATGCCGGGCAGCATGATGTCCAGAAGCGCCACGCGCACATCGCTGTGCAGCTTCAGCTTTTCCAGCGCTTCTTCGCCGCTTTCGGCCTCCACCACCTCGTAACCGGCGCGGCGCAGGTTGATGACGATAAAGCTGCGGATGCTGGATTCGTCCTCCAGTACCAGTACCTTTTTCATTGAGTCCCCTCCTTGTCAGTTGCTCCATGTGCCCACGATGAGGCTGAAGCTGCGGCGCAGCAGATCCTCATCCATGCCGTAATAGGCGCCGGCGTCGTACAGCTCACCGGCGTAGACGGTGGCTGTCTGGCGGCGCAGGACGATGCGTTTGCCGAGACGTCCCCGGTTCTCCCGGTTTTCGCCGGTGATGGTGTAGATGCTCAGCACGGGGTCGCCGTTGATGTTGAGATTCAGCTGGTTTTCGTTGCTGATGCTGCCGGTGACCGCCTCCACGTTCCAGTCCCACCAGCTCTCCGGTATGTTCAGATACCAGCCGCAGGACAGGCTGTGGTACGTCTCTGCCGCCACGGACAGCTCGCCGTCGCCGCTGCAGCGCATCCAGCGCACCAGCCCGTCAGTCTGTTCGCCCGACCAGGAGGGATCCGGGTCGGGTATCTCGATGCTGCCGTCGCCGTCAATATCCTGGGGTGACAGCTGGCGGTAGGCAAAGACCGCATTGGACACGCCGGTGCTGCTGCCGGTCAGCGCCAGATTCACCAGCCCCAGCTCAGAGCGGAACACCAGAATGTCCGTGACCGCCATGCCCTGCTCGTCCACACCGGTGATGAACAGTGCCGGCGTGTCGGCGTCCACCCGTCCGCTGACCATGCTGCCCCGGTTCAGGGACACCATGCTGCTGGACAGCACGCAGCGGTAGGCCACGCCCATCTGCTCGTCCTGCCAGCCGTAGAATTCCGCCACCGACTGGCTGTTGCCATCGGTGCGCAGCACCAGCAGACTGGGGATACCGTCGCTGTTGAGATCCTGCATGGTGAAGCGGCTGTAGCCGCTGGACATGAGCACCACCGGCTCCCGCGCCACATTGTATACCGCCACAGTCTGTACCTCGGCGCTGATGCGCCAGCCCACGATCAGCTCCCGGCGGCCGTCGCCGTTGAGATCCTGATAGTACACGCTGTCAATGGCGCTGCCGCTGCTCTCGATGGTGCAGAAGCGGGTGTATGTCCCGTCCTCCAGACGGAATACAAATATTTTCAGGGGCTTTTCGTCGCTGCTCATACGGAAGAAGGCCAGTGCCTCCTGCTGTCCGTCGCCGTCCAGATCCACCATCTGGACGGACTGGATGTTCCGTCCGCCGGTAGGCGAGGCGTATTCGTAGCCCTGGGCGATCAGGTCGTCCAGTTCCTTTGTCAGCCCTGTATACTCCTCCGCCATGCGGGGCAGGGTGAACAGCTCCTCCACCGAGGCGTCGGAAAAGCCGCACCCGGTCAGCAGCGCCGCCAGCAGCGCCGACAGACCCGTCAGCAGGATATATCGTTTCACACGCCGCAGCATGGCACTCCCTCCTCTCGCCCGGCCTATTCTTACGCAGGTATCATACCACATCTTCCTCTGTTTTGGTAGTGGGATTTTGTAAATTTACAAAAAGCGGGCGCCCCGCGTCCGTCTCAGGCGATCGGAAAAGCCTGTCATTGCGAGGAGTACCCCAAGGGCACTTGCTTCGCGGCGCGAAGCGACGCGGCAATCCGTTCTTTTCCTGCAAGGAGACGGATTCCCACGCCAGTGACGCGGTCACTGGCTCGGAATGACAGGAAGCGGGACGTCGAGGACGCCGTCCCCTACGGGGTACAGCAGTCATACGGGGACGTCGGGACGCCGTCCCCTACAACGGCTCACCGCACCCATCCGCAGGGGGCGATGCCCACACATCGCCCCGCCGGCAGCACAAAGAGGCAGGCGCAAGCGCCTGCCAGCTTGTCGAAAAAGTCCGGATGGACTTTTTCGGCAAGCTGGCAGGCAAAATCGCAAAATAAAAGGCAGTATTTTATTTTGCGATTTTGGTCGCTGCGGCGGGTGATTGGACGCGAAAGGGAACCCTGACGGTTCCCTTTCACACTATCCTTCCCTCCGATATTTGTGACCGAACAGGCTCTTTGACAGGCTGAGAGGCAGGCGCAAGCGCCTGCCTCTCCGTTGTACGGTTATTTACTTGGCGTTCTTGGCGGCCTCACGACCGGCGCGGAAGGCCTTCAGATTCAGCTCCTTGACCTTGGCGGGCACCGTCTCGGCCACGATCTGCTCCCAGTCGATATCCGGGCAGCCCAGGGAGTCGCACATGGCGCCGAACAGCACCACGTTCATGCACTTGGGATTGCCCAGCTGGATGGCGATGTCGCTGGCGGGCACGGCGATGGTCTTGAAGTTCTTCTGCATGGCCTCGATGCAGCCCTGCGGATACTCCTCAGCACCGGAGGCGATGGTGGTGGACTTGATGGCGTAGTCATTGATGACCGCCACGCCGTTGGGGTTCAGGAACTCCGCATAGCGGACGGCTTCCATCTTCTCCAGCGCCACCATGATGTCCGCCTCGCCCTTGCCGAACACGGGGCCGTAGACCTTCTTGCCCCAGCGCACCTGGGTGGACACGGAGCCGCCGCGCTGCGCCATGCCGTGTACCTCGCTCTGCTTGACGTCGTAACCGGCCTTCATAAAGCCGTTGGACATGATCTTGGAGATCAGGATCGCGCCCTGACCGCCCACGCCTACCAACAGGCAGCTTTTCACATCGTTCATGTTACTTCTCCTCCTTTTCGATGGCATCAAACGGGCAAGCCTGCGCGCAGACGGTGCAGCCCACGCACTGGGTACGGTCGATGAACGCCTTGCCGTTCTCCATGGAGATGGCGGGGCAGCCCACCTTCAGGCAGCTCTTGCAGCTCTTGCACTTGTCGGTGTTGACCACGCACATACCCAGATCCTGCTTCACGCGCTTGATCAGCAGGCAGGGACGGCGGGTGACGATAGCGGGATGCTTGCCCTCGTTCAGGGCGGCCACGGCGGTGTTGACGGTGGCCTTCATGGCGGCCAGGTCCTGGGGATCAACGGTCAGCACGGGGGCGAAGCCATAGGCCTCCAGCACCTTTTCCACGCTGATCATGGGAGCGGGCTCGCCCATCAGGGTGAAGCCCGTGCCGGGGTTCTCCTGGTGGCCGGTCATGCCGGTGATGCGGTTATCCAGCACGCAGGGGATCATGCGGCCGTTGTTGTAGATGATCTCGGCAGCGCCGGTCATGCCGCTGTGGAAGAACGTGGAGTCGCCCATGACGCCGAACACCACCTTGTCGGTGACGCCCTCGCGCTGGAAGGACTTGGCCATGCCCATGCCGGCGGAGAAGCCGCCGCCCATGCAGATGCACACGTCCATGCAGTTCAGCGGCGCGGCGGAGCCCAAGGTATAGCAGCCGATATCGCCGGTGACCACATAGCTCTTATTCTTGGACAGGGTATAGAAGAAGCCGCGGTGGGGACAGCCGGGGCACAGTGCGGGAGGACGCTTGGCCACCTTCACCTCGTCGATGGTCTTGTAGTCCGCCTTGATGCCCAGCACGCGCTCGCGCACCAGCTCGGTGTTCAGCTCATACAGCTTGCCGGTCAGCTCCTTGCCGACGCAGTCGATGCCGGCGGCCTTGATCTGATCCTCCATGAACGGATCCAGCTCCTCGATGACGTACAGCTTCTCCACCTTGGCGGCGAAGTCGCGGATCAGATCCATGGGCAGCGGATAGGTCAGACCCAGCTTCAGGAAGGACGTGCCCTCAGGGAACACCTCCTTGGCGTACTGATAGCTGATGGACGCGGTGATGACGCCCACCTTGCCGTCGCCCAGCTCCACCTTGTTCAGGCCGTTCTCCACGGCGCGGGTGCAGCCGTACTCGGCCAGCTTCACCAGACGCTCCTCTACGATGGGATGGTTCAGGTAGGCGTTGGCGGGGGTGCAGATAAACTTGCGGGTGTTGCGGGCGTAGGCGGGCGCCTCGTGCTCCGTGCGCTCGCCGAACTCCACCAGACCCTTGCTGTGACAGACGCGGGTGGTGGTGCGGTACAGCACCGGGGTGTCGAACTCCTCGGAGATCTCGCAGGCCAGACGGACGAAGTCCTTGCACTCCTGCGCGTCAGAGGGCTCCACCATGGCGATCTTGGCGGCGCGGGCATAGTGGCGGTTGTCCTGCTCGTTCTGGGAGGAGTGGCAGGAGGGGTCGTCAGCGGTGACGACCACGTAAGCGCCGTTGACGCCCATGTAGCCGGCGGTGAACAGGGGGTCGGCAGCCACGTTCAGACCCACCATCTTCATGGTGCAGAATGCGCGGGAGCCGGCCACGGACGCGCCGTAGGCCACCTCGGTGGCTACCTTCTCGTTGGGCGCCCACTCGCAGTAGACGTCCTTGCCGTACTGGGGCAGATTCTCCAGGATCTCCGTGCTGGGCGTTCCGGGGTAAGCGGAACAGACCTTGATACCGGCTTCGTAGACGCCACGGGCGGTGGCCTCGTTACCGGACATCAGATGTTTCATAGCAATTTCCACCTTTCTTGTCTTTTTTCCTCTTTATTTCCAATATATTTGCTCGCTTAATAAATGCCGGCTTCCTGCTGGCCGCGCAGCACCCGCAGAGCGCCCTCCGCCAGGGAACGCATCTCCTCCTCACCCGGCAGGCGGATGATGGGCGCGATCTTGCCCACATAGGCGGTGATATCGTCGCAGAAGAAGTCCTCGTAGGCCATGCCCGCGGTGTACACGATGGCGTCCACGTCGAAGTGCAGCACGGCGGCCATAGCGCCGATGTCCTTGGCCAGCTGGTACACCAGCGCCTGATACGCCTCCACGAACTTGGGGTCGCCCTCCACCACCTTGGCGCAGATCACGCGGAAGTCCGTGGTGCCCAGATAGGAGAACATACCGGCGCGGCGGCCGAAGGTGCGCTTGACCTCCTCCTTGGTCTTGCCGCTGAAGCAGTAGCTGATCAGCTGGTTCACCGGCAGCCCGCCGGCGCGATCCATGCCCATGGAGCCCTCGTCCTTGACGTTGCACACGTCCACCACGCGGCCGTGCTGGTGCGCTCCCACGCTGACGCCGCCGCCCAGATGGCAGACGATCAGATTCACGTCCTCGTACTTCTTGCCCAGCTTCTCGGCAGCCTTGCGCCCCACGGCCTTGTGGTTCAGCGCGTGGAACTGGCACAGGCGGCGGAACTCGGCAAAGCCGGTGTAGTGGGCGATCTCGGTCATCTCGTCCACGCAGACGGGATCCACGAAGAAGGCGGGGATACCCACCATGTCGCCCAGCTTGCGCGCCAGATACGCGCCCAGATTGGAGGGATGCTCGCCATAGGGCGCGGCCTCCACGTCGGCCATGACCCTGTCGTTGACGGCGTAGGTGCCGGAGGGGATGGCGCGGTACAGACCGCCCCGGCCGCACACGGCGGCGAAGTCGGTCAGCTGATAGCCCGCCTCGGTGATGGCCTTGAGAATGGCCTCCTTACGGTAATCCGCCTGATCGATGACACGGGGGAACTGATCCAGCTCCTCGGCGGAGTGATCGATCGTGACCTTGAACAGCTGCTCCTCGTCCTCGAATACCGCGATCTTGGTGGAGGTAGCGCCGGGGTTAATGATCAACAGCTTCATGTTCTCTCCTTCTGCCGCGTCTATGGCGGGCTGATTTCGTTAAATATTTCACCGAATCCCTCGGTGATTTTATTTTATTATGGCACCGCCCGCGCCGGATGTCAACGGCCTTTTCCGTTTTTTCAAAAGCTCGGCGTTTCGCACAAAAAAACACCGTGAACGCTGTTGAAAACAACGTTCACGGTGTTTAACTTATTCCTCGTGCCGCAGGGCTGTCCGCTCAGATTTCATTTGCCATTTCGCCTATCATTCCCAGCATATCCCTCAAGGCCGTTATCCCCGGTACTGCCAGCACATTGATGAGGATCACCGTAATGATAAGCACAACCAGCCCGCCGATAAGACCCACCAGCGACAGCACGAAGGCTATCGTTCGCTTGTCTCCGGTATAGCCCTCTTTCTTTGCCTTGTCAGTCCATACCAAGCCGAGGATGCCCAGTACAACAGATGCCACGGCAGAGTAGCCGAAAAACCAGAATACCACGGCGGCAATGCCCATTATCAAGCCCGCAACAGCTGTGTTTTCGCCCGGCTCCCGCCCACTCTCCGGCGGCCGCCTCTCTTCACGCTTACCCATCCGCTCCTCCTTTTCTGTGTATGCCTTTACTCCTCCTCGTGCCGCCAGCCCTCCAGCAGCGCGGCGGCCATGCGCCGTCCCCGACGGGGCAGATCGAAGCCGCCCTCGTAAATGCGCCATTCCAGCAGCAGCCCCCGGTGCATCGCCACCAGATCCGCCACCAGCTCCTCCCGGTCGCGCCCGGCGTGGACAGAGCCCTCCTGCTTGCAGCCGTCCACCAGCTCCCGCAGCACCCGGAAGTACACGCGCTTTTCGTTATCCCGCAGGATGCCCTGCTGGGGATAGCGGATGCCGTGGATGAAGCTGCGGTACAGGGACGGGTCGTTGGCGCTGATGACCAGAGCCTGCCCCACGAAGTCCAGCAGCTTGTCGTGCCAGCTGTTGGCCTCGTCCGCCAGATAGCTCTCCTCCAGCACGCTGTACTGGGCGTCCACGCTGCTGGTCACCTGAATGACCAACTCGTCCTTGCTCTTGAAATAGTGGTAGATATTCCCCACCGAGCATCCCGCCGCCTGCGCGATCTGTTCCACGGATACGTTCTCAAAGCCCTCCCTGTCAAACAGTTCCAGCGCCACCGCCTGTATGCGGGAGCGCATTTCCATGGCCTGCTTCTTCCGGGAGGTAAGTTCCTTCTTTATCATCGCGCGTTCCAGCTCCTTTGGTGCAAGTTTTATCTTGACAGTATCATAACAATTTTTCCCCGGCAGGTCAAGAGACAGCTGCGCAGCGCGGAAAAATGCTGAAAAAGAAAGACACCCGACACCCGTATGGGTGTCTCAGCCTGTCAAGGCGGGCAGGTCATTTGACCTGCCCACCCCTAGATTTGATGGTTGCAGAAAAGTATGCGGCGGCACATCGCCTCGTGGAGAGATGCGCCGCCGCCATTGCCGTCATGATTCTTTCTGTGTTTCCGACTCCTGCTGTTCCATCCGCATGAGCGCCACACAGAGCTGAAGCTGCCGTACCCTGTGGATGCCGGTCTTTTCATAAACCCTCTTGCGGTATGTATCTACGGTGCTGGAGGCACAGCCGATCTGCTCCGCACATTGGCGGGTACTCAGGCCGCTGACAAGAGCCTCGCATATTTCCAGCTCCTTGGTGCTCAGCTTGGCATAGCCCTTTAAGAATTTATCATAGTCAGCCGGTTTCAGCTCCTTCTTTCCGAGGTGAGCCAAACGACGGATCTCCGCAAGGGAATCGTCCAGCTGCCCCTGCATACCCTCCACCTGCTCTTCAAGCCCCAGCTTTTCGCCTAAAAGCTGCTCGGCTCTGTCCTGGGCGTCCTGCCGTTCCGCCTTCAGAACGGTCACAGCCTCCTCATGGGATCGCATCTTCTCGGAGATGGGCAGCAGCTCCTCAAAGATGGGCTTTCCCTTCTCGCCGCCCGCCACGGTGACATGATCGATGTCCTCCAGTATGGGTCTGAGATAGCGGCGGGTATAGAACAGGCAGCAGCCCACGGCAAAAAACACCAGCAGCGTCAGCAGGGCGGCGATCTCTATCACGCTTTTCAGCATGGCGCGGTCATAGGCGGCTTTTGAGATCAGCACCGTCAGATCGTGCGGCGCCTCATCCCCGACAGCCACTGTAAACGGCTCTGAAATGCCGACAAAGGAAAGCTCCGACCCTGCAAAGGCGGTCAGCCCACCGCGCAGGCTCCTCTTTTCCAGCAGCTCATCCGGCACAAAACAGAAGTCGCCTGTGGGATAGGTCAGAAGCCCTCTTTGAACATCCAGCCCCTCCGCAGAATCCGACAGAACACAGGCAAGGCTGCCAATACCGGTCGGCTGCGCGTGGTGCGCCAGAAAATAGGTCTGATTGACGGAAAAGCCGCACAGGCCGTATACCGTGCCGTCCGCGCCGATCATGGGGACGGTCAGAAGGATCGCCTGCTCTGTGGTACCGGGCAGGGTGATGAACTCTGTGGTGCGGCAACTGCGCTCTATGGGCGCAGACGCTTTTTCCAGATGCTCCGCAAAGCCGGGAAATCTCGACAGGTCAAATTCCTGCGCCCACTTCCGGTGGGGCATTACCTTATGCCGCCGCCCGATGTCCGCCATGCCGCGATAGAGCAGCAGGTCACCGGTGGTGCGCTCGGCGTTGCCGCGCTGCACATACAGTCCGGCGTGGGAATCCACAGCGGGATCGGAGCCGAGTGAAGCGCCCAGCATTATAAACGCGCCGGAGCAATCCGTCTGCCGCACATACTGGCACAGCGGCTCCAGCATGGCCTCCTGCAAGGCACCCACGGCGGCTGCATCTCCGTTGAGGGAGGAAAAGTCCGAGGTCTGCTCCTCAATGAGGGCTGTCATATCCTGCGAGAGATGCACGCCCATGACAGAGACATTCCGCCACAGGGAGGACATATCCGAGCGAAAAGCTCCCATCTGGAAGGTCAGAGCCTTTTCCGTTTCAGCCCGTGGGCTTTTGAGCCGCCCAAGCAGAAGTAAGGCAACCAACAGCACCGCCAGCAGCAGAGCTGCCAATGCGCCCATGTATAGAAACAGGCGCCGGCGCATGGATGGCTGCGCTTGCTTCAGTTTTGAGAGCAAAAAGCTGGGCATGGGCCTTCACCCCCCTCCGATGTAGTCGATTTTTTCAGCGAATAGAGCAGAACAGAGTCCAAGTCTCCTCCGCCAGCGCGTCGATGTCCTCACCGGCTGCGGCACGCTTGGGCAGCTCCTGCTGGAGCTGGCGCAGGCCGTCATAGAGGACGCTGACCTTGCCGTAGTAGCCCTCGAAGCGCGGCTCGGACACGGGGACATAGTCCTCGCGCATGGTCTTGAGCGCGGCATAGAGGCTCTCATAAGCCGCTGCGGGTGCCGGGAAATTGTCGTAATCTGAGATAGCGTCGAAGGCACCGCTGCGCACCGGCATATAGCCGGTCTGCGCCACGAAGTCGAGGTTGCGCTCCGCCTCCGTCAGCCAGCGGACGAACAGCGCGGCGGCCTCCGCCTTCTGCTCGGTGGTCTTGTAGGCGCAAAGCCCCACACCTGCCTGTGTCATCAGAGCGTCCGCACCCGCCGTTTTCGGCATGGGCAGCACATGGAGGTTCATGGGCTCCTGCGTGTTGTCCGGGTAGGTGACGGTATCATTATAATATAGAATGGCGGCGGAGGAGCCCAGACCGCACACCACATCGCCGGTCATCACCTGGGTGTTGGAGTAGAGGTCGGAGACCACCACATGGCCCTGCGCCAGAGATCGGGCGAACTGCATCCAGCTCTCCTTGAATACGGCATTGTTGGTATCGTACCAGCCGTTTTCCGTGTGGAAATCCCCACTGCCGCGCTCCATGGCGCAGAGCTCCACGGCGCGGATGGGATAATCCAGCGCACAGAAGGGCTTGCCCGACCAGTCGTAGAACTTGGCCGCGGCGTCGTAAAAGCCCTCCCATGTGGCGAGGTCATCGTAGCGGACGCCGGTGGCATCGGAAAAGCGGGCGAAGCCGCTGCCGTTGCACATCAGAAGCTGCGTGGACTTGGAAACGGGGAACACCAGCAGCCGACCGTCCTCCGCCGTGCCATCGTCCAGAAAGCCGGGAACGAAGTCGGCGACTTCCTCCTCCGTAAACCAGTCATGCCAATCGACAAGGTTCTCCTCACCCAGCTCCAGCGCGTCGGCGATGTGGCAGGTAAAGAGGTCGGGCATCTCCTGCACCTCCTGCCCGCCGCTCTGCGCCTCCTTCAGATAGCCGCCGATCTTGGATGCGCTGCTGGTGCCTGTGACCTTCACCTGCACGCCGCGCTCCTGTCCCACGGTGCGGTTGAACTCCTGTACCAAAAGATCCATGGGCGAGCCTGCCTGTTCACCGTAAACATGCCAGAAGGTCAGAGCGACCGGCTCCTTTTTATTCAGCAGGGACTTCTCTCCGCAGCCGGAGAGGGTGAAAAGAAGGGCGGACAGCAGCAGAGCCGCCAGCATACGCTTTTTCATGAAATATACCTCCGAAAAAGAACAGATGCTTGAAAAATCGAGTATATTTTCGAATTTTTCAAAAATATTTTTTCTCTTTGTCCCCTAAATGAGGGATTTAGGGGACAGACAAAAGAATGAAAATATGGTACAAGAATAGTGTGCGGAGCCGGACGCACCGTCCGGCGACCGTCAGGTGAACAGGGAATCGTTACAGGGATACCCCTTTAGGTTGGAGCGAAGCTCCAACCTGAAAATCGCTCGACGCCCTATCCTGTCGAGCCGACCGCCTCTTTAAGCCTTTCCATTGTAGCATATTCCACGACAGCTTTACAAGGCGAAATTGAAAAAGGGAGGAGGAATGCGGATGGAGCAGGCGAAAAAAACGGCGTCCTACCGGGTCGTTGCCGACTCGGGAGGCAGCAGGGTCTTCCGTTTTTACTGCGACATTTCCGGCGAGCTGTGTTGCGTGACCCGCCCCATTCAGGCGGACACGGAGGAAGCCGCGCTGGAGATCGCTTGGGCAACGGAGGGCAAGTGGGAGTTCAACCATTGTCCCCAATGCGGGAAGTATGTTTCCTCCGCTATGTTCAATGTCAACGCGGGACTGTGTCTGGACTGCGCCCCGTGGGAAGCGGAGTTCCCCGCCTTTTGCCATCAATGCGGCGTAAGGCTGCAGGGCGCAGCGCCGCGCTGCTGCCCCATCTGCGGGGCAAGGCTGCTGGTGGGCGGCACGGCAGGAGGAAAGGGGGCGGTGGAGTGAGCGAGTACGATCTGCGGACAAAAAAAGCCCTGCGGCAGGTGACGCTGCTGGAATACGGCTTCGGGCCGGAGACCATGAAGCGGCGCAAGATCTGCCCGGAGTGCGGCAGAGCCAACGGCGCGCAGGACACGCACTGCACCGACTGCGGCGCAGCGCTGCCGAGCAAGACGCTGTACGACTTCTACCTCTCCCGCCACCGCTGCTGCCCCGGCTGCGGCGTGGCCGTGACGAGCATCGCGGAATACTGCCCGGAGTGCGGGGCGCGGCTGCCGAAGGCAGGCGTGACGCAGAGAGAGGGGGCGGCGGTTTGAGCTTTTTCCGAAAGCGGGAGCCGCCTGCAAGCGGCCCCGGAGACAAACGGCTCACACCCAAGGCGGCGGTGTGCTTCACCACACCCGCCATGACCCGCCGGGCGGCGGACTGGCTGGGCAGGCTGGGAGGCTGCCGGCCACTGGCGATCCTGTCCGACGACTTTGACGACGTGGTGTGGAACTGCGAGGCGGAGAGGGCGGATCTTCTGGTGCTGGAGATGGACTTTTCAAACGGAGTGGAGGACAAGGACGTTTCCGGCCGCTGCGACATTGCCGCCGAGGTGCGGAAAAGGCGGCCGGGGTGCCGGGTCTATCTCGTCTGCGAGGAAGGACATCCGGAAAAGCAGCCCGCGCTGGATAAGGCGGTGGAGCTGACGCTCATCGACGGCTACTGCATCGGCGACCTTGACCCGCAGCAGATGCGCGCATGGCTGGACGAAACAGCAGAGGCCATGCCGGGCGGGAGCGCCCGGTAAAAACCGACCCGGCGGCCGCGAGCCGGGGACAAAAACGCGGCGCACAACAAATTCTTTCTATGAAGGAGGCAACGATCTATGCAACGAACAAAAAGTAAACTCCTGAGCATCCTACTCAGCCTGGTGATGCTGCTCTCGCTGCTCCCCACCACGGCGCTGGCGGCAGCCTATCCGGATAGCGTCAGGGTGTACAACGCAACCGGCACTATTACCAGCCTCGACGACGGACAATGCCTTGTTACAAATGATGCCAGCGCAACCAGCTATACCAGCGGCGCCTATGTCGCCCGCTACGAGAAGTCCACCGGTACGCTGTACCTCAAGGACTACCATGGCGTTGCAACAGATGGAAGGATTCTTGCGGACGGCGACCTGAACATTGAGGTTGAGGGTGACAGCAGCTTTACCACAAGCTTGTCGTCAGCTACCAATCATTTGTACGGCATACAGGCCAACGGCACGCTGACCATCTCCGGCTCCGGCACGCTGACTGTGAGTGCGACAGGTAAGGGTAATGTCTATGGCATTTATGCAAAAGAGGGCGTCACAATCTCCGCACCGCTGGCTGTGACGGTCGGGAAAAATAACACAGAGGAGACTGGCCCGGTATACGGCATTTATACGGAGAGCGGTGCGATCTCTCTCTCCGGCGCAGATAAGACCATTACCGCAACAGGCGGAAAGGATCCCGCCTACGGTGTTTACAACGAAGCACAAACATCGTCAGCCGGCAGCAGCAACATCACCATCAGCGGGAAGCTGACCGTGAACCTGAGCGACGGTTCCTACAATAGAGGTATTAGCTCGCAAGGCGGCGACATCACGCTGAATGGTGCAACAGTGAAGATCCTCGGCAGTTATCATTACGGCATCTTCAATAACAACGGAAATGTTGTCATCAAGAGCACCTCTGATGTGGAACTCACCCCTACTACATCAAGCGGTGAGGGAATTTGTACATACGATGGCGGCGATCTGACCATTGAGAACAGCACCGTCAAGGTAAGCGCGGAGGGCTATGCGGCAAACCTCAAAGGAAATGTGTCGATCAAGGATTCAATGGTCGATCTGACGAGAACAAGTAGCTATTACGAAGTTATTAAGACAGGTAACAGCAGCGCGGCGAATACGATTGACCTTTCCGGCACTGGCACGGTGACGCTCACCGCGTCGGGCGAGCAAACAAACAACGCCATGATCACTGGCAAGGTGACTCTCGTCGGCAGCACGAAATGCGAAAAGGGCAGGAGGAACGGCAGCAGCTATGACGGCGTATACGATGGCAGCAGCAAAACCGTCCTCCAGTTCGTGCATGAGGTTGCCGCGTCCACGACGCTGAAAGGTATCGACATCATTACCAACCCTGCGCTGACACTGGCTGTCCCCACGGCAGCGCCCCATGCCACGGCGACCAATGAGCGGTCGCTTGCTGTCACGGGTGTTTATGATGACGGCTCCGGCGGCCCGGTGGCGGTCAATTGGAAAATCACCACTGACCCCATCCCCACGGGCGTGAGCTTGGATGGCAGCACCCTGAAGGTCACCAACGAAGCCGAGACTTGCAATGTTAGGGTTTTGGCTACCTCCGCCGAGGGCGGCTATACCGATGCCGAGACTGTGACCATCACCAAAGAAACCCCGGTTGAGAGCGCCATCGTTCTCACGCCTCCTTCCTCTACCACCGTGGCAGTTCCCAAAAGTGATACTCCTAACGAAATCGATCTGCCCACCGCGGCTGTCTATGACCAGTACGGCAAGCCCATGACCGGCACATTCTCTATCACCTATGCGATCGATGGCGACACTCCCACCGGCGTGAAGCTGGATTCTGCTACCGGAAAACTTACGGTGAAGCGGTCTGCTCAGGCCGGCGAGGTGAAGGTCATAGCTAAACTCGGCACTACCCTGACATCCGACCCGGTGACCTACACCATCACCCGCGAGACGAGCAAGGTGACAGATGTGCTCGTGAGCAAACTGTATCACAACATGCCAGTCCCCGAGGTAACTGAACCCGGTGGAACGAATTCTGCAGATCGGCAATTCATAGCCGATGTGTTGGATCAGTACGGCCAAGAGATGACCGGGCAGACGGTTACCTGGCGTGTCACCGACACTGCCGGTAATCCCGTCCACGGCGTGAGCATCGATGATACCGGCAAGCTCACCGTGACCAACGAGGCGCCGGGCATCAAAGTGTACGCTATCGCCACATGCCAAGGCATTGATAGTAATAATCTGGACATGACCCTTCACAGGGATACAGCAAAGGACACCTTTGTGAAGATTTGCAATCAGGTGGGCGAGGATCCGGAAACCAGCCTCCTTATTCCCACCGGTTCCATCCCGAGGAGCGAGGACTACACGGCCAAGGTCTATGACCAGTACGGTAAGGAAACGGCCGGGATGGTTTTCTGGAAGCTGGATAAGACTTATACCGGCGTGGAGCTGGATACGACCTCGATTCCCGGCAGTGCTACCCTGAAGGTGGATAATACCGCCACTCCCGGAACCATCCAGCTGATCGCCAATTGCAGCACCGTTGGCAGCACCGCCAGCAAGACGCTGGACATCACCCTCGTCGACAAGACCCCGGCCTCTGTGACCACCGTGCCCGCCGCCAAGACCGGCTTGTTCTATAACGGCACCGATCAGGCGCTGGTGACTGCGGGCACTGCCAGCGGCGGTACCATGCAGTACAGTCTGGACGGTACTACTTGGAGCACTGCCGTCCCCACCGGCAAGAACGTCGGCGCCTACACTGTGCAGTACAAGGTCGTGGGCGATGCCACCCACACCGATACCGCTCCGGAAAAATGTCAGTTAGTCACGATCAGCCCCAAGTTCCTGACCATGGATAACCTGACCCCCACCGGCTCGACCTCCAAGGTCTATGACGGCACGACCAACAGCAGCATCACCGTGGGCGTGAAGGCAGGAGTCCTCTTCGGTTCGGATACCCTCACCATCACCGGCACCGCCGTGTACAACAGCGCCAATGTCAACGAGGCAAACACCATCACCTTTACCCCCGATGCCATCACCGGCAACTATGAACTGGTTCCCGGTGTGCTGACCATCACCGGCGCCAGCATCACCCCTCGTGACCTGACCGTCACGCCCAATGCCGGCCAGAGCAAGAAGTTCGGCGCGGCGGATCCCACGCTGCACTCCACCAACAGCGGTAGAGTTCCCGGTCAGATCCCCGACTTTAGCGGCGCGCTGAGCAGAGCCGAGGGCGAGGATGCGGGGCAGTACGACATCACGCTGGGCACACTGGCACTGATAGATCATTTCAGCTCCGGCTTCAAGGCCAGCAACTACACGCTGAAGATGGTTTCTCCCGCGGTGAAGTTTGAGATCAAGAAGGCTGATGCGCCGGCGGCACCCACCGGGCTCAAGGGCTACAAGGACAGCGCCCTCTCCACCGTGACGCTGCCCACGGGCTGGTCTTGGGTGGACGGCACCCTTAAGATGAACACCATCGGCGATCAGACCTTCAAGGCCAACTATGCCGGTGATACCAACCATCAGGCAGGAACCAATGTAGATGTGACCGTCAAGGTCGTCCGGAGATCCTCCGGCAGTGGCGGCGGCAGCTACTATGCCCCCGTGGTACCCGATATGCCCACGGTGTATTGGGGCTGCACCGGCGACGCGGTAAAGACGCTGCAGGAGAAGCTGAATGCCAAGGGCTTCCATTCCGGCAACGTGGACGGCATCTTCGGAGCCAAGACCTATGCGGCGGTGACTGCCTTCCAGAAGGCTAATAGCCTTGGCGTGGACGGTATCGTGGGCAAGCTCACTTGGGCGAAGCTCTATGACGCCACGCCTGTGAACGTGACGCCCGTCACGACCCAGCCCATGCTCCGTACCGGCTCCCGCGGTGATGCCGTGCGTAAGCTCCAGGAGCTGCTCAACGCCAAGGGGTATACCTGCGGCAGCGTGGACGGCATCTTCGGAAGCAAGACTTACGCAGCCGTGTTGGCATTCCAGAAGGCCAACGGTCTGGCGGCTGATGGTATCGTGGGTTCCCTGACGTGGGCAAAGCTGGGCTAACCCAGCGACAAGAAATATCATCACCGCAAGGAAAGTGACTGCACCCGCAGTCAGAGCGTAACGTTTCTCTGGAGGGGCATAGCTGAGTAAATCAAGCAGCTGCCAGAGCAGACATACGCTGGCATAATTCCGCAACAAGCAAAGGACAGCGCGGCGGACGGTCAATAGCACCGTCCCCGCGCTGTCTGCTTTACCTGCGGCACCCACGTACCGCGATATTTTTACGAGTAGACGACGAAGCATCCCATGGGATGCTCTTTTCGTTCCCCCTTCGTGGGAACGAAAGCTCCTTTTCTGCACACCTTACTTTTTCAGCTTCAAGCCGTCGTGGAACGCCTCTCCCACGCGCTCGGTAACTTTGTAATAGCCATGGGTGTAGGGGTCAAATGCGATGGCGTTGACCTTAGACATATCAATTTTTCCATCCACCATAATGCTCTCATCGGCAGTGACATTGACTACCTTGCCGATGACGCCGCAGCCGTATTTGTTGTTCTGATACTCGATGAACCTGCACTCCAAACAAATCGGGAACTCGTTGATGACAGGCGCATCGACGGCTTCGGCTCTGCTGGCGGTCAGACCGCTGCGGGCAAATTTGTCGCCTACTTTATTGCCGGACTCCACGCCGAAATAATCCGCCTCGACCATGTGGGCGGCATCGGCAATGCTGACGGTAAACGCGCCCCGCGCTTTGATGTTCTGCACGGTCTTATGAGTCTCGGTGAGGTTCAAGGCGACGGTGTCCTGCTCCTGCATGGTGCCCCATGCGGCGTTCATCACATTGACGCTGCCGTCCTCGTTATAAGTCGCAACCATCAGAACCGGCATGGGGAAAATGCCTTCGGTAATTTTCAGTTTTGTTCTCATGATAACTCCTCCTTGTGATCATATTGACAGGACTGTTCATCCTGCTTATAATTATATCCACGCAAATTGTAAATTCAAGTACCAGCAATTATGACAGGTACTATCTTTGGAGAAAGTGAATGATACAGAACTATATTGAGAACGCCAATTTCGAGGACACCGGCTTTGCCTACACGCTGTCGCTGATCTCCGGCAAGCACAAGATGGTCATTCTTTACTGCCTGATGGAATTTGAGACGGTGCGATTCAATGAACTGAAACGGTATCTGAAAACCATCTCCGACAAGACCCTCAGCACGAATCTCAAGGAGCTGGAAGCGGACAAGCTGATCGTCCGCACCGAGTTTCCGCAGATCCCGCCGAAGGTGGAATATACGCTTTCGGAGCGCGGAAAGTCGCTGATGACCGTGCTGGACCAGCTCTGTGTCTGGGGCGAGGAGAATCGACTGACAGAGTGACAAATCGGGATTTAATGGAGGGATGTTTCTATGAAATCTTTTGTTTGCAGTTTGTGTCACAATGGCATAGTTGGAGGAGGTCTGTACCTCGATAGTCAGTCGCTTACTTACAAGACAAACAAGCTTACAGTTGGCAAAAAATACAGAAATTTAGTTTTGCCGATGCAGGAAATAAAAGAAATCTCTTGGAAGTGGATAGTCTTTCCAATTGCAACAGTTAATATGAAAAATGGAGAACTATATAAATTCATTATTTTCAATAAATCACGCTTTGCAAAATGGTTTCAAGAGTATTCTCGATAAATACAAAGTGTCAACTTCCAGTTTGTCGATCTACGGCAGCCTTTCAATAGGCTGCCGTATTCGCTTTTCGGAAGATTCTCATTTGCACATTTGCCATGATGCACATCTGCGGATACATTGGGGGCAGAAAGGGCGTGAAGTAGTGGATGCGGCAAATGCGATTGGTTCCATGGTGAATGTGGGCACAGTTTGTTAGACACCGGAATCTTGTTAGAAATTTGTTAGACAGCGCAGGGCAAAAACGGAAGCCCCAAGGATTCAGGGTATGAAAAACCCCGCAACCGTTGTGGTTACGGGGTTTTCTGTTTGGTGCGCGAGGCGGGACTTGAACCCGCACGTCCGTAGTGGACACTAGAACCTGAATCTAGCGAGTCTGCCAATTCCACCACTCGCGCGTCGAACAAGTGAGATTATAGTATGTAGAGGTCAAATTGTCAACCCCTTTTTTCAAAAAATTTCAAGTTTTTTTCTAAGTTCCTTTAAACCTGCACTGACCCTCCGGCATCTGCCGGAGGGTCAGTGTATCCTATCCTAAGAATCCGCTCATATCGGGTACGGAGTCGTCCATCGTGTCGTCGTGGTCGCCGTTGGGCATGTTGAAGTCATTGTCCTCTTCCTCATCTCCGAAGAAGCCGTTCCAGCCGCCCAGCATCATGAAGGCATCCTCCACCACGATCTCGTCGTGCCCCTCGATCAGCTCGCGCTGGTAGTTCAGCACCGAGCCGGTGACGGTGGTCACGTTGCCGTCGCTGTCCGCCATGTTGACGGTGTAGCTGGGCGCGGTGTGCATGGTGCACACGGAGGTGGGCGCGTTATCCGCCGCCACCAGCGCCGTATAGACGCGGCTGCCGCGGACATCCAGCGCGCAGTTCTCCGACGCCAGCATACCGCTGTCGGCGCAGACGGCCACACTGGTCAGCCCGGCGCAGGAGAAGAAGTCCTTGTCGGGCAGATCCTCATGAATGGCCTTCATGACCTTCTGGAAGATCACGGCGCAGGGGTTGCCGCTGGCCACGATCCGCTGGTTGTGCTCATAGCCCGCCCAGACGGCGCAGCTGTAATAGGGCGTATAGCCCGCGAAGTAACGGTCCTTGTTGCTGTTGGTAGAACCGGTCTTACCGGCGATGTGCATACCGGGGAACTGCGCCTGATAGCCGGTGCCCTGCAGGGATGCCTCCTGCAGGAGGCTGTTCATCAGCGCCGCAGTGGTGTTCTTCATGGCCACGGTGGACTTTGCCTCGTTCTCCAGGATCACGTTGCCGTTGGCATCCTCCACGCGGACGAAGGTGCGGGGCTTGGTGTACACGCCCTCGTTGACGAAGGTCGCGAAGCCCATTTCAATAACGCCAAAATTGTCTTCTCCCGCGCGTGCAGCGAAC
>OIZS01000350.1_pt1 | contig 20701 bp, 18 predicted proteins | sample 1588641 | NCBI WGS metagenome assembly OIZS01 (sample SAMN03283240) | human gut metagenome | biome: human-associated habitat; material: feces | host: Homo sapiens | place: Peru | collected 2012
AGAGTAGGTCATTACCGGAATTATATAAAGAAGCCCTCTAGCAAAAGCTAGAGGGCTTTGTCGTTTGGGGCCTAATAAATATTGGGCGCCCAATTTCTGCTTCCTTCTCTTTTTCATTTTCATTTTTCAGCTTACTACGCTCTTAACTTAATCCTATTTCTTCTATGGCTTTAGGCTTTTACACAATAAACAAGTAAAAAGCATATTTGGCACAAAGCTTGCTACTAACTCCTTGAAAGTTTTTTTTACTGCTTTTTGTCAATTTTTTGCCATGATGTTTAGGAGATAGCGATGGATAACACTAGTGTTGATCTTGGTCTTGTACAAAACGTACAAGGGCTTGATAAGCTTCGTCAGATGTCGCGCGGTGACATCAATGATAAGAAAAATGCCTTAGTAGCAGCTGCCCAACAGTTTGAGTCAATCTTAAATCAGTTTTGGCTTAAGGAAATGCGTGCTACTAATGAGACTATTTGCCCTGATTCTCCATTAAATAGTCGTGAAAGTTCTTTTTTTCAATCAATGCTCGATGAGCAGATGATTACTAGCATGGCTAAAAGCACTGAAGGCAGTTCTTCCTCTATTACTCATTTGCTGGTTAAGCAGTTTGCAGGCGCTATGGGGGATGAAGGGAAAGAAATTATTGCCGCCCTTGAAAACCGTTTATATGAACCGCAATCAGAAAACGGTTTAACTATGCCTGGTGATACCAAGGCAGGACTTATGGCTTTACCAGAACGCGAAGGTCTCAAGGCTCAAGCTGATTTCAGTTCTGCAGCAAACGTTGGTCATGATTCTTCATACTTTAATGACTTAATGGCCCGTAAGCTTTCTAATTCATCTAATGATGCTCAAGAAGCTGATACTAACGTGTCTCAACTCAATGCTACTGTGCGTAAAGTTTCGGCTTACGAAAATGTTCAAACTAGTGGCACAGATGGTTCAAGTCCAGCCGTTTCGTTCGTTCAGAAATTTATGCCGGTGGCTCGCAAGGTAGCTCAAAAGTTTGGTCTTAATCCTTTGGTTATTGTGGCTCAGGCTGCTCTCGAAACCGGTTGGGGTCAACATGTGGGTAAAGGGAACAATTTCTTTGGGATTAAAGCCGGTGGTTCTTGGCAAGGTGAAGCGGCTTTGGAAACCACCTCAGAATTTGTTAAAGGCCGTATGGTTACAGAAAATGCGTACTTCAGAAGCTATAAGGATGCAGAAGCAAGTTTTGAAGATTACGCTCGTTTGGTTACTTCTAATGATCGTTATGCTAAGGCTGTGGCGCAAAACCGTGATCCGGATCGATATTTTGAAGAAATTCAGCGTGCAGGCTACGCAACTGACCCGAATTATGCATTAAAGCTAAAAAGCATTGTTAGAAATGACGCTTTTTCGTCTTATCGATACGCAGACGGCAAGCTTTAGGAGTAAATTATGGCAGACTTACTTAAGATTGGTACTAGTGGGGTTTTGGCGCAGCAGCAGTTGCTTCAAACTACCTCTAATAATATTAGTAATGTAAACACTGCGGGTTATAGCCGTCAGGAAAACATTATTTACACCAATGTAATCAACCAAGGTTGTGGTTACGTGCAAACTCGGCGCGTACTCGACAACTACGCTGAACGTGAACTTTTACGTGATAATGCTTCGGTTAGCTATTACTCTGCGTTAACTGAAGGTTTATCAAACGTAGACAAGATTTTGTCAGATTCTTCTACCGGCCTTTCACCGGTTGTTACTGAACTCTTTGGGAATATTCAGTCTGCCAACAATAACCCAACTTCAGTTGCTAACCGTAATGAACTTCAAAGTTCAGTTGAACTTACAGTGCAGCGTATCAATACTATTAGTTCTAACATCCAAACTGAATATCGCACTGCTAATAATAAGATTGTTGAAGCCGTGGACAAGGTTAACCAATTGCTCGACGGTATCTATAAGATGAATGGTCAGCTTATTAGCTCTGCTAGTCGTGGCGCCGATTCTTCTTCTTACCTCCAAATGCAAGATGAAAGAGACCGTATGATTACTGAGCTCTCTACTTATCTTGATATTAAGACTGTTGCCCAGCCAAACGGTTCTTTGTACGTTAATATGGCTTCTGGTCAGACTTTGGTTTTAGGGGATGGTTGCGCTAAACTCTTTGCTGAACCAAGTCAGCTTGACGAATCAAGCTATGAACTTAAGTTTACCTATGGCAACTCTAAGACTACTTTAAAGCAGGATGTTGGTGGTTCTATTGGTGGTTACTTTGATGCTTGTGAAGGCTTAAAGAATGCACAACGCGAAGTTGGAAAGATGACTGTGGCCTTAGCGGATGCACTTAACTGCCAAAATAGAAGTGGTCTTACCTTAACCAATAAAGTAGGTGGCGATTTATTTACCCTTAAAGATATTGTGGTAAATAGTGACTCTAGAACTTCTACTATGACTATGCAGTTTGCCCAAGGTGAAGCTTCAAAGCTTACGGGCAATGATTATATGGTTGTCGCTAAAGATGACGCTGCTACTGAGTTCGAAGTTTTTGAGATGGTAGGTGACAACAAAGTAAGTAAGGGTATCTATACCGCCACCGGCGGAAAATTGACATTAGGGGAAGATTTTGGCTTTAACTTAACCTTAAATGACGTTCCTACGGCAGGAGATGTGTTTTTAGTTCAACCTACTTTGACTGTTGGTTTTACTATTGAATCAGCTGTAACTTGTCCGGAAGATTTTGCGTTTGCGAGTGTTATTCGTTGTAACCAAAATGCGCAAAATATGGGTAATGCTAGCTTAAACCTAGTTGGGGTCACAAGTACCGCTAAAGGTTCTGCTTTTAATGTGGATGCAGATCATGGGACTGTGGCTTTAAATCCAGATGCACCTTCGTTGGTTCGGATTAATAAAAACGGTGATTATGAAGTTTTTGCGGTAAATAATGGGGTTGAAACAAAACTTGGCACGGCTGATGCAAGTACTAGAGGGCAAAACCTACTTGCCAATTTAAAAGCGGATGATGGTAGTCTTTTGTATGCTGATGTTGCTAAAAATCCAGGGTTTGAATTAAATCTTTCTGGGACCGTAAAGACTGGGGACGAATTTAATATCGAATTGAATCTTAATGGTTCCGCTGATAACTCCAACGGGATTTTGTTGCAGAACATCGAACAAAAGCAGATTGTAAATGGTAACGTATCTAAGACTTTTAGTGATGCTTACTCATCTGTAGTTAGTTATATCGGGACTGAAATCAAGGTGTCTGATATTAACCACACTGCAGCTAAAGCTAAACAGAGTCAAAGTGAAGCGCTGAGCCAAAGCTCTAAGGGCGTTGAATTAAATGAAGAAGCTTCTAATTTAGTTCGGTTCCAACAGAGTTATCAGGCTTCAGCCCGGATCATTACAGCTGCACAGTCGGTTTTTGATTCACTAATGAGTGCTCTTGGTTAAGGTAGACTTATCTACCGCCCCAGGGGCGGTAGAAAGGAGTAGCTAATATGCGTATTTCAACTTCACTTAGCTTTGAACGCAGTCTATCTTATCTGCAGAGCACAAATACTAAACTTGATAAAGCTTCAGAACAGTATAATTCTGGGATGAAGTTTACTACTGCGGCTGAAGATCCAACTGGGATGGGGAATAAACTTCGCTTTGATGCGGAAATCTCGACCTATACCCAGTATTCGGTTAATGCAGGCTTGGCTTCTGATGCCTTAGGGCTTGAAGAAACGGCCTTGACTAGTATTTATGAAAGCTTATCTTCTTGCGTCGTATCATTGCAAAGCTCTGTAAACGGCACCTACGATGAATATAACCTTGATGCGGTAGCAACAGCGCTTGAAGAAAGCTTGTCTTTAGTCTTTGACTTAACCAACACTAAAACCTCTGAAGGTGAATATATCTTTAGTGGTAATCAGTCTATGCAGCCAACTATGGTAAAGACTAGTGATGGGACTTATGAATGTCAAGCTGATGCGGGATACAGACAGGTTAAAGTATCTCCATCTGTAAAAGTTACCACCTCTGATAGTGGGTTGAAAATTTTTGAGCAGAGTCCATTGTGCCGTACAGCTAGCACTACTGGCGCCGAGCTTGGTTACTCTGCTTTATCGACCTTTGATAACTTTGTAAACACTAACTACGTAGTAGGTGGGGATAATACCTATAGTGTGGCGTATGATGATGCTAACGGTACTTATCAAATAACCCACGGTGGTAAAGTAGTGCAAGAAGGTGAAATGGAAGCTGGGGGCACCATTATTTTTAATGGGCTTGATATTACCTTAAACCAAGGGGTAACTAATTGCGATATCACCCTTGATCCACCACAAAATGATAACGTTTTAAATACTTTACAAAGTTTGATTACTGCATTAAGAGACCCAAATTTGACGGTGAAAGAAAGAAGTCAAATTTTAGCGCAAGGGCAGGTTAGTGTGTCTAATGCTAAAGAAAATATCAACGTAACCCTAGGGCATGTTGGGGGCCGATTAAAGAATATTGAAAGTGTGATCAATTCAAATGAATCTTTAAACGTAATTAAGCAAGAAGCACGAGCTAATATCAGTGAAGTCGATGTGTATGAAGCAGCTTCCAATCTTTTAAAAGAACAAAATGCTTTATCAATGGCGCAAAAGACATTTAGTATGGTAAATGGTTCTAGTTTGTTTGATTACATTTAAGATAGGAGCAGCGTTTACCTAAAAGGCCAATTTACGCCATTTAGAACTTTTTAAAACAATTTAAAACCTTAGGCTTAGGCCAACTAATCCAAATGTTAAATAAAACGGCTAGTTAAAACCTAGCCGTTTGTCGTTTATGTGAAGCTTCTAAGTTTTTAAAAGTCTTGGTTAGCCCAAAGCCTAGACCGGCATAAGTTTGCCAGTTAAAGGTTCTTAGAGGAAAGTTTGAGGCATGGCTTTGCCTTGAAAATTAAAAGTACAACTCTAGGTGACATCCTTCCCCACCTATAGAGGTAGGACTTCCCACCGATAAGATAGGTTCAGTTCTCGCTCAAGCACTCTAATGAGTACAGTATCAACGAGCTAACCCCGTGTATCCCACGGTTCTATGTTTTGAATTTATGCAGTTACTAACTGCATAAATTCATTTCTTATGTTTGTAGCATAATGTTTAGAAAGCTGTCAATTAGAATTCGGCAATTCATCTCACCACCTTAGAGGAGGGGGACTTCTTGCCGAGTTCAGTTAAAATGAAGGCTAAAACGAAAGCTAAAACTGAAGTTAAAACGAAAGCTAAAATTTTAGGGGTTTACGTGGGCTCTTGTGAACATGGTCACACTTTAATTATAAAATTAAAAAAAATTTTCTTAAGGTCTTAAGAATTTAGTTTTGCGGTCGATAATGGTAGTGAAAATTAAAACTAGGCCCTAAAATTTGAGGTGGTGGTTTTAAAGGCTAGGTTTAGCTACGGCACCACCAAAATACAATAAGTTGGCCCTGTTTTGGCGGTTGTTAAAGCTTTTTTAAAAAGCTTTAAACCAAAGACTTAAACTTAAAATATAACTAAAAGATAAAACAATTATTAACCTATTAACTTTTCAAGTGGAGCTTTAAGAAGCTTTAAAATTTTACCAGAGCTTGAAGAAGAAAATAGAAACGCCGAGAGAAAAGGAGAGGGATTATGATTCAAGTTGTAAGCACCTCTGCAGATTATGCAGCTCAGACTAGACCACAAAATAGTCAAGTAGCCAAAGATGTTGACGCTTTGGCTGCAACATTAGGTAATAGCAAAACCACTAAGGCTTCAGAAGTAGCTAGTCAAGCCCAGGCGGTTAATGATAAGGATAATGTTGCCGGTAAAAAAGTAAAAGAAGAAGGTAGAACTCAATCAGCTGCCCAAATGGCCGCCAACGAAGCGGAATTGGCTAAGAAAAAAGCCAGTGAAGAGGAAGATGCAGCTCGTTTTGCGGATAAGTTCTCAGAGCTTACTCGTGGCTTTGGGTTAAGCTTTTCGATTGAAAAAGACTTAAACCGGACTATTGTCACTGTGACCGACAAGAATACGGATGAAGTTATAAGACAGATCCCGACTGAAGAATTTATCAAGCGGGCCAAGAGAATTTGCGAGACCCGTTCTGAAATGCAGGGCGTGTCATCGGAAGACTTTAAGGGCATTTTCTTAGATAATGATGCTTAAGGATAAGGCGAGGAGGTAATTATGGGTTCTACAATTACATCAGCAGGTGCAGCATCCGGTATTGACTTTGAAAGCATCATTACCGCGAGTGTGAAAGCCAAAAAAGCGCAGTATGCCTCAAGGTATACTACTAAAAAGGAAGATGCTCAGATTGAACTTACTGGGGTTGGTAAGTTAAAAAGCAATCTTAGTACTTTTAAAGACATGCTTGATAAGATGACTTCAGAAAATGCCTTCAACAAGCGTTCTGTAACGATTAAGCAGAGCACTGATGATCCGGTCTTTACGTGTAGTACTAAAGATGATGCTTCTAACGGTAGTTACAATGTAACTGTAACTCAGCTTGCTTCTACTACTAGTTATTCAACTGCCGTTGCTGACTCAACTGCAGCTTTAGGAGCTGGTAGTTTGACCTTTAGTATTGGGGAAGGCGACGACGCTAAAACCTTTACTGTAGAGGTTGATGAGGAAGATACCCTAGAAAGCCTCCGTAAAAAAATTAACTCTAGTGCTGAAAACTTCGGGGTGAGCGCTAACATCATGACGCTTGCAGACGGTACTTCCCGTTTTATGCTCGATTCAGGCCAAACCGGGGATAAGTTTAGTAACTTTTCTGTAACCGCAACTGGTAGTGATAAGCTTAATGCTTTTACTGCAGGTCACACTAAAGATGCTGATGGTAATGTCCAAAAGACTGGGGCCATGGACGTGGTGCATGTAGGGCAAGATGCCAAAATTGACGTTGATGGGGTTACACTTACTTCTGATACCAATGTCTTTGACGACAAGATTAAAGGCTTATCTATAACAGTTAATCGTTTATCTGATACTGAAACTATTACTAATAGTGACGGCACTACTTCTACCGGTTATAAGTCCAATTCTTTAACTGTAAGTACCGATACTGGGGCTTTAAAGAGTATGGTTGAAGATTTCTTAAATACCTATAACTCTTTAAGAACTAACCTTGATAACCTCTCAAAGCGCAATACCTATACCGATGGCGCCTCAAACGATGACGGTGGCTATTTGGCAGGTGATAGCACTTGTGACGTGATTAAGCAGATGATGAGTGGTTTGATTTCATCATTTACTACCGGTAATCCGGAAATGGGTAGTATTTTCGAAATGGGGGTGAAGATGGATAATGATGGTAATTTATCCTTAGATAGCACCAAGTTCGAAAATGCTCTAAAAAACAATTATGAACAAGTAGTAGCGGCTTTTAGTGGGGACGATGGTTTGTGTAAGCAGTTAAGTAATGGGCTTAATAGCTACACTAAGAGTGGTGGGATCTTAGCATTACGTGAAGATAGCTTAAATTCAACCATTAAGGACTATACCAATAAGGAAGATGCAGCTGCTACTTACCTTGAAAAGTATGAAGAAAGCTTACGTGCTAAATACGGTTCTTTGGACTCTATGATTGCAAGTATGAATACCTCTCTTTCTTACTTAACAAGTGCTATGTCATCAACTAGTAGCTCAAAATCATAATTTGAGCGCTGATTATAGGTGGTTTTTTCCCATGTAATGACGGCAGGCTAAACCTAAGCTCAACCTAAAAAAGCCGTGGTTCTTAAGAAAATTACTTAGGAACTGCGGTTTTTTTATGCAAAGTGCACAACCTATGAAAGCAGTCATACTGTGTTAAAAAAAATTGTGCTAAAGTTCTTTCTAGAAAACTTTCTAAAAAAAACAAATTAAATGTAAAGACACACCGTGAAGATTGGGCGAGGCGCAAGCCTCGGAGTACAAAAAGGAATTCAAAGCTATGTATGGCAGAAATTTAAAGGCTTATAAGACCACTAATTTGGAAGCAGAACTTTCAGTGGCTGATCCACACCGCATTGTTTCTATGATGTATGAAGGGTTATTTGAACGTATTGCTCAAGCTAAAGGGGCAATTGAACGTAAAGACCTTGAAGTAAAGTCCGACAAGATTAATAAAGCCGTGGCAATTTTAACAGGGCTACAAACTGGGCTTGATATGAGCCTAGGTGATGTTTCTCAGACTTTCTATGACTTATATGAATATTGCAAACAACGTTTGTTAGATGCTTCTCTATCACTAGATACGGCTCCACTTGATGAAGTTATTAAGTTGTTAGCACCAGTGAAAATGGCTTGGGATAAAATCCCACAATCTGAAAAAGACAAAGCTTACGCTGAAAGAAGCCGTCTTAATCAAGAAGAAGCTAAGCGTGAAGCGCAAGAGCATAAGTAATTAACAAGCTAATTTAAAGCCAATTTTTAATTTTACAGGCTAAGCAAAAGTTGTGAGGAACTGTGATGAGTGAACCTACTATGAATTCAGAGCTTGATAACTGCTTGACCTATTTAGAGTCTCGCCTCCAAAAAATTGCGGAACTTAAAGCTAAGCACGCTAAAGTTGATTCTAGTGATCGTGAGACTTTAATGGCGCTTAATGCGGAAATATTAGAGGTTATTAAGGACTGCGAAAAGTGTAACCAAAAGCTCGCTTTAGTCGTGCATGATTTAGTGGCAATAGGTGAATTGACTCAAATCACAAACGTAGAGCAAGTGTACGCCCAAGTGCAGCGTTTAAGGGGCTTGATCGACTTCTTTATGCTTGAAAAAAACGAAACAGGGCAAGCGCTAATGAAATTAAAACGGGGTCGTAATCTCGTTTCAGCCTACAAAAAATTAGGACGTAAGTATTAGGTTAGGGATTAAATTTAGCACGGGCTAAAGCTCAAAGTATTTAAAGCTATTACAAAATTAGAAGCTACAATTAGATTAGGCTTTGGGTTAACCAAGGCCTTTTTATTTTGCGTCAAAGATGGATGATTAAATGATATTTTAAAGTAAATGGTGATTTGAGGGAAGATAGGGCGTAATAGGTGATAGAGCGTACAAGGTGATGGAGCGTACAAGGTGATGGAGCGTACAAGGTGATGGAGCGTACAAGGTGATGGAGCGTACAAGGTGATGGAGCGTACAAGGTGATGGAGCGTAAAAAGGGGATGGGGCGTAAAGGGGAAGAGTAACTTAGGTAGTTAAGAAGAGCTTGCAAATAAGTTAATACTAAAAAGCGTGTAACCAAAAAGAAAACCGGCCACGCGGGCCGGTTTCGGTATTATCTCTTGATGCTAAAAAGCCTTTCCTAGAGCGCTTCTCTTACGAGCTTGCTGAGCTTACCCATATCGGTACGACCAGCAACTTGCGGTTTAAGGAAAGCCATTACCTTTGACATATCTTGCATAGAAGCAGCGCCGGTTTCAGCGATTGCTTTCTTTACAAGGTCTGCTACTTCAGCGTCAGACAAAGGAGTTGGCATGAATTCCTGGAGTACAGAAGCTTCAAAAGTTTCTTCTTCTGCAAGTTCAGGACGGCCGGCACTAGCATACTGTGCAGCTGAATCTTCGCGTTGTTTAACCATTTTGGAAACAATAGCGATGATCTGACTGTCGTCAAGTGTGATACGCTGGTCAACTTCGACTTTTTTAACCTCAGAGAGCAGTAAACGAAGGGCAGCAAGGCGTGGCTTGTCTTTTGCGATCATCGCCGCTTTAATCTTGCTGTTTAAATCTTCACGTAATGACATTTCTCTAAGACCTATAAAAGTAAGTTTCTAAAACCGTTGATTAGTATAAACGGCTGTGACGTGCGTTTTCGCGAGCTAACTTCTTAGCGTGACGCTTAACAGCTGAAGCCTTAGCGCGTTTACGAACGGTAGTTGGTTTTTCATAAAATTCACGACTACGTACATCTGCTAAGATACCTGCTTTTTCGCATGAACGTTTGAAACGACGAAGTGCTACGTCGAATGGTTCGTTTTCACGTACTTTAATTACTGGCATGTGCCACTCACCTCTGTGTTAAATGATTTAGTTACTTGAATTTCTCAACGTGACGAAAAATTCAAAAAATTTGCGTGGATTTTAATACTTTTTGACCTTTTTGTAAATCACTTTATTATTTAGTTTTTGCAAAAGCGGAAAATGCGCCAGACATTTTCTCTGTTTTGAGGGTTATTTGTGGATAAGTTGGGTTAAAGGTTGATAATACGGGGGTTGAGTTTTTTTAAACCTGTGTATATTTGGTCTAAAACTTGTTAATAAGTTGTTTTTAAATCTGAAAGTAACAATGTTTGAGCTAAATATTTGTTCTTTGGGGGAGTTTGGGGCGATAGCAAATTTAATTCTAGCTAAGGGGGGTAGCTAGGGGGATTTGAGTTAAAAATGTCGCTTACGCTAAATTTCATGTAAGTTTCATTAAAAATGGCCTTAGCCATAATTGTAAAAAGAGTTTTTAGCTTCTTATCTAATGACTGTATTTAACGTTTATAGCTAAATGTGTATAGCTAAACGTAATGCCACTAAACATTAAGTAAAGTTTAAAGCTTAAACCGCGGGACAAGTAAAAGGATTTATCCATGCTATATAAATAGATAATAGGCGCAGGAAGAATAGAACCATTTATTAAGTCGCAGTTGTGGGGGTTCCTAGATTGTTTGGCTTGGTTACGGCGCTTAGGTAGGTCGTTTTTTTCGTTTTTGAGTGCTTGCTTTGATTAACTTTGTTGCAAGTTTTTTCAGGCGAGTAAAACTCGTAAAAATGGCTGAATCTAAATGTGAAAGTAGCTAAAATAAACAACTAACACGTTTTTTAGCGCCTCATTAGCTTACGTAGTTAGCTAAGTCTATGTAAGGATAAAAGTGTTTTTCTATTGGTTTAAAGTATGAGTTGGGTTTTAAGACTTTTTAAATAACGACCGATGCTTATAAGTACGAGTTATGTTTATGAGTTTTGGCTTTGCGCTATAATAGTAATATGGTAATTTTTAGGCTTTCATTATAGTTCGGTAGGATCAAGGTATGCGCGTTTTAGGAATTGAAAGTTCTTGTGATGAAACCGGGGTAGCGGTTTACGATGATAAGCTTGGACTCTTAAGTCACGAACTATTTACTCAAATTAAGGTCCACGCTGAATACGGCGGGGTGGTGCCTGAACTTGCAAGTCGTGATCATATTAGAATGTGTTCTGGTTTGGTGCGCCAAGCTCTAGCTTCGGCTCACAGTACTTCAGAAGATATAGATGCAGTTTGCTATACTGCGGGCCCTGGTTTGGTTGGGGCTTTAATGGTGGGGGCCACCGTAGGGCGTAGTTTAGCTTATGCTTGGGGCGTACCAGCAGTTCCGGTAAACCACATGGAAGGGCATTTATTAGCGCCGATGCTTGAAGAAGACAAACCAGAATTTCCTTATTTAGCGCTGTTAGTTTCTGGTGGGCACACCATGATTATCGATGTCAAGGCTCCAGGTGACTATAACATTATTGGCCAATCTGTTGATGATGCAGCGGGGGAAGCTTTTGATAAAACTGCTAAATTACTTGGTATAGCTTACCCAGGTGGTCCGTTGTTATCCAAACTTGCAACTAAGGGCGTAAGTGGGGTTTACCATTTCCCAAGACCAATGGCTGATAGCCCTAATTACGATTTTTCATTTTCCGGGTTAAAGACCTTTGCAGCCAACACTATTGCTAACTGTGATGGGGATGCGGATGAACAAACTAAAGCTAATATTGCTTTAGCTTTTGAAGAAGCTGTGGTTGATACTTTAATGATCAAGGTACGTCGCGCCTTAAAGAAACTTGGTTATAAACAATTAGTAGTAGCCGGTGGGGTGAGTGCTAATAAACGTTTAAGAGCATCAATGGCGGAATTCATGCATTCTTTAGGGGGAAAGATTTTCTACCCACGAATTGAATTTTGTACCGATAATGGCGCCATGATTGCGTATGCTGGGATGTTCCGGTTTAAACTAGGCACGAGAGCTAACCTTGAAGTTGAAGTAAAACCAAGATGGCCACTTGATACTTTAAAGACAAAATCCGTTTCCGCTGATGCTAATACCAAAAGTGAGGCGCAGGCTCAAGGAGCAACCAAATAGTGTCTATTGTAACTTCTAAAGCTACGGATGAATTATTAAAGGTTAGTCCTTGTGGGGTTAACGATAGTGATGTCATCTTACTTAATGACTATAAAATTACATGTATTATTGGGATTTTGCCTCAAGAGCGCATTACTCCGCAAACCTTATTATTATCTTTTGAGTTTTATTGCGCGCCGAATCTCCCCTTAACAGACTTTGATTTATCCCAAAGTATTAGCTACGCAGACGCAGCGGAGTTTTTAGCAAACTTAGCCCAAGAAACTAAAGCTGGAACTTTAGAGTATTTAGCCCGTTTGATGATAGATGGTTTGTTTAAGCGTTATGGCCCAACTCTTCGCCAGATAGTGCTAACCTTAAAGAAACCAGATATTCTTACTAAAGCTCATTATTGTGGGATTAAAGTTACGAGAGCTAATCCTGAGGTTCAAAATGCATAAGATTTTTTTGGCTGTAGGCTCTAACATTTGTCGACGTTTGGCTTTTACCCATGCTTATTTAAAGTTGCAAGAATTTGTTACGATCACTAAAGCTTCAAAAATTTATGTAAGTGCACCCCGTGGTCATGCCCGAGGGCCTCAGTTTTATAACTCGGTGCTGGCAGGGGAAACAGCTTTAGAATTATTAGAACTTAAAGCTCGATTAAAAGCTCTTGAAAGTTCTTTAGGGCGGGAACTTTGGATAAGCCCAAGTGGAGAAAAGTGTTCCTTGCGTTTGCTTGATATTGATATCTTAACTTACGATGAAGTGATTTCAAGTGACCCTGAACTACCACGTAGTGACATTCATAAATATGATTTTGTGTTGCGTCCGCTCGCGGAAATTGCGCCGTTAGAGTTATTGCCAGGTAGTGATTTAACTTATGAAGCATTAGCGACTCAATCAACTTTACCCTTAAAGGAACTTAAAGCAGTGCCTTTTATGGGAGAACATTTAATTTTGAATCTAAACTAGATAGGGTTAGGGGGAGTTAGTCAAGGGTATTGGGCTAGAGCTTTGAGTTGACTTTGGTTATAAGGTTTACTTTGGTTGCAGAGTTAACTTTCGATTGTAGAGTTAAGCTTAAAACAAGAGCGCACTTTAAACTTTCAAGCTTCAAATCCAAGGTTTTAGTTTTAAAATTGATATTTATAAACCAAATTACGAACTACAAAAACCATGTGGTTTAACTTTCGTAGAGGTGACTAATGTTTGCTATGATGGTACTTTAGTAAAAATTCGTTACTCTAGTATGATGGCGTTACATTGGCACACTATGCGTTAAATTGTGTTAAGGAACATCTTTATGTCTATTATTCAAGTAATAGTGTTAGCTATTATTCAGGGGCTGACTGAGTTTATCCCGGTTTCAAGTTCAGCTCACCTCATATTACCAGGAGAGTTACTAAATTGGCCGGATCAAGGTTTGGCTTTTGATGTGGCTTTACATATTGGTTCTTTACTCGCAGTACTTATTTATTTTAGAAATCTAGTCGGTGATATCTGTATTTCGGTGCTCAATTTTTTACGGCGTAAAGGGAGTTTTGATGGCAATTGCCGTATTCTCTTATTTATGGCCGTGGCGACTATACCTTGTGGGTTAGCCGGTTTGTTGTTCGATGATTTGATTGAACAGTACCTAAGAGGTTATCAAGTTATTGCTTTTACGACCTTGTTTTTTGCGGGGTTGTTGCTTATTGCGGAATATGTTTCAGATCGCCTCAGAAAAAATGCTCATCAAGTTGAAACTATGGAAGAAGGCTGTGTAGAAACTGCCAACATGACTTGGCGTCAAGTGCTTTGGATTGGGGTAGCTCAAGCGTTAGCTTTAATTCCGGGGACTTCTCGTTCCGGTATTACCTTGACTGCTGGTTTCTTTGTGGGGATGTCACGCCGCGGAGCTGCATGTTTTAGTTTTTTATTGTCCATTCCGGTAATCGTGTTATCTGGGGGGCTTGAATTTGTAAAACTCATAAAAGGGGATGCGCCCGGGACCGCAACACTAAGCGATTCTCTTATCGGGGCGTTTGTTTCTTTTGTGGTGTCTTATTTGGTGATTAAGTTCTTTATGGACTTTTTAAACAAATTTGGCATTTTGCCTTATGTCATATACCGCGTACTTTTAGGACTGTTTTTAGTCGCCTTAATTGGGTGTGGGGTTTTAAATTAAGCCCACACCCAAGGTCGCATCTACATCACGGTGTGGCCATAAATTTTAATTAGCTCATGCTGAGCTTTCGCAATTGCTTCCCGTCGTAGCTCAGTCATTCTCTTACCGATATCGGGTCCTTTATATCCTTCGTTTATAGCTTGTTCTGCCTTTATTTTAAGGGCTCGGTCAAATATATATTGCATAAAATATGGGGCCATAAAACATTGTGGCTTTGGGGCTAGGGTTCCACGATAGTCAGCGACTAAGCATAGCGTGAGCAGGGCAATGCGAAAGGGTTCCTGATAACCACCACATTTAGTAAAGATTTCTTCTAATTCTTGGGGCTCGGCCGTTAAAAGTTGCACGTAACGATGGCTAAAGGCAATGGCTAGGGCTAATTTTTCGTAGGCCTTAGGCATTCTGATTTGGTTAGCGAGAGCTTTGATATGGGCAGTGGCGCAGTTACGATGCCCAAAATGAGGTTTAGGCTTAGCGTCGACTTTGGTTTCAAGTTTACCTAGATCGTGGAGTAACATAGCTAAGCGCACATCAGGGCGTGTAGTAAGTTTGGCTACTTCCTTTAGCGTTAAGATAGAATGCGCAAAAACATTGCCTTCAGGATGATATTTAGGATCTTCTGGGACTAAACTTAAAGCGTCGAGTTGTGGAAAAATATGTTTTAAGGCATCAGTTTCTTTTAAGAATAAAAAGTAACATTCTGGATTTTTAGTATTGAGGGCTTTTTCTGTTTCGGTCCAAATGCGTTCTGGAGTTAAGTGTTCAAGTTCTCCTGAAGCGGCAATTTGAGCGCATAATTCTTGGGTTTCGGGGGCAACCTTAAAGTCAAGATAGGCAAAACGGGCATAAAAGCGCGCGAGGCGTAAAACTCGTAAGGGGTCTTCCACAAATGCGCAACTAGTGTGGCGTAAAATTCTTTGTTCTAGGTCGGCCACACCACCGTAAGGATCATAGAGTTGGCCGTTCGCGTCTTGCGCAATAGAATTTATGGTCAGATCACGACGCGCTAAATCTTCTTCTAAGGTGACTTCGGGGCTAAAGTGGCATTCAAACCCTTTATAGCCATGGCCTTTTTTGCGTTCAGTGCGCGCTAAAGCATATTCTTCTCCGGTTTTAGGGTGTAAGAAAACCGGAAAATCTTGCCCCACGCAGTGAAAGCCTAAATCGAGCATTTCTTGGGGAGTGGCGCCGGTAACGCAATAATCGCGATCGCTTCCTTTAATGCCTAAAAGTTGATCGCGGACTGCTCCTCCAACTAGGTAAATATTCATAAGGCCTCCGGCTGGTGTGGGTTTGATATGCGCTAAAATATGCTTTTAAATAGACAATTATTGGGGGGAAAACCCTTGTGATAATTGGCTCAACTTTAACTAATTTTAAAACTTATTTCAAGTTTCGGGCCTTTTAGCCAAAACTAAAGCTATGATTTATTATGAAAAGCTTGGGAGGATAACCTTAGGTTAGGCACGAGCTTAAAAGCCTTTTTAATATTGTGTGGTAGCTTTACCTTTTGCCTTCTTCTTAAAAGCACTTAAAAAAGAATTAGTGGAACGTGTTAAAATGTATCCTATTACGTCTTTAACTAGAAGTTTTGACGACTCCTTTATTTATATTAAATGTGGATAGTAGTATGTACAAGGAATTCTTCGGTTTGAGTGAAGCTCCGTTTAGCATTTCACCCAACCCTAAGTTTTTTTATCTTAGTCGACATCACCGTGAGGCTTTAGCTAGCCTTAAACATGGCACCAGAGAATCTGGGGGCTTTGTATTGTTTACAGGGGAAGTTGGCACGGGTAAAACGGTAATCGTGCGTACGCTTATTCAAAGCCTACCTCCGGAAATTAGATACGCTGCGATCTATAATCCCGATTTGAGTGTCAATGAAATGCTCGAAGCTATTTGCCAAGGCTTTGGGCTTCAATTGGCCAAAGGGGCATCTAAACGTGAACTGCTAGAACAAATTAATAATTTTTTACTAAGCTGCGCGCATAATAACCAAAGAACCGTGCTTTTAATTGATGAAGCGCAGCACTTAAGTGATGAAGTCTTAGAGCAAGTACGCTTGCTGACTAATTTTGAAACCAACAACACTAAGTTATTACAAGTTGTATTAGTTGGGCAACCTGAATTAGCTCAAAAGCTTAAACAACAACATTTACGTCAGTTGGCCCAGCGTATTACGGCGCGCTTCCATTTGCTACCTCTTACCGTCATGGAAGTTGATTCGTATGTACGCTTTCGTTTGCAATCAGCTGGTTGCTTACAAGTAATTTTTACAAATGGAGCGGTAGCTAAGCTTTATAGTTATTCTAAAGGGATTCCGCGCATTATAAATGTGATTGCAGATCGGGCGTTATTAGCCGCTTTTGTGGACAGATCGCATACAGTAGAAGCCAAACACGTTAAGCAAGCAGCGCAAGAGGTTTTAGGGCTCGAAAGCTTATCGACAGTTACTAAGAAAAAATTAAGTAGTCTCTTATTACTTTCTTCTTTAGGTAAGTATGTGGCTTTAGGGGTAAGTGGACTTGTATTAGGGGTCGGCTTAGGTTGGGTTTGCAACACTATGGACGATGAGTCACTACGCACTAAAGTAGTAAAATTATTAAAGCAAGATCCTGAGCTCGTAGCGGCTAAAAATGAATATTTAGATTCACTCAATCCCGGAGAAAAAAATGTAGTGTTAAAACGTGAGCAAGCGCGTTACGAAGCTGATGTGTTAAATAGCACCTTAGAAGAATCAGCTTGGAGTAATTTAGTTCGCGAATGGGGCTTTGTGGATAATTCGACGGCTCAAGGGGGCAGTATCGAAGAATCTTGTCGGATGCTAGCTAGAAATGGGTATAGATGTTTAGCGGCGCGCGGGAGCCTCGCGGAGTTAGAACGCTACAATGTGCCTGTAGTGATTCAATTAATGGATAGCAATCTAACACCTTTTTATGCTGTGTTGACCGGGTTAAGTAAAACTTACGCCGTGTTAGTTCTTAATGGGCGTGAATGGGTGGTGGAACGCGCTTGGGTTGAAAGTTCAATGGAAGGTGATTACCGTTTGCTTTGGCCTTTACCAGGAGGCGAAGAAATGGTTAAGTCCACTAGTAATAAAGAAAGCCAAACCTTGCTCTCGCAAATGTTAGCGGGGTACTTTATGGATAGCTCTTTGAGTTTTAACGGCTGGAATAGTGCCATTGCCCAAAAGGTGCGGGAAGTACAAGCTAATAATGGCCTTATGGTTGACGGGATTGCCGGGGTGGATACACTCTGGGTTTTATTACCCTTTGCTGATACGGGCCATGGGATTAAGCGTGATAACATTAAACCATTTGGGGATGCTAACCTTAACTTATTAGGCGCCAAGAATGCTTTAAATAAACAGGTGTTTTCCGGCAAAAAACAAGCTTTAAACCAACAGGCTGAAGTGGAAGACTCTTCGGTTTCGGCAGAAACACTCGATGGTTTGGGGGCAACTAACACTGAAGAATTCGACAATGTAGGCTTAGATGCTAATGAGGCTAATGATGACCAAAGCTTTGAGCATCCGATGCCCACTAAAAAATACGAAGTAATTGATAAGCCTGTGGCTACCAATATCGTTAATAGTGGGGGAACTCTTAACGAAGGTGAAGGCTACGTAGAAGGTGGGGTAAGGGTCAATGGGCGTTTAGCGCAAGTAGAACCGCCAAATCGAAACTTACAAACTCAAGAAACTTCCAAAGCTTCTAAGCGTACTGATAGAACCACTAAAGGGCAGGAAAGCTCTGGTGGTTTATCATCAAGTCAAGATTCAATTACGCTTGAAGAATTACTGTAAAAAACAATTATGAAGCGGCTAAACTTGAAACTAAGTTTGTTTTTTAGGTTTAGCTACCTAAGTTCAAGAAAGTAATTTCAAGAGAGTAATTTCAAGAGCGCAAGGTAGGATTTAATAATGTCATTGTATTATGAAGCTGAAAACCTCGGTCCCAACTCCGGCAAGACTTCTAAAGGCTCTAGCCAAAAAATTAAGACATTAGCGACTTATATCGCTTGTTTACTTATTCCTGCGATTATTAGTTTGGTCGTGACTATTTCGAGTGGTAATCGTGAGGTTAAAGCGTTAGCTGCCACGGAAAAAGCACGGTTAATGCAAATTATTAAACAAAAAACGTTAGCTTTAGAGGCTCAAGCTAACGACAAGATGGTTTATCCATTTGTGGGTGAATCACAAGTACATGAATATAAGATTAAGTACGTGTCGCAAATTGGTGGTAGCTTTAGGACAAAACAGATGTTAGAAGACTCAAGTTCAGTGGCCACCGAGCCTAAGGGGCTTGAAGTCTCAACAAATGATTATGCTTCTAATCCTGAAAACTTTTCTAAAGGTCAAGAAACTACTCCTAATGTTCGTCATAAGAGCGTTGAGGAACTCTTTAACCAAGCGGTTAAAGATACAGGTGGGCGGCCGGCTAAAATTATAACGGCTAAAGAAAACAAACCACCAAAAACCGAGCTTAGTGTGTGGGACTTACCACCTCAAATTAAACGTCAAGTGCCGTCATTTGTGTATAGCTCGCACAACTTCTCGTCAGATCCATATAAAAGAAGCATCGTATTAAATGGTAAAACCATGCGTGAAGGCGGAGAGCTTGGCGCTTTACGAGTTGTCAAAATAACCCGAGACGGCGTGGTGTTTTCTGTCGGTGGGGTTGAATTTACGCATAAACAACTCGATGACTATCAAGGAAAATAAGTTAGGTTGTGTTTTGGCATTATGCGGGCCTTAAACCTAAGAAGATAGAGTCCATATAGAATGGTAACTCCTGATATGCTCGGTGGTTTAGGTCATCCTTATCCATATATGATTTTGAAAACATGAAACGCCTTAAGGTTGATGATGCACGTGCAGTCATAAAAATTGGTGATACCGTATCTGACATTTTAGAAGGTAAAAAGGCTGGAGTTTACAGTGTTTTTTTGGGCGTTGGTAGTTCAGTTTTAGGGCTTACTAAAACCCAATATGAAAGTTTAAGTGCTGAGGACCAAGAGGCAACTTGGCAAAAGGCGTGAGAAGTATTTTTAGCTCACGGGGCTGATGCGGTAATTGATACTTTAGCTGAAGCTTATGACTTAGTGCAAACTGTTAATAAGCTCTAAGCTCTAAGCTCTAAGCTCTAAGCTTACCATTTTCTTTGGCTATTTATGTGGGGGAGAATTCCTAAGAGCTTAAGGACTTAACCTAGGGCTAAGCTAAAGTGAGACTTTAGGTTTACTAAAAATTTAGCCCCATAAACGTTAAAAGCCCGCATTTTACTTGCGGGCTTTTTAAGCTAAAAATTTTAAGCTACAGGCTTAAGCTACGGTTGATATATGCTTATATGATGTCGTTTTAAATAAACTTATCCCAAGGTAAAACCTAATATTTAGGTTATTTGGTGTAAGTCATAAACTAAAGCATGTAGGTAAAAGCTATCATCTTGGCAAGCTAAAGTCCAAACTACCAATTTATAGATTTAGCCTCAAAAATTAATAGTAATCTTCACGTCTTCTACGTGGGCGGGGAAGATATACTAGGATGACGCCTGCTAAGGCCCCAATACCGGCGATTAACCCACCTTCTTTCCACCATCTTAATTGCATATCTTGAGCTTTGGTTTCAAGTTTGCTTTCAAGTTCTTCATTGCGTTCTTGGATTTTTGCGAGTTTAGCAGAATCAGCTGCTTGTTTTTTCGCTAATTCATCGCGTTCTTGACGTAGTGAAGAAAGTTCAGATTTAGCCGCTTTTAGTTCTCTTGCTGTTTCGCTATCGATGTTAGCAAGTTTATATTTTAAAGCTTCGTTTTCAGAGCGAAGCATTGTTACTTCGGCACGGAAACTAGTTTCATGTTGAACTTCACTCTTAGGAATCCAACCTACCTTGCCTGATGGAAGACGGATTTGATGGTAACCATTTTGAGTATTTAAAATAGTAACTTCGTCACCTGCGCGTGCAGTGCCGGTGAGGCGATACTGCTTGCCTGGACCACGAGTCATCCAAACATAGGCGTTGTCAGTGATAAATACTTTCTTATCAGCGGAAACAGGGGGTGTAACTTCAGATGCTACTGGAGTTTTAGGATCTACTGTAGCTGCACTTGAGGCTGAATCTGATTTATTTTTGGTCTTGTCATTAGCTTCGCTTAGAGCTTTTGAGGTAGCTTTGGAGGCAACTGGAGCAGTTGGGGTAGTTTTATCAGCGCTAGCCGTGGCTGGGGCTGAAGGAGGGAGTACTACAGTCTCAGCATTAGCTTGTCCTTCGTTTTCGGTGATTTCAAGGGCCGAAGCAGGGACATTACATAGGGCTGAAGAAATCAGCAATCCAGCGATTAACGGGAGTTTTTTGTTCACAGCGTACCTCAGTTGTTTGTATTTTAATCATTATGTGTAACGTAAATTTTACCTAAAAGAAGCAAAATTTACCAATTAATCATTTAGGCGATAGCAGTTACGCACGAAAATATAGGAGTTTAATACCATGTCCCCATCCTAATGTC
>OIZS01000351.1_pt1 | contig 20621 bp, 10 predicted proteins | sample 1588641 | NCBI WGS metagenome assembly OIZS01 (sample SAMN03283240) | human gut metagenome | biome: human-associated habitat; material: feces | host: Homo sapiens | place: Peru | collected 2012
CCTGCCACTGCCACATGATATTCCGGAGCGTTTTCGCAGAAATTCTTCAGGGAAGACAAGCCTTTGTGCAGCTCCTGTATTTCATCGAGGATGATGAGGGTCTCGCCGGGGATGATTGGTTGCTTGCTGATGGCACCAATCACCGCCCACTTGTCAACATTAAGCGCACAAGACACCATATCCTTTGGCACGGCACCATGCGTCCACGTAGAATTGTAAAATATTATTGCCAAAATTTAACACTTGGAAACAGGTGCTTTTAGAGCGGAAAAAGGGTAGCCTTTCGCCCTTCGACAATACCTTCGGCCGGTTTTCTGCCAAAAATTTTTGCCGTTTCAGTGCAATCGCGTTGCCGTTACACTGTAATGGCGACGCGATTTCACTGAAACGGCAACGCGATTACACCGTAACGGCGATGCGATTACACTGTAAAGGCGACGCAAAATCAGCGTATCGGCAACGTCTGTAAACCGCAAAAATCACTACTGCTTAATAATCAAGGTTTTACGAAAACGTCCCATAATCGCGTCATTTGCAGACAAGAGACAGCTTGGTTGAAAAAAATCGATTCTCAGACGACCATTCGTAAAATATTTTCACATTATATAGGCCAGTACTTCCTTCGGTTCCCACATTATCGAGGGACTGAAATGTTACGGCCCACAAAAGATGTTCGGCTATTATATAACCATATTATATAACAATGTGTAATAAACATAATGTGTATGGAGACAGTTTATCTAAAAAAGCGCGGATTACAAAGATTAGGATTGGACCATCCAAAGCGCGCTGGGCGGCCACGATGGCCGCCACCTGCCCATCGCAAGGCTCTTTTCACGACCGAAATAAAAAAACACTGTTAGCTTTTGCTTGGCTCACAGATTATTATTAATTTTGCACAAAATATCAATCATTCAAAATGAAAATATCATATAAGTGGCTTAAGGAATACGTTGATTTTGACCTTACCCCCCAAGAGACAGCCGACGCGCTGACATCCACTGGTCTTGAAGTGGACGCGCTCGATGAAGTGGAAGCTATCAAAGGCGGACTGAAAGGCCTGTTTGTTGGCAAGGTGCTCACATGCGAGGCCCACCCCAACAGCGACCACCTACACGTAACCACGGTAGACCTTGGCAAGGGCGAGCCACAACAAATAGTATGCGGCGCGCCCAACGTGGCGGCAGGACAGAAAGTGATAGTGGCCGACCTGGGCTGCAAGCTATACGATGGCGACAAAGAGTTCGTGATAAAGAAAAGCCGCCTGCGCGGTGTCGACTCTTTCGGCATGATATGCGCTGAAGACGAGATTGGCGTGGGCACCGACCACAATGGCATCATCGTGCTGCCCGAAGAGGCGGTCGTGGGCACGCCAGCGGCTGAATACTACCACCTCGACAGCGACTGGGTGATAGACATCGACATCACGGCCAATCGCGCCGACGCCCTCTCCCACTACGGCGTGGCACGCGACCTCTACGCCTGGCTCACGCAGCGCGGCTACAAGACAAGCCTGCACAGGCCCGACTGCTCTAAGTTTCATGTCGACAACGAGCTCATGCCAATCGACGTGGAAATAGACAACACGGAGGCATGCAAGCGATATGCCTGCCTGAGCGTCACCGACTGCGAAGTGAAGGAAAGCCCGAAGTGGATGCAAGAAAGGCTCAACGCGATAGGCCTCAGACCGATAAACAACATAGTGGACATAACCAACTATATCATGATGGCCTATGGGCAGCCAATGCACTGCTTCGACGCCGACAAGGTGACAGGCCACAAGATAGTGGTACGCACGCAACCAGAGGGCACCAAGTTCGTGACGCTCGACGGCGTGGAGCACATACTTGGGGAGCACGACCTCAGCATCTGCAATGCCGAGGAGCCCATGTGCATAGCCGGCATATTCGGCGGAAAGGGTTCCGGAACATATGAGACGACGCGAAACGTGGTTCTCGAATCGGCCTACTTCCACCCAACATGGATTCGCAAGAGCGCGCGCCACCACGGATTGTCGACCGACGCAAGCTTCCGCTTCGAGCGTGGCATTGACCCTAACGGCACTATATACGCACTCAAGCAGGCGGCCATCCTCTGTCAGGAGCTGGCAGGCGGCAAGGTGTCGATGCAGATAAAAGACGTGTATCCACAACCACTTCCAAACTTCGACGTGCGCCTCAACTATGAGTATTGCGACCGATTGATAGGCAAGAAGCTCGGCGCCGACACCATCAAGAGCATCGTGACGAGCCTTGAGAAGATAAACAAGGAAGACGCCGAAGGCCTCGACCTCACGGTGCCGGCATATCGCGTAGACGTGAAGCGCCCGTGCGACGTGGTGGAAGACATCCTGCGCATCTACGGATACAACAACGTGGAGATACCCACACAGCTCAAGTCGTCGCTCACCACAGAGAACGAGGAAGACAAGGAGCACAAGCTGGAGAACATTGTCTCTGAGCAGCTTGTGGGATGTGGCTTCAACGAGATATTGAACAACTCGCTCACCAAGGAGGCCTACTACAACCACGACGAGCTGAACAGCTACCGTTGGGCAAACACGGTGAAGATAATGAACCCTCTGTCCACCGACTTGGGCGTGATGCGCCAGACACTGGTCTTCGGAGGATTGGAGTCGCTCGCGCGCAACATCAACCGCAAACGCGAGAACCTGCGCTTCTTCGAGGTGGGCAACGTGTACCACTACGACCCGGAGAAAGACGACCACGACGCGCCTATCAAGGCTTACACGCAGCAATACCATTTGGCATTGTGGCTCACGGGCAAGCGCGTGGAAGGCTCATGGGCACACGCCGACGAGGAGACTTCTTTCTATGAGCTGAAGGCTTACGTGCTCAACATCCTGCGAAGGGCCGGACTGAAACAGGGTGTCGCCGTGGAAGAGAAGACCACAAACAACTTGTTCGCATACGGTCTGACACTCAAGACACGCCAAGGCGTGAAGCTTGCCGAATACGGTAAGCTCGCTAAGAAAGTGGCACACAGTTGCGACGTGGAGAAAGACGTGTTCTATGCCGAACTCAACTGGACGGCCATCGTCAAGGCCACGAAGAAGAACAAGGTGGAGTTTAAGGAGCTTTCCAAATACCCATCAGTGAGCCGTGACCTCGCCCTGCTCGTCGACGACAACGTGGAGTTCGCGCAAATAGAGCAGTTAGCGCGCAAGACGGAGAAGAAGCTCTTGCATCAGGTCACGCTGTTCGATGTCTACCAAGGCAAGAACCTGCCGGCCGGAAAGAAGAGCTACGCTGTCAACTTCGTGTTCGAGGACGAGGAGAAGACCCTGTCCGAGAAGCAGATAGAGGCCATGATGCAGAAGCTTATCACAAATCTTACAAAGCAACTGGGCGCCGAACTGAGATAAAGAGAGGCATTGCAGAAGGATAGGCACAAGATGCCTGACATGCTAAAAAGGAAAAACAAAAGAAAAACAAAAATACACCAAACCAATGGGAAGAGCATTTGAATACCGTAAGGCTACAAAGCTGAAGAGATGGGGCCACATGGCTCGCACGTTTACGAAATTGGGCAAAGAGATTGCCATAGCCGTGAACAACCCACGCCTGCGTGCCATCATCGCCACTTGCAAGCGCGAGAACATGCCTAAGGACAATATCCAGCGCGCCATAAAGAACGCCATGGGTAAAGACCAGTCCGACTATAAGGAGGTGACTTACGAGGGGTATGGACCTCACGGAGTGGCCATCCTCGTTGACACGCTCACCGACAACACCACCCGCACCGTGGCAGACGTAAGGTCGGTCTTCAACAAGTTTAGCGGAAACCTTGGCACCACAGGTTCCCTGTCGTTCCTGTTCGACCACAAGGCCGTGTTCTCGTTCAAGCCGAAAGAGGACACCGAGATGGACGACCTCATTCTCGAACTCATCGACTTCGGAGTGGAAGACGAGTTCGACACAGATGAGGAGTCGGGAGAAATCACGATCTACGGCGCACCGACAAGCTTCGGAGACATACAGAAGTATCTTGAGGACAACGGATTCGAGATAACATCTGCCGAGTTCACTTATATTCCAAACGACCTGACCGACATACCAGCCGACCAGCGTGAGACCATCGAGAAGATGGTTGAGAAGCTTGAGGACTTCGACGACGTGCAAAACGTTTACACCAACCTCAAGCCTGCCGACGAGCCAGCAGAAGAATAAGCAACACTCGCTAAGCCGAGAATAAAAGCTATTGAGAATAAGAAAGGGTCATGTCAATGTGCTTTCACATTGATGTGACCCTATTTTCATATTCGTTACAAAGCCATAATAATAGGCCCGCTAATCTTAAATGTATGTAAATCTTCGTTAAGAATAAACAATTACATCTACTTATTGCTTATTTTTGCAATAAAAACGAACCAAAACCAATACTAAAACGCCATACATGAAGAAACTATTATCGCTCCTCTTTCTGCTTTTGCCTGTTGCCTCTTTCGCCGAAGAAATAGCAGACGACATGACCACTATCTTCGAAGAACATTTTGACGGTTGGCTATATCCGCACGAATCTGGGATGAACGCTACGTATAAGTATAAAACAAGTGACATCTCCATGCAAACTTATGAGGCATATAACATACCACCTAACAAACTTCCTTGTTTAAGATTTGCCAAGCTATCTCATGCAAAAATTATCATTTCAAACTTCACTGGGGCTCATGGCAAATTTATTCTTTCCTATAAAAGTTACAATACGAACTTTTCCGTTACTTATGCTTATACAAAGACAGACAAAGCAAAAGATGTCACAAGTAATTCAGACGGTACTTTCACTTTCAACGTACAACCAAACAGGAGCCAAATAATACTGTCATTCAATAACGATGGTAGTAGTGTGGCAATGTTAGACGATATTATTGTCAAGGCACCAACATCCAGTATCACAACCTCAACCTCTCCCGACGCGAAATTGAGTTTCAATCAACAGGAAATGTCGGCTGCTGTTGGCACGACATATAATAGTAGTCAACTATTATCTAATCCAAATAGCCTGCCAATAAAATGGTATTCATCTAATCAAGCCACTGCCACAGTGGACACGTCGGGCAATGTCACGCCTCACTTCATTGGAACGACCACCATTTATGCCATTTTTGAAGGCAATAATAATTATGCTTACCAAGCTGTGTCTTACCAATTGACAACAAGACGAGAGCCATTAAACAACGAGGTGTATTATGATGGTTTTGCTGATTATAATGGCATAGAAGGAAATGGCGGTATTCTTGTGAAAAATGAATACGAAGGAGATTATAAATTTCACCTATGGCCTCTTGTTAGCAACTCAAGCACCAATCTGTATAAAGGGTACCAGTGCCTTAAAATTGTTGAATCTTATACCATCAAAAATCTTGAAAAATATGGATTGAAGAATTTTAGGCTGAATTTCAAATACGCTTTATCCGAAGAATCATCAAAGACACCGGTAACCGTAACGTTAAAATATAGTGACAACAGCACTTCAAAGGCCTTGGATGATGTCTTGAAATGGACAGATATCTCAGTGCCTATCTCATCTGCCAGCCAGCTGAGCAGCATCACGTTCAGCGGCAAAAATTTCTTTATCGACGAGATATCCATCATTTCCGAAGACTTCATTACGATAGGTTCCACTGGTTACGCCACATTATATTATAGTGGGCGCGCGATCAAGATACCGACAGGTCTCACGGCATACACCATGAAGGTGGAGAATGGAAAGATAGTGAAGAGCCGTGCTTACTCTGAAGGCGAGACATTGCCAAAGGCCACCGCCGTGATCCTAAGAGGGAAACCGGGCAAGTATAATCTTGACACTTCCACGGAGAAAGGCACCACAGACAATAACAACCAGCTGAAAGGCTCCGACACCAAGGCGAACACAACAGGAAACGATGGCGACTACTTCTTCTACATGCTTGCAAACAAGGATGGCGAAGGTGTCGGATTTTATTGGGGAGCTGAAAACGGTGCCGCGTTTCTTAATGGCGAGCACAAGGCATACCTCGCCATTCCCAAGACCGACACTTATGGTTCAGCCGCCAAGCCTTGCTACGTCTTCGCGGAAGACGCCGCTACCGCTATTGGCAAGACAAACGACAATAAGACTAAGCCAGCGTCTTACACTCTTGATGGAAGACTATGCCCACGAGGAGCCAAAGGCATCGTGATAAGCAACGGCAGGAAAACCATCCGACGATAAAACAATCTAAAAGCCTTGACAATGAAAAACCGTAAGAAATATAATAAACCGGTAACAAAAGTAGTGCATATACATCAAGAGTTTCCATTAATGAGTGGTAGTGGTCCCGGCGAAAGAAAAGAGCCAGAACTACACAACGAAGTGCTTGACCCTGGCGAGCAGTTGTCCAAGCCCTCTGGCCCTTTCCCGTTTTCCATGGAAAGTCTCGACTCGAGGGAAGAGTGAAGAGAGGCGAGAATTACGAAAGTTCCCTACCCTGCCGCAAACGACAATCATAACGTTAAATCACGAATTTCTCAATAACTGTGCAAAAAAGACTACAAGAAAGAAAATAATGCACATTTTTTTTGCTATTGAGCAGTATTGATAGTAACTTTGCACGGAAATCCGAATTTTGTGCAATGACAAATACAAGAAGTCTGAATAAGTTGATTGAGGACGCCATCGTCAACAACTGGTATAAAGACGCCCTTACCGACTATAAGGGTGCCACACTGCAATACCACGACGTGGCGCGCAAGATAGAGAAGCTCCACATCATGTTTGAGAGCATAGGCCTGCAGAAAGGCGACAAGGTCGCCCTTTGCGGTCGCAACAGCTCAATGTGGGCATGCGCTTTCTTGGCCACGCTCACCTATGGAGCCGTGGCCGTGCCTATCCAGCACGAATTCACCCCAGCTCAAGTCTACAACGTGGTAAATCATTCCGATGCCCGCCTTCTCTTCGTGGGCGACGTGGTGGCCACACAGCTCGACTATGAGCAGATGCCACACCTTGAGGGCATTGTCTACATACCCGACTTCTCCATCGTGCTCAGCCGCTCAGAGCAAATCACCTATGCCCGAGAGCACCTCAACGAGGTCTTTGGCAAGAAATATCCCAAATATTTCCGCAAGGAGCACGTGCATTATTACAACGACCAAGAAGAAGACCTCGCCCTGATAAACTATACCAGCGGCACCACAGGCTTCTCAAAGGGAGTCATGCTGCCATATCGCGCGCTTTGGAGCAACATCTCCTTCATTGAGCGTGCCATCGGCAGCAAGCTGCCCAAGAACGCCAACGCGCTCTCCATCCTGCCCATGGCCCACATGTACGGCATGGCGTGCGAGTTTCTCTTGCAGTTCTGCATCGGCAACCACCAATTTTTCCTCACCCGCCTGCCCAGCCCGACGGTCATACAGGCAGCCATGGCAGAGATTCACCCATGTGTGGTGATATCCGTGCCTCTCATCATAGAGAAAATCATTCGCAAGAAGATATTCCCCCTCATCACCCCAAGCCTGCGACTGCTCATGCACATGCCGGGCATTGGCAAGAAGGTGCGCCAGCACATCTGCGACCTCGTGAAGCAAGAGATGGGCGGCAACGCCTATGAGGTAGTGGTTGGCGGAGCCGGACTCAACAAGGAGATAGAGACATTCCTCGTGGAGATAGGCTTCCCCATCACCATGGGCTATGGCACCACGGAGACAGGACCACTGATTACCTTCTCCGACTGGCACGACTTCGAGCCAGGCTCATGCGGCACGGTGGTAGACAACATGGAGATGAAGGTGCTCAGCCCAGACCCGGTAAACGTACCAGGCGAGGTGATCTCGCGCGGACTCAACGTCATGCTCGGCTACTACAAGAACGAACAAGCCACGAAAGCCACCATCGACGAAGACGGATGGTTCCACACAGGCGACCTTGGGCGAATATCAGCCGACGGACACCTTTTCATACGTGGGCGAATCAAGAACATGCTTCTTGGCTCAAACGGCCAAAACGTGTACCCTGAGGAGATTGAGGACAAGCTCAACTCCATGACAATGGTTGGCGAGAGCCTCATCGTGCAACGAGGCGACCATCTTGTGGGCTTGGTTTATCCCGACACCGAGGCGGCACAGCAGTTGGGCTTCAAGGAGAGCGACCTCGACGCCATAATGGAGCAAAACAGGCAAGAGCTCAACCAGCTGTTGCCGGCGTTTTGCAAGATAAGCAAGATACAATTGCAAGACCAGGAGTTTGAGAAAACTCCAAAGAAGTCGATAAAGAGGTATCTCTATAATACGACGAACCAATAACCACGGACTACCCGCTTTCACTTAGATAATTATGACTATGGAAAAGATACCAAGCTTCAACCAGCTCATCCAAGACAGCATCGTCAGGAACTGGGATCGCGACGCTCTCACCGATTACAAGGGCGCTACCCTGCAATACCACGACGTGGCACGCAAGATAGAGAAGCTTCACATCATGTTCGAGAGCTCCGGCGTTGAGAAAGGCGACAAGATAGCCCTCTGCGGCCGCAACAGCTCGGCATGGGCAGCGGCTTTCCTCGCCGTGTTGACCTATGGAGCCATAGCCGTGCCAATACTCCATGAGTTCACGCCAGACCAAATACACAACATAGTGAACCACTCCGACGCCAAGCTCCTCTTCGTGGGAGACGTGGTGGCGACGCAGGTGGATCCGGAGAAGATGCCTGGACTTGAGGGCATAATCTACATTCCAGACTATTCTTTGGTTGTCTCCCGCACAGAGAAACTGACCTACGCCCGCGAGCACCTCAACGAGATGTTCGGGCACAAATACCCAAAATATTTCCGCAAGGAGCACGTCAATTATTACATTGAGCAAAGCCCCGATGAGTTGGCGCTCATCAACTACACCAGCGGCACCACGGGCTTCTCGAAGGGCGTGATGCTTCCATACCGCGCCATGTGGAGCAATGCCGACTTCGCCGAGCACGTGCTCGGCAAGGCCATCGTGCCTGGCGACAACATCATCAGCATCCTTCCCATGGCCCACATGTACGGCATGGCGTTTGAGTTCTTGTTCGAGTTCATCAAGGGTTGCCACGTGTTCTACCTCACGCGCATACCGTCGCCGGCAATCATCGCCGCGGCTTTCGCCGACGTAAAGCCACGCGTCATCATATCCGTGCCTCTGATTATCGAGAAGATAATAAAGAAGAAGGTGTTCCCCAAGCTGCAAGACCCACGCATACGCCTGCTCTTGAAGATGCCAGGACTGAACAAGCGAATCTACGAGCGCATAAACGAGCAAGTGACCAAGGCTTTCGGCGGCAACTTCTACGAGATAATAATCGGCGGAGCCGCCTTCTCGCAAGAGGTGGAACAATTCCTCCACCGCATCGGCTTCCGCTACACCGTGGGCTATGGAGCCACTGAGTGCGCCCCAATCATTGGTTATGAGGATTGGTCGCGCTTCGCACCAGGGTCGTGTGGCAAGGCGGCTTACCACATGCAGGTGGAGATAGACAGTCCGGACCCGGCGAATATTCCTGGCGAGATACTGTGCAAAGGCCCTAACGTCATGTTGGGCTACTACAAGAACGAGGAGGCCACAAAGGCTGCAATCGATGACAACGGCTGGTTCCACACTGGCGACCTCGGCTTGATGGACAACAACGGAAACATCTTCATCAAGGGCCGCTCAAAGAACATGCTTCTCGGCTCCAACGGACAAAACATCTACCCGGAGGAGATTGAGGACAAGCTCAACTCCATGACCTTAGTCAACGAAAGTGTGGTGATACAGGATGGCGACAAGCTCATTGGCCTTGTACACCCCGACTACGACGCGGCAAAGGCCATGGGCGTGAGCGACAACGACTTGAAAGACGTGATGGAGCAAAACCGCAAGACCCTCAACGCTGAGCAGCCTGCCTATTGCCGACTGGCGGAGATAAGAATCCACGAAGAGGAATTCGAGAAGACGCCAAAACGCTCAATCAAGAGATTCCTCTACACGAAATAACTACACACGACAAGATAAACATTTGCCCGCGTATGTGAACAGTATCGCTCACATGCGCGGGCAAATGTCGTTAATACGGATACTCTCTCCGACTTGCCACTTTCAAAACCGCCTTGGGCTCTTGCATGGTTGGCATTGGCTCACGAGAAAAACAGGACAGTTTTGGCGGACAACAATAATTGGAAACTTGATGCGATTATTAAAGTTTTGCACAAAAAAATAGTAACTTTGCAATATAAAATACAAGGAAACAGATTGTTGGTAAATATGGAAGATTTTTTCAGGGCAGGGCTTGACGTTGGCTCCACAACCGCGAAGATGGTTGTCATAGACACTCAGGGTAATATTGTTTATTCACGCTACGAACGTCACAACGCCAAGGTCAAGGAACTTGTGAGCGCATACTTGGACGAGATAGGACAAAGAATGCCCAACGCCAGCATGAGCCTTTGCGTGACAGGCTCCGTTGGCATGTCCACCGCAGAGACGCTAAACGCCGAATTCGTGCAAGAGGTCGTTGCCGCGACCGTTTTCGCCCGCAATCGTTTCCCACAAGCAAAGGCACTGATAGACATTGGCGGCGAGGACGCCAAGGTCGTGTTCTTCAACGGCAAGGGCACGGAGCTGCGCATGAACGGCAACTGCGCCGGCGGCACGGGAGCGTTTATCGACCAGATGGCGGTGCTCATGGGCTGCGACAACCAGCAGATGAACGACCTCGCCCTGCAATCGACACACCTCTACCCCATGGCCGCCCGCTGCGGCGTGTTCGCAAAGACCGACATCCAAAACCTCATGTCGCGCAACCTTCCCAAGGCCGACATCGCGGCAAGCATCTTCCACAGCATTGCCGTGCAGACGGTGACGACACTCAGCCACGGCTGCGACTTCTCCGCGCCTATTCTCTTGTGCGGCGGGCCCCTCACGTTCTTGCCCGCGCTGAGAAAAGCCTTCTCCGACTATCTCAACATGCCTTCTTCCGACTTTATAGTGTTGAAGGAAAGCAATCTCATACCAGCCCTCGGATGCGCGTTCCGGGCCAAGGACGCCACGCCCGTAAGCCTCGATGAGCTGAAGCAGCTCCTCAACGCGCCACGAAACGCTTGCGCGGTCTCGTGCGGCAAACAAGCCAAAGTGGACGTGGAAGAGAAGCTCAACCCTCTGTTCGCCTCGGAAGAGGAGCACCAGGCATGGCTTAGAGGCAAAGACAGATATGCCACGAAGGTGTACCCCATGCGCAAAGGAGAAGAGCAAGTGGTCATAGGAATAGACTCTGGGTCAACCACCACAAAGCTCATAGCCGTGCGCGCACAGGGCGAGGATGCGGGACAGATAGTGTTCTCCGACTATTCCATGAACCTCGGCAACCCCATCAAAGCCGTGAAAGACGGCTTGAGACGCCTCAAGGAGAAAGCATCAGAGGCAGGTGCCGACATCCATGTCGTGGGCTCCTGCTCCACCGGCTATGGCGAGGAGCTCATAAAGGCAGCGTTCAATCTCGACAGCGGCATAATAGAGACCATGGCACACTATCGAGCGGCAGAGAGGCTAATGCCCGACGTGAGCTTCATCCTCGACATCGGCGGACAGGACATGAAAGCCATTTTCGTGGACAACGGCGCCGTGACACGCATGGAGCTCAACGAGGCGTGCTCTTCGGGCTGCGGAACGTTCATTCAGACTTTCGCCAAGGGATTGGGCTATAAGATAGATGACTTTGCCAAGGCCGCGTGCCATGCCGACAAGCCTTGCGACCTCGGCACACGCTGCACGGTGTTCATGAACTCGAAGGTGAAGCAGGTGATGCGTGAGGGCGCCACGGTGGAGGACATAGCGGCAGGACTGAGCTACTCGGTGGTGCGCAACTGCTTGTTCAAGGTGCTCAAGCTGCATGGCAACGACAACCTTGGCGCGCGCATAGTGGTGCAAGGCGGCACCATGAAAAACGACTCCGTGGTAAGGGCTTTCGAGATGCTCACCGGCAAGGAAGTGGCGCGAAGCAACATGCCCGAGATGATGGGTGCCTACGGTTGCGCGTTGCACGCCATTGCCGACCATGCGGCAAACGACGCACGCGATAACCGTAGCGTGGACGACCTGCTCGACATGTCGGAATACGACACTAAGCTGCTCAACTGCAAGGGGTGCGAGAACCACTGCTTCGTGACGAGGTATCTCTTTGCCGGAGGCAGGAAGTTCTATTCGGGCAACAAATGCGAGCGTGTGTTCAACAACAAGGGCAAGAACGACGCCAAGGGCGACAACATATACACATACAAGTATCACTTGCTTTTCGACAGGTGCGAGAAGGATAACGACGACACGTCAAGGAAAGAGAAGACGGTGGTGGCCATTCCGCGAATCCTCAACATGTATGAGGACTTCCCGTTTTGGCACGCCCTCTTCACCACGGCAGGCTTTAAGGTCATGCTGAGTGCGGAGAGCAATTTCCACCGCTACGAGAGCGCGCTTGGCACGGTGATGAGCGACAACATTTGCTTCCCGGCGAAACTTGTCCACTCACACGTGAAGGAACTCGACGAGCGTCTCGCGACACTGCCCAACCACAGAAAGTTCATCTTCATGCCTTACGTGGTGTTTGAGCGTCAAGACGATGACCGAAACATCAACAGCTACAACTGCCCCATCGTGTCGGCCTACTCGGATGTCATAAAGTCGGCCATGAATCTTCGTGCCGAGGTTGTGGCACCCGTGATAAACTTCCGCGACGAGAAGTTGCTCGCCAGGCAGCTTGACAAGTTCCTGAAAGGCTATGGCATAGGCGCGAAGAAACGCAAGGAAGCCTTCGACGCCGCCGTAAAGGCGCAAAACGAATACGTGGAAGCCATGAGCGAGAAGGCAAAGCAGATATTGGCCGAGAGCCGACGCCAACACAAGCTCACCATATTGCTCGCGGGCCGTCCATACCATACCGACCCGCTCATACAGCACAAGCTATCAGACATGATTGCATCGCTCGGAGTGAACGTCATCTCCGATGACATAGTGCGCAACGACACGCGAACGGGCACTGGCGACACTTATCTCGTCAGGCAATGGGCATACATGAACCGCATCATCAAGTCGGGACAATGGTGCGCCACACAACCCGACGACGTGCATTTCATACAAATGACCTCGTTTGGCTGCGGCCCTGACTCATTCATTCAAGACGAGATTCGCCACATAATGAGCGTTCACGGCAAGCCTTACACCCTGCTGAAGATAGACGACGTGAGCAACGTCGGCTCACTGAGGCTAAGGGTGAGGTCGCTCATCGAGAGCCTCAACGGAAAGACTGGCAAGGGAAAGCGACCAGGCTTGGGCACCGGTGACAAGCGCGCGAAAGAAGTCGCGAGCGTAAGACCGCAGAACAAGAAGATACTCGCGCCGTATTTCACCGAATATCTCACGCCACTCCTTCCCCCACTCTGCAAGCTCCTTGGCTGGGACGTGGAGGTGTTGCCGCCAAGCGACATCACCAGCGCCGAACTGGGACTGAAATACGCCAACAACGAGGTATGCTATCCTGCAACGCTCATCGTCGGCGACTTCGTGAAAGCGTTGAGGTCGGGGAAATACAATCCGGAGGAGATTTCAGCCGTGATGACGCAGACCGGAGGTCAATGCCGCGCCACCAACTACGCGGCGCTGATACGTCGCGCCATGAACGCCAACGGGTTCAAGGACGTGCCTCTCATCACCTTAGGCGTGTCGGCAAGCGCAAGCGACGACAAGGAACAAGACGGCGAGCTGAACGTGCCATGGCTGAAAATGGCGCCAATCATCGTGACTACATTCATCTACGGTGACACGATATCCAAACTGTATCACGGCTCCGTGAGCCGACTGAAGAAAGACGCCATGCTCGTTGGCGGACAATTCGGCAACAAGGCCGAAATGCTGCGCGAGAAATACCTCACGGCTGCCGCAAAGCCAATACTTGACAATGACCCAAAGGGGCTAATGAGCCTCATAGCGCGAGCCGCAAAGGACTTTGACGACATAACCGAGGACAAGGAGCTGCCCGCGGTCGGAATCGTGGGAGAGATATTCTTGAAGTTCAACCCCTTTGCCCACCAATTCCTTGAGCGCCGCATCATCAATAACGGGTGCGAGGTGGTCCCGCCGCTGCTCTTGCCTTTCTTCCTGCAGGAGTTTGTCAACGCCATCGTGCAAAAGCACATGGGATTGAAATGCAGCCATGTGCCCGACTTCTTGGTAAAAAGCGTATACAGCCTTATATGGCGACGGGAGAAAAAGGTAAACCGCATAGCGTCGCGCTTCCGCTATTTCCGTCCGTTCACCAATATCTTTGACGAGGCAAAGGAGGTAAACGGCGTGGTGTCGCTCGCCGCGCAGTTTGGCGAGGGCTGGCTGTTGCCAAGCGACATCATAAGCATGGTGAAGCAAGGCGTGAACAACGTGGCAAGCTTGCAGCCTTTCGGATGCATTGCCAACCACATAGTGTCGAAAGGCATTGAGAAGAAGCTGAAGGAGATGTTCCCGCAACTGAACCTCGTTTCGCTCGACTTCGACAGTGGCGTGTCTGCCGTGAATGTCACCAACAGGCTGCTGCTCTTCCTCGACAGCATAGCTTGAGGAAAAGGGACAGGCCATTAGGGGTGCGGACGGCCCCTAACCATCCCTACCCGCCCCTGCAAAGCAGAAATGACACCAATTTAATCTGATAATAATATTTTACAATTCCACATGGGAGAGCATGGTGTCTGTCATGGATTAGTTCCTGAAGAGCAATATAAAAAAGGCGAAAGCCCTAAGAGGAAACGGTTTCTCTTAGGGCTTCCGCCTTTTTTATATCAAGGTCTGATGACAAGTCTTATTGAGAGTAATGGGAAATGGTTAACCCTCGATAAGCTTGTCGAACTTCTCTTGGAACTTTCCTTTAGCGGCCGCGCCAACAAACTTGTCAACGAGCTGTCCGTTCTTGAAGAACAAGATAGTCGGGATGTTGCGCACGCCATATTGCATGGGGATGTCCTCGTTCTCCTCGATGTCGCACTTGCCTACCACGACCTTGCCCTCATATTCGTTTGAGAGCTCCTCCATGATTGGGCCAACCATGCGGCAAGGACCACACCATGTTGCCCACAAGTCAACAACAAGTGGCAGGTCGCCATTTTTCAGCTTCTCAAAATTGTCGGCTGTTACTTCTACTGTCATTGTGAATTCTTTTTTTAATTAAGTGATGTTTCTTTGCAAAAGTAAGCAAATAGTTTCATTCTGGCAAACTTTACGCAAAAAAATATAAGTATTAGAACTCTACCACTCTGCCGCCGTCTTCGTTTTGCGTTATCGTGACTTTCACGGCATCACCAGGAAGGATGTCCTCTATGAGCTCCGGCCACTCGATAAAGCATAGGCTGCCACTGTAGAAGTAGTCCTCATAACCCATGTCGTAGACCTCCTCCAACTTCTTTATTCGATAGAAATCGAAATGGAAGATGTGACTATCGTCCTTCGAGGAAGTATAGTCGTTGACGATGGCAAAGGTTGGCGAGGTGATGACATCATCCACGCCAAGCTCTTCACACACGGCCTTGATGAATGTCGTCTTTCCCGCTCCCATCTTGCCATAGAAGGCGAAGACGTGACCCGTGCCCATGTTCTTGATAAACTCACGGGCTGCCTCATGGATGCTGTCCAAGGATTTGATCGAAATCTTCATTGCTGCTTATTGTTGTTTATAATGTTATTGTTAATTGACATGATAACTCATGTCTGATCTCTCATCAATATATTGCACGAGTTCCTTGCCCACCTCTATTTGGCTCTTGTCTGAGCGCAAGAGGACATTGACATGGCTCTCCTCGTCTATGACGTTGAAATACAACTGCGTAGGGCCTGGGGCATCACCTATGATGGACATCAAGTCGCTGACCAACGCGTCGTCGATGACCTTGCTCGGCACGTTTATCGTGAACTTCTCTATACGCTCGTTTTTCACTGTCTGGAGATACTCCACGTTCTGTATGGCCAACGAAAAAGACTGGCTCGTGGGATATAGTTTCACGTATCTTGCCTTCACGAACACCGAGCAGCCCATGGATAGCTTTCCGTTCCATTTTCCCCACTCCTCGCCAAAGAGGGCTATCTCTCCAGAGCCACTGAAATCCTCAAGCGTGACAAGGCCGAAGGGGCTGCCGCGCTTTGTGAATTTCTGCGTCACCTTGGTCACTATGCCGCCGAAGGTTATGTCCTCGCGTTGCGACAGTTCCTCTTGCTTGCCACGGTCGCCCACCTCAGCGCACGTCGTGTTGCACATGTTGTTCAACACTATCGAGAAATCGTCGAGAGGATGGGCAGAGAGGTAAATGCCAACCAACTCTTTTTCCCTGCTCAGCTTCTCAATGCTGCTCCACTCCTCGGTCTTTGGAGGTTGTGGCAACGCCAAGGCCACTTCCGTGCCCAAGGAGCCGAACAAGGAGTTCACCTGTTCTTTCTTGTCTTGCTGGTATTGCTGGCCGAAGCGCACTATACTGTCAAGAAACACCTCACCCTTGGAATTTGACGCGAGATACTGCTCACGCATGGGGTCGAAGCAATCGAAGCCTCCGCTAAGGGCAAGGCTCTCAAACGCCTTGCGGTTGACATCCTTCAGGCTGACGCGCTCGGCAAAGTCATATATGTCCTTGTATGGGCCATTGGCCTTGCGCTCGCTGACAATGGCAGCGGCGGCGGCAGAGCCCATTCCCTTGATGGCAGACAAGCCAAACCTTATCTCGCCCTTGTCGTTGACACCAAACTCGACGTAACTCTCGTTGACACTCGGACCGAGCGTTGGCACGCCAAGCGACTTGCACTCCTCCATGAGCTTCGTTATCTCACCAATGTCGGAGAAACGCCGCGTCATGAGGGCGGCCATGTATTCGGCGGGATAATGGGCCTTGAGATAAGCCGTTTGGTAAGCCACCCAGGAATAGCAAGTGGCGTGCGACTTGTTGAAAGCGTAAGACGCGAACTTCTCCCAGTCGCCCCAAATCTTCTCCAATATCTTCGGGTCGTGGCCATTCTCCGCACCCTGTTTGAGAAACTTAGGCTTCATCGCGTCTACGATGGCCTTTTTCTTCTTACCCATGGCCTTACGCAAGGCGTCGCTCTCGCCTCGGGTGAAGTTGGCAAGCTGTCGCGACAAGAGCATGACCTGCTCTTGGTAGACGGTGATGCCGTAGGTGTCTTTCAAGTATTTCTCCATGCATGGAATGTCATACTTGATACGTGTCGGGTCTTTTTTCCTGGCGATGAACTCTGGGATGTAATCCATTGGTCCCGGCCTGTAAAGGGCGTTCATGGCTATAAGGTCCTCGAACACTGTCGGGTGAAGCTCTTTGAGATACTTCTGCATTCCGGGCGACTCAAACTGGAACGTGCCTATGGTGCGGCCTTCTTGATAGAGCTTGTAAGTTAGCTCGTCGTCGATAGGTATGTTGTCGAGGTCTATCTCCTCGCCCGTGGTCTGCTTTACGACCTTCACCGCCTCTTTCAGCTCGGAGAGGGTCTTCAGTCCGAGGAAGTCCATCTTGATGAGGCCCGTCGACTCGATGACATGACCGTCATATTGCGTCACGTCACACTTCCTGTCGGGGAAGTCGGGGTCGTCTGCCGTAGACACGGGCACCCAGTCGCTGATAGGGTCGCGGCAAATGATGAAGCCGCAGGCGTGAATGCCGGTTCCACGGATGGTACCCTCAAGCATCCTCGCGTATTTTATGGTGTTGCGCTCCCTCGGATCCATGGAGCTTTCCGCCTCGCGAAGCTCAGGCGTGCACTTGATGGCATTGGCGAGATTCATCTTCATGCCGTCGGGCAAGCGGTCGGGAATGGCTTTCTTCAGCTCATTGGAGCGCGCCAATGGCAGCTTCTCCACTCGCGCCACGTCGGAAATGGAGTTTTTCGTCGCCATGCTCGAATAGGTAATGATATGCGCGCAATTGTCCTTGCCATACTTGTCCATTACCCATTGCAAGACCTTTCCGCGACCGTCATCATCGAAGTCGGTATCGATATCAGGGAGGTTGACACGGTCAGGGTTGAGGAAACGCTCAAAAAGCAAGTCGTATTTTAGCGGGTCTATCTTTGTGATACCCAAGCAATAGGCCACCACAGAGCCTGCGGCAGAGCCACGGCCAGGCCCCACCCAGACGCCCAAGTCCTCGCGAGCGGCGTTGATAAAGTCTTGCACGATAAGGAAATAGCCTGGGAAACCCATGGTCTTCATGACGTGGAGCTCAAACTTGACGTGCTCTTTCACATCATCCGGGATTGGGTCGCCATAGCGCTTTCGCGCACCGTCATAAGCAAGCTTCGCAAGATAATCGGCCTCGAACTTGATGCGGTACACCTTGTCGTAACCGCCCAGGCGCTCAATCACGGCATCGGCCTTGTCCTTAGGCAATGGGTTCTCGCCATTCTCGTCGGTGGTGAACTCCTTATACAGTTGTTCCTCTGTGAACTTGGAGTGCCACTCTTCCTCCGTGCCGAAGCTTTCGGGTATCGGGAAGAACGGCATTATAGGTCCATGGTCTATGCTGTAGACCTCCACCTTGTCGAGTATCTCAAGGGTGTTTGACAATGCCTCCGGAATATCCGAGAAGATGGCGTTCATCTCCTCACGGGTCTTGAACCACTCCTGCTTGGTGTAGACCATGCGAGTGGGATCGTCCAAGTCCTTATTGGTGGAAAGGCATAGCAGGTGGTCGTGAGCCTCGGCTGTCTCCTTGTCCTCGAAATGGCAATCGTTTGTGCAAATGAGCTTTATGCCATATTCCTTCGCGAACTGCGTCAACACCTTATTGACCTTCTGCTGCAAAGGGTAGGTCTCGCGATTGGCATGCAACGAAGGATCCGTGACTTGGTGACGCTGCAGCTCCAGGTAAAAATCATCGCCAAACAAGTTGTGGTACCACTCCACCGCCTCTCTCGCGCCCTTTATGTCGCCCGCGAGTATTTTCTGCGGTATCTCGCCTCCAAGGCACGCTGAACTGACGATGAGGTCTTCATGGTATTTCTCAAGGTCATAGCGGTCGGTCCTGGGCTTGTAATAATAACCGTCGACCCACGACCTACTGACCAGCTTGATAAGGTTCTTGTAACCATGATAGTTCTTGGCAAGCACAATGAGGTGATAGCCAGAACTGTCACCAGCCGACTTGTCCTTGTCTTCCTTATGATGATGGGCCACATACATCTCGCATCCAAGAATAGGCTTGAAAGGTTCAAGCCCGTCTTTCTTGCGCTTTTTGTTCACTGAGGCGCAATAGTCGGAAAACTCCTTTATGCCATACATGACGCCATGGTCGGTGATGGCCATGCCTTTCATGCCATTATTTATTGCCTTGTCGACAAGGTGGCTCACTTTAGACTGTCCGTCAAGAATACTGTAATGCGTGTGAACGTGCAGATGTACAAAATCTTCCATGAAAGATGCGATTATGAGTGTAAAGTTACTCCGAATAATTGACATACCAAAAGAAGAATGAAAATAATTTCACATTCAACCTAAAACTATTTGCGTATTCAATGGAAAAAGGTTACCTTTGCATAAGTATAATATTGAAAACCTCGTCTTTTATAGACAAAATCATAATCATGGGGAAAAGAATCAAGAAACTCAAGAAAATACACATACACAGGGAAGGAATAGACCAGCTCGTGGGTGGCTTTGTCTCGATAGCCGCAATAAGCTTCGTGCTTTGGTATTTCATAGCCACGCCTTGGCCTTTTTGGACATTTATCGTCATTGCAGGCATCCTTTACGCCATCGCCGTGAATTTCTATCAATGCCCGGTGCGCTATTTCAATCAAGAAGACACCGACGGCATCGTGGTGGCTCCCGCCGACGGAAAGATAGTGGTCATAGAGGAAGTGAACGAGAACACCTACTTCCACGACCGCCGCATACAAATCTCCATATTCATGAGCGTCACCAATGTTCACGCCAACTGGTTCCCCGTGGACGGCCACGTGAAATTCGTGAAGCACTTCAATGGCAATTACCACAAGGCTTGGTTGCCCAAGGCGAGCATGGAAAACGAGCACGCCGACACCATGATAACAACCGATGACGGCACTGACATCCTCTGCCGCCAGATAGCGGGCGCGGTGGCCCGAAGGATAGTGACCTACGCCAAGGAAGGCGAGGAATGCTACATCGACGAGCACTTAGGCTTCATAAAGCTTGGTTCACGTGTCGACATCTTCCTGCCTATCGACTCGGAGGTGTGCGTCAAGATGAACCAGAAAACCGTTGGCGACCAGACGATTATCGCTAAATTGAAAAAATGAAACTGATTAATTTCCCTAATATTCTGACGTGTTGCAACCTCATATCGGGTTGCATCGCAACTTGTTTCGCTTTTTTCGCCAGTCCAGACCTGGCATTGCTTTGGATTATCATTGGTGCCGGATTCGACTTCTTCGACGGCATGAGCGCAAGGGCATTGCACATTTCATCGCCAATAGGAAAAGAGCTTGACTCCCTTGCCGATGACGTGACGTTTGGCGTGGCGCCTTCGACCATCATATTCTCGCAACTCCTGATAATGCAATACCCCACTTGGCTGGGTTTCGTTGCCGATTACATTCCTTTTGTAGCTTACGTCATGGCGGCGTTTTCT
>OIZS01000352.1_pt1 | contig 20616 bp, 19 predicted proteins | sample 1588641 | NCBI WGS metagenome assembly OIZS01 (sample SAMN03283240) | human gut metagenome | biome: human-associated habitat; material: feces | host: Homo sapiens | place: Peru | collected 2012
CACCCGGCTTCCATTATTTAACTTTTTAGTACGGTAAATTTTTACCGAAGTATTGATATGAATATCGTGTATAAACAGTAATTATCAATAAAATCAAACAATGAAAAGAACCATGAATTTGCTAACCCGTATTCTGATCACGGGTGCGTTTGTGATGTCAATGACATCATGCAATAAAGAGAACTCAGAAGAAAACACAGCGGATATTGTCGGCACTTGGCAATTGACGAAGTATAGTAAAGGGAAAAAGTTGTAGGTTCTCAATATTTTGGCAATTTTACTATCAAACAGTTAAAATCATGAAGAATAATATCCTATGTATTTTCACCATCTTGACCTGTCTGTTGGGATGTGACAAGTATGACGACTCGGAGGTGAAGTCGGACATCAAAGACCTTAAGTCTCGTGTGGAGGCTCTTGAGCAGCAATGCAAGAACATGAACGCAAACTTGACATCTCTTCAGGCGATTGTGGAGGCCATTCAGAAGCAGGATGGCATTGTGAGTGTGGATGATCTACCCGGAGGCCAAGGTTACTCTGTGAAGTTTGTCTCTGGGAAGGTCATATTCCTGTATAATGGCAAGAATGGCGAGGACGGTGTCACACCAATGATCAGTGTCAAAAAGGATTCGGACGGTAAATATTATTGGACCGTTGACGGTGAATGGCTGCTTGTTGACGGTGAGAAAGTGCGCGCTGACGGTGATGACGGTGCTGACGGCAAGGAGGGTGTTACGCCTCAATTTAAGATAGAGGGTGACTTCTGGTATGTCTCTTATGACAACGGCAAGTCTTGGAAGAAACTTGGCAAGGCTTCCGGGAACGATGGCAATGATGCCATCACGCCTCAATTCAAGATAGAGGATGGCTACTGGTATGTCTCTTACGATAACGGCAAGTCTTGGACAAAACTTGGCAAAGCTTCCGGAGACAATGGTAGGGATGGAGTTGACGGCAAAAACGGCGACGCGTTCTTCAAAAGTGTCACCATCAATGACGGATATGTGGTTTTTGTCATGAATGATGCCGATCAGACAACACTGAGGATTCCTCTGGCCAGAACAGCCGCTGTGTCAAGTATAAAGTACGTGCCGGAAAATCTTGACGGAGTGGTCAAGGTGAAATATTACATGGACGGCGGCAAAATCGTGCCGGAAGACGTGATGATCAAGTTTGAAGTTCTGCCACAGGGCGCGGCTGATTACGTCGTTGAGAACTGGGAAGATGTCCTTGTCGCCAAAGCCATCTATGTCTCATCCACCAAAGCCGGGATCGGTGATTTTGTCGCACTCAACGTAAAGAGGGCTGTCAAGGACGTGGATAACATTATAATTGTATACATCGATGCGGGTTCATTTGACGATGTGTTCTTCTCAACCAGCACGCCGGCGGGAGCCAATCTTCGCCTCTCGGTAAAACTGGATGGAAATGAGGAGGTTTCCTCTGATTATCTGCCGATGGTCCCGTGTCTTTCGACAGATAAGGTCATTGAATATACAAGTGTGTCGGGGAAAGTGATGTCCAGTGAGTGTTTTGATATCCGTACAGTGCATGGAATAATAACCTGTACTAATAGTTACAATGGTGATTACGGGAGGATAACATTTGAATCTCCCACCTATTATTATCAACCTGAAATTAAGTGCGATTTCTCATATTGGAAAAACCCCATTACTATACTTGAAAACAAAGAATTAAAATCATTGAGATTTGCCACGCCTATAGACCTTTACCGCTTAAGATTTAAACGTTGCGTCGCTTTGGAAAAAGTGGACTTAGCTAATGTGAACACTTATAATTGCAACGACATGTCCTTTATGTTCGATGGGTGCTCCAAGATTACCAGTTTAGATTTGTCGGCCTTCAACACCACAAATGTTGAAGGCATGCTCAACATGTTCAAAAATTGCAACCGTCTTACCGGTCTGGACCTGTCAGGCTTCAAAACAGAGAATGTTAAAAGCATGGGTGGAATGTTCGAAGGGTGTATCAATCTGACCGGTCTGGACCTGTCAGGCTTCAAAACTGAGAATGTTGAAGACATGAGTGGAATGTTCAAAAATTGCAACCGTCTTACCGGTCTGGACCTGTCAGGCTTCAAAACAGAGAATGTTAAAGACATGAGAGGAATGTTCGAAGGGTGTATCAATCTGACCAGTTTGGACCTGTCCAACTTCAATACTGAGAATGTCAAGAACATGAGCCAGATGTTTCAAAATTGCAGCAGTCTTGCAAATTTGGACTTGTCCAGTTTCAACACTAAAAATGTTGAGGACATGACCTGCATGTTCCAGAATTGCGAGAGGCTTACCTATTTGGATATGTCCGGCTTTCATACAGGGGCGGTTAAGGGGATGCATTCCATGTTTTGGGGATGCGGCAGCCTCAAAAGCCTTGATCTGTCAAGTTTCGACACCAGGAATGTCAATAGTATGGGGTGTATGTTCAGTGATTGCAGTAGCCTTGCCAATTTGAACCTGTCAAGTTTTCGTACGGATAATGTCACCAATATGGCAGATATGTTCGACGGTTGCAGTAGTCTTGTCGGTCTGGATCTGTCTGGTTTCAACACGGGGCGTGCAATACACATGGCGTTTATGTTCCATGATTGCGGCAGTCTTACCAGTTTGGATTTGTCCAGCTTCAACACAAGGAGCTGTACGTCATTGGCGGGAATGTTTTGGGGATGCGGCAGCCTCAAAAGCCTTGATCTGTCCAACTTCAATACGAATAAGGTTACGTATATGAATCGGATGTTCCAGGATTGCGGCAGTCTTGTCACTTTGGATCTGTCCGGCTTCAACATGGAGAATGTCGTGGACACCAGATACATGTTTGATGGTTGCGACAATCTGAAGAAAATATTGATGCGTGGATGCAATAAGAAAACCATTGAGATGATAAATGCCGTCAAGCCGGAAGAGGCGGTGATTGTTACCGGTTAATAACGTCTGGTCTTTGCCACTAAATATGTCATGTTACTATGACATGTCATATTCAATCTTCACCATCACTTATGGCAGCGGAATGCTCGCATCTCATTTTTCACTTTGGGTAATGAGACAAACACTTTGTGAATAGAGTTGCTTACTACCATTCGTACAAGTAACTCTTTCTCCGGCCAAGCATGGTTTTCGGTGGACAAGTGACACCGAAGAGTGGCTTTGGTACAGGGAAAGGACTTTGGGCGTACCAATGATGCGGTAATTGGCGGTTGGTGCAGGAATAGGGAGCACCCTCTGGTGTACCAAGCGATGCCGTGCGGCTGTTTAGTACAAGAAATGGCGTCCTGTGTACAAAAGCCAGGTGACAGGAAGAAGATGTTAACAATGACTAAAGGAACGGGGATATTCCTGAAAATTTTTGCGGATTGTTGGGTTACAAACCGGCTGAAATTTCATAAGGGAGTGAACAAAGTAATTTTACTCTTATGAAACTGTCAGATTTTTACGATGAGGAGATCATCGTGGGATACTTTTATGGGGAACTCAGAGGAATGTTGGAGACAATCCGACGCAGGGTGTTCAACGGACGTGTTGAATATGACGAGATGGTCAGCGAGCTTTATCTCTTTTTGGCTCAGGATGATTGGCGGAGGATTAGGACTTTCGACGCGCGGAACGGGTGCTCGTTGAGGACTTGGCTGTCAACGGTGGCTTGGAGGTTCTTCCTGGGGCACAGGAAGTGGTTTTCTTCTTTGCCGGGGGAGTGTCCGGAGGAATGTCCTTGTTATCCATCAAAGGGGGTGGTGGACAGGGTTGACGTACGCATGGTGCTGGAGGCCATGCCTAACCATCGGTATGCGGAGGCGGTGAATCTGCTGGTTCTACGTGGCTACGAGGTCAAGGAGGTAGCGGAGCTTTGGCACACCAATGTCTCGAATGTCTATAACATCAGGCATCGGGCGATAAATCAGTTCCGGGAATGTTATCTGTCTTCGAATCATGGGAAGAGAATCGGATAAAAATGTTACCTTTGCAATGTTGGCGCTTCGGCGGGCTCAGCGACCGATGAAGATTTAGAATGTGGTGAAAACTTGTTTGAATTTACTGTAATCCAATCTAATGCTTTGCAATAGAATAACCTTGACACTGTTGTTATTGACATTATGCCTGTCTTCCCTTGCCGGGACGAGGCGGGCGTTGGTCATAGGTGTCGGGACTTACGAAGATCCGGAGTGGATCAGGATCAATGGGGACAAGGATGTCAAGCTGGTTGTGGACATGCTGAAACTAAACATTTTCCACGACATCGCGACACTGACACAAAAAGAAGCCACCAAATCAGCCATTGTAAAGGAGTTCAAGGCATTGGCGGAAAGATGCGCCGAAGGCGACACCGTGTATATTCATTTCTCTGGGCATGGGCAGCGGATGACGGACATCGACGGCGATGAGGAGGACGGCTGGGACGAGTCGTGGATTCCATACGACGCTTACAGGAAGTACTGCGGCAAGGATCAAGGTGAGAAGCACCTATGCGATGACGAGATCGGGGTGCTGCTCATGAATATTCGTAAAAAGGTAGGGGAGAGCGGATTGATCGCGGTGGTGGTGGATGCGTGCCATGCGGGAGACTCGACACGGAAGTCTGGCAAAAGCGCCGACGTGGTGAGGGGTGTGTACGACAACTTCGTCATTCCCGGGAAGCATCGGGCGAACAAAAGGAAGCAGCTGCCGGAAAAGTGGCTGACTCTCTGTTCATGCCTTGACTACCAGCTCAACCAGGAGCATCCGGACGGACACGGCAAGCTCACTCTGGCGCTCCACACACTTTGGCCAAAGATGAGGGGATTGGACAACGAGACCTTGGTGCGGACGCTTGACGCTTACTACCAAAGAAGTGACGTGAAAGGGCGGTACCCGCAATCGCCAGTCTTGACAGGCGAGATGGACATACGGCGATTTTCGGAAATATTCAAAAGATAATGACTTGGCCATTGAGGAAATATTCCGATTGCAGATGCGTCAAAGGCGTTCTGGCTGGGAAGGAGGAGGCTCAGAAGCACCTCTACACGCAATGTCGTGATCGCTTTGACAGACACGCCGCTCATTTTGAACACCTTGCGGAAGCGGAGAGAAATGACTTGTTTCAGGATGCGTTCGTGATTCTGTGGGAGAAGATCGGGAACGGACAGATATTCATAGATGACGGTAAGGTTTATGCGACCAGACGTGGCGGAAAGGCGACGGAGGTTCCCGACTTGGGCGGCTATTTCCTGCGTATCGCGAAGAATCTGTACCATGAGGTTTTGCGGTCTAAAGGGAGGATTCTTGAGGTCATCGGGGAACTTGATGACGAGAGTGTCCTTTGGTGGGCCGACGACAGGGACACCATGCGGAAGATGATCATCAAGCAGTCGGTCATGATGCTCGCTCCTCGTTGCCGGGAGATTCTGACCATGTTCTATTACCACGACATGACGTTGGAGGAAATTCAGGCGGAACGTCCTGAAAGCACAACATATAACGGAGTCAAAAGCGCGAAAGCCAAGTGCATGGCGATCCTGCGGGCACGGATACTGAACAAATTCTCAGATGCCGGGATCAAGGTTTCTGAATATCCCAAACAATAAATCTAATGAATATGAAAGAGATAGATGACACACCTAAGGACGCCCTGACGGACGGGGTCACCGATGCGGTCAGGGACATCGCCCAAAAGCGTGAGGCAATGGCCGGATGGGAGGTTGAATATTCAAGGAAAAAGAAGCGCGCCAGAATTTTGGTGGCATCACTGGCCTTTGCGGCATGCATTGCGTTCGGAGTGTTCCTATTCTTGAGAAACCCTTCCGGGCCGGCCTTGAAAGAACCCGTGCTCAGAGGTGGCGTGTCATACGACGCGGCCCTTGAGATGATTGACTCGCTCATCCAAGCCGGTGACACAGCCGAGGCACGCGAGCGGATCATAGAAACCCGCCAAGCGATCGGGACAGACACGATTGAAGCGTTCCATTCGGTTGAGCCGAAGCCATCTAAGGATGAGATTGAATATTCAAGGGTCCTCGTCAAGGATCTCCTGTCAAGACTTGATGAATTGGAGAATAAAATATTGAACACCAATGAATAAACGTATTCTATCAATAGCCTTGCTTCTGCTGTCCGCAATGCTGTGGATGTCTGCGCAGGAACAGCGCGTCGATTCTCTGGCCTACGCCCGTGAACGCATGAAAGCCGGTGTGGCCGTGTTTAATGATGCCGACAAAGGCTATCTGAAAGGTCGTCAGTGTTTTCTTGAGGCGTTGCCATACGCTGATTCCGCCTTGACCGTGACGCTTTGCCGCTACATAGGCCTCAGTTGGTACCATCAGACTGCGGATGACATGGAGGTCAGTGATTTTGACAAGGCCGAAAAGGATCTGGAAACCTCATTGGAATGGTACAACAAGGCCGGGGAACGATCTTGGGCTGTCGCTTCGCTGACAGAGTTGTCTTTTCTCAAAGACTATAAAGGCGACATAGACAGGGCTTTGGCCAGTCTGGACGAGGCTGAGAAGAAATTGGACATAGGGATGGATGAAGAACTTGCCGACATTCTGAAAAACAGGTTCAGACTCTTCAACAAGTACGGCATTGTGGACAAGATTCCGGCATTGTCCATCAAAGTGGATTCTTTGATGAGTGCGACATCGGATAAAGGAGTCCGGCTGATGTGCCTGGAACTTCAGATTGACAATGCGGTCAAGGCCGGTCACACTTCCGAGGCGATTTCTTTGTGCCATGATGCGATCGGGCTGTTGGAAACATCAAGTGACACCCAAGGACGTGACACAAAGATGTATGCGATCCTGAACAGACTCCGCCCGTTGTGTCTGGCCACACAAAAATACTCCGAGGCCATGGACATCAGCCGGAAGATGCTATCAATCAGGGAAAAGGACAGCGGTTCGGATGTCGGGATGGAATATTTCCATGTCGCCGAGGTCTATCAGGCTCTTCGAGACACAACAAAGGCCTTGTCATACGTTGACTCCATCATGAACAATGGAGGTAAACCAAGTGTCGATCCGATGATGGAAGGCCGCCACCTGCAATTGGTCGGCATGCTTCACGGACGGTTCGGAAAATGGGACGAGGCCGTGAGGTACTACGAAAAGGCGGATTCGGCTATGGCCTCTGTGGGTTCAGACAGAGAAAGATTGTGGCTTGGATCATTGAAAGCCTCTGCGTTGTATAACGCGAAAAGGTTGGATGAGAGTGAGGCGGAATATTCAAGATACTATCAAGGCTGCAGGAAAGTCTATGGAGATGACGCTGATGTGACAATCACGGCGCAGAACTATCTGGCTAACATCCGGGCATATTCAGGGAAACTTGAAGAGGGGAGTCGTAACCTGCTTGATGTCAAGGAGAGGATGACGAGAAAGATTGCCGAAAGGCTGCGTTTCCTGCCTTCGGAGACCAGAGAGTCGTACCTCGACAATTTCCTTGATGTGACGTTCAGGATGACCGCTTACGGGTTCAAGGCCGGACACACATCTGATGAATTCACCGAGAATGCATGGGAAGCTTTGCTATTGTCAAAAGGTCTCCTGCTTGCCTCAGAACGAAGCGTTTACGACATCATCAAAAGCAAGGGTTCTTCAGAGGACATGGCCCTTTACGGCAAAGTTATGAATACGCAAAGGACACTCGCCGCCATGGAATCCCGGTTCGGTTCTGATTCCGACGCAGCCAAGGAGGCCAGCCGGCAGCTTCTGCTGACTGATGCGAAGCTCGCACGTCAATGTGCCGCCTACGGAAATGTCGGCACCTTCCTTGACATTGACGCCAATGCTGTCCGGTCAGCTCTAGGGAACCACGATATCATCGTGGACATGGCGGATTTTAAATCCGATGACGGATCGCACGCTTATTATGCCTACATCGTCAGAAAAGAGGCACCGCATCCGGAACTGGTGCGTCTTTGTGTTGAAAGTCCGCAGGACTCTTTGCGCTATGGTTTCGAAGCTCTGGCGAACGGCGTTGTAAAGACTTTCCTGGCATCGCTTTCATCAAAACTTCAGCATGGTGGCAATGTGTTCCTCGTTCCTTCTGGTGCATTCCACATGATTCCAGTCGAGGCTGGGGCGCTGACCGATGGGCAACTGTTCGGGGAGGCTTACAATATTGTCAGATTGTCTTCCGCAAGGGACATTGTGGGCATCAACGATAAAGACATCAACCACAAGAAACGGCTCTCCGCATACCTCTTCGGAAATCTGGAGTATGGTAATGAATATGCACCGCTGGCCGCGACCGCAACAGAACTCGGGAACATAGCCAAGGCATTGAAGAGGAAAGCCATTGTTCATGAAAATTCCGGTCCGGAGGGTACGGTGGAAGCGTTCCTTTCCCTTGGCGGAGGATCCCCGGACCTGATCCACATAGCGACGCACGGCTTCTATTGCGAGCCAACCGGAAGCGAAAGCAAATCAGACGCTTACAGATTGTCGATGAATATGTCTGGCCTTATCATGGCTGGTGGAGAGAAGTTGACCGCAGCCGACATCGCCGCCATGGATCTGAGCGGAACAACCATTGTCAGCCTCTCGGCTTGCGAGACTGGCCTCGGTCATGCGACTCCGGAAGGAATCTATGGCCTCCAGAGGGCGTTCAGGAAAGCTGGTGTCCGCTACCTTCTTGTCAACGTCGGTGAGGCCAGCGACGTAGCTTCCTCGCTTTTTATGGCTGAGTTCTACAAGGCTGTAGTACGCAACGGCTGCGACATCCATGATGCATTCCGTAAAGCCCGCCAAACCGTACGGCAGCGTTATCCGGATCCTTACTACTGGGCCGGATTCCTGCTTCTGGACTGATAATCTGTCGTGTTTGAAGTCGAATCCGCGCATTAAATGCCAGGGACTACGCTCCGTTGAAGATATTCATAAACTCTTCACCGGTGATGGTCTCTTTTTCGAGAAGGTACCGCGCGCTTTTGTGCATCTTGTCGATGTTGGCGGTGATGATGTCGGTGGCTTTTTTCTTGGCGGCGGCGATCATCTCGCGGACTTCGGTGTCGATGTCAGCGGCAGTCTCGTCCGAGCAGGCCAACTGAGATGATCCGCCAAGGTAGGAGTTGCCTTTGGTCTCAAGGGCCATCATTCCGTACTTGTCGCTCATTCCGTAGGTCGTGATCATAGCCCTGGCCATCTGTGTGGCCTTTTCGATGTCGTTCGACGCTCCGGTCGTGCAGGTGTGGCAGATGATCTCCTCCGCGACACGTCCACCGGTCAGGGTGGCGAGACGGTTAAGAAGATATTCCTTGCTGTAGAGGAACTTCTCGCCCTCGTCCACCTGCATCGTGTAGCCGAGCGCTCCGGAAGTTCTCGGAATGATCGTGATTTTCTGAACCGGGGCGGAATTGCTCTGCGCGGCGGCCACCATAGCGTGTCCGATCTCGTGGTAGGCGATGATCTTTTTCTCCTCGGCTGAGATAACGGCGTTCTTTCTCTGCTCGCCGGCCATAACGACCTCGACACTTTCCTCAAGATCTTCGGTCGTGGCGGCTTTCTTGCCGAGACGCACAGCTCTCAAAGCGGCCTCGTTGACGATGTTCGCCAGTTCCGCTCCCGAAGAGCCGGCAGTCGCGCGTCCGATGAGATCCAGATCTATGTCTTCGTGCTTGATATTCTTCAGATGAACCTGAAGGATTGCCTTTCTGCCTTGCAGGTCAGGAAGTTCCATCTGGACACGCCTGTCGAAGCGTCCCGGACGGAGAAGAGCCTTGTCCAGACTGTCCGGCCTGTTGGTCGCGGCAAGGATGATCACACCCTTGTCCCCGTCAAAGCCGTCCATCTCCGTAAGCAATTGGTTGAGAGTCTGCTCACGCTCATCGTTGCCGCCTCCGATGTTGTTCTCACGGCTCTTTCCGATAGCGTCGATCTCATCGATAAAGACGATGCACGGAGCCTTTGCCTGTGCCTGGCTGAACAGGTCACGAACCTTCGCGGCGCCCATTCCCACGAACATCTGGACGAACTCTGATCCGGACATCGAGAAGAACGGGACACCGGCTTCTCCGGCCACGGCCCTTGCGATCAATGTCTTGCCGGTTCCCGGAGGCCCGACCAGAAGGACCCCTTTAGGCAAGTGGGCACCGACCTCGTTATATTTTGCGGGATTGTGCAAGAAATCCACGACTTCCATAAGCCCGTCCTTGGCCTCGTCCTGCCCGGCGACATCCGAGAAACGTGTCTTTATGTCATTCTCGGCATAGACTTTAGCGCCACTTTGTCCGAACTGCATAAAATTACCCATTCCGCCACCTTTGGCCATATTGCTGCCGACACGCCTCATAGCCGAGCTCAGAAGCCAGTACATCAGCATACCCGGAAGCACCCACCAAAGGATGAAATCCAGAAGAGGGGAGCGTTCGCGGTTGAGTTTCTTCACAAAACGGATCTTGCCGTCCTTGTTGGGACTCGGGGCCGTTGACAGGCGGCTCACGAAATCCGGATCCGTGACCGCGCCGGTGACATAGGTCGTGTCTCTCTGCCCTTTGAGTTTTTCCTGATATGTGAGCGGAGCACTCTTTGAATATAACACCTTATCTCCATCAATCACAACGTCATAGACCAAACCTTTATCCACGTCGGAGATGAACGTCCCATAGTCAGTCTCGACCACGCTGCTGCCCCTGCTTCCCGGAAACAGGAATGTGTTGATCAATGCCAGAAAGGCGAACATCAGCACCATAGTCCAGAATATGTTCCCGTTTGGAAACCATCCTCCACGGGTCTGCCCTTCCGTCTCCTTTGGAGAGTCAGTCTTCTTATCTTCAGGATATTCCACGAATTTCATAATATAATATTCATTAAAAGTCACGGTGCGAATAATTCAAAAATCAGGCTACTTCCGGAAGGCTGACATATTGTCGGAAAGAAAATTTCATGAATGTATTGATACGGCATATTCGTTTTATTGTGTAAATTTGTGGCAACTATTGAAAGTCACTAATAACTGGGATTATGTTTTCTTTTTTGATCAGTCTCGCGGCCCTTGTGGTCGGGTATATTCTTTATGGTAAGTTCGTGGAGCGAAGGTTCGGGGCGGATCCGACCCGTAAGACACCAGCCATCACCAAGGCGGACGGGGTGGATTATATTCCAATGCCGGCGTGGAAGGTCTATATGATCCAGTTTCTGAATATTGCGGGAACGGGACCTATCTTCGGTGCCATTATGGGAGCCAAGTTCGGACCGTCAGCCTACCTGTGGATTGTTCTGGGCTGCATTTTCGCCGGTGCAGTGCACGACTATATGACCGGAATGCTCTCCATAAGGAACGGGGGAGCGGGACTGCCTGACCTGGTCGGGGAATATCTCGGGAAAGGCACAAAGACTTTCATTCTGGCGTTCTCCATCATTGTGCTGATGCTTGTGGGAACGGTGTTCGTGTTCAGCCCTGCGTTGATTCTCGGAGACATCGCGGGGGATGGAGGCCGCATATCGATTATGATATGGGTCGGGGTGATATTCCTTTATTATCTTCTTGCCACGCTGATGCCGATCGACAAGATCATCGGACGGATATATCCGGTTTTCGCTTTCGCGCTGATTTTTATGGCTTTGGCTCTGATGGTCTGCCTGTTTGTCAAATGGCCTTCGCTTCCGGAGCTTTGGGACGGGCTTGGCAATCTAGGTGAGTCGAAGGGGCTTCTGAGCGGCCAGCCGATATTCCCGTGCCTTTTCATCACCATCGCTTGTGGCGCGGTGAGCGGTTTCCACGCCACGCAGAGTCCGATGATGGCCAGGTGCCTGACTGACGAGCGACTTGGCAGGCCGGTGTTTTACGGCGCGATGATCACTGAGGGCATTGTGGCGTTGATCTGGGCGACCGTTTCATCGTGGTTCTTCTTTGATGGTGGTGCCGCTGAGGTCGGTGCGACTGTTTCCGCCGCGGCTCCGGATGTGGTTGTCAAGGTTTCCAAAGGTTGGCTTGGCGTTTTAGGTGGCATTCTGGCCATCCTTGGTGTGGTCGCCGCTCCTATCACGAGCGGGGACACAGCGTTCAGAAGCGCACGCCTGATCGTGGCGGATTTCCTGCATCTGAATCAGAAACCGGTCGCCAACCGGCTTATGATCAGCATTCCGCTGTTTTTGATCGCTGGGGTGTTGCTTTGGTACAACATCGCCGATGAGAACGGGTTCAATGTCATCTGGAGGTATTTCGGATGGGCGAACCAGACTCTTGCCGTGTTTATGTTGTGGACCGCGACTGCTTATCTGGTGAAGTTCATGAAGGGGCTGACTTATCTGATCACGATGATTCCGGCGGCGTTTATGACGGCTGTCTGCACGACCTACATCTGCGTGGCAAAGATCGGGCTCGGGCTGCCTGACTCTTGGAACCGCGCCATCGGACTTGCTACGTTTGTTGTGTCTCTGGTTGTGTTCTATATCCTTTATTTCAGACGCAGGAAGTAGGTTGTCTGATTTCGGATGTCCACCTTGCCCATACTGATTTAATTAATATTCAAAGTATTATCAACTACCATTGTCCACATATTCATAGATAAGGAATAACTTTTCCGTCGTATCTTTGCGTCTGGAAAGTTCAAATTGCATCAATGAATATGATAAAGTCATTTTTGTTACTTTGCGGCTGTCTGGCCATCGCGTCAGCCTGCTGCAGCCAACCGGCCAAGACCGCCGGAATCAATTACGCCTACATGGACACCACAGCGCGTCCTGGAGACGACTTCGCCAAATACGCGACCGGTCATTGGGCCGACTTGACCCCCCAGCCGCTTGAGTACCCTATGTGGGGAACCGTGACAAAAGTCAGCGACGAGAATGTTAAGGCTCTCGCTGGACTGATCAAAGACATCGCCGATCACGGTGGTTTGAATGTCGCCTACGACGCCTTCGGCATCCAGCCGACCGACTCCCTCTACGTCAAACCAGAGGACAGGGTCCGCATCTGGTAATATTCCCCTCTGAATATTCATTTTACTTGTTGTCGCCATTGATCAAGTTTACAACAACCTTTACCATCGTATCCATTTCATCTGTCTTGCTTTCAGCGATCATCAAAGTCAATGCTACCAAGGCATTGTCAGCGATACGTTTGTGTCCATCCGGAGCATAAAGGATCCTGTTGTTTTCCATAAACCAGAGGAACAGTGTGGCGGCAATGCGTTTGTTGCCATCGGAGAATGAATGATTCTTGACAACAAGATACAACAGCATAGCCGCTTTCTCCTCCACTGACGGGTATAGGTCAACTCCATCCCAAGTCTGGTATATCTGACCGATTGAACTGTGGAAGGATTCGTCCTTTTCGTGTCCGAAAAGTTCGCTTCCTCCGAACTTGACTTTCAGGTCGTTGATGACCGCCATCGCATTCTCGTAAGAGGCGTGAAAGCACTCCTTTGTGGTTGATTTTACTCCCAACGTCTGATAGTCGTAGCTATCAAGCGTGTCCAAAGCATAAGTGTAGTCCTTCACTACATCGAATATGCTCTTGATCTGCTCTTCGTCCGTGGAGTCAAGATACCCCATAGTGCGGCCCATCACATCCACAAGAGCCTTCAGATCATCGTATTTCTGCTGTGCAAGGTCATTGCGGACGGCGTAGCCTTTGATAAGGTAGTCTTTTAGGACGGAGTTCGCCCAGATCCTGAATTGAGTGCCACGTTGTGATTTTACACGATAGCCTACGGATATGATGACATCAAGGTTGTAGAAAACAACTTCGTGTGTTTGCCATTTGCCAGGTATAGCTCCGTGCGGAGTGGTAGTTGCAATTTTTGCACATACCACATTGGGATCAAGTTCACCTTCTTTGAAAATATTACTGATATGTCTGGAAATCACTGACCTATCTCTTTCAAAAAGAATCACAAGTTGATCCTGCGTCAACCAAACCGTCTCATTTTCAAGTTTGACATCGATCTTAGTCCTGCCATCGGCAGTCTGATAGAGGATGATTTCTCCTCTTTGCGGAGCATTCAACAGCTCCTTTGTTGTTTGTGTGTCCATAATTGTAACAATTTTGATTACAAAAAAAGGCCATACAGCATTTGCCGTATGCCCATATCATATTTCCAAGTTATATAAGTTCAGTAAAACGTTAGTCAGAGAACATATTCAGGATGAGAACCCCATCCAAGTTCTCTATCTATACTTTGGTGGATATTTTTGAAAAAACAAAAAAGCGACATCAGTACGACTATACCAATATCGCGTTGTGGAACTCCAAACGATCCACGGCATTCAGACTTTCCTTGCAAAGATGACTATATTTTTTGAATATAGCAATATCTTTTTAGTAGTTATTCCCGAATTGTGAATGTCTCTATATCAAACGAATGGCGAATATAAACGCTATTGGTTGCCATCCAGATAGTCGGTGTAGAGGATTCCGTTGAGGTGGTCGCATTCGTGCTGGAAGATCACGGCGGTGAAGCCTTTGATGCTTTCGGTCGTGTCGCGCAAGGTTTTGAGCGAGGTGTAGTTGATGTCGATGTCCTGATAGCGCTCAACATTGCCGCGCTTCCCAGGAATGCTGAGACATCCTTCAGGTCCAAGAGCCTTTTCACCTCTGTGACAAGTGATTTGGATGTTCGGATAGACCTCGAACGGCTCACCGTCCTTATCGAACCTCTGCACCGCCACGACACGGCGTGATATTCCCACCTGCGGCCCGGCGATGCCGACTCCATCCTGTTCCGGAGAGGTCACTGTGGCCACCATCTTCTCAGCCAGGATCTTATATTCATCACACGTCAGTTCCTTCGTGCTGATTCCGGAGCACTCCGTCCGCAGCACCAGCGAGTCCGCCTTGTCATAAATCGTCAGCACGCGCATAGCTTCGCCATCACCCTTTATGAGACTCTTCTCGGCATTGGTCCAGCTTTCATCATTCCGGCACGCCACAACAGACAGCATAAGTACAGCGGTGAGAATATTCCTTCGTGTTTTCATATTCCTCATATCAATTATTGTTTGTTTTTATCGCCTTGCATAGGTGTTCGCCAGTATCGTGACAACGATAGCTATAATTATCATAGAAATCATTGATGACCAAAATATTATGTCGGACATCTCGGCCAAAGGAAGCAGGCCGGTCGGCAAGCATGTGAGCAGCAAACCGTAACCGCTGACTTTTCTCAGCCTTCCGATGTCATATTTCGCCCTTTCCTCTTTGCTCGCTGTGTTGTAGCCGGCGATAAGATCGTCCCCTTTGCCGATGAGGATAAAGATGGAGAATGTGATGAGCATAAGAATCACAATTCCGACTATGATGAAGTTTGCCAACAGCATATTTGGGACTATCTGTTTTGATCTTGACAAAGATAAGTTTTCTGATCAGAAATCCAATATATTTTTCTGATATCTGTATATTCATATTGCCGTGCATATCTTCGCAATCGGTTAAAGATCAATTTATTCAGGATATAATCAGACGTACGGCATTGGATCTCCAATATTTCCCCTGCTTTGTAAATATGGCGGCATATATGTCCTGTACAGAATATTGTGAGAGGCTTGTTAATATGCCGCCTATGCTTTTAGGGAACATAGGCGGCATATCAGCACACAATACGCAGGCGTGGAATTATGATTCTGTGCCGGTATTTTATACCTTGCGGAGTGCCCTTGGGAGCATTGTACTATTATTGAACTAAAAACATTATCTTTACCTGAAAGATTAATGAATATGACAAAAGAGGAAAAATATCTTGCGCTATTGCCTCGGATTCAGGCTCTTCTTGCCGGGGAGACTGACGAGGTGGCGAGGATGTCGAATATAGTTGCGATGCTTAATAGTGAGTTCGGCTTCTGGTGGACAGGTTTTTACCGTGTGGCGTCATCCGAGGAACTTGTGCTCGGGCCGTTCCAAGGACCTGTGGCATGCATGCGCATCGCAAAGGGCAGGGGAGTGTGCGGCACATCATGGAACGAGGAGCGCACTGTCATTGTCCCCGATGTCGAGCTGTTCCCCGGTCACATAGCCTGCTCAAGCGAGAGCCGCAGCGAGATTGTTGTACCTTGCTGGAAACGTGGCAGGATAGCCGCCGTCCTTGACATCGACAGCAAGGATCTGAACACGTTCGATGAAGTTGACAGAAAGTATCTTGAGGAGGTTACCTCCTTGCTCTACGGCAAGGAAAGAGACATCTGGTTCGCCGCCGGCTGCTTCTGGGGAGCACAGAAGTTTTTCAAACTCGTGGACGGAGTAATCTTCACGGAAGTCGGCTTCGCGAACGGTTGGGAAATCGACCCGACCTACAAACAAGTCTATACCGACGAGACCGGTCACGCCGAATGCGTCCACGTCCGCTACGATCCCGAGAAAGTGTCTTTGGAGCGTCTTGTCAATCTATTCCTGAATATGATCGACCCGTTCAGCCTGAACAAACAAGGTGAGGACGAAGGCACAAGGTACCGCGCCGGCGTCTATTACGATAACGGTGAGGATAGGGAAGTGATCGAAACTGTACTCGGCTCCTTTGAGAACAAAGCCGGCAGGAAATCCGCCGTCGAGCTACAGCCCCTCCGCTGTTTCTACAAAGCCGAGGAGTACCACCAAAACTACCTCGACAAGAATCCCGGCGGCTACTGCCACCTTTCCCCGGCAATCTTTGAACTCGCCCGGAAAACACTTGATGAGTAATAGGATTCCGTACCTCAGAAGCCCTGTTTCTGTACCAAAGACAAGTCTATTTGCCTTTCGTACACCAGAGCACCTTCTCCTGTACCATTCCAAACAAGCTTCTATCCCAAAGCAACGGCCTCCACTGACGCCTCTTCGCAGAAAGCCTTGCGAAGTGCATCAAGCGAGGTTGTCCCTTTGTCGAACGCGAACCAGATGAAAGGCGCTCCCTCCGTATGGTACATCTTGCCGATATATTCCTCAAAATGAGCCTTTACGAAATCCTTGACTGAAATCAAAATACACTTTTTATTCAATCAAGCCATTCTCTCAGACAATAGAGGAATTCGTCAAACAAAATTTCTATCTTCTCCACGGAAAGATTTATAATAAGCCCGATGGTACTCTGATACTAGCACTTGAGAATGGATATCTGGAGAATGACGGACTCCTGGAGAAGTTACGCAAAGTGTCGCATGTAACAATTTTTCACTAACTTTACAATTCGAAATCAGGCACTATCGGTGTGTACTGTAAGATTGTAATTTGCTTATGAACAAAATATCAATCCGTTTCTTCGACGACCGAGAGGTCCGGGCTATTTGGGATGAGGGGAATTCCAAGTGGTGGTACAGTGTGCTTGACATTGTCGGTGTGCTTAATGCGCAGGATGACTATGCCAAGAACAGGAACTATTGGAAGTATCTGAAGAGCAAGTTGAAGAAGGATGGGGTTGAACTGGTTAGTGACACTAACCAGTTCAAACTGCGAGCGCCAGACGGGAAGATGAGATTGACAGATGTCCTTGATGCTTCTGGAGTTATCGAGTTGGCGAAGAATATGCCGAACAACAAGGCATCGCGATTCATTGAGTGGTTTACTTACGGTGAAGATACCATTGACGGAAAGAGCAAGGCAAAGGCTTATACTTTATTCGAGAGTTCATTGCTCGATAGCATTGAGGTGGGAACGGTAAAAGGACTTCAGCAGATTCACGCTTATCTGTTTGGAGGATTGTACGACTTTGCAGGACAGATACGTTCAGTGAATATTTCCAAAGGCGGATTCACCTTCGCTCCTGTAGCGTTTCTTTCACAGACGTTGCATAACATTGAACAGATGTCGGAAGAGACTTTTGATGAGATTGCTGACAAGTATGTGGAGATGAATGTGGCGCATCCATTCCGTGAAGGCAATGGGCGAACAACGAGGATTTGGCTAGACCTGATTCTGAAGAAGCGACTTGGACAGTGCATTGATTGGAGCCAAATTGACAAATATGCTTATCTTGCGGCAATGGAAAAGAGCGTGGCGGATAGCACGGAAATCAAGGGGCTTCTGAAAGATGCACTGACGGATAAGGTGAATGACAGGGAGATGTTTATGAAAGGAATTGATTATTCGTATTATTATGAGGAACGGTAAAAGAGAATATGAAGAAAAGGTACGCGGCGCGTACCCAATTGACTTAGATGTACATTCGGTCAAGATGTGAAAGAACTGCTATTGACACTCCGGTAGAGAAGAATCTGTACGACTACATCACGTCAGCGAATGTTTAACTTTAAATGACATTGAAAATGAAAACGATACACGTAGTTGCAGCCGTGATATTCAAAGATGGGAAAATCTTCGCCACGCAGCGTGGCTACGGTGCATTCAAGGATGGTTGGGAGTTTCCCGGCGGCAAGGTCGAGGCGGGGGAGAGTCCTGAGGATGCACTTAGAAGGGAGATCCGCGAGGAGCTGGAAACCGAGATCCGAGTCGGCGAACTGATTGACACCATTGAATATGACTACCCGGACTTCCACCTTTCGATGAAGTGCTACGCCTGCACCATCCTTTCCGGTGACCTTCATCTGGTCGAGCACGAGGCCGCCCGTTGGCTGACCGCCGAACAGCTCGGTTCAGTCGAATGGCTGCCTGCTGACATCACCTTGATCCCCAAGATCGCCCGACTGCTGTAAGGTTTGTCATTACGACAGCAGCGGGTTTATAATATTCATTGAGCGGCTGTGAATCTATTCCCGAATCCTTGAGTCGATGATTATCGTCACCGGGCCATCGTTGACAAGGGAGACCTGCATATCCGCGCCGAATACTCCTTTGCCGACCGGCTTGCCGATCGCCGCCGAGACTTCCTCGCAGTACTTCTCGTACAACGGGACTGCCAAATCGTGGCCTGCGGCACGAATGTAGGAAGGGCGGTTCCCTTTCTTGGTGGATGCCGTCAGAGTGAATTGCGACACCGCAAGAACCTCCCCTCCAACATCCACGACACTCCTGTTCATCACGCCATTCTCATCATTGAATATCCTCAGTCCCACAGTCTTGCCCACAAGCCAGCGCATATCCTCTTCCGTATCTCCGGTCTCGACTCCGACAAGCACCAGGAGTCCGTTCCCGATCCCGGACACGGTTCTGCCCTCAATGGCAACGCTTGCGCGCGACACCCTTTGAATCACCAATCTCATTATTATACAATATTTTATATTAATGCCTCTATTATGAAAATACAGACAGACGTAGCCAACTTTGCGGCGTGCTACAGCAGCAATATGTAAATCAGCACCGCCGCGGGAACGGGTCCTGAAATATTCATCAGTGGCTGTGAATATTTATCCTCACCCTTGCGAATATATTGACCGTCAGAATTATACAGCGCGGTGGAATATCTGCTGTCGCCTTGGCGTATGTTTTTCCCGTCCCAGCTGAAAAGCACCTTGGCATATTTGCCACGACCGCCACGCAGCTCCACCCCGTTCCAATTGTATAGAATCTCACCGTAGCGGCTGCCACCCCCGCGGATATATTCACCATCGAAATTAATCAAAACCTCTGAATATTTACTGTTCCCCGCCCGCAGGCAACTTCCGTCCCAATTGTACAAGGGCGCCGAGTAAACATCCTTCCCGCGCCTGATGTAAGACTGCGCGTCCGCCACCACGCAAGCAAGGATCATTATGAATATAACAACCGCTATCCGTTTCATATTTAAACGATTATTCTTGCCGCCTAATTATCGCCTCCACACTGCTCCTTTTCGATCTCATTACGTAGATCCGCAAGAACCTTCCCTTTGAAACTGAAATATTTCGGACCTTGGTAAGCTCCGGAAGTGTTCTGCTTTTCAACAGGAAGAAACGTGCCCGTAAAGGCTGACAAGCTATAAAGCCGCCCGTCATATTCAACCTTGTCATCCGTCGCGACCTTTAATGGAATATTCAGTTCATCGAATATGACCGTGTCTCCTATGTTTATTCCAACCATATGGAATTTAAAATTTGGCCTGGCTATCCGCTTCTTTTTCTCCGCCTCTTCGTTCTTGATGGCGTTGTCCTGTTCCTTATTCTGGGATATTACCGGTTTTCCATTAACATAGATGGCCAGTTCCGCATCGTCCAGAAGATCGGCCATATCACGCATAATGTCAAGTGCCACTGCGGGAGCGATGTTGAAAAACTCCCTGTTCTGGCGGATCCTCAAATCCGTCAGCCTGTCTATCTGCTTGTGAATCTGCTTTTCAACCTTGCTGTATTTGCTGGTGTAAAGCGTGGCGTAAACCTCAAACGGCAGTGGAACCGCAGTGTTGTCCAATTCCTTCGAGCGAACATCCACAGGACGTGAACTCTTGCCGATCTTGACCCAATCCTCACGAAATGAAGGATTTGTCAATATGTAAACATAACCTTTTCCGGATTCCATGATTGTTTTGGATATTTTAGTTTTATTCGGTAGCGAATTTAATGATAATCCGATAAATATCCTATGCTTATCTATATGGGTTGACTATAAATGATAAATTTACTCGCCGAAGTTTGAACGACGAACAGAGGTGGCGCAAAAACATACGATATTGCTCCCGTCGAGGACAATAATGCGTGCGGCGGGAGCATTAAAATGATAAAACGCGGCTTCTGGCGGTTGCGGATTCATTCAGATATAATGTGATTACATACTAACAACAATGGATGTGAACAATACTAGTGATGCGTTAATTTAATGCGCTGTTTATATAACTTATTAATATTTAATG
>OIZS01000358.1_pt1 | contig 20429 bp, 14 predicted proteins | sample 1588641 | NCBI WGS metagenome assembly OIZS01 (sample SAMN03283240) | human gut metagenome | biome: human-associated habitat; material: feces | host: Homo sapiens | place: Peru | collected 2012
AAAACCACCCATAATCGCGTCATTTACAACCAAGAGACTGCTTGGTTGAAAAGAAACGATTCTCAGACGACCATTTGTAAAATATTTTATCCTATAAAATCAATACCATTTGTCGCTTTGCAGGGGCGACCCCTGCAAAGCGCTACGATTGGGTATGCCATCACTCCAAATCCCGTAAGACCCTTAAAAAAGCTCATTTGCGCCCGGCATTGGGTCGACAAATGGGCTTGATGTTGCTATGGAATGTATTGCAAGTGGTTCATGGCATGGCCACCCCACGTGGTTTCGTCTACGAAGCGGAACCCGATAGCTCGGTAAAGTCGCTCTGCCCAAGGATGGGTGTGGTCCACGAGCAGGCCCACCGGCTGGGTGCCGTGCCGCCTGATGACCCCGCTTATGAGCTTGGTGGCTATGCCCCGCTTGCGGAAGCGTGTTTTCACGCATAGCGAGTCGATGTAATACTCGCCTGCCCGTGTTTCCTCATCCATTGACGAGAAGTCGCGCCCAAGGCATCGGCGCGCCTCTTCCACGAACCTCTTGCGCAAACGTAGCAGGTCTTTACCGTCGTAAGCCACGAGACACCCCGCCACCTCGTCGCCCACCATCGCCACCAGGGTGTTGAGGTATGAATATTGGCTGTCGTCCATGGCTACGAGCCTGGTCATCATGTCGCGAAAATCGTCCAAAGTGTGGTCTGGCCCAGCGAAGTTGCGACAACAATCATGATCCATCGCCTCCATGATGAGCGAGGCTATCTCCGGGGCTTGCGCCACATCGGCACTCCTTATCACGACTTGTTTATCCATAATAGAAATTGTATATATGGGTTACAGCTTTACGGTCTTGTTCATCAAGTAACCATCAAGGATGACCATTGCCGCCATGCTCTCGACGATGGGCACCGCCCTTGGCACCACGCAGGGGTCGTGACGTCCACGCACGTCGACAGTGGCTGCATTGCCTTCCACGTCTACCGTGGGCTGTGGCATAAGCAGCGTGGCCACAGGCTTGAACGCCACGCGGAAGAAGATGTCGGCACCGTTGGATATGCCACCTTGTATGCCGCCCGAGTGGTTGGAGAGCAATCCGTCGGGCGTCATGATGTCGTTGACCTCGGAGCCAAAGTGGCGCACCATGTCGAAGCCGTCGCCAAGCTCAAAGCCTTTCACCGCGTTGATAGACAGCATTGCCGCGCCAAGCTGGGCGTTGAGCTTGCCAAACTCTGGCTCACCCACCCCGGCGGGGCAGCCCTTCACGACGCAAGTCACCACTCCGCCCACGGTGTCGCCCCTGCCCTTGACGTCAAGGATGAGGTTCTCCATCTCCTTTGCCTTCATAGCGTCGGGGCAGCGCACCATGTTGTCCTCGGCCTTGGAAAGGTCGTACCTGTGATAGTCGCGGTCAAGCTCTATGTCGCCCACCTGAGAGACATAAGCCTGGACGGTGACGCCAAGTTGCCTCAAGGCGAGCTTGGCCAACGCACCGCCTACACATCGCGCTATGGTGACGCGCGCCGAGGAACGGCCACCGCCCCGGTGGTCGCGAATGCCGTATTTTGAGAAATAAGTGAAGTCGGCGTGCGACGGACGGAAGATACGGCGAAGGTTGTCATAATCCTTGGAATGCTGGTTGGTATTGCGCACCACGAAACCGATGGGCATGCCTGTGGACTTTCCCTCGAACACACCACTGAGCAAGTCCACCTGGTCGGGCTCGTTGCGCGACGTGGTAATCTTGCTCTGTCCCGGGCGGCGGCGCGAGAGCTCATGTTGAATGAAGTCCATGTCAATGTCTATACCTGCCGGCATCCCGTCAACGACGCCCCCGACGGCCGCGCCATGACTCTCACCAAAAGACGTAAGGGTGAAGACAGTTCCAAAAGTATTGCGCATGATTATTTATAGGATTATTGTGAATTATGTTTGGTTTATGTTACAAAGGTACGCTTTTTGCTTTTAATTCAGTAGCTTGCGGCCATGTTTTTGCCGAAATCACTACTTTTAAGTATTGTGGCAATGAAAGAAAACAAGTAATTTTGCAAACAGAAAAAGGGAAGGCAGGAAAATCGGAGACTTCCACTTTACGAGATAGATATCATAATGTTTTTGTATAATTCAATATTAGGCCCGCCGTGAGGTGTGCCTTTTATTTTTTTTATTTACCCAGCGACAATTTATCCCCGTCTATCCTAACCTTGCCCTCACCCACGAGAAAGCGGAGCGCGCGGTCGATGTCGTCGCCCGGCGCGTCAAGCGCCGCCACTTCGTCAAGCGCGTGTGGCTTCTTGTCGGAAAGGAGGGCGAGAATGAGCTTGACCATCGTGTTATTGAAAGTAGCTGACTCATGCCTGTCCTTGAGGCACACGTCGCAATGGCCACACTCCCCCACGTCGTCCTCGCCAAAATAGCGCAGCAATTGCTGACTTCTGCACACGTCCTCGCTGCCGGCATAAGTCATGATGGCCTCTATGCGCTTGATAAACTGCTCTTTGCGGTCTTCATACACCGACCGTGGAATGAAGGCCTCCTCTTCCCTGTCGCGCTGATAAGACACGAAGGGCATCTTGCGTTGAGGTATGTAGCTGATGATGTTGCGCTTGCTCAAGCTCTTCAGCACTTGGTAGCACTGGTCTCGCGTGAGCTGGGCTTGCGAGGCTATGAGCGACTCGTCTACGTAGCGATAGTCGGTGAAAAGGCCTCCATAACAGCGAAGCAGCGCCGTCATCACGGCCTCGTCGTCGCCCGACAGGGCGTCGAGCTGATACAGGTCGTTGCGCCGCAACAAGATGTGAACCCTCGCTGCCGAGTCGGGGTCGGTCTCATAATGCAGGTAGCCGGCATTGTCAAGGATATGGAGCGAGGAGTCTACCTGGATGGGAAACAAATGATAGGTAGCGCAAAACTGCCCTATGTCGAAAGTGAAGGTGTGGCCAGCGCCGCTTCCCAGACCCACGCCGTAATAGAAAGCCAAGCAGTCGTACACATTATTTATATAGTCCTTTGGCGGGAAGTTCTCGTCGACGCGCCGCGTCAGCTTGCTCACGTCGCTGCCGTTCCACAGCAATACGGCGTAAGCCCTGTTGCCGTCGCGCCCGGCGCGGCCCGCTTCCTGGAAATAAGCCTCTATTGAGTCGGGACAGTCGAAGTGGACAACGATTCTCACGTCGGGCTTGTCGATGCCCATGCCAAAGGCGTTGGTCGCCACAATGACGCGCTTCGTGTCTTCCTGCCACAACTTCTGACGCTCGTCGCGAGTGGAATGTTCAAGACCGGCATGATAAAACGTGGAGTTGATGCCTGAACCACACAAGAACTCGGAAATCTCCTTGCAACGCCGCCTGCTCCTTACATACACTATGGCAGAGCCTGCCACCCGTTTAAGGATATGCACCAATTCGGCAGGCTTATTCTCGGCCTTACGCACCACATAAGAAAGGTTCTTGCGCTCAAAGCTCATGCGAAAGACGTTTTCCGACTTGAACGCGAGCTTGTCTTGGATGTCGTCGATGACTTGTGGCGTTGCCGTGGCGGTGAGAGCCAACACGGGAACGTCGGGTTTCATCTTGCGGAGCTTGTCTATCTCCAAATAGGCCGGACGGAAATCGTAGCCCCACTGGCTGATGCAATGAGCCTCGTCGACGGTGATGAAGCTCACGCGCATGTGGCGGAGCTTGACCTGGAAAATCTCGGAGGAGAGACGCTCAGGGGACACGTAAAGCAACTTCACGTCGCCGAGGACGCAATTCTCAAGCGTGCTGACTATCTCGCCGCGTTTCATGCCCGAGTATATGGCCACCGCCCTCACCCCCTTGGCCCTTAAATGCTGAACCTGGTCTTTCATCAAGGCTATGAGCGGCGTGACGACTATGCACGTGCCATCCGACGCGAGAGCCGGCACCTGAAACGTGATGCTCTTGCCTCCACCCGTAGGCATAAGGCCAAGGGTATCCCTGCCAGAACCAATACTCTCGATAATCTCACGCTGGATGCCGCGGAAATCATCATAACCCCAGTATTGGCGGAGAATGTCGCGATAGATGTCTTTTTTCTCCGTTCCCATTTGCTTTCAGCGTGGCTATATGTCTTCTTCCGTTGGCCGTATGTCCTCTATCTGAAGCTGCACCTGGTTGCGCTTAAACACGTTTGCCTCCAAGGTGTAGGCTATGTCAAACGACCTCTTCGACTTGATATACCTTGCCGAGGCGCTCTGCCCGAAGGCTATGCCGTTGACCACCGTGCCCGACTTGGAATCTACAAGCTCCAGCTTGATGTGTTCCTGTGAGCGTCCCACGACCTTGCTCGTGCCATAATCATACACGCCCTTGGTGCAGAACATGGGCTTCTCGTTGCCTGGCCCGAAAGGAGAGAAACGCCGCAGGTCGCTGAAGAAGCGCTTGGTAATGTCCTTGAAGTCAAGCACCTCATCGATGCGCAGCAACGCCTCGGTTTGCTCAGCCTGTATGTGCTCGTCGACGTAATGCTGGAAACGGTTGCGGAACTCAGGCACGTCGCACCATTTCAACGTCAAGCCGGCGGCATAAGTGTGGCCGCCAAAGTTGAGCAGCATGTCGCGACAGCTCTTTATAGCCGAATAGATGTCGAACCCCATCACCGAACGGGCCGAACCAGTGGCAAGGTCGCCATCGCGCGTGATGACCACCGTGGGACGGAAATAAAGTTCGGTAAGGCGTGAGGCCACGATGCCGATGACACCTTTCTTCCAGTGTTCATCGTAAAGCACGATGGAAGAATGGTGCTTCTGTGCGTCAATGCGCGACACTATCTGGTTGGCCTCTTCGGTCATCTGCTTGTCTATGTCCTTGCGCTGCTCGTTATACTCGTCGATGTGGCGGGCTTCCTTCACGGCGGTGTTGAAGTCTTTCTCCACGAGCAAGTCGACGCTCTCCTTGCCGTTCTCCATTCGGCCAGAGGCGTTGATGCGCGGGCCAATCTTGAAGATTATGTCGCTCATGGACATCTCGCGCCCGCTGAGCCCGCAAATGTCTATGATGGCCTTCAAGCCAACAGACGGGTTCTGGTTGAGCTGCTTCAAGCCATGGAAGGCGAGGATGCGGTTCTCGTCGACCACGGGAACGAGGTCGGCGGCAATGCTCACGGCGCAGAAGTCGAGAAGGGGAATGAGGCGGGAGAACGGGATGCCATTGTTCTTTGAGAAGGCTTGCATGAACTTGAACCCTACCCCACAGCCACAAAGATGCTTGAAAGGATAGGTGTCGTCAGCACGCTTGGGATTGAGTATTGCCACGGCATCGGGAAGCGAGTCGTCAGGCATGTGGTGGTCGCAGATGATGAAGTCTATGCCAAGGCTCTTGGCGTAGGCTATCATGTCGTTGGCCTTGATGCCGCAGTCGAGAATGATGATGAGCTTCACGCCCGTCTCATGGGCATAGTCAATGCCTTTCTTGCTCACGCCGTAGCCTTCGTCGTAGCGGTCGGGAATGTAATAGTCGATATTGGAGTAAAACTGTTGCAGGAACTTATAGACCAGTGCCACAGCCGTACAACCGTCAACATCGTAGTCGCCATAAACGAGCACTCGCTCCTTACGCCCCATGGCATCGTTGAGCCTGTCCACAGCCACGTCCATGTCCTTCATCAAGAAAGGGTTGATGAGGTCGGAAAGCTGAGGGCGGAAAAACCGCTTGGCGGCACTTTCCGTAGTGATACCTCGCTTGACGAGCAATCCCGTAAGAGTAGGGCTCATGCTGAGTTTCTCGCTCAGCTCAAGTGCTTGGCGAGATTTCTCAGGTGTTAATGGGTCGTACTTCCATTTGAAATGCATGTTGTTGTTTTTTATTTCTTCTGCAAAGATAAGGAAAAAAGAAAACAAATGAAAGCATTGCCATGATAAAAGCATAAAAAAAGAAAGAGGGTGTGTCAAAACCCAAAATAAACTAAGTTCGGGATAAGCGACAGTCGTTTTTCTTGCTATGCCAGATTTTCGATTGGTGCATATTACATAACACCAAATAAAAAAAATAGTGTATTTATTACAATACCACAATACCATTCATCTCTAATAAACACGTCACTAAGCTGTCGGATTTGATTAGAATCCTGCAGCTTTGTTAGTCTTGCGTCGGTGCATACAGCGATAAAAAAGGCTCGCCTTGCTTGGCGAGCCTTTGTATGTGTGGTTTTGTGAGAATCCTTAGAAACCGCACTTCTTGCGGATGTCTTTTGGCACGGCGTTCTTGTTAACCATGAAGTCCATGGTGTTTGCCACGATGAAGTTCTTGGTCATGTACCAAACGCCCTTGTAGTCACCCGTCGTGCCCCAAGAGTTCTTCACCATGTAGTATTCCTTGCCATTCTGGTCCTTTGCGATACCATAGATGAGCATTCCGTGGTCATCGGTGAGCTCCCAGTTGTCGAAGCGCTCCTGGCGCTGCTTCTGCGTGGGCTCCACCTCAGGCACGTTCACACCGAGGGAGTCGACAAGGTTCTTTCTCTTTGCAGGAGCGAGTTTAAGCCAGTGGGCCATGTCGGAGCCTTCCATGCTGGCGAGCTTCTTCGTGTCATACATGTAGGCGAGACCAGTACGGGTGAAGCCTTCCTCAGACACGTCGCCACCCCAAGCCACAGTGTAGCCGTTCATGATGGCATTGTCGATAATCTTGGCCAAGTCGTTGACAGGAACGTTCCACGACAATGGGTTGCGCCAGTTGTCCTGGACCTCAACGGCGAATGCCGTCCAGAAAGGATGATGGGTATAGCTCGTGAAGCTCACGTAGTTGTTGCAAGCGGCGCTGTCAAGGCCCAGGCTTGCGGCAAAGCTCTTCGGGGTGTATGTCTTGCCCTGGTAAGTGAACCGTGTCGGGCACTTGCCAAGATAAGAGTCGATGATGCCCTGCAAACCGTTTTTCCAAGCCGGAGACAGCTTAGAGGCATTGCTCTTTGCCACCGCGCCAACGTAAGGACTCATCACGTTGAAAAACTCGTTGAAGTTGAACAAGGAATCGCCGTAAAGGCTGCCCGCCTTTGGCATTGCCGTCTCTGGGCAAATGCCATAATGCTGGATAGCATAGAGAGGATCGTAGCAGCTGCCGCCCTGGGCAAACTGGCAATCGCCATGAAGGCGAACCACCTGAATGGCACGATCCATATATGTTTTGTTGGCTACAAACGACTCGCAAAGGTCGTATGTCTTGCCCGTGTTCTTCAAAATCTCTGCCTCAAAGAAAGCGAGGGTTGAGAAATCCCAACACGTACCTGAACGGTTCTGATTCTTGATGCTGGTGATTGGGTTCTCCTTAACTACCGTAAAAACAGGCTTGTTTGATTTAACGCTGTCTTTCTTTTCCGCTGCCCCCGCGTTGAGGGAAAGCATTACGGCCATCACGGCCAGAATTGTACTTTTCATCAAATTTGTCTTAGTTCTTAAACATTTGTTGCAAAATTACGCAATTTTACTCATATAGCGAAACTTATGATTGACATTTTTATACGAAATCATAGTTTTAGCGTTTTTTGCGATAGGCAAAAACTATTCGACGCAAACATTTTGAAATTCCGTAGATTCTTATTAACTTTGCAACAAGTAAAAAGCAATGGCCCCGTAGCTCAGTTGAATAGAGCATCAGATTCCGGTTCTGAGTGTCGCGGGTTTGAGTCCCACCGGGGTCACACGACAAAGCCCTGCAAGCAGCTTAGCTTGCAGGGCTTTTGCTTTATAGGCAAGACGGTTCCGGCTTGATATGCCAATCTATCTTTGTTCGCTCAACATTGATGATTTCCCTGGTGTGCTCTACAAACAGCAAATCCTTGCGTTTCTCAAAATCGTCAAGACTGCTGAACGGCGCAATGTCGGCGTGCCGATAGTGCCGCTTTTCTTCTTTGAACCTTTGCTTGTCGGCCCTGACTCGCCTTGATTCCGATAAAGAGAACGGCATATAACCCATCAGGAGGCACGACATCATCCAACGCCTGTGCTCAACCTCACAAACAGCCATGACATCATCATCGGCGGATATGCACTCCAAACGGAGAGGCAATGCCATCGCGCAATATATACTCGACAACTTGTGAGCCTCCGGTATCTTGTACCATGCGCTCTCGGCATCTTGTGCCTGCGGCTTGTTGTATTGCAGGTCATAGAACCGGTTGACGACCTTACCATAACCCATGCGGTTGAAGAACATGGCATCAGCCTTGCCCACTCCTGAGCCAAACGACGCTATCATTCCGTATTTGCCTGTTTGCCTCGCTAACTTCAACAAGTCTGCGCATTGCTCTTGATAAATCACCTTCTTGACATTATGGAACCTTGCTGGCAAGTGAAGGAGCGTGCGTAATGACTTCTCGTCATTTTCCTCGCTGACGACAATTCGCGAATACTCCGCGTCGCCAATCAAGTTGCCCAATACGCTGCACGTTGCCGTGCCGTCTACAAAACACCATTCTACGTCAAGATAGTCACCATCAGCCTCATCGGGAACATGGGAAGCCATAACGCATCCATTGGCATCCATCAAAGTCCATCTCGAAAGCCTGAACAAACCTTCATAGGAAGCGATGAAGTCGCTCGCCCACCCCACCATGTTTTCCGCGACAACGCTTATCCTTGTCCTGCCGCCGCAAACGGAGAAGTTAGGGTAATGGGCTATATTGGCAATCGTGGAGGCAATGGCGCGAGTCATGTCTGATATGCCGATTACGACAAGGTTCAACGTCCGCTTCTCGTCTCGCTTGATGACAGGCAGGAAATCGGAATAGGCGAAAAATTGTTCCGCCTGATATTCATGAGCATTGACAAAATCCACATGAAGGTTGTCTTCCAGACCAGTGGCTGTATGGCGTGAGATAACCTCCATGGTGGTATAATCTGTCAACAACACATATACCGGCAGTTTGCCCTTCATGGCAGAACTCTCCTTTTTCAGAAGTTCCAAACAACGCAAGGACAATGAATCGTGATTTTTCTCGTTGTCTTCACCCAAGACATAAACCATTTTCGCCTTTTGCGGGTAAATGGACCGTACGTCCTGTTCAATATCGCGTCTGCCATTGTATAAGATTATCCTGTCAACAACATGTTTGTCAAGGCCTTGCATGGCAATTTCGCCACGAAGTTGTTCAACGTCACCGCTTGTCATTATGACGATGTTGCCGTCCGGCAATCTATCAGCCTCACGTAGCATTGAGAGCAAATGCCTGTGCGCCCCCAAGATGACAATGTGGTCATGGCAACGGTAACGCACATTTCCCTTATGCCAGTCGTCGCTGAGGTTGTCAATAATATTGCTGAACACGGACACCAACAAGGCCGAGAAGGTGAAGCATCCCGCCAGAGCAATCAGCAACCTGAAAACATCATGATGGCCTTCTCCACCGAAACATCCAGGATCGAGAAGAAGAGCCGTCACCTCCTGCCACGGCAAGTCGCCATAAACGACAGTGCCAATGGCGAAAAACAGGCAAAACAACAATGCGCACAACACCGTCAGCCACAAGAGTTGACTTCCGGTGCCTTTTGAAATTATCTTGTCAAATTGACGTTTCATATGTCATGTATCAGTGTTGGAAAAAATAATCGTCCGGGGCTAACCTGTGGCCAACGATTTCCTTGGCCATCTCCGAATAGAGCCCATACAACTTCTCTGAAAGGTCTTTCTTGCCTTGCTGAGCAAGACCGTTGACCATCTCCGCAAGGCAGTGGGTTTTGACAATGGTATAAGGCGCTCCGTCCATAACCGTCTTTGTCAAGAAACGGATAACAGGCTCGGCCAGTTCCCCAATAGTCTTCCTGTCACCCCTCTTATAAGCCAGATACAATTCCCATTCCTTGCCCATTGCCAAGTGGGCCAACGCAAAGGCATCGTTGCCATTTTTCCGCAGGGCGGACGCGGCCAACGAAACGAAAGCATCCAACTCGTTATCTGGCATCTGACCCAAATGCAACAGCAGGGCGATCTGCTTTTCAAGGTTCATGCAAAGAGAGTGTACCGTAGCGGGGTCGTCCGGCTTCGACTGCCACTCATCCAGGAAATAATCGTAAGCACTCTGGTAAGCAGCAATCGCCTCCTCGTATCTTTTCATTGCGGCAAGTGCTTCGCCGCAATAGTCAAACAGTATGCCATAATATCTCACTACGTCCGACTTGTCCTTGACGCTTTCAAGAAAAGAATGTATGCCGCCAGCCCTCTCCAAAGTTTCCTCGTTCCTTCCTGCCCTGTTTAGGTATGTCAGATTGCCACAACAAGCATCAAGATAATCATACAACGATGATTCCGTCTTGGCGTATTGATACAACTCGCGAAACAGTTCAACCGCCATGTCGCTGCGTTTCAACGCACCCTTATCCATCACTGAGACAGAATCGTCCAAGGCTACGGCATACCTCCGGCACAGCTCACTGTCAAGCGGATTGGCCTTTCGCAATATGCCGTAAGTCACCGTCTGCTGGATCAGGCATCTGTTGTATTCAAAACCCAACTGACCAGCAAGGTTCTTGAAGTAGAACTCCTTGCAACTGAAGAACAGGCTCTCGGCGACATAACTGATGAAATTTCTCTCTGTCAAGCCCTCTATAACACGAGTGGCGTGGTCAAGGGCATTGAGGTGATAAACAAGTGTCTTGACCTTCTTCTCGTCAAGCCCTCCCCTTGACATGTTCTCCTTATAGTATTCTAAATTGCTGCACCAGATGTAATATGCGAATTGGAGGAGGAATTTGTTTTCCCAATTGTCTTCTTCATGGTAATTATCAACTGCGACACGGAAAGGCTTTTCCAGGCTTTCCGAACTTCTCTCAATGATTTGCCTGAATCCTTCACCAATTGGGCACGAAACTTTTTTGGTCAATGCCAACATCGCTTGCCTGTCTAAACCTCTAAAAAGAGACTCTGCCTCGGAACGGCAAACCACGGAGGCGAAAAGCAGGTCCGCACTGGAATTGTCTTTTTCAGCCTCTAAGAAATCGGCAAGCGATGTAAGGTAAACATATTTTTCCAATACCGACAAAAGCAAGCTCTTGTTTGAGCAAGGCTGAAGCTCCAACCGCTCAGGCGCGTCGTTCAGTATCTCCATGTACCTGAAAAACACCATGTCTGAACAGAAATCGATGTAAAGCAAAGGTTCGAACTCGCGCAAAATGGCAAGATAATCCACCCTCGACAATTGCATCTTGGGATATTTTTCTTGGAAGATCTCGAAGCTGACACCCTCGCAAGACTCTGCCAACAGTTCTCCCACCGGATTATCCCCGTCGTCTCGCCCAAAAGAATTCATCAGCCAACTGAACTCGCTCATAAAATCCACTGGTATCGAACTGACTGTTCTTATGAGGAACCGTGTAATTTGGTCAGCGTCATCATTACTGTCGACATTGCGCAACTCCTCAAAGTCGTCCTCGTCAAAGTTGACCAAATGGTTGAGCAGGACAACGGTCCATAGAGGATCGGTCATGGCGGCAATGCAATCTTTCACCGCCTTGGGCAGCGACTTGCTGTGGCAATGCATATACTTGTCTACCAACTCAAGGGATTCTTCCTCACTGATTTCCGGGAGGGAAACGTGCGTGAAGTCAGGACAGAAATCATCGAAGTTGTTTTCGGTATCGCAAGTGAGAACCACGACAAACCGCTCATATAGCCTGTCAATGGAGAGTAGTTCCTCTAATCCTTCCAGACGGTGGGCGTTGTTTATTATCAGCACCACCTTCCTGTCTTCATACTCCTCAAGACTCATGTCAAGACTCAAGAAAAGCGGCAACATGTCGGCCTCCATGTTCATGGCATAGCTTGCCACGGCCTTATCGCCCAATTGCCACAACCACTTCTTCAGCATCACGACGGCTTGCGACATAGGGCCTAACCGCTCAGCCATATGGACAAGTGGCAGACACCTGCCATCGTCTTTCAACCTTTTGTATAAAGCTGCCGCAACAGACGTTTTTCCCTTTCCTGCCATTGCCTCAATGGAGACGGGGCCTCCGCTTGTGTATATATGTTCAACGAGCGATGCCATCATCTCCTCACGCCCCACAAAATAGGCGTTTCGCTCTTGGATGAGGTCGAGCTCCGCACCTATGAGACTGTCCAAGTCGGTAGAGTTTAGGGCATTATCCATTTCGTTGGAGACAATAGACCGCACGAGGATGTTTACCAGTTCAAGAAACTCGTTCTCGCCGATAACCATCCTGCCATCATATTGGCAAGAATACTGCATGAGGTTATGTTCCAACCCTGTGCCTTGGTAGGCTGCGAGTATTTTCTTGCGCAGTTCTGCCAATCGCTCACGCTGTTTCGGGTCCGCATCACTATAACGCCTCAAATCCTCGGGCTTCATGGTGTCGTAGACTCTCGGATCGCGGAACATGAAGAAACTGTTTGACAGGTTCTTCCGGTCTTTCAATGCGCCAAACAGGATTTCAAGCTCCGTCACGCTTTTGGCCTCTACAAGCTCATCGCCCATCTTATCAGACTCCTCTCCAGAAAGTTCTCCTGCCACTTTACGCCATTTGCTTAGAGGAGGTATCCATCCATATCTATCACCAATGAAAGCTACAAAATACGGTCTCGACATACGGATGCCATCAAGACACTGTTTGAGAACCTTGCTCTCACGTTCTTCTTCAGGCAAGTCCTGGGTGTTCACTCCCCACCGCAAATCCACTATGTCAACATCCTTCATGATGTTATGCGCCGCCAAGCGTTTCTTGATCTCTGGCTTCACATAGTTCTCCATCATGTCACGCTCTGCGTCCATGTCCTTGAATGTACTGCTGACAAAAATCGTTATCTTGGCCATAGTCGTTATAATTAATAATCTTATTTTCGGGAATAAGGAATTTCCCAATCTTCCTCCTCGTCGCTGACATAATCTTCGTCTATCTCGGCCATGTATCGGTCTACCGCCTCGGCAACATCGGGATTGTCATTGATATAGTTCTCCACTATTTTCACGAATACCTGCCTCTCGTCATCGGAAGCTACCTTATCGCTATAATAGATGGCCTCTTTCAATAAGCACGCGGCCTTTTCGCGGTCTTTGGAGCATCCCATCCCGTACCAATAGTATTTTGCCAACATGAAAGTCGCCTCTATCGAGCCTTTGTCGTTGGCAACATCATACCAGTGGAAAGCCTTCTCAAAGTCAGCCTCCACCCCATAGCCTTCGTCATAGCAATCGGCAAGTTCACAATACACCCGATAATCACGGTCTGTCTTCACTGCATCTTGCAACACGCTCGCCACCATTTCCTTGTCTTCCGGCACGCCAGGCGTATACTTGATGATATAAGCCAATTCGGGAATGGGGTCAGGGTAGCCAGCATCCACAGCCGCGCAAAAATAGTTATAAGCGCGTTGCTCATACTTGTTCTCCTCGTCCTCGTTTTTCGAGTTATTGGCAAGGTCTACCAATTCCATGCCCTTGGCATAGTATTGGTTGGCCTTTGCCTTTTTGTTTGAGAGGGTCTTCTTGGTATCTCCCTTACTCTTGAAGATGTCAAATATTCCCATAATCCATGACTTTTATATATTATAATGTCTTTTTAGTGTCTCCTTGATATCTTTTATTACCATCCTGCGGAAAAGCCAATGGCTCATTCCTCCCGGTATGCGCTGTATGTGGTTGTCGCAGACCCTGACAACATACAGGGGGCGAATGCGCCACGAATAATTATAGCGATTCTGCCAGTCGTACATACAGTATTCCCACCATCCTGCATCCGACCGCCACCATTCTCCCGTGGTATAGCCATTCTTCAATCCCCATTCCGTGGCCATGTGCGCATCGGCCATTCCGCAAGCCTTATAGACACGGCATGGGGCAAATCCCAAGTCTAATGTCCTGCCAAGGGTGACACGGCACACGATGATTGTGCCATTGCCTGAGTAATGTTCCGCCGTAGCGCGTTTGGGCGCGAAATAGATACCGTCACCAGCGAAATTGCCTTTGCCTACACGCCAAATACCCTTGTCGCGGCATTTGTTGTCAATATACCTGTCGGGGCTTGACACTATTATTTCAGCAGCCTCCTCTGACGTGCCATGGAAGAGGGTTAGTGTCGGCAAGAATGTTTCCGCTAAGGTATAGGCAAGGCTCTCCACTATAGTTAAGCTACCATGCCACACAGGATATTTCAACAAGCGCCACGGGAACGTCAGAAGCCAGACAAGGAAGTTGCCATGACCCTCCTTGCGGCTTTCGGGAGCCACCACTTCCATGAGATAGTTGAACATTTCAAACGGCACATGGATTAAGAGGTTATAGCATACGGCATTGAGAAAACGCAATGGAAAAAGGAACAAGTAGAGTATCATTCCCGCATTTTCCGAATTTCTCCTCGCCTTCACTTTACTTATGTCCGTGCCTTTGTTTGTCTTGCAAAAAGGCAGCCAAGGCTTAGCCAAGTAACGTTGAAGCATGTTGGACATCGTCAAAGGGAATGACAACACGGCAAACATCTTTGAGAACAAACCGGCCAGCGATGAAAAAAGCAACATCAACAACAGGCCGGCAAGATACAAGGCCAACAAGCCTGCCCCTACATAAAAGAGCAAACACAGTATCACCCACCCCCATAGCAAGGCCTTATCCAAGAAGACAGCCATAGGGCAGATGCCAAGCACCAACGTGAACTTCAACCACATACCATTTCCGTTTGAGGGTATCACATTGAAAACATGGCACACTCTGCTTTCTCGAATTTCTTCTCTCGCAAGTCTTCTGGGGAAATAAAGAAGAAAAGGCAACCTCCATCATAAAACCTCAACCCATGGCGGTCGCTGCTGTCGAGTTGCAGCAATGTGATATAGCCTGGGTAATAATTCTCTATTTCATCTACAAAACAAGTAGGCTGCGACAACACTCGGCTTTCCTCCACTTCGTCTTGGGGAACGTGGAGCGGCTCTGCTGGTATGGCACAATCGCGACCTTCCTCGTCCACGATTTTATGCGTGCGCAGCCTGTCCATGTCCCGACTATACAACACCCGAAAAGAATTGGCAGACCATTCGCCCATTCCTTCCCCTGTCGCGTCCATGTCTCCTAAGAAATAATCCACATTGGCGAAAAAGGAGATGATACCCTTGTCTGGAAGCATCTGGGCAAGACTATTGTCTGGGTTGCCTTGTATAAAATCCGCGCAATTTATTTGGCACACAAGAGACATCGGGAATTTTTCTTGTGTCCCGTCAGCATATTCCTCCACGGTAAACGGCAAGTCTATTCCCTCTTGCAACACTGGCTCTCCCCACCAATGGCTATCAGTAGGCTTTAGATCGTAGGTTTGTTTCATGGATAAATTGTTTATGTCGCAAATTTAACCCAAAAGCGATAACAAACCAATTTTTCTTCGTTAATAATCGTAAAACAGCAAATAAAAAGGCGACCGCTAAGTCGCCCTAATGCCAATTCTTCAAAAGAAAGAAATCATTTCTTCAACCTGAATGATGTCTCAATGCTTACAAGCTCAGCCGAGAAGGCCTTGTCGACCTGCATGCGTTTCTCCACTTGCGAGCATGAGTGGATAACCGTGGAATGGTCGCGGTTGCCAACAAGCTTGCCAATGCGGCTCGCGGGCATCTTGGTGTATTTCTGCGCGAGATACATCGACACTTGGCGCGCCACCACATAATCGCGCTTACGGCTCTTCGAGTTGATTTGCGTGGTAGTGACATTATAATGCTGGCAAACCTTCTCAAGGATATCGTCCACGGTAAGCGGGCGGTCGTCAATCTTCACGGCGCGCTTCACCACTCGCTCTGCCAGGCGCATGTCGATGTTGCAATTGTAAACGATGGAATAGGCCATCAATGAGTTGATGACGCCTTGCAAGTCGCGCACGCTGCCACTCGCTGTCTCGGCAATAAGCTCTATGACATCACGTGGAATCTTCAATCCGTCGCGCTTGATCTTGTTCTCAAGGATGTCCACGCAGAGCTTGCGATTGGGCTTCTCAAGTTCCGCAATAAGTCCGCAAGAGAAACGCGTGAGCAATCGGTCGGGCATGTCCTTGAGGTCTACCGGCGGACGGTCGGAGGCGAGGATGATGCGCTTGCCATTGCGGAAGAGGTTGTTGAATATGTGGAAGAAGGTGTTGAGCGTGCCTGTCTTTCCCATCCATTCCTGGATGTCGTCCACGATAAGCATGTCGATGGTCTGGTAGAATGCAATGAAAGAGTTTACCGAGTTTTGAAGCACGGCATTGCTATACTGCACCTGAAACAATCGCGCCGAAATGTAAAGCACTCGCTTTTGCGGGTAGAGTTCCTTTGAGCGCATGCCTATGGCGTTGACGAGGTGCGTCTTTCCGCAACCCGACGGGCCATAGACGAACATCGGGTTAAACTGCATCGTGCCTGGATGTTCCGCGATAGACAATCCCACCGAGCGCGACAACTTGTTACTGTCGCCCTCTATATAATTAGAGAATGTGAGATGCGGGTTCAGCTGTGGGTCCAGCGCCTGCGGCTGTGCCGCGTCGAGAGGCGTCGGGCTTTGGTTTGCCCTCTGCACCGGCTTTGGCTTCACGCCATTGGCAGGCTCCGACCAAACGGTCTCCGTGCCGCCCTTGTCCTTGCGCTCACGATCCACGACGACACGATAAGACAAATGAATCTTGGGACCGAAGCACTCATAGAGCACCTTGGTAAGAAGGTCCACGAAGTTCTCCTCAAGATACTCGTAGACAAAGGGGCTTGGCACCTGAACAAGAATCATCCTTTGAGCCTCATCGAAGTGCTCAAAGACGATTGGCTTGAACCACGTGTCATATATTTGCCCGGTTACATTCTGCTGAATAAGCTGCAAGGCTTTCTGCCACCGGGAATCAATTTTTGCTGTCATTTTGCTGTCTCAGAGATGTAGATTGTCTGCCATCGAAACGCCTCATTATCGAAACGCAAATGCAAAGCTACACAAAAAATCAATACGCTGCAACCCCCCAATTCCATCATTCTCGCCAGTTACCGATTTATAACTTCTTATGAATTATGATATTAAGGGTTGCCAAAGCGTGCTTGTTAACGTAATATAAAATCTCGTGTGGGCTCTACTTGTCTTTCTTTCCGAACAAGGAGAAGTGGACATAACGTTTCGGGTGCGCCTTGAGGTCGATAAGCAATGAGTCGGCCGAGCGCATCGTGCCGTTCAGGTTGCGGTAAAGCTCCTGGTCGTTCATGAGGAGGCCCAGTGTCCCGTTAGGCGAATTGAGCTGCCTTGTCACGCTCTCCACGTTGTCGAGAGTGCGATCCACCTTTGCCATGGTCGTCGCGATGTCGAGCTGCGCGAGACTTGCCGTGAGCTTGTCGGTATTGTTGAGTGTGGAGCCAGCCTTACCCATGGCGTAGTCGGCCTTGGCCAGCAGTCCTGGCACCTTGCTGTTTGCCTGTGCCACGAGGGTGTTGAGGCCCGCCGAAGTCACGGCGAGGTTTGCCGACATCGTTTCCATGTTGTGCAACGACGCCTTGATGGCCGGGTCGGCAAGCAGCATGTTCACGCTTGCCAAGATGCTGTCTATCTTTGGCAGCATGGCGGCGATGGTGGGCACGAGCTGTTGCACCGAGCCCATCAGTCCGGCGTTCATGTTGCCTTGTATGGTGTCGCCAGGCTCCACCCTTTCACGAGGGTTATTGGCAAGCAGGATGTTCATCTTGACATTGCCCATCATGTCGCTTTCTATCTCAGCCGTGGATCCCTTCGGCACGCGCAAGTCGTTGTCTACCTGAAACTCCACGAGCACGTTGCCACTCTTCTGATAGTTGTAGATTATCGATTTCACGTTGCCCACCTGATAGCCGTCGGCATAGATGGGGGTTGACGCCGAGAGACCATTCACATCCTTAAACGAAGCGTAATACACGTTGTCAGTGGAGAACACTGGCATGCCTTTTAGGAAATGGAGCCCAAAGAAGAGCACCACAATACCCACGATAGCCACTGTGGCGATCTTGACTTCTTTAGTAAAAAACTTCATGTTTATCGTGTTATGTCGTTGTTGTTATTTCTTTTTCTTGCTTTCAAGAAACTCCCTTATGGCTCCGTTCACGTCTACCGCCTTGCCGTTTTTCATGGCGATAATGAAGCAATCGGGAAACTTGTCGAGAATGGTGCCGCGCAGCCTCTTTATCTCATTGTAGTTGGTCGAGGCACCATAGGTGTATCTCAGCTTGTCGCCATCCGCGAAATTCTCGCAACCTTTCAGTCCCTTGAAGAGCGGGCTGCCATCGCTGAGCTTCTGCTTTCCTGCGAATATCTGTATCTTGAACACGGGCGCGTCCTTGTCGGCCTGGCGCGCGCGCGCTGTTTTCTTGGTTTCCTCTCGCGAAGCCGGCTGCCTCTGCGCTTGCGCGTTCTCGCGCTTGCGCTCCACGGTTTGCCTTGTCGCTCTCGTGGTGGCTTTCGCTGCCTTGTCGCCATCGTCGCTCGCGGCAATGTTGGCAGACATGTATGCCGAGGAACCGTCGTCGCCATTGTCGTTGAACGGTATTTGCGTTCCCGTGAAGCCATAACGCTGCTTGTAAATCCGGAAGGCGTTGACAATGCCCCTCGTGTAAGCGTCAAGGGCGGCATCGGTGTTCAAGTAGTTTTCCTCATCGGGCGTGGTGATGAAGCCAAGCTCCAGCAACACGGCAGGCATGGAGGTCAAGCGCAACACCGCGAGGTTGTTCTGGTGAGCGCCGCCATTTTCCCTTCCCGTGGCTCGGCAAACCTCCGTCTGCAGCATGCGCGACAGCTCCACGCTGCGCTCACGGTTCTTGTCGGCTATGAGCTCGAACATGATGTCGCCCTCGGCAGAGTTCTGCAACCCCTTGTACCGGGTCTTGTAGTCTTTCTCCAGAAAAATCACCGAGTTCTCTCGTTTTGCCACCTCAAGGTTTTCCTTGAGCCCTTTCGTGCCAGTGCGCTCTCCCGTGCCAAGCGTGTAGCTCTGGAACCCGTGGCTTATCCTTCCGCCGGCAAGGGCGTTGATGTGAACCGACATGAAGAGGTCGGCCTTGTTGCGGTTGGCTATGTCGGCACGCTCGTGCAGCGGTATGAAGACATCGGTGCGTCGGGTATAGACCACGCGCACGTCGTCAAAGTTCTTCTCTATGGCGCTGCCCAAGGCAAGGGCGTAGCGCAGCGTGAGGTTTTTCTCGTAAGATATCAATCCCTTCGCGCCACAGTCGTTGCCGCCGTGTCCGGCGTCGATCACGACCGTGAATTGTCTCGGTGCGGCGTTAAGCGTCAGCGAGACAAGGAACAGCAAACAGAGCGTGAAAAATGACTTGTGGAACATGATTCTCCTTGTCTATTCTGTCACGTATTTCTTCAATGCCCTCACCACGCCGTTCTTCCACGTGTTGATGTTGTCGTCGTTGAGCGACAACGAGCTAACGAGTTTCACCACATGGTCGATGGGCATTCCGTAACGCAACACCCCGGATATGAGCTTGGCATAGTTCCAATACTCTGGGTTGAACTTGCCCGACAGCCCCTCCACCGTGGTCTTGTAGCCACGTCGGTTCTCAAACTGGAAGTCGTAGCGATGCGTGCCGTCGGGGTTGGTCTGCCTGATTATCTTTCCTTTCACCACTGTCTTGGGCAGCACTATGCCCTCATCATCGTCTTGCAGACCCGTGAAAATCTCGTAAGGCCGACCGTCGAGAAGTCCCACGAAGGCCACCCATTTATCTTTATTGTTCTGAAAGCGCACGACGTCGCAGTCGAGCTCGTCGGGGCGATCCTCTATCACCTGCTGACGCACGTAGTCGCCATTGGCCCAAACGGGACCATCCGACGATGTCGCCGACTGGGCCTTGATTTCCTTATCCGATTGTTGTAAATCCATGAAACTTATACAAGCTTGTTTTTGTAATGTTCTCGTTCCGCACGAGTTATCAATGTGCAAAAATAACTTTTATTTTCCACATTCTATATAAAACTCGCTAAAAGAACCGTTTTTTTCAGATAATTTTCCATAACTTTGCATAAATACGTTCAAAAGGGAACAGTAAAAAGGTAATATGGATAGTTTGAACAATCGTAAGAGCATAAGGAAATATTCAAGCCGTGAGGTATCTTCACAATTATTGACAAGCCTGCTTAAAGACGCTGAGCGCACGCCAACCATGGGCAACCTCCAGCTATATAGCGTTGTCGTGACGCGCGACGAGGAGATGAAGGCGAAGCTCGCCCCTGCCCATTTCAACCAGCCCATGGTGACAGGCGCGCCTGTGGTGCTCACTTTCTGCGCCGACTTCCGCCGCACTACCCTTTGGGCTGAGAACCGCAAGGCTGCCCCTGGCTACGACAACTTCCTTAGTTTCATCAATGCCACCACTGACACGTTGCTCTATTGCCAGACTTTCTGCAACCTCGCGGAGGAGAGCGGCTTGGGCACTTGCTTCCTTGGCACCACGGTGTATCTCCCGCAACTCATCATCGACACGCTTAAACTGCCGAAGCTCACCTTCCCCG
>OIZS01000363.1_pt1 | contig 20319 bp, 20 predicted proteins | sample 1588641 | NCBI WGS metagenome assembly OIZS01 (sample SAMN03283240) | human gut metagenome | biome: human-associated habitat; material: feces | host: Homo sapiens | place: Peru | collected 2012
TGACGTTCCGTGATAATTACACAGTAACAACCTCTAACGGAAGTACCTGGACCGGCGGCGGGATTATTGTGGATAAGGACGCCTCCGTCACCTGGCAGGTTAATGGCGAGAAAGGCGATAATCTGCATAAAATCGGTGAGGGCACACTGATTGTACAGGGAACTGGTGTTAATGAAGGGGGGCTGAAAGTCGGGGACGGAACCGTTGTGCTGAATCAGCAGGCGGACAGTTCAGGGAAGGTTCAGGCTTTCAGTAGCCTCAATATCGCCAGTGGTCGCCCGACCGTCGTTCTGGCTGATAACCGGCAGGTTGATCCGGACAATATCTCCTGGGGGTACCGTGGGGGCGTTCTGGACGTTAACGGAAACGATCTTTCCTTCCACAATATCAGTGCAGCAGATTACGGCGCGGAGTTACACAACAGCAGTAACAAAGAGGCCCGGATTTCTCTGGTTATGCCTGATGCCATTGAATGGGAAGGAAAGGATACGCCAAGAATTTTAGGCCAGGCCTATAAGTACTTTAACAGTGAAACGCAAAAGACAGAATTCTTTATATTGAATACTGGAAGTCTCGGATGGAGGCCTTCTCCGGAAGAAAAACTCCTGCCGGAATTTCTGAGAGGGGCTGACTATTTTAGTTCTCTGGCTGATGCAAACAAAGAAGCAGGGAAAAATAAGCAGTCTGTTTTTCATGGAAAGTTAACCGGCAATATCAGTTTCAATGCTGATCATATCGGTAAGTTTATAATGGACGGCTCTGCAGACATCAGTGGGTCTTTCAGCAAGGAGAATGGTCGCCTGACTTTGCAGGGGCATCCGGTTATCCATGCATACAATACTCAGTCTGTGGCTGACAAACTGGCTGCCAGTGGAGACCATTCGGTTCTGACTCAGCCCACATCATTTACCCAGGACGACTGGGAAAACAGAACGTTCAGTTTTGGTTCCCTGGTATTAAAGAATGCGGACTTTGGTCTGGGGCGCAATGCCACACTGAACACAATCATTCAGGCAGATAACTCCAGCGTCACGTTAGGCGACAGTCGGGTATTTATCGACAAAAATGACGGAAATGGAACGGCCGTTGAGCTGGAAGAGGGAACCTCTGTTGCGGTTAACGATGCGGATAAAAGTGTCTTCAACGGCACCGTCAATCTGGATAATCAGTCAGTACTGAATATCAATGATATATTCCGTGGCGGGATCCGGGCTGATAACAGTACGGTAAATATTTCCTCAGCGGATGTTGTGCTGGAAAATTCAACGCTGAGCAATACAGCACTGAACCTGAATAAAGGCGCTGATGTTCTTGCCAGCCAGAACATTGTTTCGGACGGAGCGGTGAATATTGCTGATGCCAGACTGAGCCTGAACAGTCGTTCTGATGAAGTGTCCCGTACACTTTTACCGGTATACGGTTATGCGACGTCATGGAACCTTACAGGGGATAATGCCGGCCTGTATGCAGGTCCGTTCAGTATGTTATCGGGTGATATCATCGTTCAGGGAAAGGGAACCGTCACCATTGGAGGGGAGGGAGAGCTGAGTCAGGACCTGACACTGCAGGACCGCATGTTCTACAGTGTGTTTAACGGGTACAGGAATGTCTGGGGAGGAAGTCTTTATGCGCCTGATGGCAGAGTCAGCATGTCGGACACCAAGTGGTCAATGAACGGAAACTCCACGGCAGGAAATATGAAACTTAACCGGACAATCGTCGGTTTTAACGGGGGAACATCACCGTTCACGACACTGACAACAGATAATCTGGACGCGGTTCAGTCAGCATTTGTCATGCGTACAGACCTTAACAAGGCAGACAAACTGGTGATAAACAAGTCGGCAACAGGTCATGACAACAGCATCTGGGTTAACTTCCTGAAAAAACCTTCTAACAAGGACACGCTTGATATTCCACTGGTCAGCGCACCTGAAGCGACAGCTGATAATCTGTTCAGGGCATCAACACGGGTTGTGGGATTCAGTGATGTCACCCCCATCCTTAGTGTCAGAAAAGAGGACGGGAAAAAAGAGTGGGTCCTCGATGGTTACCAGGTTGCACGTAACGACGGCCAGGGTAAGGCTGCCGCCACATTCATGCACATCAGCTATAACAACTTCATCACTGAAGTTAACAACCTGAACAAACGCATGGGCGATTTGAGGGATATTAATGGCGAAGCCGGTACGTGGGTGCGTCTGCTGAACGGTTCCGGCTCTGCTGATGGCGGTTTCACTGACCACTATACCCTGCTGCAGATGGGGGCTGACCGTAAGCACGAACTGGGAAGTATGGACCTGTTTACCGGCGTGATGGCCACCTACACTGACACAGATGCGTCAGCAGACCTGTACAGCGGTAAAACAAAATCATGGGGTGGTGGTTTCTATGCCAGTGGTCTGTTCCGGTCCGGCGCTTACTTTGATGTGATTGCCAAATATATTCACAATGAAAACAAATATGACCTGAACTTTGCCGGAGCTGGTAAACAGAACTTCCGCAGCCATTCACTGTATGCAGGTGCAGAAGTCGGATACCGTTATCATCTGACAGATACGACGTTTGTTGAACCTCAGGCGGAACTGGTCTGGGGAAGACTGCAGGGCCAAACATTTAACTGGAACGACAGTGGAATGGATGTCTCAATGCGTCGTAACAGCGTTAATCCTCTGGTAGGCAGAACCGGCGTTGTTTCCGGTAAAACCTTCAGTGGTAAGGACTGGAGTCTGACAGCCCGTGCCGGCCTGCATTATGAGTTCGATCTGACGGACAGTGCTGACGTTCATCTGAAGGATGCAGCGGGAGAACATCAGATTAATGGCAGAAAAGACAGTCGTATGCTTTACGGTGTGGGGTTAAATGCCCGGTTTGGCGACAATACGCGTCTGGGGCTGGAAGTTGAACGCTCTGCATTTGGTAAATACAACACAGATGATGCGATAAACGCTAATATTCGTTATTCATTCTGATGCTGTGCAGCAAAGGGACTATTGCTTTGTCCCTTTGCTGCGATTATCTGATTACGGTACAGTAGAAGAAATAATCTTTCTAACTCCTGAACACATCTCTGGAGATTTATGTCAGTTTTGCAAGTGTTACATATTCCGGACGAGCGGCTTCGCAAAGTTGCTAAACCGGTAGAAGAAGTGAATGCAGAAATTCAGCGTATCGTCGATGATATGTTCGAGACGATGTACGCAGAAAAAGGTATTGGCCTGGCGGCAACCCAGGTTGATATCCATCAACGTATCATTGTAATTGATGTTTCGGAAAACCGTGACGAACGGCTGGTGTTAATCAATCCGGAGCTTTTAGAAAAAAGCGGGGAAACAGGCATTGAAGAAGGTTGCCTGTCAATCCCTGAACAACGAGCTTTAGTGCCACGCGCAGAGAAAGTTAAAATTCGCGCCCTGGACCGCGACGGTAAACCATTTGAACTGGAAGCAGATGGTCTGTTAGCCATCTGTATTCAGCATGAGATGGATCACCTGGTCGGCAAACTGTTTATGGATTATCTGTCACCGCTGAAACAACAACGTATTCGTCAGAAAGTTGAAAAACTGGATCGTCTGAAAGCCCGGGCTTAAGGATAAGAATTAACGTGTCAGAATCACTACGTATTATTTTTGCGGGTACACCTGACTTTGCAGCGCGTCATCTCGACGCGCTGTTGTCTTCTGGTCATAACATCGTTGGCGTGTGCATCGATAGGAATTAAAACCCCAAAAAGATTAAAAAAACACCACAAAGGGGGTCTAAGTCGGAAACCTGGATTTTTCCGCGACCAATTTTTACGGGAGTGTCACACAAACGACCGATTGAGTGACGCTCACAGAAATAACGATTTCGACACTGAATTCGTCATATAACCCGTCACTTATTCAATGTCATGCAAAGCTGTCGGAGACTCGCTTTAGTGACAGCAGTTTCTGGGATTCGGGGTCTGAAGTTCAATGGAACAAAAACGTACGTTAGTGAAGTAATTGTCTGATATATCAAAACATAATGGACATAGAAAAACGCCATCAAAACGGTGTCTTTTTAATCGAAAATTGGCACTTAACGGACGGCATTGTCTACTAATCGATTTTTAAGACGATAATTTCCCTCTTACCGTACGTTTTCGTACGGTTGGCCCTCAAACCCCTACATGGATATCGATACCGATGTGAAATTCAAAGCCGCCAGCGTGGACCAGAAAGTCAGCACGCGCCTGGTCCGTGGGGGGGGATGTTCTCCACAGGCTATTGGTTTTAATCTCTGTTGAAAACTGGCCATCGGACGGCCAGTCTATTGCCTCGTCCTCCCTGCTTGCGATCAGCGGATCATACTTCCGTCCACTGGCGCAGCAGGTTGTGATACATATTGAGCAGAGAGAGGACCTCTTCTCCGTCGCCAAAGCGGGCCTTAAGAGACTGAATGGTACGGTCCAGGTCGTAGAGCATCGCGCGCTGTTTATCGTCGCGGACCATCGACTGGATCCACAGGAAAGAGGCCTGACGCACGCCGCGGGTGACCGGGGTGACGCAGTGTAGGCTGCTGGCGGGATAGAGCACCAGATGCCCGGCCGGGAGCTTCACCCGGTGCTGGCCATAGGTGTCTTCAATCACCAGTTCTCCGCCCTCATAGCTCTCCGGATCGCAAAGAAACAGAGTTGCCGACAGGTCAGTGCGCATCCAACCCACCTCACCGTTCTGACGAACGGCGCCATCGACATGAAAACCGTAGGTCTCCCCTGGCCCATAGCGATTAAATAACGGTGCGGAAATCGTCCGCGGCAGCGCGGCGGAAAAAAACAGCGGATGGCCGCGCAGCGCGTCGAGCACAGCGGCCTGCAGGTGGGCATACAGCGGCGTTCGGGTATCGATCTGCTGGTTCTGTTTGACGGCCGCCCCCTGGCTGCCGACCGTAACCCGCCCGTCGACCCACTCGGCCAGCGCCAGCTGCCGGGTAAATTCCGCCACCTGGTCTGCCGATAGCACGTCAGGAATGTGATACATCATCGAGGTCTTCTCTCTAAAAGGTGGGGCGCAATAGCCCCACGCACAGACTCAGAAGTGGACGTTCGCCGTCAGCAAAAAGGTACGGGGTTCGCCCGGATGATAGCGATAACCGCTCTTGTTGATGGAGGCCACGTAATCGGTATCAAACAGGTTGTACATATTGAGCTGCAGATCGAGGTTGCTGTTGACCCGATAGCCCAGTTTGGCATCAGCTACCCAGTAACCTTGGGTGTGATCCGGGGTACCGACTGCGCCATCGCTGCCCCGGCGCAGGCCCCCGACATAGCGCACACCGCCGCCGACGGATAGATCGCTAGTGGCTTGATACTGCGTCCATAGCGTAAAGGCATGTTTCGGGGTGTAGGCCAGGGAGGAAGAACCATCCTGTGCCACATTCTGCCCCTCTGTCACTGTCGCATGCTGCTGAGTGTAGCCAGCGATGATCGTCCAGTCCGCGGTCAGGTTTCCGGTCGCGGAGAGTTCATACCCCTCCACGCGCTTTTTGCCATACTGCGACCAAGTCCCGTCATCGTTGGCGGCCACTTCGTTTTCAATATCCGTACGGAATAACGCCGCGCTGAGCAGCAGACGTTTGTCGGATATTTGCCACTTGGTGCCCAGCTCGCTGGATTTTGCCTTCTGCGGCTTAAAGTCGGTCCGGTTAGCGCTATTGCCGCTGCCGCTGGCGGCCAGGGCGAAGCTGCTGCCCCCCGGCGGCTGCTGTGAGATAGCGTAGTTGACGTAGACATTGCCCTGCTCGGTTAAGCGGTACAGCGCCCCGGCTTTCCAGTTAACCAGATTGCCGGATTTGGCGGTATCGACGGTGGTGACCGGGCTGCCGGTCGACTGGCCGGGCGGGCAGGCGACAGCCCGGCGTCCGCTGCCGCCGCAGGCGGTGGCGCGGTCATATTTGGTATGGTAATTGTCGAGACGCAGCCCGCCGTTGACCTCAATCCGCTCGGTCAGCGTCAGCGTATCGAAGGCATAAATCCCGAAGGTATCGGTCTGGCCGTTGGCGTTCGCCCCGTTTCTGTCCAGCCCGCCAATCGACAGGTTACTCACCGGATGGTAGAGATTCACCGCCGGCGCGGTCAGAGCGTTAACGCCATAGTTGGTCTGGTTTTCCCGGATAAACTCCACGCCGGCGCTGACATCATGGCCTATCGAGCCGGTATTGAACGTCGAAGTGATATTGGTCTGGTTGGTCAGAATGCGGTTGCTGACATCTTTGGTATTAACCAGACGCGACCAGCTCCAGGTGTTGACGTCATTGATGTTTGGGGCGGTGATATTTCTCGCGCCGCCCATCACCGCGGTCAGAAGATACTCCTGTTTCACCCGCGACCAGCGGGTGGTATTGCGCACTGTGGTATTGTCCGTAAGATCGTGTTCGAAGCGTAGGGTGCCGCTGTCGGTGGTAGATTTATCATAATCGGAGTCGGTGCCATAGAAATTGTTGGTATCGACCTTACCGGCGGAGTTGAGCGCGGCATATTTCGGCGAAGGCGCCGAATAGCCCGGCAGGCCGACGGTAGGGATCCCGCCATCCGGGGTGTTGTTCTGCCGGACGTGCAGATAGTTCAGATACAGACGAGTTGAGGTATCGAGTCCAAAGGCCAGCGACGGTGCGATGCCATAGCGTTCGTTTTCAATGCGGTCCCGACCAGCGTCATGGGTTTTTTCCCCCATCAGGTTTAGACGGAACGCAGCGTTGTCGCTGAATGCCTGGTTAAGGTCGAGAGTGCCCCGACGCGACCAGGCGCTGCCGATGCTTGCCGCGCCGTCGATCCCGGAGTCAAGGCGCGGCAGTTTGCTGATCATATTGATCGAGCCGGAGGGTGCGCTGCGGCCATAGTCCGTGCCGGCGGGCCCTTTGATGACTTCCACCTGCTGGGTATTGAAGGTATCGCGCGTCACACTGCCGATGTCGCGAATACCGTCCACATAGATGCTGTTAGAGGTATCCACGCCGCGCATGTAGATGGCATCCCCGGTCGTTGAGCTGCCATTCTCCCCAGCATAAAACGCCCCGACACCGGGGACGTTTTTGAGGGCGTCAGTCAGGTTGGTGACGCCCTGATCTTTAATCACCGGTTCGGGGAGCACGGTGATGGTGCGGGTAGTATCGACCAGCGGTTTATTGAATTTCGGATCGGCAGAGGCGCCGGGAGAATAAAGTGAAGGTGGGCTGGCTTCCACCACCAGTGTCTCTTCACTATTTTTGACTGATTTTTCCGCTGCGATGCCCGTTGCCGGTGATGCACCCAGACACAGACCCGTAAACAATGCCAGTGAGTTGAAACTGCCGAAAGGCAGAGATGCGTTTTTTTCCATGATAAATGCAGGCTTATTTTTAGTTATTAGCACATATCACACCTCGCAAAAGCGACGTTATTCGTCGTCTGGCTTGCACTGACCCGGTGTGATCCCCTCATAAACAATAAGAAGAATGGTTATCATTAGCGTTAATATTTGCACAGAAAGGCTGACCTTAAAACAACTTTCTTCACTTCGATGGTAATGCCTCCAACTTACTGATAGTGTTCTATGTTCAGATAATGCCCGATGACTTTGTCATGCTGTTCCACCGATTTTGAGAACGACAGTGACTTCCTGCCCGCCCCTGCCAGTTGTTGCCTCAGATTCAGGTTATGCCGCTCAATGCGCTGCGTGTAATGTTTGCTGATTACGTGCAGCTTTCCCTTCAGGCGGGATTCATACAGCGGCCAGCCATCCGTCATCCATATCACCACGTCAAAGGGTGACAGCAGGCTCATAAGACGCCCCAGCGTCGCCATAGTGCGTTCACGTATAGGAAATTGAAAAACTAAGCGATACCGCTGGTTCGCTCCTTATGCCACATGCGACTCTCCGGTTTTCACATCACTCCTGTGTTTTTTCTCTCATTATGGTCGGTTTTTATACCGTAATGGGCTGTTTTTTATACTCCCTCCGGATTGCAGGCGCACTTACCCCGTATCAGACAGGGATGTACCTCAGCAGGCTGATATCCCGCGCGTTTTTCTTCAGCCCTGCCACATTCAGTCCCGCGACTGCACGACGGTACACCATCCTGCCGCCACACAGCACGCATTCGAGCGGGTCACGACTCAGGAACTGCTTCACCATTTGTGCATAGCACACTTTCGCCACTGGTTCCGGCTTATCCATCCCCGGAGCACGGTACACCTGCGGCAGCTTCTCTCCACACACACGGTTGGCAAGGAACCCGAAGTGCCTCACCATCTTAAAAAACTTCTCCGGGATGTGCTGTTTCAGCCTCGCGACCAGCTCCCGCTGCATCAGCGTTTCCGTCGCCGTTTCTCCCGTTTTGTGGTCCAGGTAACGGAAGCTCAGACTCGCTCCTCCGTTGTAATGCGCCAGTCGGGAAGCCGCTATTGGTGGCTTTTTCAGATAACGACCCAGGTAGCGTGCCGTATTCCGCCCTCCGGCTGTCTTCTTCGACATGTACACATGCCAGTATTTTCCGCCGGCTTTCAGCACCAGGCTTCTCCACTGTGATTCCGTCGTGATATGTGACAATGACTCCGGCATTGCCATCCCCTCTGACCACGCTTTCAGAAGCATCTGCCGCATATTCCACATCCACCGCGAACGCATCGCGTCTTTCAGGAAGCTCAGCTTTTTCCACTGACCATGCTTATTCAGACCTCCACAGGTTACAGACACATGTACATGCGGATGCCAGTTGAGACGACGGCCATACGTGTGGATGGCGCAGCAGATACCGGGTTCCAGCCCCCGTTTTCGGGCGGCATACAGCAGATTCTCCACCGCCAGACGGCACACGTCATTCAGCAGCCAGCGGTTGCTTTCGAACACCGGCCACAGCGTGTCCGGCAGGGTGAAGACCAGGTGTACCCGGTCGCAGTCAGGAAGACGATTCAGCTGTGTCGCTATCCACAGGTCTGTGGCCTTCTTTCCGCAGGACGGGCAGGCACGGCTGCCGCATGAGTTGGTCAGGTACTTTACGTGATGACAGTCCGGGTTATTGCGTATTACCGTGAAGGAGATCGGTGAGTAACGGCGTTTTTCAAGGTAGTTGTCGCCTTTTGTAATAAAATTACGTTATGCAGCCTCTTTTTCTGGATTCAGGTAGACTTCTGATATGTAGTCCCAGTTACGTAGATGCTTTCCCCAACGTTCAGGATGCTGTTCGCGTGCCAGCTGGTATACTGCTTTTCTGGCCGCCAGTATTTTCATATCATTACCTTGATGACGCTCGGCTGGCGTGACGTATTTGATCCCGCTGTGCTTATGTTCAAAGTTGTACCAGTTTACAAAACGGTTTACCCATATTCTGGCATCATTAATAGTGCGAAAACCGTTCTCAGGCCACCAGGGACAATATTTGAGAGTCCGGAACAAAGATTCTGAGTAAGGATTATCATTGCTGACTCTTGGCCGGGAATAAGAACTTAGCACACCAAGCGCATACATTTTCGCCAACAACGTGTAACTGCGCATGGGAGCACCATTATCAGAATGGAGTACCAGATTGCTGGATGAACATTTTTCATTCCATATTGCCCGCTGGAGTAGTTCTGCTGCATGTTTTCCAGATTCGGGTGATGCTGCCAACTTACTGATTTAGTGTATGATGGTGTTTTTGAGGTGCTCCAGTGGCTTCTGTTTCTATCAGCTGTCCCTCCTGTTCAGCTACTGACGGGGTGGTGCGTAACGGCAAAAGCACTGCCGGACATCAGCGCTATCTCTGCTCTCACTGCCGTAAAACATGGCAACTGCAGTTCACTTACACCGCTTCTCAACCCGGTACGCACCAGAAAATTATTGATATGGCCATGAATGGCGTTGGATGCCGGGCAACTGCCCGCATTATGGGCGTTGGCCTCAACACGATTTTACGTCACTTAAAAAACTCAGGCCGCAGTCGGTAACCTCGCGCATACAGCCGGGCAGTGACGTCATCGTCTGCGCGGAAATGGACGAACAGTGGGGCTATGTCGGGGCTAAATCGCGCCAGCGCTGGCTGTTTTACGCGTATGACAGGCTCCGGAAGACGGTTGTTGCGCACGTATTCGGTGAACGCACTATGGCGACGCTGGGGCGTCTTATGAGCCTGCTGTCACCCTTTGACGTGGTGATATGGATGACGGATGGCTGGCCGCTGTATGAATCCCGCCTGAAGGGAAAGCTGCACGTAATCAGCAAACATTACACGCAGCGCATTGAGCGGCATAACCTGAATCTGAGGCAGCACCTGGCACGGCTGGGACGGAAGTCGCTGTCGTTCTCAAAATCGGTGGAGCTGCATGACAAAGTCATCGGGCATTATCTGAACATAAAACACTATCAATAAGTTAGAGTCATTACCGTACCTGCTGTGTGTTTTCCTGGTATACCGCCGTTGGATAGCTCCGCTACCGGTCGTTGGTCAGCTGCGCAACGTTGGCGTACCGTGGCTGGTCGGTGCGATGGCCGTGGTGTATATCGGTGTATTTCTGCTCGGTAAGGTGCTGGCTCTGCCTGCTGAGCCATTTATGACGAAACTTTTTGCCGATAAGTCTATACCTGACGTGATCCTGACGTTGCTGACCATCTTTATCCTTGCCTCGTTGAATGAGGAAACGCTGTTCCGGGGGATTATGCTGAACGTCTTCCGTTCACGGTACTGCTGGACGATGTGGCTGGGGGCGCTGATAACGTCGTTGTTGTTCGTCGCCGCGCATAGCCAGTATAAGAACCTGCTGACACTGGCAGAGCTGTTCCTGGTGGGGTTGATTACATCAGCGGCCAGGATCAGAAGTGGTGGCCTGCTGCTGCCGGTATTGCTGCATATGGAAGCAACCACGCTGGGTTTACTGTTTGGTTGAAAGTTATATTTTTATTAAACATTGAGCGTTAAAGCCTGGTGTGTTTTTTTAGTGGATGTTATATTTAAATATAACTTTTATGGAGGTGAAGAATGCATACTACCCGACTGAAGAAGGTTGGCGGCTCAGTTATGCTGACCGTTCCACCGGCACTGCTGAATGCGCTGTCTCTGGGTACAGATAATGAAGTTGGCATGGTCATTGATAATGGCCGGCTGATTGTTGAGCCGCACAGACGCCCGCAATATTCACTGGCTGAGCTACTGGCACAGTGTGATCCGAATGCTGAAATATCAGCTGAAGAACGAGAATGGCTGGATGCACCGGCGACTGGTCAGGAGGAAATCTGACATGGAAAGAGGGGAAATCTGGCTTGTCTCGCTTGATCCTACCGCAGGTCATGAGCAGCAGGGAACGCGGCCGGTGCTGATTGTCACACCGGCGGCCTTTAATCGCGTGACCCGACTGCCTGTTGTTGTGCCCGTAACCAGCGGAGGCAATTTTGCCCGCACTGCCGGCTTTGCGGTGTCGCTGGATGGTGTTGGCATACGTACCACAGGTGTTGTGCGTTGCGATCAACCCCGGACAATTGATATGAAAGCCCGGGGCGGAAAACGACTCGAACGGGTTCCAGAGACTATCATGAACGAAGTTCTTGGCCGTCTGTCCACTATTCTAACTTGAACATGGGGTTTGAGGGGCAACCGGACGAAAACGTTCGATTTAGGGCACTAAAACCGCTGCTGGTCCCTCATTATAAAAGAAGAGCAGGTAATAACTGAACCTGCTCTTCTTTTATTATTTTTTTAACATAGACAGATTGCGTCTGGTTTGTTCTTCGAAATCATCTTTTGAAGCGATGCTCTCTGATTTGTTTTCTGAAGATGCCTCTATAATGTTTTTTAACACATTTATATCAATTGATGTGGATGTGTATCCTGTTGTTTGCTCTATAAGTTTTACCAGATTTTCTGCAGTGATTTTCTCACTGAAAAAACCACTGATTAGCGTTAACAGTCGGGGGTCAACAGAATAAAGAGCTGCTCCGCAAATAAGAGATTGTCTGTAGAAGTCTCCCCGCATTTGTATCGGGAGAGAGTCTATTGTTTGTTGTGTCAGGTTATCCTGCGGATAAAGTGTCGGGTGCAGGTATGCCACAACTTTCTTTCTTTTTTTCGGATCACTGCTTTCCATTACGCATGCACCATTGCTTTCACCAATGCAAACTGAGGTTCATCCACCTTGTTCACTTTCAGATTCGGGAAATATTGCTTTATGTGAGGGTAAATAAGCTCGGCTCCCCCGCCTGTGAGGTAGATTCGGTTCATTCCTGAGAATGTTGAAATTTCCTGCCGGATGCTTTCTGCCAGAGATTTCACCTCACTGTCTATTACATGAGTAATATTTTTTATTTCAGCCACATCATTTATTAATGTCTGGAGATATTCATTATCATGCCTGTTTTTTATTAACTCATCAGCAATAAAATAATTGCAGGGTGTGGAGGCTTTTGTTAGTGCATTCATGACGGTATGAGTTATGCGGGATGTTCCGATTTCTGAATAGCCACGGATTTCAGAAATGCCTTCAAATGCACCGAGAATTAAACCACAATCCAGAGTGGTTCCTCCAAGATCGATAATCAGGCTGCGTTCAAGTTTGTTTACTTTATCTTTTTTTAGTGATTCAAATGCAGCCGGCAAAGATTCAGGCATTACATTAACTTTTTTAATTTTAAATGTTTCCCCTTTATTCAGAGATATCTCACGGAGAACATTTGCCTTTTTTCTTTCTATTCTTTCTTCATTGGGTTGATTGTCATTATCAAAGAATTCGGTCACAGGTAATGTTACCGTCAGTTCTACATCCTGTGGCTGAAGGCCGGATGTCAGCAGTGCATGATGTATGGCAAGCAGATTGGTGGTGCTGTATTGATAACTGACATGTGTTGTACCTATGACAGCAGTGCTGCCCAAATCATAGGTGTATTTTTTTCCATCCACGACGTAATTGTAAACTTTGCCGGCATTAAACAGTCCCGGGTTCCAGCCTTCTTTAAAGCTGTTTCCTGACAGACTGGTTCTTACCTCGCCATCTTCAAGCCAGGCCAGTTTTACGTTAGTTGAACCATCATCGCATGATACTTTTAGCATTCTTTTTACCTCGTTTTGAGTTTGTATTTGTCTCAAATTGAGCATCTTTTATGTCAGTGCATCTTTTTGAGTTTTTGTTGTTTCTTATTGTGTCTCATTTTGAGTCTATGTCAAGCAGCGTTGCTCTTTTAGAGTCTCTTTATGCTCTTATTGTGACTCGTTTTGAGTTCTTATTGGTTTCTCATTTTGCGTCACGAACTGAGACGGAAACTACTTAACCATGCCGTTTGACCTGCTGACGGTTCTGCCCACCCGCCTGGATATTGAAGTGAATGGCTTTAACGGCGGTGTTCTGAACGGTGTTCCTTCTGCATATCACTGGTATACCGAACGGTATGGCGTGAAGTGGCCTTGTGGGTATGACCTGAATATCAGCAGTCAGGGAGAAAACTTCATTCAGGTGGATTTCGACACGCCGTGGTGTCAGCCGGAAAGCGACGTTGTTGCAGCATTAAGCCGCCGTTTCGGCTGCACGCTGGAGCACTGGTACGCCGAACAGGGCTGCAATTTCTGTGGCTGGCAGTTGTATGAGCGCGGAGAGATTGTTGATGTGCTGTGGGGGGAACTGGAATGGTCTTCCCCGACAGATGACGATGAGCTGCCGGAAGTCACCGGACCTGCGTGGATAGTCGACAAGGTGGCGCATTATGGCGGATGAAGTATGACGGAGACGGGCGGGCAACCGCCCGTTTCTTTTCCGACAAAGGATGTCGCCGTGCTCCTCTTTTTACTGCGCCGGCTGACGCGGCGCGGCAGGAACGCTGCCTGTGGTCAGTATCCCGCGTCCGGCGGGCACGGGACGGGCGCTTTACCGCTCCCGGCATCCCGGCAAAAGGCCGCCGGGATGTGAGGCGCAACGCCGTTTCGCGCACGCGCTCTTCGTCGTTGCGGCGGGTCCCTGCTCATTGCCTGCCGGGTGCCACACACCCGTATGAGTCCCTGTCGCCGGGGGCTGATACAGCCACAACCTGCCGCACTGACTGTCCAGGGTAAATGAACAGCCCACAAAATTTTTTACCCAGAACCCGGTAAAAAATTTTGCGTTCTGCCCCGGACAGGTGCGTCAGGCCGTGGCAGTGATGCCCCTTGCGGCGAAGGTTCTCAAACGGGTGAAGTTCATACCACAGGGAATACAGCAGCAGGTTCCCGCGAAACGTCAAAACCGCGGCTCCCGAAACTCAACGGGTGATGTTCTTTAAAAATCAGGATTTATTTCAGGCTCCGGCAATACGCATTTATGTGTTCTGTCAGTCATCCGGCTGGCAGGTAATGAAAAAGCAGGAACAGAAGGAGGAAAACACCGGAAAACGTCAGATGCAGATATGAAAAAAGCAGGTCAGTGACCTGCTTAATCCACGCCGCAGAAACCGCGGGAACGGTTTTTACGGCTCCATATAACCTACGCCATAAGGAGATTTATTTATGACGGTAAGTATTGTTTCACCTTCCGCAGCGGCTGTAAAGCCCCGCCGTCATCCCCGTTTCAGACGCGAAGACATCCCCGCGCCGGAAATTGACCCCGTGCTGAAAGCCTTCGGGCGACACATAGCCCGGAGTTTTCACCGGGGGCGTGGTGTACACATCCCCGCCATGAAAAACACGGCCTTCGGGCAGGTGCTCCGCACACTCGAACTGAAACGCGCTTTTAACTGATGAGGTGAGCCGCCCCGCGAGGGGCGGCAACAGACGGAAGGAGAACATTTTATGACATTAGCAGCCATCACCATGACCGCCCCGGAAGCCGCCAGCCCTGTGCAGATGTACCGCGCGACCTACTCACCGGATGACAACAAACTGCGCCTGTATGCCGCGTCACGCCTCGACCCGGAGACGTATAAAAAAGTGCATGATGCCGGTTTCCGCTGGGCACCAAAACAGGCGCTGTTTGTGGCGCCGGCCTGGACACCGGGCCGGGAAGACGTGCTCCTCTCACTTGCCGGAGAGATTGAGGATGAAGACAGCGCGCTCGCTGAACGTCAGGAAGCTCGGGCGGAGCGGTTTACCGGATACAGCGGAAAGCGGGCCAGTGAATCCGCACAGGCACTTGATGAAGTGGAAAGACTGGCCGCGATGATCCCGCCCGGTCAGCCCATTCTTGTGGGGCATCACAGCGAACGCCGCGCCCGTCGTGATGCGCAGCGTATTGAAAACGGCATGAAACGTGCCGTGATGCTCTTTGAATGTGCGGAATACTGGGAAGAGCGGGCGCGGTCGGCACGGCTTCACGCGAAGTATAAAGAACGTCCGGATGTTCGCTGGCGTCGTATCAAAAAAATCGAAGCTGATTTGCGAAAGGCTGAAAAGACCATCGCGCAGTCGCAGAAATATCTGACGATGTGGCAGGCTGAATCGCTGGATCTGAATATGGCAAAACTCATCAGCAGTCATGACCATATCAGCGCCTGTTTTCCGCTGGATAAGTACCCGCGTCCGGCAGAAAAAAGCCAGTATGAAGGAAGTCGATCGTTATGGTCGGCCCTGGATGATGACATCATCACCACGGAGCAGGCCCGCGAAATTGCGATCCGCTGTCATGAACGGCAGATTCAGCGTCAACAACGCTGGGTTAACCACTATCAGAACCGCCTGATCTATGAGCGTGCCATGCTGGACGAAAGCGGTGGTGTGGTTACCCGGACACAGGATTTTGAGCCGGGCGGGCAGATTTGCAGCCGGGGCGAGTGGCTGACCATCATTCGCGTGAACAAAAGCAACGGGGCGGTGAGTTCAGTCACAACGCCGAATTACAGTTTTCTCGGGTACAGCGGCACGATGAAAGTGACGCCCGATCGCATCACGGACTACAAAGCGCCATCGGCAGAAGAGGCTGCCGTCGCCAGACAGACCGCGAAGCGTCCACCGGTAGTCAACTATCCGGGGGAAGGTTTCCGGGAAATGACAAAGGCACAGTGGGCCGCCCTGCCCCGGGACTGTAAGGCCGTGCGCAGTGTGGCAGAAGCAGAAGACCACGGGGCATACCGCTACCGCCGCACAATGGACAATAATTTCCGCCTGGTGAATGTGTATATCACCGACATGAAAATCACGGAAATCCCACAGAAATAAGGTATATCCCCCCGGGAAATCCCCGGGGGATGACGGAGATAATGACATGCACAGTCAGTTAAAAGAACGTATCCGGCTGATGCGCGCAAGGCTGGATAACGCCGCGCCGGTTGCTGAAATACGCGCTGAATCTCAGCTTTTTGTGACTCCTGCCCCGGTCTGTGATCGCCTGGTGACGCTGGCGGAGATCAGCAACCGTGATCACATTCTGGAACCCTCTGCCGGCACCGGGGCCATACTGCGGGCGATTCGGGATACCGCACCGGGGGCCATGTGTGATGCGGTGGAGAGCAACAGCGGGCTGGTCCGGTATCTGCGGGACAATTTTAACGGTGTCAGGGTACAGTGTTGCGACTTCATGGAATGGCAGCCGGTGCAGTATTACAGCCGGATTATCATGAATCCGCCGTTCAGTCACGGGCAGGATATCCGGCATATCCTGCGGGCTTTTTCCCTGTTGCGTCCGGGGGGCGTGCTGGTTGCCGTCTGTCTGAACGGGCCGCGCCAGCAGGAGAAGCTGTTACCGTTTTCTGACGTCCGCGAGGAGCTGCCTCGCGGTACGTTTGCTTATACCAGTGTTCCGACGATGATTATTCGTCTGCGTGCCTGATGGCTCCGGGCAGGCGGGAGGATAAATGCCCGTCTGCCCGCGCCGGGAAAAGACCGCGCGCCGGTGGCGCTGAAAGGGGCCGCGCTCACGCGCCGCCCCTTTCATTACGCGGACGTTCTGCTGTGGGCTTCAGACCTGTCATTTGCCTGTTACTGATGATGTTGTTGTTCCTGCTACTGCTACTGCTACTGCTACTGCTACTGCTACTGCTACTGCTACTGCTCTTCTTTTTTCTGATGCTCTCATTACTGTCTGTTTTGTTGTTCTCCTGCTTATGCCTTTTCCGGGCGTCCCCCTGGCGGGGCGGGCTGTCGTGAACGGAGCCAGCGAAGCTGTCTCCGCCCTGGCGGGCTTCCATCCCTGACGCCACCCCCCCGGCTTGCAGCGACCGTTCCGGTCGCGCCGCCTCTGTCGCGCCGTGACCTGCGCTCCTGGCATCCCGGCAAAAGGCCGCCGGGATGTGAGGGGCAACGCCGTTTCGCGCACGCGCTCTTCGTCGTTGCGGCGGGTCCCTGCCCGTTGTTGTGTCCGGTGCCATACACCTGTTTAAGCCCCTGTCGCCGGGGGCACAGACAGCCACAACCGTCTCCGCCAGTCCAGGGGGGAAATGCACATCCCACAAAAGTTTTTGCCCAAAAGCAGGCAAAAACTTTTGCGGTCTGCCCCCGGACAGTCGTTTCCGGCCGTGGCAGTGATGCCCCTTGCGGCGAAGGTTCTCAAACGGGTGATGGTTAATACCGGAGGGAACAAACGGCAGGTCCCCGCAAAACGTCAAAACCGCGGCTCCCGAAACTCAACGGGTGATGGGGGCTGAAAACATCAACAGAAGGAGGCACATCATGGCAGTTCGTGGCATTAACAAGGTCATTCTCGTAGGCCGACTGGGAAAAGATCCGGAAGTCCGTTACATCCCCAACGGGGGCGCAGTGGCAAACCTGCAGGTGGCCACGTCTGAAAGCTGGCGCGACAAACAGACGGGGGAGATGCGGGAGCAGACGGAATGGCATCGCGTGGTGCTGTTCGGCAAGCTCGCGGAGGTGGCTGGTGAATATCTGCGTAAGGGCGCGCAGGTCTACATCGAAGGTCAGCTTCGCACCCGTAGCTGGGAGGATAACGGTATCACCCGTTACGTCACCGAAATTCTTGTTAAGACCACGGGCACCATGCAGATGCTGGGACGTGCCGCAGGTACTCAGACTCAGCCGGAAGAGGCGCAACAGTTCAGCGGTCAGCCTCAGCCGGAACCACAGGCGGAGGCCGGTACGAAAAAAGGAGGCGCAAAAACGAAAGGCCGTGGACGTAAGGCCACGCAGCCGGAGTCGCAGCCGCAACCGCCGGAGGGTGAGGATTACGGGTTTTCAGATGATATCCCGTTCTGAACGACTGAGAGTGACAACCGCCCCGTCCAGTGCGGGGCATCACCGGAGAGATGGGATGAGCGAATATTTCAGAATACTTCAGGGGCTGCCTGACGGCTCCTTTACCCGCGAACAAGCTGAAGCCGTTGCCGCACAGTACCGGAACGTCTTTATCGAGGATGACCACGGCGAACATTTTCGACTGGTTGTCCGTAATAACGGTGCAATGGTCTGGCGTACCTGGAATTTTGAGGACGGTGCCGGGTACTGGATGAACCATGTCATCCGGGATTTCGGGATTCTTAAGTAAGAGAGGTGCCGGACGGGGACACGTCCGGCAGACATTAACTAAACCGTAAGAGGAATAATCATGTCAGTTACAGAGTTTAAGGTAAAAACGGTGCGTAAATCCAGCCGTAAATCGTCAAAAGAACAGGAAACCGCCCTGTCTGCCCTGCTGGCGCAGACGGAGGAAGTGAGCGTGCCGCTGGCCTCACTGATTAAGTCACCGCTGAATGTGCGCACGGTGCCGTATTCCGCAGAGTCTGTCAGCGAACTGGCGGAGTCCATTAAGGGCGTTGGCCTGTTACAGAATCTGGTCGTGCATGCCCTGCCAGGTGACCGCCACGGTGTCGCCGCAGGTGGTCGCAGACTGGCAGCACTCAATATGCTGGCAGAGCGTGGCATCATTCCGGCTGACTGGCCTGTCCGCGTGAAAATTATTCCGCAGGAACTGGCGACGGCGGCATCGATGACCGAGAACGGTCATCGTCGGGATATGCACCCTACCGAACAGATTGCCGGATTCCGTGCAATGGCGCAGGAAGGCAAAACACCTGCACAAATCGGTGATTTGCTGGGCTATTCACCCCGCCACGTTCAGCGAATGCTGAAACTGGCTGACCTTGCGCCTGTCATCCTCGATGCGCTGGCAGAAGACCGCATCACCACAGAACACTGTCAGGCGCTGGCGCTGGAGAACGACACCGCGCGTCAGGTGCAGATGTTTGAAGCCGCCTGCCAGTCGGGATGGGGCGGTAAACCGGAAGTACAGACCATTCGTCGTCTGGTGACCGAAAGTGAAGTGGCGGTGGCAGGGAACAGTAAATTCCGCTTCGTGGGGGCTGATACCTTCTCGCCAGATGAACTGCGCACCGATTTGTTCAGTGACGACAAGGGTGGCTATGTGGACTGCGTGGCGCTCGATGCCGCCCTGCTGGAAAAACTCCAGGCTGTCGCCGAACACCTTCGGGAAGCCGAAGGCTGGGAATGGTGCGCCGGACGTATGGAGCCTGTTGGTTTCTGCCGTGAGGATGCCGGAACATACCGCAGTCTGCCGGAGCCGGAAGCGGTGCTGACGGAGGCAGAAGAAGAACGCCTGAACGAACTGATGGCACGTTACGATGCGCTGGAAAACCAGTGTGAGGAATCCGACCTGCTGGAAGCCGAAATGAAGCTGATGCGCTGCATGGCGAAGGTCAGGGCGTGGACGCCGGAGATGCGTGCCGGAAGCGGCGTGGTGGTGTCCTGGCGTTATGGCAACGTGTGTGTCCAGCGTGGTGTGCAGTTGCGCAGTGAGGATGACGCGGCTGACGACGCTGACCGCACGGAACAGGCGCAGGAGAAAGCCTCCGTGGAGGAAATCAGTCTGCCACTGCTGACGAAAATGTCCTCAGAGCGCACGCTGGCAGTCCAGGCAGCACTGATGCAGCAGCCGGACAAATCCCTGGCACTGCTGGCATGGACGCTCTGCCTGAATGTGTTTGGCAGCGGAGCGTACAGTAAACCAGCACAAATCAGCCTGGAATGTAAACATTATTCGCTGACCAGCGATGCGCCGTCAGGGAAGGAAGGTGCCGCATTTATGGCGCTGATGGCAGAAAAAGCCCGTCTTGCTGCCCTGCTGCCGGAGGGATGGTCACGGGACATGACGACGTTCCTGTCACTCAGCCAGGAGGTACTGTTGTCCCTGCTCAGCTTCTGTACCGCGTGCAGCCTTAACGGTGTCCAGACCCGTGAGTGCGGTCACACGTCACGCAGTCCGCTTGACTCGCTGGAAACGGCTATCGGATTCCACATGCGTGACTGGTGGCAGCCAACCAGAGGGAATTATTTTGGAGCGTTAAAAAAACAGCAGATTATCGCTGCCCTGAATGAGGCCGGACTGTCCGATGCCGCCTGGGATGCGGAGAAGATGAAGAAAGGCGATGCGGCTGAACATGCAGAGTTCCACATGAAAGACAACCGCTGGGTGCCTGGCTGGATGTGTGC
>OIZS01000364.1_pt1 | contig 20287 bp, 18 predicted proteins | sample 1588641 | NCBI WGS metagenome assembly OIZS01 (sample SAMN03283240) | human gut metagenome | biome: human-associated habitat; material: feces | host: Homo sapiens | place: Peru | collected 2012
TGGTGCAGGAGCTTTTAGGTCACGCTGATATTTCTACCACACAGATTTATACACATCTGGATATTGAACGCTTGCGCGAGGTATACGACAAGACGCATCCGCGTGCATAGCGACAGGAGGCAGCTATGAATAAAAGAACGAAGAAAAAATCCTCCGGCAGTAATCGCGGCGTGTGGATTTTGCTGGCCGTGATTGCTGTTATTGCCGTTGGCTGCGGCTTATTTTATGCCAACAGCAAAAGCGAGAAGAATATTTTGGACACGAAGCCCGGCGATGAGCCGAAAACAGTGAGCCTGCTTGATGAATCCATTGAGGCACAGCGTCTTTTGGATAATATTTTGTTGCAAAAGAATAATTGGCAGCTCATTGAGAATGACCATAGCAAAAAAGAGGTTGAGGTTCCCGATTCTGCCGCCAAGGTGGAAATCAACCAGCGTGAGCTGGCGGTCGGCGTGCCGACAACGACGAGCCTGACCGGTGCGGCTGAATGGCTGCAGGAGAAGGTGGAGGCTGCCGGTCTTGTCTATATCAGCGGCAAGGGCGCCAAGTATAAAAAATGGGACGCCTACAAGGTAGAGGTCGGCATTAAGGTCAAGGCCGGGCAGGGCAGCAAAAGCTTTGTGACGGACACGATTACCCTGTTCCACAACGCCAACCTGAAGAAGCAGGACAAGGATATTAAGGATCTGCCTGAAGCGAAGGTTGAAGAGGAGCAGCAGGGGAATGTCAGGCAATACAGAGGAAAGGTCGCCATTGTAATTGATGATTGCGGCGCAGATATGAGCTCTGTACGCACGCTGCTCGATACAGGTTTACCGTTCAGCTATGCGATTTTGCCGAACAAGCCCTACAGCAGCGATGTGCTGGAGCTGGTGCGTTCGCGCGGACGCGTGCCGATGCTGCATCTGCCGATGGAGCCGCTGGATGCCAGCGCGATGAGCGAGGGCACCAACACCATCCGCGTAACGCAAACTGCAGGGCAGAAGCTGGCGCTGCTGCGCAAGCATTTAAACAGTCTGCAGGGCGTAGTCGGCGTGAATAATCATCAGGGCTCCAGAGCGACGAGCGATAAGGCCACGATGACGACAGTGCTGGGCGAGCTGCGCAGTCAAAATCTGTTTTTCCTTGACAGCCGCACAGCAGCAAGCTCTGTAGGCAACAGCATTGCCCGGGAAATGGGCGTGCCGACGGCGCGTAACGATATTTTTTTGGATAACAGCTCCGATGTAGAGGCTATTCGTGCGCAGGTGTATAAGGCACTGGCGCTGGCAGATAAAAACGGCAGCGTTATTGCAATTTGCCACGCGCGTCCGAATACGGCAAAATGCTGGGCGAGGTACGCAGGCGAGTTCAAGAAAACCGGCGTGACATTTGTGCCGCTGACTGAGCTGCTATATTGAAAAGGACATAAAAAGAGGGATTAAGCATGGATTATGTAGAAGAAACAATCGAGAAATATGAGAAGTATATCAACCCGGCGCAGGCTAAGCTGTTCCGCTTCATGGGACTGGCGAGCATCGAAGGCCACGCTGAGGGCTGGACGATTACGGACAGCGAGGGGCAGGAGTTTATCGACTGCCTTGGCGGCTACGGCATGTTTGCCTTAGGCCATCGTCATCCGAAGGTTGTCGAGGCTGTGGAGAAGGAGCTGCACGCTATGCCGATGTGCGGCAAAGTGCTGTTCAACCGTCCGATGGCCGACCTTGCCGAGGCGCTGGCAGACATCACTCCGGGTGAGCTGCAATACAGCTTTTTCGTGAACAGCGGTACAGAGGCTGTGGAGGGCTGCCTGAAGGTGGCTCGTCTGGCAACGAAGCGCAAAAAATTTGTAGCAGCCAAGAATGCCTTCCATGGCAAAACCTTTGGCAGTCTGACGGCCACCGGCCGCGATATGTACCGCGATCCGTTCAAGCCGCTGCTCGAAGGCTTTACGCATGTAGAGTATGGCGACGCTGCGGCTGTGGAGGCTGCTGTGGACGAAGACACGGCTGCTGTGATTCTGGAGCCGATTCAGGGCGAGGGCGGCATTATCGTACCGCCGGAGGGCTATCTGCGTCAGGTGAAGGAAATCTGCGAGCAGAAGGGCGCACTGCTGATTGCTGATGAGGTGCAGACCGGCATCGGCCGTACCGGCGAATGGTTCGGCGTGAACCATGAGGGCGTTACGCCGGACCTTATGGCCTGCGCGAAGGCGCTTGGCGGCGGCGTGATGCCTATCGGTGCGATTATCGGCACACCGCGCGCGTGGACAGGCCTTATCGAAGCACCCTTCCTGCATACCTCTACCTTTGGCGGCGGCCAGCTGGCGTGCGCTGCCGGTGTCGCTGCCATTAAGGCGATTAAGGAAGAGGACGTGCTGCGTCGCGGCCGCGAAGCGGGCGCTTATCTGAAGTCTGGTCTGGAGGCTATCGCTGCAGACTTCCCGACTGTTATCAAGGAGGTTCGTGGCCGTGGCATGATGCTGGGCATTGAGCTGACGAAGGAGGGCGCAGGCGGTATGCTCATGAGTCTGATGATTAATCAGCACATCATCGTTGCCTACACGCTGAACAATCCGAAGGTTATCCGCATGGAGCCGCCGCTGATTATGCCGAAGGAGGTCATTGACCACGTGCTGGAGACCTTCAGAGCTGCTGTAAAAGAGACGGCTGAGGTTATCGAGGATTTATAATAATAAAGAAAAGAGGTTAGACTATGCCTTACGTAGAAAGCAAGACCACCATCAAGGGCGATGGTGCAAAAATTTATGATATTATCAAGGATATGGCTGCTTATCCAAACTTTATGCATGACCTGGTAAGCGTAGAGATTCTGGAGCGTGGCGAAAACTACACCGTTTCCCACTGGGTGAGCAACGTCGACGGACGCAAAATCGTTTGGACGGAGCGCGACACCTTCTATCCTGAGGAGCTGAAAATTACCTACGCTCAGACCGAGGGCGATTTAAAGAGAATGGAAGGCTCCTGGCTGATTACACCGCAGGCTGATGGCTGCGAGGTTACGCTGGCGGTGGATTTTGAGTTTGGCATTCCGATGATTGCGGGCCTGTTGAACCCGATTTTAAAGAAAAAAGTTCGTGAAAACAGTGAAAATATGTTAAACTCCATTAAAGCACAAATTGAAAAGTAACCCATTTATTGTTATAATAGAGTAGGTTGGTTATATTGATTTTATTTAAAGCTTGTATTTGAGGAGGAACTGACTTAGATGAAAACTGCGTTTTTAATGGCACTGATGACTGCTTTGCTGATGCTCATCGGTGACTTTTTCGGCGGCTTGCGCGGTATGACCGTGATGCTGTTTGTAGGCGTAGCGATGAACATTTTTACCTATTGGAACAGTGATAAGCTGGTGCTGGCGCATTACAACGCCCAGCAGGTAGACAGAAGCTCTGCTCCTGAGCTGTATGGCATTGTGGAGAAGCTGGCGCAGAAGGCCAACCTTCCTATGCCGAAGGTTTATATTATCGACAGCCCTGTACCGAATGCTTTCGCTACGGGCCGTGATCCTGAGCATGCTGCTGTTGCTGTAAATACTGCATTGGCAGATATGCTGACGAAGGAAGAGTTGGCAGGCGTGCTTGGCCATGAGCTGAGCCACGTTAAGCACCGCGATATTCTGGTAAGCACGATTGCTGCTTCTATGGCAGGTGCGATTTCTACGATTGCTCAGTGGGGCATGTTCTTCACTGGCGGCCGTGACGAGGACGGCGAAAGCCGCAACCCGATTGCCGGTATTCTCGTGATGATTCTGGCACCGCTGGCAGCTATGCTGATTCAGATGGCTGTATCCCGCTCCCGCGAGTATATGGCTGACAAGTCCGGCGGCGAGCTGTGCGGCAACCCGAACGCTTTGGCAGACGCGCTGCTGAAGATTGAAGCCTATGCTGAGCGCCGTGTAATGCCTGGTGCTACTGAGGCAACAGCGCATATGTTTATTATCAATCCCTTTGCCGGTATGAGCGCTAAGCAGCTGTTCAGCACACATCCGGCAACTGAAGAACGTGTGGCGTTGTTACGCGAGCAAGCAAGAGCAATGGGTAAAGCCTGATTATAGCACGCCATCTGCTTCACAACGGTCGGCTTGGAATACTAGTATGTACGCCGGCGCCGCCCGTTGCTCGCATCTGACGCACTCTAATCAGTCTTGCTAATATTTAACTATAATCGTTACTGTAGCGATTTAGTATAAAATTTTTATTTATCTTTAAGGAGAGATTACAATGGAACAAACACTCGTACTCGTAAAACCTGATGGAGTAAAGAAAAATCTGATTGGCGATATCATCGCTCGTTTTGAACACAAAGGCCTGCAGGTTGCAGCTCTGAAACTGGTTAAAGTTACCGAAGCTCAAGCTAAATTCCACTATGCTGAGCATGAAGGCAAACCGTTCTTTGGTGAACTGGTTGACTTCATCACCTCCGCTCCGCTGGTTTGCGCTGTAATCCGCGGCGAAAACGCTATCAAAGCTGTTCGTCAACTGAACGGCGCTACCAACCCGATTGAAGCTGTTCCCGGCTCCATCCGTGGCGACTTCGCTCTGAGCATTGGCGAAAACATCGTTCATGGCTCTGACAGCCCGGAAGCTGCTGAACGCGAAATCAACAACTTCTTCGCTCCGGAAGAAATTTACTAATTCTTTTGGACACCCCTTCGTCATCGCCTACGGCGATGCCACTGGGGTTTACACTCTCACGGAAAGGATGGTGCAGAAATGAAGAAAGCTGCTGTTTATACCAGAACTGGTGATAAAGGAACTACTGGCTTGTACACTGGCGAGCGTGTACCCAAGCAAAGCCTGCGTGTTGAGGCATATGGTACTGTGGATGAAATTTCCTCTGCTTTAGGCCTGGCCCGTGCTCAGGTAGCACGCGAGGATGTACGCGAAACTATTTTCAATGTCCAGAAGCTGCTCATGTCTGTGATGGCTGACATTGCCAGCCTCAACCTGCCCGAACCATACATCAAAGAAGAGCATGTAAAGCTGTTTGAGGATACTATCGACAAGTTTGATTCTCTGCTGCAGCCGCTGGGACATTTCATTATTCCTGGCGATACTGTTGGTGCAGCTGCACTGGACATCGCCCGCACTACTACTCGTCGTGCAGAGCGCTGCCTGCTGCGTCTGAACGAGACTGAGCCGCTCAATCCGAACGTGCTTATCTGTTTGAACCGCTTGTCTGATTTGTGCTTCATTCTGGCACGTGTGGAATGCGAGGTAAAATAAGTCATTGACTTATGCTTACTAAGTAAATATTCAAGGTCTTTATCTGTAAGTTAAGCATTTACAGGTAAAGGCCTTTTTCCGTGGAAATTTATTCTTAAATTACAATGCTTACACCTTGTAACATTGACAAAAATGTGTTATAAATTATATAGGGATATTATCTGTATCTCTAGACAACTTACTTAAAAAGCCGTGACTCTACTCTCTAGGCAGAAAGGGAAGCGCCTTTTTGCTGAGAGCAGCTTTTAGAAAGACTTATAAGCAGGCTGCGTAGAGATGCATATTATAGCAGGGCAAGCTGCTAATGAATTTGGCAAGGCTAAAAAGCATTGTTTTGTTAGGAGTAAGATTGAATGGATAGTGAAACATTTTTGGAAGATGATAAAAGCTCACTGACTATGGCAGAGGCAGTGGAGACTATCAAGCAGCTGCGCAAGGTTTTTAACATTGTGCGCTTGATAGATGTGCGTGAATGCCAGGTCGTTGATATTGAGGCTGATTGCAAAAGGCAGGAGGGCAAATGCTACGAATTCTGGGGCAAGAAGCAGCGCTGCGTGGACTGCGTCTGCAGCAGAGTGCTGGTGGATAAGCAGCAGAAATCAAAGTATGAGGCCTATGACAAAGCGCTGTATCAGGTTGTAGCAAAGTATCTGGTGATTGAGGGCAAAACCTATGTGCTGGAGCTGATTACGAAGGTAAACAGCAATAACGCGGTCATTAATCCGACGACGGATACGAAGGCCGGTGAATATTACAGCCATTACAGCGATTTGCTGTATGTGGATGCGCTGACGCAGGTGTATAATCGTCGCTTCTATGAGGAGCTAATGAAAAATAGCACAAAAAATGCCGGCGTAGCGATGCTGGATATAGATGACTTCAAGCTTTATAACGATGTGTATGGTCATGACGTGGGCGATTCTGCGCTGCGCACTGTGGCGCGTGTGGCGAAGGAATGCCTGAAGAGCAGCGACTACATCATCCGTTACGGCGGCGATGAGTTTGTGCTGGTGCTGCCGGATATTTCTGCATCCGAGTTTGCCAGCACGCTGAAGCAGATTTGCCACAAGGTGCATGAGTCTATTATCGGCGGCTATCAGCATTTGACACTGTCTGCCAGCATCGGCGGCGTGCTGCTGAAGGATGAGACGGTTGCTGAAGCGCTGCAGCGTGCAGATAAGCTTATGTATCAGGCGAAGCTGCGCAAAAATATCGTTATCACGGAGTTCTCGTCAAACGAAGGCGGCATTTTGAATAACGAGAAGAAGAGAAATGTCCTGATTGTTGACGATTCGGAGATGAACCGCTTCCTGCTGAAGGAAATTCTGAAGGATGAATATAATATTATCGAGGCGCAAAACGGTCTGGAAGCTATGAACATCATGCGCGAGGAGGAAGAAAATATCTCGCTCATGCTGCTCGACATCGTTATGCCGGTGATGAACGGCTTCGAGGTGCTGCAGCAGATGAATAACACGCATCTGATTGATAAGGTGCCGGTTATTGTTATCTCCGGTGATGAAAGCGTCGGCTCCATCCGTAAGGCCTACGAGATGCGGGCAACTGACTACATAAACCGTCCGTTTGACAAGGGGATTGTTCAGCGTCGCGTGCTGAATGCCGTGCTGCTTTACGCCAAGCAGAAGACGCTGATGTCGCTTTTGAAGGAGCAGTACGAAGAAAAAGAGAAGACCAGTCATATTATGATTGATATTCTCAGTCATATCGTGGAATTCCGCAACAAGGAAAGCGGCACGCATGTGCGCAATATCAACAAGCTGACGCGCATGATGCTGGAGCACCTGATGCAGAAAACTACCAGATATAAGCTGTCCTATGCAGATGCAGCGATGATTACGAATGCGTCCACCCTGCACGATATCGGCAAAATCGCCATCAGTGATGAAATCCTGAATAAGCCGGGCAAGCTGACGAAGGAAGAGTTCGATATCATGAAAACGCATACGACCATCGGCGCGAAGATGCTGGAGGACCTGGATATGTATCAGGACGAGCCGTTTATGAAATATGCCTATGAAATTGCCCGTTGGCATCATGAAAGATATGACGGCAAGGGATATCCGGACGGCTTGTTTGGTGAGCAGATTCCGATTTCTGCTCAGATTGTATCGCTGGCAGACGTGTATGATGCTTTGACGAGCAAGCGTGTTTATAAGCCTGCGTTTACGCATGAGAAGGCCGTAGAGATGATTATTGGCGGAGAATGCGGCCAGTTTAATCCATTTCTGCTGCAATGTTTCCTGGAGATAAAAGATAATATACAGGTAATGATGCAGGAGAATTAATTTAGGGGAGAGTTGAAGGGAGTTTTGAATATGAAATTAGAGAAATGCTACGAAAAAATAGGTGCAAATTACAAGGATCTCGTTACCCGTCTGGGCAGCGAGGATTTTGCTAATCTGTTTGCGAAGAAGTTTTTAACAGATGACAGCTTTGCTAATCTTAAGCAGAGCTTGGCTGAGCAGGATGCGGAGACGGCCTTCCGTGCAGCGCATACCTTGAAGGGTGTAGCGCAGAATCTGAGTCTGGACAATCTGTACAGACCGGTTTTTGAGCTGACGGAGAGCCTGCGTGGCCGCCTGATTACTCCGGAATGCGAGCCGCTGTATAAAAAAGTAGAGGAAGAATATAATATTACTGTCGCAGCTCTGCAGGAGCTGGACTAAAATCTAATGGCCTGCTATGTCAGGCCATTTATTATGTGCAGAGAAGAACGAGCTTTAGGAACACTTATGACGGTTTGTTTATGAGCAAAGTGTAACTTATCTTACAATTCCCATCTCAATATAAGAATACGTGTATACAATCGGCCGAAGTATTGTACACTAATTAATGATGTGCTACAATAATCAGCGTGGACTTGGGGAGAAAGGTCCAGAAGTGTAAACGTGTTAATTATATTGAGGGGGAATTTTTTATGTTAGAGTTTTTGAATAATGTTGACGCTCTTATTTGGGGTCCGCCACTTATGATGCTTTTGATGGGTACAGGCATTTTGCTTACTATCCGCTTAGGGTTGATTCAGATTATGAAGCTGCCTAAAGCCTTGCAGCTGATCTTCACCGCGCGCAGCAAGGGCGATGGTGATGTAAGCAGCTTTCAGGCTTTGTGCACTGCTTTAGCCGCAACTGTTGGCACTGGTAACATCGTTGGTGTTGCAACGGCAATCAAGCTTGGCGGTCCCGGCGCACTGCTTTGGATGTGGCTGGCAGCCTTCTTCGGTATGGCTACCAAATATTCCGAGGGCGTTTTGGCAGTTAAGTATCGTACCTATGATGAAAAAGGCAACGCTTCCGGCGGCCCGATGTACTATATCGAGCAGGGCCTGGGCAAGAATTACAAATTCCTGGGCGTGCTGTTCTCCATCTTCGGTGTTATGACCGCTTGCCTAGGCAGCGGCACCTTTACACAGGTAAATGCAATTACTTCTATCGTTAATGTATCCTTTGGTGTTTCTGAATATATTACGGCTGCGGTTCTGACCATTTTGACTGCTGTTGTTATCATCGGCGGCCTGCGTTCTATCGCTAACGTTGCAAGTAAAATTGTTCCGTTCATGGCTGGCGTATATGTTATCGCTACTGTCAGCGTGCTGGTGTTCTATGCCGACGCTTTACCGGGCGCTATCAAATTAGTTATCGACGGTGCTTTCAGCGGCACTGCTGCTGCCGGCGGCTTTGCCGGCGCAGGCATCATGCTGGCAATGCGCAGTGGTATCGCCCGCGGCATTTACTCCAATGAATCCGGCTTAGGCTCTGCTCCTATCGTAGCAGCTGCTGCCAAAACCAAATGGCCTGCTGAGCAAGGTCTGGTTTCCATGACCGGTACCTTCATTGATACCATCATCATCTGCACCATGACCGGTCTTTCCATCATCGTCAGCGGTGCCTGGACCGGCGACGTTAACGGTGCAGCTTTGACGGAAGCAGCATTCTCCTCTGCTTTCCCTGTACTTGCTAAGTACATCCTGACCGGCGGCCTGGTGCTGTTCGCTTTCACCACCATCATCGGCTGGAGCTACTACGGTGAGCGCTGTGCTGAATACCTCTTCGGCGTAAAATGCATCATGCCGTACCGCATCATGTACATCGTGCTGGTAGGTCTGGGCGTATTCCTGAAGCTGGATATGATCTGGATTATCGCTGATATCGTAAACGGCCTCATGGCTATTCCTAACCTGATTGCTCTGATTGGTCTGAGCGGCGTGGTTGTTGCTGAAACCAAGCTTTACTTCGAGCATTGGGAAAAGGTTCACAGCCGTCGTAAACAATTGGCAGATGTTCATAGCGATATTCCTGCTGAAAACAACTAAAAATAAAATTTTTGGAGCTGTGCTTAGGCGCAGCTCCTTTTTATATATCCACTCTCATTTATAAATTTATTTTGCATTTAAAATCTTATTTTGTTATAATAAAAACGCTGTGACTCTTTCCGGTAGGAAGGAGGTGGGAATATGTTCCAAGCGGTTCTTTCTTTCGTGTCTTCTGTCGTAGCAGGTATTGTTGCCAACATTATTTGCAAGTGGCTGGATAGAAGATAGGTTCACAGCCAGCACAAAAAACCCCGAGTGCCAGCTCGGGGTTTTCTTTTTTGCGTGGAAAGTATGTTCCACAGCTCTTTCTTTTGTCAAGAATATCTTACCACGAGCGTTATGGATTGTCAAATTTTATTATTAGCTGCTTTCTGCAGCTCCTTTTTTTGTTTACAGAAATTTTCGTGGCGGACTTTTTGAAAATAGTGTATAATATAATTTAAGTGTAGCTGAATGTTTAACGCTGATTTTACAGTCATATTGAAATTTGATTAATATATTGAATGAATTTCTTCTGCTGCTGCAAGTTGCTTTATGCTGCTTTGTGTGCTATATTATGGTGAATGTGACTGTTGATTTTTCAGCGGCAGTTAAGCTGAAGATGCTTCACTATAGGTATGAGATATGATACAATCAGATGAGGTGATTATCAATGAAAATACTGGTAACAGGCGGCGCCGGCTTTATCGGCTCGCATACTGTCATTGAGCTGCTCAGCGCCGGTCACAGCGTTGTGGTGGTAGATAATCTGGTCAATTCCTGCAAGCTGGCGCTACAGCGTGTCGAGAAAATCGCCGGTCAGGCTATTCCGTTCTATGAAGCGGATATCCGCGACCGTGAGGCCTTGGAAAAGGTTTTTGCGGAGCACAGCTTTGACTGCTGCATTCATTTCGCAGGACTGAAGGCCGTTGGCGAGAGCGTGCAGAAGCCGTGGGAGTATTATGATAATAATATCAACGGTACGCTCGTGCTGCTCGACGTGCTGCGCAAGCATGGCTGCAAAAATATTATTTTCAGCTCGTCGGCAACTGTTTACGGCAATCCGGCGCAGATTCCTATTCCGGAAACCTGTCCGCTGGGCAAGTGCACGAACCCCTATGGTCAGACGAAGGCAATGCTGGAGCAGATTCTGCAGGATATGTATGTGGCAGACCATGAATGGAATGTGGTGCTTCTGCGCTACTTCAACCCGATTGGCGCGCACAAGAGCGGCCTGATCGGCGAGAATCCGAACGGCGTGCCCAATAACCTGATGCCTTATATTACGCAGGTTGCTGTAGGCCGCCTGGACCATTTGAATATTTTTGGCGATGATTACGCTACACCGGACGGCACTGGCGTGCGCGATTATATCCATGTTGTGGATCTTGCGCGCGGTCATGTGAAGGCTTTGAAGGCTATTGCTGACAAATGCGGCGTAGAGGTGTATAATTTAGGTACTGGCATCGGTTATTCCGTGCTGGATATAGTTAAGGCATTTGCCAAGGCTACGGGAGTGGAGATTCCTTATGTCATCGCTCCGCGTCGTGCAGGAGATATTGCTGCCTGCTATTCTGATCCGGCGAAGGCTTATGAAAAGCTGGGCTGGAAGGCAGAATACGGCATAGAGGATATGTGCCGCGATTCGTGGAACTGGCAGAAGAAAAACCCCAATGGCTTTGAAGCATAAAGCTAGAAGAAAATTTTAAGAAAAACGAGGAAAATTGTATGTGTGGTATTGTTGGATTTTGTGGTAAACAGCAGGCTGCGCCGATTCTGTTAGACGGTCTGTCCAAGCTGGAGTATCGTGGCTATGATTCTGCAGGCCTTGCTGTACGCAATGGCGAGGAGCCTGCGCAGATTGTGAAGGCGAAGGGCCGCCTGAAGGCGCTGTACGCTAAAACTAACGGCGGACAAAGCCTCATTGGTACCTGCGGCATCGGTCATACACGCTGGGCAACGCACGGCGAGCCGTCTGAGACGAATGCGCATCCGCATGTGAGCGCTGACGGCAATGTTGTGGCAGTGCATAACGGTATTATCGAAAACTATCAGGAGCTGAAGGAAAAGCTGATTCATAACGGCTACAGCTTCTACTCCCAGACTGATACCGAGGTTGCTGTAAAGCTTATCGATTATTATTATAAAAAATATGACCATACGCCGACTGATGCGCTGAGCCATGCTATGGTACGTATCCGCGGCTCCTATGCGCTGGCAGTTATGTTCAAGGAATATCCGGGCGAAATTTATGTAGCACGTAAGGACAGCCCGATGATTATCGGCGTGCATGACGGCGAATGCTATGTTGCCAGCGACGTTCCGGCTATTTTGAAATATGCGCGTAACGTATACTACATCGGTAACCTGGAGATGGCGCGTTTGGCGAACGGCCACGTAACCTTCTTCAACCTGGACGAGGAAGAAATCGAAAAACCGCTGACCGAAATCAAATGGGACGCTGAAGCAGCAGAAAAGGCTGGCTTTGAGCATTTCATGATGAAGGAAATCCATGAGCAGCCTAAGGCTGTACGCGATATGGTTGACGGCAAGCTGGATATGAGCGCTGTCGGCCTGAGCGATGACGATATCAAGAAAATCGACCAGATCTGCATTGTTGCCTGCGGCAGTGCTTATCATGTTGGCGTAGCTGCGCAATATGTTATTGAAGACCTGGCACAGATTCCTGTACGCACCGAGCTGGCTTCCGAGTTCCGTTATCGCAAGCCGCTGCTGTCGAAAAACGAGCTGGTTATCGTTGTCAGCCAAAGCGGCGAGACGGCAGACAGCCTGGCAGCTCTGCGTCTGGCGAAGGACAAGGGCATCAAAACCCTGGGCATTGTCAACGTAGTTGGCAGCTCCATTGCGCGTGAGGCAGACAATGTATTCTATACGCTGGCAGGTCCGGAAATCGCTGTAGCGACGACGAAGGCCTACAGCACTCAGCTCATCGCTGCTTATTGCCTGGCAATGCAGTTTGCTAAGGTTCGCGGCACGATTGATGACGCAAAATATGCAGCTCTGTTGGAAGAGCTGGCTCAGCTGCCGGACAAAATCCAAAAGATTATCGAGGATAAGGAGCGTATCCAATGGTTTGCTGCTAAACAGCTCAACGCGAAGGATATCTTCTTCATCGGTCGTGGTCTGGACTATGCTGTCAGCCTCGAGGGCAGCCTGAAGATGAAGGAAATCTCTTACATCCACAGCGAAGCCTATGCAGCAGGCGAGCTCAAGCATGGTACCATCAGCCTGATTGAAGACGGCACTCTGGTTATCGGCGTGCTGACTCAGGGCGAGTTGTACGAAAAGACCGTCAGCAACATGGTAGAATGCAAGAGCCGTGGCGCTTATCTCATGGGCCTGACGACCTATGGCAATTACAATATTGAGGACACCGCTGACTTCACCGTTTACATTCCCAAGACCGACGAGCACTTCATGACCAGCCTGGCAGTTATTCCGCTGCAGCTCATGGGCTACTATGTAAGCGTTGCTAAGGGCCTCGATGTTGATAAACCGCGTAACCTTGCAAAAAGTGTTACCGTAGAATAAGATAATTTCTTCAAAAATACTTGCATAAAACATCATAGTATGTTAGAATATTGCAGTACAAGAATATTCAGGAGGTGAAATTCGTTGCCGAACATTAAATCTTCCATCCGCAGTGTAAAGACCGACGCAGAACGTCGTGCTAAAAACGCTCCGATTAAGGCCGCTCTCCGCAATGCAGCTCGCAAAGTAGAAGCTCTGGCTGCTAACGGTGCTAAAGAAGACGCTCAAGCTACTATGGCTGCTGCTACCGGTTTGCTCGATAAAGCAGCTCGCAAAGGCATTATCCATAAGAATGCTGCAGCTCGCAAAAAATCCAGACTTGCAAAGAAAATTAACGCTCTTTAATTTTTAAACAAGCGGGCCTGCCCTGAAAAGGGCAGGTTTTTTTGCATTTCCAGGGTAAATTCCGCTTGACTTTGAGCTGACTCTAAGTGTTACAATATAGGCAAATAAAGCTCTGCTATTGGAGGTTATTGCTATGAAGATTAACGAGGTCAGCAAATTATATGATATCAGCGCAGACACGCTGCGTTATTATGAGCGCATTGGCCTGATTCCGCCTGTGACGCGCAATGAGAGCGGTATCCGAGATTACAGCGAGGCTGACTGCAATTGGGTGCAGTTCGCCAAATGTATGCGTGGCGCAGGGCTGTCGGTGGAAAGCCTGATTGAATATGTGACGCTGTTTGGCGAGGGCGACAAGACGCGCGCAGCCCGCAAGGAGATTCTTATCGAGGAGCGTGCTAAGCTTGTGGAGCGCATGGCGCAGATGCAGGAAACGCTTGATAAGCTGAACTGGAAAATTGAACATTATTATAAGTGTACAGAGTTTGAGGATACGAAGCTGAAATGAGTGCATAAGAAAAGCGCGGAGGCAGTCCGCGCTTTTTTGCTTTCTCCTGACGATAATGTTATAATAAGCTCATACTTTATTTCACGAGGTGACTAAATTGATTAACAAAGACAGATTGATAAACGAATTTATAGAGCTGGTAAGCATTCCCTGCCCCAGCAAGGGCGAGAAGGAAGAGGCGGAGCTGATTATGGCGAAGCTGCGCGAGCTTGGTCTGGAGCCGGAGATGGACAAGGCCGACGAAAAGACCGGCGGCAACTGCGGTAATGTTTGGGCCTATGTGAAGGGCAATGTTCCTGATGCACCGCGCCTGTTCTTTGAGGCACACATGGACTCTGTAGCGCCGACGACGGGCACGAAGGTTGTCCGCAAGGACGGCGTGCTTTACAGCGATGGTACGACCACGCTTGGCGGTGACGACAAGGTTGGCATTGCTGCTATGCTGGAGGCAGTACGCGCGCTGAAGGAGGACGGTGTGCCGCATGGCGATGTGCAGCTGTGCTTCACCATCAGCGAGGAGATTGGCTGCCTGGGCGTAGTTAATCTCGACAAATCCTGGATTAAGGCTGATTATGGCTATTGCATGGATATCGGCGGCGACCCCGGCGAAATCACCTATGCTGCACCGAAGCTGTACGATATTTATGTAACCGTCAAGGGCAAGTCTGCTCATGCAGGCATTGCGCCGGAGGAGGGCGTGAACGCGATTATGCTGGCAGCAGAGGCTTTGAGCAAGCTGCCCGGTTATGGCCGTCTGGACGCAGAGACGACGTTCAATATCGGTATGTTCAACGCAGGCATTGGCACGAACATCGTCTGTCCTGAGGCTAAGTTCGTTATCGATATGCGCTCCTTGAACGTTCCGCGTCTGGAGGCGCTGAAGGATTCCACCATGGCGCTGATTAAAGAGGTTGTTGAGGGCTGTCCTGCTGTAGAGCTGAACAAGGACCACGAGTGCATCAGGCTGGCAGCGAGCGCAGCCGAGAAGCTGGGCTTACCTGTAGAGCTGAAAACCACCGGCGGCTGCAGCGACGGCAACTATCTGTGCGGCTACGGTCTGCCCTGCGGCTTATTGGCAACGGGCATGAGCAACGTGCATACCACTGAGGAATACCTGAAGGAAGAGGATTTGTACAACACTGCTCGCTGGACTTATGAAATCATTAAGGAAGCAGCAGCAAAATAAAAGATAATAGTGGAGCTGATGGGAATACCCCTCTGTCGCTGTCGGCAGAGAGGGTATGAGCGCATCAGCTCTCTTTTTATTTTTTAAACTTCACTTTCTGTTCAACACTTGCCTTTGATTTATGTTATAATATAACTTGTATAAGTATATAGTTGAGGTGAAACTGTTGCAAGTTATAGATGGTGCAAAAACCTTTCTGCTGGAAGGAAGCAATAGAAAAGCGGTGCTTTTGATTCATGGCTATACGGGCACGCCGTCGGAGATGCTGCCGCTCGGCAATTATCTGAATCAGCTGGGCTATACGGTGTTGTGCAGGCGTCTGCCAGGCCATGGCACGAGCGTAGGCGACCTGGAGCGCACGACAGCGGAGGATTGGTATTCTGCAGCAAAGGATGCCTGTGAGGGCCTTCTGGGGCGCTATGAGGACGTGTATGTGGCAGGCCTGTCGATGGGCGGACTGCTGGCCATCAAGCTGGCGGCGCTGCTGCCGGTGAAGAAGGCGGCCTTTATCTCGACACCTATTTATGTACAGGATAAGCGTGCGCCGCTGCTGCCGCTGCTGCGCTTTTTTATACACTACCTGCCTAAGTTCAAGAAGAATTATCATGAGCTGGACAAATATTGCATTTCCTACGACAGAATGCCGACGAAGCCGCTTATGAGCCTGTTTGCGCTGCTCAAGGAGTGCAAACAGAAGCTTTTGGGACGGATTAATATTCCCTGCCTTGTGCTGCAGTCTAAGGTTGAGCACACGGTGAAGCCCAAGAGCGCGGAATATATTTATGACAACCTGCGGACAGCGGTGAAGAAGCTGGTCTGGTTCAGGCACAGCGGCCATATTTTGACGCTGGACGTGGAGCATGAGCAGGTTTTTTGTGAGATAGCAAGTTTTTTTGAGGAACCATAAGATGGATAAAACAATTTTAGAGAATAATGCTTATAGCTGGTGCTTTGCCTGCGGCAAGGATAACCCGACGGGCCTGCATATGCGCTTTGAGCTTGATGATGACAAGTGCACGGCTTATTTTACGCCGCGCAGAGAGCATCAAAGCTATCCCGGCCGTATGCACGGAGGTCTGGTGGCCGTGCTGCTCGACGAGGTGACGGGCAACTATCTTTTTGCGAAGGAGGGCAAGCCTTCCTATACGGCGAAGATCGAAATCCGCTACCGTCAGCCGCTGGCTATTGGCGAAGAGGTTGTCTGCACCGGGCGTGAGCTCAGGCGCAAGGGGCGTCTTGTCGAAATGCAGGGGACAATCTGCAAAAAGGACGGAACGCTGCTGGCGGAATGCCTGTCGAAGATGATGATTGTGGACGAAGCGCCGCAGCCGTCGCGCAAGCTCGCAGCAGGCGAGGGTGAAGAATAGTAGAGGTAAACATTATGCAGACGAAAGATGTACGTGAAAAAATTTTAAGCTTTATGCGTGAGGAAAGCTATGCGCCGATGACCTCGGAGGAGCTGGTGGATGCGCTGGGGCGTGAGGTGAATCCCAACAAGTTTTGGGACGAGCTGCTGGCGCTGGAGCAGAACGGCGAGATTATCAGGACGCGCTTCGATACCTACGGCCTGCCTGAGAAGATGGGCCTGGTGGCAGGACGATTCCAGCTTACGAGCAAGGGCTTTGGCTTCGTTATCCCGGATAACAAGGGCGACAGGCCGGACGTGTTCATTCCGCCGCGCGCTCTGCATGGCGCGATGAACAATGACCGTGTGCTGGCGCGGGTGAACGCTGCGGCGCAGGGCAAAAAGCCTGAGGGCGAGATTCTGCGTATTATCACGCATGCGAACAACAAGGTTGTGGGCATCTTCACTCAGAGTGAGGATTTTGCCTTTGTAACGCCTGACGACAAGCGCATTGGTCAGGACGTATATATTATGCGCAAAAATTTCAATGGCGCGAAGGACGGACAGAAGGTCGTTGTCGAAATCACCGAATGGCCGCAGGAGCATCGCAAGGCCGAGGGCAAGGTTACCGAGGTTTTGGGCAATATTGGTGATGTGGGCCTGGAGATTTTGTCGATTATCAAGCAAAATGACCTGCCGCTGACCTTCCCGGACGAGGTGCTCGAGGCGTCGCGCAAGGTGCCAAAGACGATTAAAAAGAGCGAGCTGGCAGGCCGCCGTGACCTGCGTGAGCGCACTGTCGTGACTGTCGACGGCGAGGACGCGAAGGACCTGGACGATGCTGTTTACGTAGAGCAGCTGAGCGAAAATGAATATCTGCTGGGCGTTTATATTGCAGACGTCAGCTATTATGTTACCGAGGACAGCATTCTGGATAAGGAAGCACGCGACCGCGGCACCAGCGTTTATCTTGTCGACCGCGTGCTGCCGATGCTGCCGGAGCGCTTGTCGAACGGTATCTGCAGCCTGAACGCAGGCGAGGACCGCCTGTCTATGGCCTGCGAGATGCATATAGATAAGCTGGGCAAGGTGCTCAGCTACGAGATTTTCCCGGCGGTTATCAATGTACGCCATCGCCTGAGCTATAACATCGTGAGAGCGATTTTGGCAGGCGATAAGGAGCTGTGCGAAAAATATGCAGACATCCTGCCCATGGTGGCACATATGGACGAGCTGCGCCAGATTCTGCATGACAAGCGTGCGCGTCGTGGTGCGGTGGACTTCGATTTGCCGGAGCAGAAGGTTATTCTTGACGAGAAGCTGCATCCTATCGATATCGTGCAGCGCATACATGGCAATGCCGAGTCGATTATTGAGGAGTTCATGCTGGCGGCGAACGAGACGGTAGCGCAGCATATGTTTAATCAGCACTGGCCGTTTATTTACCGCGTGCATGACCTGCCGAATGAAGAAAAGATGCAGGATTTTGCGAAGCTGCTGGCTAACTTTAATATCAAGTTCATCGTCAAGGAAGAAACGGAGCCGAAGGATATTCAGCAGGCCGTGAAGGAAATCGCCGGCCGTCCGGAGGAGCGTCTGGTGACGACGGTGGCGCTGCGCTCGATGAAGCAGGCAGTCTATCAGACGGACAACATCGGTCACTTTGGCCTGGCGGCGAAGTATTATACGCATTTCACTTCGCCTATCCGCCGTTATCCTGACCTTATCGTGCACCGCCTGCTGCGTGCGTGGATGGCTAAGCCGACGCTGAAGCAGGACGATGCCGAAAAGCTGGAGGATAAGCTGGATATGATTGCCGAGCATTCGTCCGTGCGCGAGCGTGCGGCGGCAGATGCCGAGCGTGCGACCGTCGACCTGAAGATGTGCGAATATATGGCAGACCATATTGGCGAGGAATATGACGGCGTTATCTCCGGCGTGACGGCGTTTGGCATGTTTGTCGAGCTGCCGAACGGCGTAGAGGGCCTGGTGCATATCTCCAGCCTGATGGACGATTACTACGAATATTATGAGGAGCGCTACGCCCTCGTGGGCACGCACAGCGGTAATACCTATAGACTAGGCGACAAGGTGCGTATCGAGGTGTTGCAGGTCAATATCAGCGATGTGAGCATTGATTTCATCATGGCCGGGGAGAACGCAGGCGTGCGCGAGCATATTCGCCAGCAGCTGCTGATGAAGCAGAAGCCGAGCAGCGGCTTTAGCAGCAAGCGAGCTGCGCTGAGCGCGGAAACGCAGAAGAAAAAGCATTCGCGCAAGGGTGCGAAGAATAAGGAGGCCGGACGCCGCAGTGCTAAGCACGGCAAGCCTGCACCGAAGAGCAGTGCTAAGAGCAGCAAGTCCGGTAAGAAGAGTCGGAAGAGGAATAGGAAAAGCAGATAATTATGGCAGAAGAAAAGATTAAAATTATAGCAGAAAACCGTAAGGCACGCCATGACTTTACGATTTATGAAACCTTTGAGGCCGGCATTTCTCTGACCGGCACAGAGGTGAAGTCGCTGCGTGCAGGCAAGGCGAATATGAAGGACAGCTATGCGCAGGTAACGCGCAGGGCGGAGGTCTTTGTTTATAACCTGCACATCAGTCCCTATGACCATGGCAACATCTTTAACCATGACCCGCTGCGCAGCCGTCGCCTGCTTTTGCATCGCGCCGAAATCAATAAGCTTATCGGCAAGGTGAAGGAGAAGGGCTATGCGCTGGTGCCGCTTAAGCTGTACTTTAAGCATGGTCTGGTGAAGCTGGAGCTGGCGCTGGCGGTGGGCAAGAAGCTCTACGATAAGCGTCAGGATATGGCGAAGCGCGATGCGAAGCGCGAGATGGAGCGAGCGCTGAAGGAGAGGAATCGCTGAGAGGCGAATGTTTACAATTTCTTCAAAAGCTGGCGTTTGACTTTTTGATTAATTCATAGTACAATATCAATATAGCGTATCGGCTCTTTACCGATATATTCCCTATTTGGGGGTGTACTGGTTTCGACGGGGGTAGGTGCGGTATGATAAGCGAGCCGTGGTTCCATCTGCACGATAATCGGTGGGCACGTTTAAATATAAACGCTGAACAAGAATACGCTTTAGCAGCTTAATCTGCTAACTGTCTCTGAGCCTCCTCCCATGGGTGAGGAATGACAGTCAATTGTGGGATACCGTAGGGCTGATGCCTATAGGCCGTGCGGGAAACTCTTTAGGCTAGCAATGTGAAGGCCCGTCGTCAGGCAGTCGCAGCGCGAAACATAATATGACGTCTGCGCTCGGAGAAAGTTGTATGGCAATATTTTCGGACAGGGGTTCGACTCCCCTCACCTCCACCAAATGACGCAAAGACGAACCGCTTTATAATCTTCAAACACTCGGACGTGTTCGCGGTTGGCTTGTATCTATAAATTTTGTAGCCGCTAGTGGTTTTTCACTAGCGGCTATTGGTGGTTGTTTTCGCTTCTGCGAGTTTTTTACTTGTTGTGAGTATGATTTATCGCGATTGGTTCAAAAACGCTTCTGACGCAGTTTCTGAAGGTATCAGGGGTATATATCATTTCCTAATATAAAGAAAAGCCTACGAGTTTGATTTTCTCGTAGGCTTATTTTTTATTAAAGATTTTCCTTTGCTAGTGCCACTACCATGCCGCCAGCAACAACCTGCCAGATTAGCCGCTGGCGTTCAATTCTTTTTGTCCGTTTCTGCTCCTGTTTCATATTTGCCGATAAGCTCTGCAAGGATGCGTTTTGCTCTGCTATTATCAGCTCGGATTTGCTTAACGAGCTCTGTGCTTCCTGCAAGTTCTGCCTGAGCTC
>OIZS01000375.1_pt1 | contig 19695 bp, 11 predicted proteins | sample 1588641 | NCBI WGS metagenome assembly OIZS01 (sample SAMN03283240) | human gut metagenome | biome: human-associated habitat; material: feces | host: Homo sapiens | place: Peru | collected 2012
TTAAGTACACGAAAAACTCCAATGAGGTCGAAGCTAAACTTGAGGATGGTGTAAACCAAATCCTAGCTCAAGATTACGGGGCTTCATTTGACTGCAACAAGGACCGATTAAAGTTTGCGGTAGTTTATGACGCGAACTTACGAAAGCTAGTGACTTTTAAAGAGTGTTAGTGTTAGCCTTAGTCGTATAACTCATTTGTTGCAACTATTGTAAAACCAAGTGCTATCAAAAATGCCTACAACCAACAGGAAAAGCCAAAAGAACAAAGCTCAAGAAAAAGAAGAACAGAATTTTTAAATGATAAAAACCCAGCTTTAAGCTGGGTTCTTATACTATGTCGTTCGGTTTTGGTTCTCCGAACTAGGACAGACTAAACTTTTGGTTTAGGCTATACCTTTCTCGCGCAACATCTCAAGAAGTTGAGCCAGATTTTTACGCCCAAAGGCAATGTGTTCATCGTTGATAACCAAGCAAGGGACGCTCATCACCTTGTAACGTTCCCGTAAATCTGGGAAGTGGTTCAAATCATAAACTTCTGCTGTAACCTTTGGATTAACGGTTGCTAGCTTTTGGGTGGCAGTTACAAGTTCTGGACACATGGTACAAGAGAGTGATACCAGGACTTTAAAGTTTACTTCGGACGTCAAAGCTTGAGCCTTCGCCATTACAGCAGGATCTAACTCCTGGCCTCGACCAGATGCGTTGTACAGCCCTAAAATAAACGAAGTAAATTCATGGCCTCCTGGTACCCCGTGGAATGCAAGACCTGAAAATTTTCCATCTCGCATAACTCTCACACACGGTAGATCAGAAACTGTGCCATCACCAGCGACAACTTTGAGCTTATCGGTTAAATCAGCCAAAGCTTTCATATACCCTAAAAGTTCAGTTGAAACTTCGTTGCCATTACCATGCACTTCAAGCACCAATGGGTTTTCCATCCGGGCGAAGACGGCATTAAGCTGCGCCAGCATTGCATCATCAAAGATACTGCCACTATTAGTCGTGCTACTTGCCTCGGCCTTAGGCGCTTGAGCCTTTGGTTGAGCCTTTGGTTGAGCCTTTGCCACAGGCTCAGGGCGCACCCCAAACATACCAGTTGCTTCTTTACGAGCCGCACAAAAATGTTCCATGGTTGCAGCTGCAATCGCCCCATCACCGGCAGCTGTTACTACCTGACGTAACTTTTTGACTCTTAAGTCGCCAGCAGCATAAATACCAGGAGCGCTAGTTGCCATGCTTTCATCGGTAATGACATAACCGCTTTCATCTAAATCTGCCACGCCCTTTAATAAGGTAGTCGCAGGCTCGTAACCAGCAAAAACAAAGACCCCGTAAGTTTCACCGTTTGGGGCTTTGAGGACTGTGCTTTCACCAGTTACCTTATTCATGGTTTCGATAGTATCGATACCTTCACCACCATCAGCGCCAGAAACTTTGGTAATTACCGTATTTGGTACCACCGTAATCTTTGGATGCTTACGTGCATGTTCTGCTACTGTTGGCGCACATGAGAAGTCTGCCCCACGCATTAAGATAGTAACGTGGCGAGCGTATTTAGTCAGGAACACCCCTTCTTCTGCCGCCGCAAAACCACCACCAACTACGTAAACATCTTTACCGGCAAAGAAGCTACCATCGCAAGTTGCGCAATAGCCGATACCACGACCGCGATACTCTTCTTCACCTGCAAAACCACCCCGACGAGGAGCAGCCCCGGTTGCAATCAAGATCCCGTGACAAAAAATATCTCCACGAGTGGTATGCACGGTTCGATAATCACCATTAGCTTCTACAGATTCAACTCCGGCGAGCATAAACTCTGCTCCGAAATCTTCCGCTTGAGCGCGAATGGTGTTTGCTAGCTCTTCCCCACTGCATTTTTTAACACCTGGGAAGTTCACAACTTCTGAAGTGATGGTAATCTGACCACCGAAGTGATCTTTTTCCACCACCAGAACCCGGAGCCGGGCTCTGGCAAGATATAGCGCGGCGGTAAGACCCGCCGGGCCGCCACCGACTACGACTACGTCATAGAAACGGCTTTGATCTAATTTTTCCATGGCCCGGCCTCCTAATTAGAGCTGACCTACGAGGTCAAGACTTGGCTTTAAGGTTGCTGCCCCTGGCTTCCAACCAGCTGGGCATACTTCGTTACCGTGTTCAGCTACGAACTGGCAAGCCTGAAGTCTACGTAAGAGTTCAGTGGCGCTACGACCAACGCTACCAGAAATCACTTCGCATGCGGTAATCTTACCTTGTGGATTAACGATGAAGCTACCTCTTTCAGCCATGCCGTCTTGTTCGATGAGCACTTCGAAATCACGAGACAATACGTGAGCAGGGTCAGCGAGCATTACATACTGAATCTTCTTGATACGATCAGAAGCGTCGTGCCAAGCCTTGTGCACGAAGTGACTGTCAGTAGAAACAGCGTAGATTTCACAACCAGCAGCCTTGAAAGCTTCGTAGTTATCAGCAAGTTCTTCAAGTTCAGTTGGGCACACGAAAGTAAAGTCAGCTGGGTAGAAGAAGAAGATACTCCACTTACCAAGAACGTCCTGCTTAGAAACAGTTTCGAACTTGCCGTTGTGATAAGCCTGCACGGTGAAATCACCAATTTCTCTATTGATCTGTGACATATGATGTCTCCTATTTAATTAAAAAATCATTTAAAACCTAAGACTTAGAAACATGACCACGTTACTAGGTCTCTTAGTTGTTTACCTTACTAGCGCAATGTGGACATAAGCCATGAAGCACTACGCTAACTTGTTCTACTACCTCACCGGAATTCGCCCCGCAAATCGTTTTGATTTCATCTGGACTTACTTCCTTAAGGTCGGATACCGCCCCACAAACACGACAGACAAAGTGTGCGTGAGCTGAACAATCAGCATCAAAGCGTTGCGTCCCGTCTGTGCTTGCGACGCAAACAATCTTGCCAAGCTTTTCTAATAAGACGAGGTTCCGGTAAACCGTGCCTAGACTTAAATTGTCGAGCTCGCCTTTCAAGCTTTCATAAATCATATCTGCAGATGGATGGCTTTTAGTGCCACATAGATAGCCATAAATGGAATCACGCTGCTTAGATTTACGTAGTTTTGGGGTTGCCGGTTGCATATCCATAATTAAGCACCTCTCTTAAATTGAGAATCTAAATCTTCTGTTTATTGACCTTCAATCAAACTTTTACTAAGTTTAATCTGTTTTTAATATTTTATCAATAACAAGAATTATTACTAATTATTTTTAGTGCTGCATCCTATCCCCTGCTCTCAAGTTGGATACAGTATACATTAGTTTTTTGCACTTATCAATAATGATTATCGTTATTATTTATTATTTTTCACTTTTTGAGCAAAAATTAGCCAAATATCACATTTTTAGGGAGTTTGTTGTGAAATTTTACCTAAATTTAGCGTCTTTCAAGCGTATTAAATGAGGATTTTTACCGTGTGCTTTAGTCAGATGGAGATTTTCTGACTTCTAATATGGTTTTATTTCACGTTATAAATTGTGGCGTAAAACCCACACGCCTGCGTGTGGGTTGAAGATCGCATTTTATAACGGTTGAGCTTAAGTTCTAGTTGTACTCTAAACCGAAGGCCCAAGCTTATGCCCAAAGTTAGAGTAAAACCTAACTAAAAATGATTACCGCTCCTATCAATAATTTTATCTGTGGGAGCGGTATTTTTTTCCGGCGAAATTAAGCACATAATCTACTTTTCTAATTCGGAGTCATGGTAAACTAAACACGATTTTAGTAGTTACTTTTAAGCTTCTTTCAAGTTGCTTGTTTTTACTTTATTACTTTTGGGCTCGTACTATTAAGATAAGGGCACGCGGTAAATTTAGTAACAACCAAACCAGAATCACTTTCAAGTGACCTATTATTGCCTCAATACCCAAACTATAGGATCTTCATATGAATTCCAAATATGATCACGCCATTTACGACGCTAGAGAATTAGGTCGCACTCGCATGCTAATTCTTGGCGTGCTACACATGTTTGCCATGTTCGGCGCTACAATCTTAGTGCCTATTCTCGTAATGGGATTTTTTAAGGAAGCTTGTGGCCAACCCGTAACCCACGGGCTTACGGTTGCGGTCACCTTGTTTTGCGCAGGATGCGGGACCTTAATCTTTCACTTATGTACCAAACTACAAGTCCCAGCCTTTTTAGGTTCATCTTTTGCGTTTTTAGGTGGTTTTTACACTATTGCTAACTTAAATACTGGTATTTACGCTGATATGAGCGTGGATGACAAGGCTGCTTATGCCTGTGGCGGGATCGTCATAGCCGGTTTAGTTTATCTCGCCATGGCTCTTATCGTCAAAACTGTAGGCATTGCTAAAGTTATGCGCTTTTTGCCTCCGGTTGTTACCGGCCCTATGATTATCTGCATCGGTTTATCATTGTCTTCTGTAGCTATCGCTAACTCTCAAGTTAATTGGCCGTTAGCTTTTGCGGCTCTTGCGACCGTAATTATCTTCAACATTTGGGGACGAGGCTTATTTAAGATCATTCCAATTTTAATGGGCGTGGTCATTTTGTACGTCACGGCTGTAATCTTAAACTATTTTGGGTATACCAACGCTGATGGCTCCGCCATTTTAAACTACGCTCCTATTGCGAATGAAGATTGGCTTGGTTTACCACCATTTCAGATGTGTAAGTTTGATATTACTGCCATTTTAGTGATGGCTCCTATTGCTGTAGCCACTATGATGGAACATATTGGTGACATGTCTGCGATTTCTGCAACCGTTGGCAGAAATTATATTGCCTCCCCAGGCATTCATAGAACATTATTAGGTGATGGTCTCGCAACTTCCTTTGCGGGATTATTTGGTGGTCCTGCTAACACCACCTATGGTGAAAACACCGGGGTTTTGGCGTTATCTCGCGTTTATGACCCTAAAGTTATCCGTATTGCCGCCGTCTTAGCGATAATCTTATCATTTATTCCTAAATTCTCCGCCGTGATTTCTACCATGCCTACAGCCATCATTGGTGGTATTTCATTTATTTTGTACGGCATGATTTCCGCTATAGGCGTTAGAAATATCGTCGATAATCAGGTTGATTTATCAAAGTCTCGTAATTTGATTATTGCAGCCGTAATCTTTGTTTGTGGCTTAGGGTTTAAAGAAGGCCTAACCTTTAATGTCGGCGAAACCTCTATTACCTTAACTTCTTTAGCCATTGCTGCTATCGCCGGCATTGCGCTAAATGCAATTTTACCAGGCAACAAATACACCTTCGAAATGGCCATCAAAGGCACCGAAGTCCCCAAAGATTAAACTTATAAGGTTAAACTCTAAATGTAGCTCTTAGGAGTAAAGCTAAGAGTTTAGCTCTCAACAATTAAGCTTTAAATTCAGTCTAAAATATAGGAACCAAAGCATGGATTTTTCAAAAGAAAAGAATATTACAATTTTTAAGCACCCACTCATCAAACATAAGATCTCTTTGTTACGAGACAAAGATACAAACACCAACAAATTTAGAACACTAGTTGAAGAAATCGCTATGCTTGAAGCTTTTGAAGCTTTCCAGGATTTAGAACTAGAGGATGTTAAAATCGAAACCCCAATTGAAACTTGCATGACTCCGATGTTAGCCGGCTTAAAGCTTGCTATTATTCCGGTACTAAGAGCAGGTCTTGGCATGGTCCCAGGTATTCAAGCTTTAGTGCCTTCAGCTAGAATCGGTCACATCGGGATGTATCGCGATGAAACTACCCACGAACCCGTGACCTACTTTTGTAAGTTACCTCAAAACATCGCTGAAAGAACCTGCGTTATCGTAGACCCAATGCTAGCCACAGGTGGTTCTGCAGTTGATGCCGTTAATATGCTTAAAGAAAAAGGCGCAGTAAAGATTAAGTTCGTCTGCATTATTGCAGCTCCAGAAGGCCTTGAACGTTTAGCCAAAACTCACCCAGACGTTCAGATCTACGTTGGCCAGTTAGATAGATGCTTAAACAAGGATGCTTACATCTGCCCAGGTCTTGGTGATGCTGGTGACAGAATTTTTGGAACTAAGTAAAGAGCCAAATAAGATAAGTTAAGACTTAGGGACTAAACACAAGATCTCGCATTAAAAGCAAGTTGTCACTTTGGAGTTTAGTGTTTGGAGTAGTTATCCATAAATGAATAAAGGCTAGCTCAAAATTTAAGACTAGCCTTTAAATCCTACCAACAACCAAATTTTGGTTTAGCGGGCCCATATACAAATACCAACCCAACATTCAAAAACCAACATTCAAAAAACAACATCTAAAGCCCCAAATCCAAAATTCAACTTCCGGTTCTAGCCTTTCGCCCTTCCATCAAGTGACAAACTTTTTCTAGGCTAATGGGGTTGGTAATTGATAAATCTTTGAGCTTTAGTAATTGGTAATTATTACTTCTTTGCCTTCGCGCTTAGACGCATCACGGTTAATAGCTCTTTTTACGGCCACAGGTTCAATATTAAAGCCTTGGTACAATTCGTACACCACTTGAACATTATGGTTGCTAAGCATCAACTTAACCCCTTTTTTATCGAGGGTTTTAAAGAGCTCTGCTAATCTATAATGCTCCTCAAAACTAAACCCATCCTTAGTGTAATCGGTAAAGTTAGCCGTAAGGCTTGCAGGAACATATGGTGAATCAAAATAGACAAAATCCCCGGCCTGAGCTTCGCTACACGCTGTCGCAAAATCTCCTTGCATGATGGTAACGTCATAATCATTAAGGTAGGTGGCAATGTTGCGTAGATTGTGTTCATTCATCGACACAATATCCGTTTTATTGTTAAACGGTACGTTAAACAAGCCTTTGGAATTAACTCGATACAACCCATTGAAGCAATGTTTATTCACCCAAATAGTTAAAGCGGCACAGGTAGCATCTAATTCGTGCTTGATGATTTTATCGTTATATTGCTTACGAACCTCTAGGTAGAGGTCTTTATTGCACGTTTGCGCATCCATTTCTTGGATTTTTTGAATCACTTCGTCAGGATTTTGCTTTAACTGGCAATAGACGTTTATCAGCTGTTCATTGATATCGTTAATGACCGCCTGTTTTGGATTAAGCGCCAAGAGTAAAGCACCACCACCTACGAAAGGCTCAAAGTAACGCCCATATTGAGTTGGCATTTTGGCGATGAGTTTTGGTAAAAGCTGTCTTTTACCGCCGGCCCATTTAACGAACGGAGATGTTTGTAGAGTACTCATATGCTTAAATTTAATAATCCAGCCCCAAGCCAAGGTTAGCCTTGGGCCAAGCTTATAAAACGTTTAGTTGTAATGTTTTGTTACCTAGTTTTACGGCTATGCTTTGCTATCGATTTTGCCATGATTTTTACCATCGAATTTTGGCGACCAACTTTGCATTATCAATTATGTCGGCGACCATTGGTATTTTTAAAGCATGTTTAATCCACTTATTAAAATTGGTTTTGAAATTGGTTTTAAAATTGCTTTAAAAATGTTTTAAGGCTCTTTCAAAGAACCTTGTAAACCTTTTATGGACTTTACTAAAAGGTTTTCAAGAATTATTGGGAAAATATTTTTGCATTCCTTATAAATCCCTGAAACAATCCGTTAAACAAAGCTTTTTACTGGCTGAAAAACAATGAGATTCTACCAAAATAGGTGCCTTTTGACTACTTTCTTTTAGTCGAGATCCTTTTAACCAAACCTATTTTAACCAAGCTTCTTTTAGCCAAACTTGTTTTAATCTGGTTCCTCTTAACCAAGCTCCTTTTAGCGTGTCCCCTGTTAGCCCGGTATTTTATGGTAACTTCTTGTGTCAAGCTTTTAAAGCCTCCTCCTAAAGTAAAACCAAGTTCCCAAACTTTTATTGGTCTCATTTCACACTAAAGCCATATCACTAAAATTCTACTAGTCTCACTCTAAGCTCGAACCTATTTCCCAACAACGCTCATTATTTTTCTTATGCCTCTAGCTTTAAAAATGGCAAACGCCCTTTATACACGGTTGCCGCCCCAATACGCGCGATGTATTCCAAATCAGGTAAGTTGATAAAGGAGGAAGCGCCAATTAGAGGCACTTTTTCTTCTGAGGCTGATTCACTACGGGAAGTACTAACCTTAAGGAGATGTTCTGAATCTTGCGCACTTTGTGCGCTTTCTGTCCTAAAACGCACGCGCACTTCAGGCAAAGTTTCTGCGCAATATTTACAAGTTTCTGGGTCAATGATGCGCAGGGAAATCAAATTATTCATATTCCCTAATACTTGTCTCGCTTTAGCGGGACTTCCTAACCGCGCTTCAAAATCAGGCACCGTTTGCGTCGCCACAAAAAGTCTAAAGCCGGCGCCACGGCCTTTATTTAAAAGTTGAACTAATTGCTCATTCGCAATTTCGGCAGCCTCATCCACAAAAATGTTAACCGGAGTCATCACTCCTTGATGGTAATTATATCTATTACCCGCCGTTGCCGCTAAATCCGCTAAAAATAACGAACCTAAAGCTCCAGCTGCCATAGGATCAGTTAAGGCATCAAGCCCGATATAAAGAACTTTTCTTTGGTCGATCACGCATTCAAAATCCCAAAACCGCGTATTAAAATCAGGTTCTTTAGGTGGCGTCAGCAAATCACCTAACGAACCACTCGTAAGAGTATCTAGAAGTGGCATCAAAGTCGCAATCATCTTGCCATAGTGCGTACTATCGTGGCGGCATAAAGCGTATAAGGCCTCAAGCTCAGGACACACTGGAGTATATTTACGGTAAAACGTGTTATAGGTAGCTAGTAGTCTACCAGGAACTTTTGAGGTGGATTTTAATAAAGCCGCCAGCTCCTCCCGCGCTTTAGCTGGGGTTTTGGCTTCTAAATAAGAACGAAATGCCTGAAAACCAAGCTCCATTACGCGGCCATCAGCGTAATAGCGTAAAAGTTTTAAAGTTGGGCGTTTACCGATTAAGAAGAGCCCTCCGATAATGACGTTTAAAGTAAGCTGCGCAAAACTTCTAAACGGATCATTGCCACCTTTTGCGGTGGGCACTAGCTGGGCTAAACGCCCGGCAAGCTCCGTCGTACGCGTAAAGTTAAAAATCGGATTTAAGCCCACACTTTCTTCCGGAAAACCCGGATGAAAAAACAAAAAATCATTAGGATTTTGCTCGGAGGCTATGGTTTGAGCATGTTCCTTTAAAGCGCGGTCGCCTTTAGGATCTAAAATTATTACCGCTTCCCCTCTTAATACCGCCTGCGCAATTAACACATCAAATAAGCGGGTTTTACCGGCCCCCGTGGTGCCGGCGATTAAAGTATGGCCATTTAAAAATTCAAGGGGAATGTATAGGTCTTGATTGGGCGCTAACTCTTGCATAAAGAGTTGCCCTCGTTTGTTTGGATCCGCCATTGGTTTGGCGATGTCACCATGGCTTTCTAACAAGGCGTGAAGTTTTTCAGTATGCTCCTTTTCCCAGATAAAACCGATCCCTAAATAAACTGCATTTGAGCGGGTATATTGTTTTAATTGCGCGAGGTTTAATTCAAAACCAGACTTTTGCCCCCGAAGTAGTCTTTTACGTAAAAACGCAGCCCGGGCTTCCTCCGTCCTAATTGCGCTTAGCATCATGGCCGGCCCTAAAAAGAAAAAAGTTTCCCGCGTTTGCCACGCACAGGGAATTAAAAGAAGCGTCGTGCTTAAAGGAAGCACGGATCTTAAAGTGTGAAGCCATAGAGTTTTATCTAAATGCATAACCGCTTAAAGCCTCCTAGCCAAGATACTAGTAAATCCTAAAACTAATTACCTAAAAGCCCAACTGTAACTTAAATTTTAGTTAACCCTTAGTGGTCATCCGATATGACTTGGCAGTAAAAATTTCTAATTTGGACTTTATAGCTATTGTGGCTAATGAATTTTGTGCGCACATGCCACAAGTAGGCTTTTTAGGACAAAAGGCGTTAAAAAACACTTCTGAAGACTCTTTATGCTTAAATATCTATCGCCCGAAAAATATTGATCCGAACTCTAAGCTTCCAGTTTATGTTTGGATTTTTTGGGGCGCTTATGTCGCAGGTGATGGCGCGCTACCTTATTACGACGGTACTTCCTTTGCTAAAAACGGCGTTATACTCGTAACCATTAATTACCGGTTACACGCTTTAGGTTTTTATGCCTCTAAAACCACCTTAAATAAATATGGCACCACTGGTAACTGGGGCCATCTTGATATGATTGAAGCTTTAAGATGGGTGCAAAGCCATATTGAAAGTTTTGGTGGCGATGCTCAAAACGTCACTATCGGCGGGGAATCTGCCGGCAGCTTTGCCGCCTCAGCTTTAATGCTTTCTCCGTTAGCTAACGGCCTCTTTAACCGCACCATCCTTGAAAGTGGTACCATCCATAGTTATCCGTTTGTAAGTTTTGATAGCATGGAAAATGAACAAACCGCTTTTAAAAATAGCGCCCGCTTAGAAAGACACTTTCATGTTCATGATAACGAGGCGGGATTAGAGGTTTTAAGACACCAAGACCCAACCACCTTAGCATCACTTGTGCCTTATGACTACAGCTTCCTCCATAATAGCTACTCCTTCTTAAAACCTTACTTTGATGGAAAAGTCATCCCTAAAGAGCCTTATCGCGCCTTAAAAAAAGGACGCTTTAAAAAAGTTGATCTCTTAGTTGGCTACAATACCAATGAAGGCACCGCCTTTACTGATCCTAAGATCACAAAAGAAAAGTTCCTCTCGGCTTTGGAAGTTAATTTTGGGACTCGCCGCGCTAACGCCATCGCCAAACTCTATCCTATCGATGAACACCACAGCGCCTATATGCGGGCGAGCGAATTCATTGGGGACATGATGTTTAATTTAGGGATGAAAGTATTTCTTGATAATACCTCCGCCCCAAATACAGTTTTTGCCTACCACTTTGACTATCTACCTTTAAAAGATAAAAAGTCACGCTTAGGTGTTGCGCACGCAAGTGAACTACCATATACGTTTAACAACTTCCTAACGCCACCTTCCGAAGAAGCCTCTCGCGTAGCAAACGAAACACACGGCCACTTTATTTGTTTTATTAAAGTTGGGAGTCCAAACTGCAATTTAAATCAAGCCAACAAGCCTTCTAATCTTACTTGGCCTATCTACGATTCAAGCCACAAACAAATTATGCGCTTTGGAAAACTCCCTACAATTGAGGAATTTAAACTCTATGACCGCTTAGACCAGCTTGAAACAATCTTATTAGGTGATCAAGGACCAAGATAAAGTAACTCTACTTTTTTTGGAGGACTAAGATTTACGTTTTGGTTTGAGGTGAAGTTCCTAGCTTCACGCCTAAGCTTAAGTTTTTGGTTTGTTTGGTGCAAACACTTGAATTTTAAGCTTTTACAATTGGGTTTTTACGCGGACGCCCACGTCCGCGCTTAACAGGTGGCGTCGCCACTTGTTGAGCCTCTTCCCCTACCCCTAAAGTTTTATCCTCGCTTCTGTCTAAAGCTTTTGCTTGCGCTTGGGCGGCTTTAGAAGTGGAGCTTTTTACTTTCGGTAAGCTTTCCTCATTTTCGGGGTTTAGAGCAAGAATTTTAGTTGTAGTATTAGCCTTAGCTACGGTTTCTTTAGCTGACGTTTTTGTGCTTTTACGTGGTTTAACCGCAGGCGCTCCGTCCTCTAACGCCGAAGAAGAATCTATTTCTTTAACCGTTTTAGCTTTAGGCCTACGGCCTCGTTTTTTAGGGGAGGCTAAAGTTTTAACGCTTTTTAAATCAAGAGCATCCGCGTTTAAATCTTGAGTAAAACTTTCGCCTAACAGAGTATTAGCTAAAGATTCATCTAAACTCATGCTTGAGTCTAATAAGGTCCCGTTTTCAAGTTCAGTCTCTTTTTGAGCGTCATTATTCGTTTCATTTTCCATGGAGGCGCTAATTTTAGTAAGGTGTCTAGGCGTTGGTTTTAGCGCAAAAATACCCGTCGGCTCAACCTTAACCTTACTTCTGCGACGCGGTTTTTCCGTAAAAAGAGCTTTTCGGTTTTGGGCTAAATTAGAAGTTCCTAACTCTTTAATCCCACCCATATGACACGGCAAAGCAAAAAACTCCTGAGGCCATGAGCTTTTAGGGTTCGAGTTCGAAGCTTCCTTTAAGTCTTCCGCGCCTAGGTTTGCAGCTTGGCTTCCTTGATTTAAGGCTTCAAGGTCCAAAAAAAGGCTGGTAAAGGCATCGATAAATAAAGCTTTTTCTGCGTTTTCATTTTTGGGGCCTGAATTCTTAAATGTAGATTTTGCTTGCTCGCTTTGGTTAGGTTGATTTTTATTAGGTTGATTTTTATTAGGTTGATTTTTATTAGGTTGATTTTTATTAGCTTGATTTAGTTTAAGTTGATTTTCGTTAAGTTGATTTGGCTTGAGTTGATTTACTCCTTGGGGCTTAATCTTAGAGCTTGGCTTTAGAAAAGTCTTATCCGTACTCATTAGGGATGCGTTTAAAGTAATATCTTGAGGTTTGGGCTTACTATTTATGACCAAATCATCATGCATACTTTGCGCTTCTTTTAAGGTTTCTTGGGCATTTTTTTCATTCAAGGATCTCGGCACATAAGCGCCCGCTTCCTTTTTAGGCATATCTATTGTGTGAAGCTTTACGAAAGCTAATTTTGGCGCCTCTAGAGCCTCCAGGTTATAAGCACCAGCCCCACCAAAAGTAACGCCATAATGACTAAAAGTCCCATAACTACATGTGTTATGACCATAATTTCCTTCCTTATTTATTGCTTGCCCTAAAAAATTGACCGCAACCTTAGCGGCTGGTTTTGAGTGGTTAAAATCATAAGTTGGCGTGATTACGTGGGTTATAGGTTGACTTGATAAATCGGCCTTAGCCCACGCTCCCCCGATCCAAGGTGTGCTCACACCAGGTGGACTAACACAAGGCGCGCTCATACAAGGGGCGCCAACATTAGACGTTTGAGTGAAAGCTTGATTTTGGCCCCCAAAAGCATACGACGCCTTAACACTATTAAATGCCACCGGGTTTAATTGGTCTCCCCACGCTTTAACTTGAGGCGTAGGCGCCGTTACTTCGCGCTCATTGGTCTTTTGCCCAACGTCAGCTATGACTGCCATGGAAGTTAAAAGATGCGCAGCAGCTTCTTCTACACTACTTTTTAAGTCAAGGCCCCCGTTGGCTTTATCGTTTGCAAGCTCGTTAATATCGTTTGAAGGAGCGCAAATATCGTTTGCAGTACCTTTTGAAAGGTCATTCGAAATATCATTGGTCGTGGTATGTGAGATGACATTTGGTCCGCCATAAAATTTGTCATTTGGTTCGTCATATGGGCCGTTATTTGTTGTAGTTTGAACTTGAGTCTCTTCTTGTGCCTGAGCTTGAGTTTGAGTTTGAGTTTGGGCTTGAGTCGATTCCTTCCCTTGCTCTTCCCTAGTAGTTTGACTTTCGGGCACAGAGTTTGGGGCAAACGCCCCTTCTAAGAAGATGCCTTCCCCCGCTAAAAGCTTAAGACACGCAGCAATCGTGATACCGCCAACTTCATCTTCATCCTCTGTCAAAGAAGCGCTTGGTGGGGGCAGTTCCTGCTCGCTTTGGGGAGACGCTATTGAGGCACTTGTATTTAAGCTAGTTTGTGGTTCTTGAGCACTTGCTAGGTTTCTTTGGGCTCGCGTTTTAGGCTCAGATGGCGTTACATTTACGAACTCTTCCGAAAAAAATGAGTTCGGATTAGCGTGGCTTGGGGAAACCTCTTTTGCAAGTGCCTCCGTTGGAGCTTCATTAGGAATGCCATTAGCATTTACGCTTCCCTTTAAATTTGCGCGAGCGCCGTCGTTACTTAAAACGCCTGCGGGGATGGAATTTGGGTCGGGCAGACGTAACTTACTTTTACCATAAAGAATAGTAAAGGCACGGTAGATTTCAGGGTGCACTAAAGGTAATGGCGCCGGACGCACGGCGTCCCCTAAAAAATACTCCGGTCGTTCAATGAGGCAACCATGTTTTAAATATAAGGTATTACCTATCGTTGCTATAAACGAGGACACCACAATCTTGACCCCGGGATTACGGTAAGCGCCAATCCCGCGATTTATCAATGCTTCCATAAAAGCTGTTTTATCTCTAAAAGAAGGCGCTAGACCGGCTTTAATTAGAGGTCTTAACAGCTCAAGATACACATGGGTGTTAAGGGAGAGATAAACTTCTTGCCCCACAATAAATAAAATCCCTTCTGGAGAGTTAATGAGTTCCGGAAACCTACGAAGTCTATCTTGAATAATTAAGATAAAACGCTCCAACGCCCCAGGTAATCTTCCAGGTACCAAGCTCCCAAATCTGCGACTACCAAGGTCCGCTAGTACGCTACCGATATCAGCTTTTTTTATTAAGCTATAAAGGCGCCCCTTTTCTTGGCCGGTTAAAGCGGTAAAGAGTTCACAAACGCCGGCTGTATCCTTAAGAATCAAGTGCATGAAGTTTTCAGGGATAATGCGGCAAGCCATGATTTGCGCTAAAGTCTCATGTGATTTACCGCGCCCGGCGCGATAATGAAAGCCGTATTTTGGGGCTTGGTAGTGCTGTAAAAATTCTGATAGTGAACACGCCACCGGATTCCACACCATGCGCCCTGGCGTAAGTTCATCCCCAAAGTTATAAATCGCTTTGGGATGCACCGATCCCCAAAACGCTTCATCTTCACTCGTGTTTGCCTTAAAGCTCTCACTTGACGAGGTAGCTCTTGCGATTCCCTTCGCTTTAAAAGTTCCTGGCTCTTGTGACTTTTCCCAAGCCTTAGCCAGGTCTTTACTGTAAGCCGAGGAAGCTTCGGGTGAGGTTTCAAACCTAGTCCCTTGATTAAACTCGTTGTTTTTTGGGGACCCGGGATCTACGGTTTCATTTACGCTTGACTCAAAACTTGACTCAAAGCATGAATTCGCGCTTTGATTTAAGCGAGTATTTAAGGCTTCATTTGGCTTTAGGTTTGGGGCTAACGCTTGAGTTTTCTGGGCGTTTGCACCTAAATTTTCCGCCATGTTTAATGCGTGAACACGGCTATTTGGGGCTAAATTATTGGCTACATGTAAGTTATGTGCCTGATTTGACCTTGTTTCTTCGTTTAACCTATTATCGGGGTTTAACTTGTTTTTAGAGGCTAACTTCTTTTCTTGGTTTGATTTACCTAGGTTTAAAACATCATCACTCTTAGTGGAACCTACAGTTTTATCGCTATAAGTTGGCGCTTCATACGCAATACTTACCGTAAGGTCCGTGAGTACTTTACCGGCATCATGGAGAAGTCCGCCAGCAAAAGCGAGCAATAAGAAGGAGCGTAGATTTTCTCGGCGTTCTTTAGGGGTTAATCTAATATCAGCCGTTAAATCCATGGCGTATTGCAACGCTAACAAAGCTGTTTCGAGGCTATGACGCATTAAGCCTGATGGTTCGTAATGGTGATAACATTCCGAAGCTGGTAAATCACCTATGTAGTCTGCAAAGCTTTTGATAAAAGGCCAAATCACATCAGTCGCTTCAGCTTCTTCTAAGGGCAATAATTCTAAAATGCGCACGATGATTAAACGATGCTCTTGTAGAATTTGCGCACTCGTGCGAACTTTTACTACTCCCGCACAATCGTAAAAGCTAAAGGAAGGTTGCTTTTTTAAAGCATCGTCCGCCTCCGTTGCCCGGGGCTTAGTTGATTTTTTAGCGTTATTTAAGGCGCAAGTAGTATTTTCTTCAAACAGCTCTTCCTTAAAAATCTGCGCCATTTTTTTTAACGACCTAATAGTGCGGCCGCAAGTTCTAGCGACTGCTCCTACTAGCTGGTATTTAAGACCAGGTCTTGGTTTTATCTGCGTATTTGAGGAAGAATGCTTTTGCAAAACCGCCAATGTTCCTTATGCCTTAAAGACTTTAGGTTCAACCTAGGTTGTAAGGTTCTTCCCTTAAGTCTTTTAATTATTAGAAACTCAAGTCTTAGAGTTCGTGGCTCTAAATTTTTTTGCTATGAGTTTTTACTATGAATTTTTACTAAAGTTCTTTTACAAGGAGTCCTTTTTACTAAAAGTTACTTCGCCTTAGAACTCTTTTAGTAAAAATCTTTTAAAAGCCTTATTTCTAAACATTTTAATTAAGGACAAACAACAGGCCCTAAAGCCTGCTGTTTGTTAATTTTCAAGCTTTAATTAAGCCCGAAATACCGGAATATCAGTTCCAATAGTATCCTTTGCTAGTCTATGCACATAAGTCGATTCATCTTCACTAAGACGAGCCGCAAACGCATGTTCTAACGCCGTATCTACCGCACTATCAATCCGATTAGCATACATACAAATAAGCTTCGCCCAGCGCACCAAGGAACGGGTACTAAACGGAATACTAATATGTATGCGAGTCTGCTTTATTGAAAAGCAGGAATTACGCACTTCTTGCGCCACAAGTACTAAACGATGAGCAAATTCCGGATTAAGCTCAGGCACCGCCTTAACAAGCATCGCGCGTTCGCAAAGCTCATCAAGGTAACCACAGCTTATAAACCGAAATCTATCCAAAAACGCAGAATTCAACACCTGAGTCCCAGCATAGTTGCCTAAAGGCCCTATCCCAGTAATACCACGAGTGTTAGCTGTAACCACGAACCGGAAATTCTTGTGGGGTTCCACAATCTCGCCGTCATTTTGGACTATCGTTAAGTAACGACCTTCAAGTACGTCGTTAAGACCGGCTAATTCGCCGGGATCTGCAAGGTCAACTTCATTTAAAACAAGAACGTATCCATATTTCATGGCGCGCGCGAGCGGTCCATGCACAAAAAATACTTCATCTTTTAAAATCGTTGGGTGCCCGATAAGGTCATTAAGCTCAAATCTACCATTCAATGTTAATTGAATGCAGGGCAACTTAAGACGCGCACAGGCTTGCAGTACTGCAGAAGTCTTACCACAGCCAGAAGGACCGTAAAGGTAAAGAGCATCGCCAGTAGGATCATCAAGAAAGTCAATAATACCTTCTAAAATTGAAGCATCAAACACATAGCTTGATTCAACTTTAGGGATTAAGTGATCACATGAGAGATACTTACCAACACTAATTTTACGGGTCCCAGGATAGGCCCCATCAAAAGTGCGGTTTAAGCTCACCGTGCGAGTACCTTCAGGGAAGGCGTCACCTAATACGTTTTTACTTTCGAGTTCCTCAATTGAACGCATGATTATTTCTCCTTATGCGTCAGTGGCACTTTTAGTTCATCTAAAAGAGCCTAATGCACACCAAAGTGTGCCAACGCCGCCTCAAAAATTTGAGCAGCAGACTAATCATCCTAAAAGGATGTTCCAGCGTACCTAAGTGGTACATACCTGCTAAAAAAGAGCAGGACTAAAATTTTTCAGGCAACCCTGAAAAATATTACTGAAAATGCCTAGCTACGCTTTTAGGGGAGCTACGCATAAGAAGATTTAAATTGTTTAAGCCGGCGCTAATTTATAGAGCTTAGGTTACCAAGAGTAAAAAGCAAAGTATTTATCAGCCGCCTACTTAAAGCCTAAGTTTGTTTTAAGTTTCAAAGCTTAAATTTACCTAAACCGCTTAAAGCTTAAGGTTAAACAAACTCTAAAATTAGTTGGAATTAAGGTCTTCCATTTTTAGCTTGAGCGCGCCTTTACGCATATTAAGCGCTCAATTCACACTGTGGTTTAGGTTGAACTTAAGGGAAGTATGCGCCAAAAATGCTAAAACCCCCTTAAGGCGCATGATAAAAAATGGCAGTTGTGCCAAATACACAACTGCCATAAAAGCCATATGCCACATATCACATGCCACAAAAAAAGCCACATGCCATAAAAGAGGTCCGGCTTAAAGTTTAGAGACTATTCTAAAGCGGTGCTTTCAAGATAAGTGTTTACCTGACTTGCCCGAAGTAATAGTTCATATAATTCTAAAATGTCTTTATTAGTGCCATAGCTTTGGGTCAACTCCTGCGCTTCACGTTCAATGCTTTCGCGGCTCGTTTTAATTTGTTCACGGGCTATTTGGGCATAGGCATGCCCCGAAAGCTTTAAGGAAGCTTCAGCTTGAGTTAAGTATGATAACGCCATGCTTTTAACCATCGTGAGCGCTAAAATGCGCGCTTGCGCCTCAACTAAAGACACTGTGCCCCCGACATTTAAGGAAGCAAGAGTTCGAATACGCGCAAAAGCCCCCGGAGGTAAGGCATTAATAAACGTTATTTCTTCCGCACTAAAGGCTCCATTGTTTTGCCCGAGTTTCCCCACAATACCTTGCGTGCCATCTAAAGATGGCCCTAATAGCGTCTCTTCTATCTTAAAGGCGAGTCCCTTTAAAGGGGCTTGTGCTACCGACAGATTAAGACACCCTTGTTCATCTAAAGTATCGCAGTGATAACTTCTAACCGCGCCCCCTTCAACTAGATCTCTTAATGTCACAAGTCCCCCAGGAGCTGACGCTTTTAAACTTCCGTCTTTACTCGTAATAATGGTCCCCACCATACTCATTACCGCCTCGGTCAGCGCGGGGTCGCGCTTAAAGAATTCGTTTTTTAAGAGCATCTGCCACATGACATTACCGGCAAGTTCTTGGGTATATTCAGGGCTTGCTTCGGTTGCTTTAGCGTAAACGTTTTGGGGTGCGGGATCGGTACTTAACTCAAAAAGATCACCCATCCCCTTAAATTGACCAATCAGCGAAGCATCGTTTAGACCTTTACGGTCAAAGGCCCCTAAAGTATCATTAACGACCCCTTGCGCTAATTGGCAGCTATTCCCAAAATACGTATTTAACGCCATAACCTTACGCTGTAGCGTTTCCATATGCTGAAAACACTTCTCACACATCGAGCTTAAGGCAATAGAAAAAGCATAACCCCGCGCGTTTTGCGCTACTTGACGCAAAAAATTCACAAATTCATCTTTATTTATATAGGAAAACGAACCCCCATAAAGGTCAATCCCGCCACAGCCGGCCTCAATTCTTGGCGCCGTCATCGTAATGGGGTTTAAGTCCCTAATGTAATTACGCTGGACAATGCTTCCGCCGGAAATCACCCCACGGCGCTCCGTCATATAAGCTTTAGGTCGCGTCGTGTTATGAAGATCATTAAACATCTTATCAAGCTCCCCTTCAAGGTCAGCTTGCGCCGAGGTTGACAAGAAAAATACCGCCCAAAACCATAACACTTTGTCAGTAAGTTTTAGCGCATTATAAGAATGTTTAAATACCTTAAAAGAAGGTCTAAACCCCATAAGAGGAGGTCTAAACATCTTAAACGGGGGCTTACGTGTTTTATCTAGGCATTTAAGGGTAACCATTTGATTAAACGTCTCAATTTTCTTAAAGCCTTGCCAAATACGCATAACTTACCCTCCAAATATTTTTAGCTTAGAATTAAATAATGCCAAGCAGCTTTAAAGCATGGCAAATACGCCAAGCCTAACTCCTAAAAACACAAGCCCCCTGTACCTAAACTATGGCTAGTGGCAGTTTTAATTTGTAGGTAACTTGGGAATTAGAATTTGTAGGTAACTTAGGGAATTTAATTTTATGGGTAACTTGGGGAATTTAAATTTGCCTGCGTTTGGAATTAACGAACGCCTAATCAGCATGGAGATTCTGATTGTTGTGGTTATTCAAATGGGATACATGAGTTATAAATTGCGGCGTAAAACCCACACGCTTGCGTGTGGGATGAAAGTCGCTTTTT